>Ga0182017_10000202_pt1 | contig 46254 bp, 31 predicted proteins | sample 712E3DmetaG_FD_120492 | JGI IMG/M metagenome (GOLD analysis project Ga0182017, IMG submission 120492) | Permafrost microbial communities from Stordalen Mire, Sweden - 712E3D metaG | ecosystem: Environmental > Terrestrial > Soil > Wetlands > Permafrost | place: Sweden: Stordalen | collected... | reverse complement strand
TTCGAGCGAGGCGGAGGTGCGCTCCTTCCAGCCGCTGGTGTCGTGCCGCATCCTCATCGATGGGCTGGCGCTGCGCGGTTTCGTCTACCCGCACACGGGCGTGGTGCGAGGCGACGCTCGCTCACTTTGCATTGCCATGGGCTCCATCGTGGCGAAGGTCACGCGCGACCGGATGATGGAAGAGCTGGAGACCAGGCAACCCGGCTATGGTTTCGCCCAGCACAAGGGCTACGGCACGGACGAGCATCGGGACACCGTGCTGCGGCTGGGGCGCTGCCCGGCCCACCGCACGGCGTTCCTGCGCAAGCTCACCCGCGGCCGCGTCGACCCTGCGCAGCTGGGCCTGTTCGAATGATCGGCGGGCTGAATGGGCGTGTTAGGGCCATGGCAGAGCGGGCTCGCCTCCCGGGCGAAATTAGTGCGGATTAGCGTGCATCAGCGGTTAACACCATGGCCGGCAGAAAACACAGTTCCCTCGACCGCGTGCTCGGACGGCTTGATACGCTGGACTCCGTCAACCTCGCCAACCTGGTGCAGCGCCTCGCCCGCGAGCGCAGCCTGTTTGAGGCCATCTTCAACACCATCCATGAGGGCATCCTCGTCATCAACACGGACGGGGCCATCGAATACGCCAACGAGGCGGCGACGCGCCTCATCGGCCTGCGCGAGGGAGAACTGACCGGGGCGACGCTCTGGCGCTTGGTGCCGGGACTGCGGCCGTCGCTCGACACGCCGCCGGGCGGCGACGCGGCTGTGCCGGTGGTCGCCCGCGAGATCGAACTGAGCTATCCGCAGCCGCGTACCATCCGGCTCTACATGGTGCCGTTTCACGCCGAGGGCGGGCGGGAAAAGTCCCGCCGGTTCGCCGTTATTCTGACCGATGTGACGAGCGAGAAGCAGACCACGGAACGGCTGATCGAGGATGGGAAGACCTCGTCCGTCCTGTTGCTGGCCGCCGGGGTGGCGCACGAACTCGGCAATCCGCTCAACTCGCTCACCATCCACCTGCAGCTGATTGCGCGGAAGCTGGGAAAACTGAAGGCGCAGGAGGCCGGCGGGGTCGCCCAATCCCTCGCGGTGTGCCAGGAGGAGGTGAAGCGGCTCGATGGCATCATCACCAATTTTCTGGAGGCGATCCGGCCGCGGCCGCCCGACCTCGCGGAGTCCAACCTGGTCGACGTGCTCGACGAAGTGCTGCGGTTCCAGGCGGGCGAATTGGTGAACCGGGGCATCGTGGTCGAGGCCGAGACGGAGGCGGAGCTGCCACAGATCCTGGCGGACCGGAACCAGCTCAAACAGGTGTTTTTCAACGTCATCACCAACGCGATGGAGGCAATGGGATCGGGCGGCCGGCTGAAGATCAAATCGCGCGCGGACGACGACTCCGTCTACCTCATGTTCGGCGACTCGGGGACCGGCATCCGGCCGGAGGACCTGTCGCGGCTGTTCCAGCCCTATTACACGACCAAGCCCGGCGGGCACGGCCTCGGCCTGATGATCGTGCAACGGATTATGCGCGAGCACGGCGGCCAGGTGGGGATTGAGAGCAAGGCGGGCGTCGGCACCGTCGTGACGCTGACGTTCCCGCAGAAGAACCGCCGCCTGCGCCTGCTGCCAAGCGGCGCGAAATAGGGCGAGGCGCGGGGCGGCTGCGGCTTTGACTCGCCGGGTCCGGCCTGCTGCGATGGCCCGCATGGAAACCGGCTGGCGGCATCCCCGTGACGAACTGGTGGAGACGATGCGGCGCATCTACCGCCACAAGATGACGACCACGTCGGGCGGCAACCTCTCCATCCTCGACCCGGACGGCGGCATCTGGATCACGCCGTCGCGAGTGGACAAAGGCGGGCTGCAAGCGTCGGACATTGTCTACGTGGGCGCGGACGGCGCCAAGACCGGACTCCATGCGCCGTCGTCGGAGTTCCCGTTTCACCGGGAGATCTACCGGCGGCGACCCGATCTCCGGGCCATTGTGCACGCGCATCCGGGCGCGCTCGTTGCATTCAGCATCTGCCGGCGCCTGCCCGAAACGCGCGTACAGGTGCTGGCGCACGCGATCTGCGGCAAGGTGGCGTACGCGCCCTACGCCTGCCCGGGCAGCGAACAGCTGGGCCGGAACATCGCGGAGGCGTTTGCAGCCGGGGCGGACTGCGTGATGCTGGAGAACCACGGCGTGGTGATCGGCGGGCGCGATCTGAAGGACGCGTTCCAGCGGTTCGAGACGCTGGAGTTCGTGGCGCAGACGTTGGTGAAGGCGGCCACGCTCGGCGAGATTCGGGTGCTGCCGGCAGAACGTTTGGTCGAGCGGGCGCTGCCGGAACCGGCCGTGCTCGCGCCGGCGGAACCCACCAACCGCGAAAAGGAGCTGCGCACGCAGATCTGCCGGTTCGTGCACCGGGCTTACGAACAGCGGCTGCTAATCAGCACTGCGGGTTCTTTCTCGGCCCGCCTGGATCACGAGCAGTTTCTGATCACGCCGCGGCGGCGCGACCGGCTGGAGCTGGAGCCGTCCGGCGTCGTGCGGGCGACGGCGGCCGCGTGCGCGCCGGGCCAGCACCCGAGTCGGACGGCCCGCCTGCACGCGGCCATCTACCAGCGCCATCCAGAGGTCGGTGCGGTGGTCAACGCCCAGCCAGTCCACGCGAGCGCCTTCTGCATGACTGCCGCCGTGCTGAGCACCCATACCATTCCCGAGAGCTACGTCGTGCTCAACGAGGTGCCGAAACTGCCGCACGCCTGCGTGGTGGCGGAGGCCGAGGGCATCGCCGCCCAGGTGTCGCTGGGCCGCCATCCGGCGGTGCTGATCGAGAACGAGGGCGCGCTCGTGGTCGGCCGCGACGTGCTCGACGCCTTCGACCGCCTCGAAGTGCTGGAGGCGACGGCCGAGGCGCTGGTCCTGAGCCGCCCGCTGGGTCCGCTGGTGCCCATGCCGGACGCCGCCATTGACGAACTACGGCGCGTGTTTGGGGTACCGTGACGTCGGGCGCCGCCGGAGTAGCACCGGCGGACGGGGACCTCACGGAGGTCCGCCGGGTCAGAGCACGTCGAACGATTCTGCGCTCATCGGGAAGATGGGGCGACCGAGGCGTTGGGAACTCACCCGTTCGACTTCCAGCGCCACCTCGTAGTTGTGCGAGAGGAAGTGCAGGACATCGGTCTTGCTGAGGAAAAGGCACACGACCGGTCCCGCAGCGACCACATCGGCGCCGGCGACGCCGTTTTGCAGCATGCCGATCTCACCGAGCAACTCGCCCGGGCCGACCATCCGAGGTTTCACGCCTGGCCGTGTGATGCGCACATTGCCCTCGTAGACCACGAACATGCGATGGTTCTCCTGGCCGTGATGCAGCACGTACTCACGGTCGGCAAAATTGACCACGGTGCTCAAAGTGGCAAAGCGGGCGAGAGCCTGAGGGTGCCAGTCGCGGCAGAGGCGGTTCTGGCGCAAGAAGGGGACGCGGTGCGTCAACGCGTGCAGGACGGGCGCGCCCAGGCGGTTCAGGATCTTCTCGTCGAAGACCGCCCTCGACATGGCCAGCGTCACCAGCGGAGTGCGCGATTGCAGCCGCCATCCGCCCGGCCGCGGCTCGAGAATGTTCTCCGCGCCCACGAGGTCGCCTTCGACCGCGCGCCACGCAAATTCGGGCCGGCCCGCCGGGGTGCGGCGGAAGACATCGACCGCGCCGCTGACGATGAGCCACATTTCCTTGGGCGGCTGGGCGAAATCCAGCAAACGCTCACGGGCGGGGTGGACCGCCGGGTGCAACTGGGCCGCGAGCGCCGCGCGCTCAGGCGGAGGCAGGCGCTGACAGACGGGGGAGAGCACGAGTGTTCCCGACACCGTTTCTTCCGTGACCGGCTCGTAGGGCTGTTGCCCACGGATCTTGCGGAGCCGGCGTTCAACGACCAACCGGCGGGTTGGTTCGGCGATGTCGCCGACCGTGACCAGGTACAGCAGGCCGAGCAGGGACGCAACGCTGACCGCCGCCAGCACGAAACCGACGAGGCGCCAGAAGTGCCAGTCGAGCCAGATCCCCCGCACCGACACCCCGGCCGAATTGAATCCCAACTGGAAAACCACGGCGATCCACAGGATGGCCCAAACGACCCTCAGGGCGACAACCTGGGAGTCAAAATGCTGGCGGGCGGCCCGGTGCAAAGCGCGCCAGGACCGGTTCGGCGGGAAGAGCATGCTGTGCGACGTGTCCAGCAGCGGGTGCCCCCGCACGGCGGTGATGATCTCGGTCGCCCGTCCGCCCAGGACCGGGCGCAGCAAGCCCAGCAGCGTGGCGACGGGCAGGAAAGACCAGGGCGGGCGCAACCACGCCAGAATTCCGACCACCAGCGCCACCGGCGCGAGGCGCAGCAGGCAGATCTGGATGCGGGTCGCCCGGTTCATGATGCGGACGTCCTGCAGATCCGCCGTGAAATGCGGCAGCAGGGCGGACCATTGCAGGCGCGGACGGTAGATCTCGCCCCCGGCCCAGTGGAGGGCGGAGGCCGCGAGAACGTAGCCGAGACTGAGCGACAGCACGGCCAGGAGCAGGCCGACCACGAGGGCGACAATCAATCCGACGCCGCTGAGATCCGACAGATCCGGGGGGCGGACCACCATGGCGACAAACGCGAATGCGACGACGATGCCACCAATCCATCCGCCCGCTTTCCCGGGGAGGGCCAATCTCCAATCGGCGGCCGGAAGCAGGATGCCGTGGCTCGCGACCTTCTGCAGAACACCGGCCCGATGCGCTTTGAGGATGAGCTCGAAAAAGTCGTGCAGCGCGGGCGTCTTCCGTTCCTGGATCAGCTGGCGCAACACATCGGGAACTTTGTGCGGCTCGACAAACTGCCGCAGCGCGTCCCATTGCAGCTGGTCGACCGTCAGGTAGCCGCGATCATCGAGCGCCTTGACCGTGAGCCGGTTTCCCTCGGTCGCCCCGGTGGTCAGGCGCGGGTTGAGCCGGAGACGCTCTGCCGAAAAGAGGAGTTTATAGTCGACCATAACGGCAACGGAATCGCTCAGAACGGTGCCCGGGAACCGCGATACTTCGCCACGCAGTCCTCTACCGCGTGGATCAATTCCTGCTGGCCGAAAGGTTTGGGCAGGAACGAAATTCGACTTTGTTCGCCCCAGAGATCTTCGGCGATGAGGTAGGCACTGATCAACAGCAGGGCGGCGTCATTCGAGTGCCGGCGCACAATCTGGAGGAAGCTCAGCCCGTCCATCTCGGGCATCAAGATGTCGGAGATGATCAGATCGACTTTCCAGTTCACGGACTCCAGCCAAGCTATGGCCTTCAGCGGATCGACGGCCGTCTGGACAGAGTAGCCCGCGGAGACCAGGACCAACTGAATGAACTCGAGGAGAGGCTCCTCGTCGTCGACGACCAAGATCGTGCCTCTCGATTTGGCGGGAGGAGGAGGAGGGGTGGGAGGAGTGGCTTCGGTGTTCAAATAGACCTCGTGGGGCTGGGCCAGATGGGCGGTATTCGATTGGTCAACGCGGGGGCCGCATCCTGGCAACGCGGCACCGCGAGGGGAAATTAACGCAACCGGGACCCCGACTTCAAACCCAAAACCGCGGCGCCATCGCGCGCACCTGTTTCGCGGCAGTCGTTCCACGCCGGCCCGGGATGGGAAGCCGGGGGCGCGGAAGCCGGGGCGGACCTCACCGTCGGTGGCGTGCCCTCAGTTGGTTGGGCGTTGATCGGCAAATCCGGCCGCCGGAGGTGTCAACGCTCCTGGGTCACGGGCCCGGTGTCTCTGTTCGAACTCGGAGTCGAATGCGATGACGAGGGGGAAGACGAGGCCGGCGGGGGTGGCGGAGGAGATGATCGTTCGTGCGAGCCCATACCCGGCGCACTCGCGGGCGGCGGCGAACGGTAATCCGGCGAAGCATTCCGCGGGTGGGCGGACGATGTCTCCCGCGGCGCCGTCGATCCGCCCGAGTCGCGACTGGGGGTCGGCCGGTTCGACCGGTCGGGCGGCGGACTGTGGTCAGCTGGTTTGGTGCCCGAGGCGTTGGTCGACGCTGCACTGGGTCGGTTCGTGCTTCCGCTCGAGTTGGAGTTGTCGTGGCGCCACGAGGCCGGGCTCCGGGCGGGCTGCGGGCCGGCATCCCGGGCTGAGACGGGCGACGCGGGCGTGTTCGCGGAGGCGGGCTCGTCACGATGCCCGGGAACCGAATAGCGTGGCCGCGTGGCCATGGACAGCGGGCTGGACGAAGCGGAGTCCTCCGGTGTCACAGCAGCGCGGTGGAGGGGTGGGCGGCGGGGTGCATGGTCCGGCCGATAGGGCGGGGGCACATAATGGGCGTAATCATGACGCGTCGCGGCGGGATGCCACGGGATTGGCACGGTGGGCCGGGGATGATTCGCGATCGCCGGCGGTCGGTGGTGACGGTATTCAAAGAACCCGAAAGAAGCAGGCAGGAAAGGAAGGTAAGGCCCGCACCAATAGCCGGAATAATATCCATCATAACCCCAAGGATCGTTGAGCCACGGGTCCCCCGCCCAGCGCTGGTCCGGTCCGTATGGACCATAATCGGGCGTTGTCTCCTCGGCGTATTCCGTCTCCGCGGGGCCGGCTCCGTAGGTGGGGGCGACCTCGTTGACCGCAAAGGCTCCGGTGTCGGCGACCCAGGAGATCTTCACGCGGAACACCACTCCGGCCTTGAAGACGTCATCGATCAGGGTCTGGTCACCCTGGACCCAGCCTGCCTGCATCAGGTAGTGGACGATCGTGCGCTGGATTTTCGACAATTGGACCTGCGACAGGATGCCATCCCGGTCGACGGCAACGATGGCGTACGTCCGCGGCTCGGATTGGCGATAGGATCGCGTCGTGCCCGACGTACAGCCGGCGAAGAGCAGCACGGCCCCGAGGGCGAGAAGGGCGAGACCGGCCGGGCGTTGGATTGTCATGGGGACCTCCGGGATTGAGGTGAGACTGAGGTAAGAACGTTAGCGGCGGCCGACCACGGGCTCAAGCGTGGATCAAGGGTTTGGACCGAAGGCGCGGACGCAGAGTTCCGAGAAATTACTGGGGTTCAAATGATTCAGCGGCAGACTGCGGTGGAACGGCTTCCCCTATTGTGACGCTTTGAGCGGATCAGGAATCACCGGAATGTCGCACCCGGGCTTGACCGGGGACCCGGCTCTGGTGTCATGACCGCATGGTGCCGAGCGTCCTGATCATTGACGACGAGAAGCACACGCGCGAGGGACTCCAGCAGGCCTTGGAGGAACATTACGACGTGTCGGTGGCGGGCAACGCGGACGAGGCTTTCAACCTGATGGAGGCGCAGGAGCATGACGTGATCGTCACCGACCTGCGCATGCCCGGGAAGTCGGGGCTCAAGGTGATCGACAAGGCCTTGGCGCTGCCGGGCCGGCCGGTGGTGATCATGATGACGGCTTACGGCAACATCGAGACGGCGGTGGAGGCGATGCGGCGCGGCGCCTTCGATTTCCTGACCAAGCCGGTCAACTTGGAAAAGCTGGAACTGCTCATCCAGCGGGCGTTGAAAGCCCGGACGCTGGAGGTGGAGGTGCAGCAGCTCCACGAACGCCTGGACGAGAAATTCAGTTTCGAGGGCATCGTCGGCAACTCGGAGAAGCTGCGCGCGGTGATTGAGCGGGTGAAACTGGTGGCACCGTCGCGGGCGACGATTCTGATCGAGGGCGAGACCGGATCGGGGAAGGAGCTAATCGCCCAAGCCATCCACCAGGCCAGTCCGCGGGCGCGGGCGCCGTTCATCGCGGTGCATAGCGCGGCGCTGCCGCCGACGCTGCTCGAGAGCGAGCTGTTCGGCCATGAGCGGGGCGCGTTCACCGGCGCAATCGAACGGCGCATCGGCCGGTTCGAGGCGGCCGACGGCGGCACGTTGTTCCTCGATGAGATCGCGGAGATTTCCAGCGCCACGCAGGTCAAGCTGCTGCGCTTTCTGGAGACAAAGACCGTGGAGCGCATCGGCAGCATGAAGCCCATTCCACTCGACGTGCGGTTGGTCGCGGCCACGAACAAGCATCTCGATCAACTGGTGAAACAGGGCGGGTTCCGCGAGGATCTGTTCTTCCGGCTCGACGTGGTGCGGATCGAGGTGCCGCCGCTGCGGGAGCGCACCGAGGATGTGCCGCTGCTGCTCGACCACTACCTCCGGCTGTTCAGCGAGGAGAACCATGCGCCGCCCCTCACGATTGAGCCGGGCGCGATGCGCCATCTCCAGAGCTACGCCTGGCCGGGCAACGTCCGGGAACTGCGCAACTTTGCGGAGAACGCCGTGGTCCTGCGCCGCGGGGGCCGGCTGACGGAGTACGATCTCGATCCGAGATTTCGCGGCGAGGTGGCCGCGGCCGGGGCGACGCCGCCACCCGTGGCGCCCACCGCTGCGCCGGGCAATCCGCTCTCGGTGGAAGAGAATGAGAAGCGCCTGTTGCGCGAGGCGCTACTCAAGGCTCGCGGCAACCGCACGCGGGCCGCCGGGTTCATGGGTATCAGCCGCCGCACGCTCCACCGCAAACTCGCGCAGTGGCCGGAGCTCGACGTGATCGACCGGTGACCGGCCGGTCGGAACGATGGAGTAGGAAGGTCGCTTGCGACCGATGACCGCCCGCAAGCCCGGCCGCGCGGCTGATACCATCTGGACTCCGCTTTGAGACGGATGGAGGGACGGGCTCCGTCCCGTCCGTTCTTCGGCCCGCACGGCGGCGGGCCCTCCAGCGAATGGTCCGCGTACGGATTGTGAATGGTATTACTTCGTGATGCTGTCCTTGATCCGCTTGATGTGGCCGCGGCCCATGCCTTTGACTTCGCAGCCCAGCTCCAGGTAGCGTCGGATCTGGCCGTCGTTCAGGACGCAGAAACAGTCGATGACCGCAAAGGGACTTCCGACCGCCGCGAACACCTTGTCCGGGTCCAGTTCCAGGTACGGCTTGTGGCGCACGGCGAGCACCAGGGCGTCGATGCCCTTCATCGCCTTCCACAGGTCCTTCTCGATCCGCAATTCTTTGAGGCCATCCTGGCGGTCGAAGAACCGGGAGAAGCTATGCCCGACGGCGGGGTAGCTGTCCTGCGCCTCGAATTCCCACCAGTGGTCGAGGTAGGGATCGTGCACCTTCACGCTGGCGCCCATCTCGACCAGCTTGCGCACAATGATCTCGGATCCGCTGTAGCGCGTGTCGCCCACGTCCTCGCGGTAGGCGGCGCCGAGGAGCAGGATTTCCGCGGCGGCGAGGGGCTTCCCCATGTTGCGCAGCGCGTCGCGCACCAACTGCGGCGGATGGAGCCCGCGAGTGTCGTTGATGTCGATCGCCATCGGCGTGATTTTGAAGATGTCGTCCTCGAAGCCGAAGATGTGCTTGTAGGCCCAGAGGCCCAGGCCGCCGTCCTTGGGCAGGCAGTAGCCGCCGATGCCTGGACCGGGGAAGATCATGTTGGAGTGCGTCGGGCGCACGCGGATGGCCTCGATGACCTTCTTGAGGTCGACGCCGTTGCGCTCGGCGAAGAGCGACCATTCGTCGAGGAAGGCGAGGATCGTGGCGCGGTAGCTATTCTCCACGATTTTGGCGGTCTCGGACTCGATCGGGCGGTCGAGCACGGTGAGCGGGAACTTTTCGGTGTTGAGCACATCGGTGAGGAACCGCACGACGCGCGCGCGGGCCGGCTCATTGATCCCACTGCAGACGCGCCAGAAATCGCGGATGGAGGCCACGTAATTCCGCCCCGGCATGACGCGCTCGTAGCTATGGGCGAGCAGCGGTTCCGCCGCGATGCCCCGGCGCGCGAAGATCTTCTTCATGATCGGGTAGGCCACCTGCTCGGTCGTGCCCGGGGCGACGGTGGTCTCGATCAGCACCAGCGCCTCCGGCCGGACCTGCTCGGCGATCGTGCCCAGGGAGGCCTCCAGCGCCTCCATGTCGGCCGCGCCGGTGCGGACGTTGCCCAGCGATTCCTTGAGGTAGTCGCACTGCACATCGACGACCACGACGTCGGCGAGCTTCAGCGCCTCCCAATTGTAAGTGGCCACGAGCGTTTTCTGCTGCGTGACGCACCTCCGGATCAGCTCTTCGACCTCGGGGTCCTCCGCCTTGACCGGCGAGATGCCGCGGTTGAGGAGTGGAATCTTCCAGTAACTCCGGGTGCTGGGCCGCTGCACGCCGATGACGAACTTGGTGTGGCGCCCCTGCTTGTCCTTGGCGTCCGCCACCACCGCGGCCATGACCGCGCCCACGAAACCAAGTCCCACCACCACCACCACCTCGCGGCCCTCCTTGCGCTGGCGTGACACCAGCCGTTCCAAGCGGGTCATTTCCTTGCGGTAATCGGCCGGGGTCGGCAGGGCGAATTTCTCTCCGGTGGGGCTGATCGAGTATTGGGTTTTTGCGCTCATGGGAGGCGTCAGGGTGGAATTTGGTTGGGCAACTAAACTCAAAAGGAAGGAGTTTCCGGGGGCGGTCGCAAGGCGGAACTCAGCGAGAACCGGGGCGGTTTTGGGATTTCCACGGCATGCATCGTCCGATTGAATGTGGGTGGTGGAAAAACAAACGGTCACACGATTTTTCCTGGAGCGGCTGATGCCGCAGACAAAGTGGCACGGGTCTCCTGACCCGTGTTTTGCGGGCGACGGGTCGGGGGACCCGTGCCACCTCAAGATTCGCCGGCGTCGCGGCGAAGGGAACAGATGATCGCATGAAACGCCCGGCATCGGCCCAGGAGTGGGTCCACTGGCTCGAAGAAGGCCCGGGCGGGCGCTGGGTCCGGCGGGGGGCCGTGCTGCTCGGCCTGCTCGTGCTTTCGCTGGCGACCGTCGACAAGCAGTTCCACGGGCCGGCGGATGAAATGGTGTTGCTGCAGGCCGATGTCGGCCGGCAGGTCGCGGCCGGCCACGGTTTCACGACGCTCGTGAACTATCCCCAGACGGCCGCCCTGATGCAGACGCGGCATGGCGTGACCCCGGACCGCGTGGCCTTCTACCCCGAGCTGCACCAAGCCCCGCTGTATTCGATCGTCATCGCGGCTTCGTTGCGCCTCCTGCCGGCGGCGTGGCGCGAGTCGCTGTTCGCCTCGCCCCCCGTTCCGCCGGACGGTTTTGCCGCGGATTATTTCCTGCTCGCCCTCAACCTTGTGCTGCTCTGGATCGCCGCGTGGCAGACGTTCCGGCTGGCGGCGCGGTTGTTCGACGGGCGGGTGGCCTGGGTCGCCGCGCTCGCGCTCCTGCTCTCCGCGGGAGTGTGGGAGCAAGTGGTTTTGGTGAACGGGACGCCGCTCCTGATGGTTCTTGTCTTGGGTACCTTCCAACTCTTGGCGGCGGAGGAGTCCGGCGCGCCGGCCGCGGCGCGTGGGTTCGTACGATGGTTGGCGGTGGGTGGCCTATGCGGGCTCCTGTTTCTCGCCGAGTACTCGGCGGGCCTGCTTTTCCTGGTGGCCTTGGGCTATGCCGGCTGGCGTCTGGAGGGACGCGGGCGGAAACAGGCCCTCATCATGATGGCGGCGGGATTCGCGCTGGTCGCCACCCCGTGGGTCGTGCGCAACATTCGTCTCACCGGCAACCCAGTCGCGCTGGCGTGGCAGAACCTGGCTTTGAAGGCGGGCGACAGCACAGCCGAACCGGCCGTGCAGCGGACGCTGCTATCCGCGGAGCCGCCGGTGCTCGACCTGAACAAACTCGCGAACAAGGGCCTGACCGGGCTCCAGCGCAATGTCCAAAGCCGAATCTGGGCGGCGGGGGGGTATTTTCTGGCGGCGTTCTTTGTGTGCGGCCTGCTGTACCAGTTCCGCCGGCCGGCGGTCAACCGGGTGCGCTGGGTGTTCACGGCGGGCTTGCTGCTGTTGATTGCCGCCCAACCGTTCCTGAACTCCGGAGAGAGCCCGCGCCAGCCCGTCTCCTACCTGCTGCCGCTGGTGCTCATTTTCGGCACCGGCTTTTTCTTCGTGCTGGTCGAGAGCACGGCGGCGCTCGCCGCCCGCGGTCGACTGGCGGCGACGGTGCTGCTCGTCTTACAGGCGGCGCCGCTGCTCCATGACGTGTTGGAGCCCCGCCGGCTGCATTTCCACTATCCGCCCTATTTTCCGGCCATGTTCATGGGCATCCGCGCGGAGGTCGGCCGCCGTGGCGGCCTCTCCAACCTCGGGGTCATGGCCGACGTGCCGGCGGGTCTGGCCTGGTACGGCCGCCAGCAGGTGTGGGCCCAGCCGGACCGCATCCGGGATTTCTACGCGATTTCGATCGAACAGTCGATTGGCCTGCTCCTACTCACGCCGGCCACACTCGACCGACCCTTCTTTGCCCAGCTGGCCGTGAGCGGGACCGGCCCCGAGACCCATCTGGCGATGTTCCAAGGCTGGGGGCCCGTCTACGCCGGGCTCGTTACCGGGCGCATGCCGCCTGATTTTCCGCTCTCCGTCCGCCAGAAGCTCTCCGACAACCTGATTGTCCTGCTCAACCCGGCCTTTCTGCCCGCGCGTTGATTATCATTGCATTAGACCGAGTTTTTCCGTTAATCACAGGGTTGAACCGTGAATCCCTCTAACCGGTCCGTTGTAGGGAATTTATGAATCAAACCCGCTGGCTTTGGCTCGGTAGTCTGTTTCTTCCTGCAGTTGCGTGGGCGGTGTATGCGCCGATCCCAGAGCAGGAGCAGGGCAAGGCGTTCACTGTGACCGTGGCAGCAGGCGTTTGTCACGACAGCAACATTTTCGGTAGCGCGACCAACACGATCGACAGCATGGTGTATTCGCTGGCGCCGAAGCTGGCCTTTAACGCCTCGGTCACGCCGCAGACCTTCCTGTCCGCCGCCTACCAGGTGACGTTCGACTACTTCGACAACCGGCCGACGGACAAATCGCTGGTGAGCCATGACGCGTCCGCGCGCCTCGCTCACGCGTTTACTCCCGTTACCGCCCTCGACCTGAGCGATGGATTCCAGGTGGAGAAGAACCCGAGGTCCCTGCTGGCGGGGGTGCCGCTCAACGTCGATCAGTCGTTCGAGCGCAACGAATTCGACGGGCGCCTGACCACCGCGTTGGGGGCGAAGAACGGGGCGGTGTTCAAATACCGCAACATTTGGCTGCAATACGACGACGCGGGCCTCGGCACCAATCTCGACCGCATGGAGCAATTGGCCGGGGTCGAGTGGAACGACAAATTCCTGCCCGAGACCACCCTGGCCGGGGAGTACCGGTATCAAAACATCCGTTACGACCATGCCGGCGTCTTCAAGAACAAGCAATCGAACTTCCTGCTGGCCGGCTTCGACTACACGCCGGGAAAACAGCTGAGCGTCAGCACCCGGCTCGGCGCCGAGCAACGAAGGCGCGAGGGGAATTTCAGCACGACCGCCCCGTACGCTGAGTTCACCGGCAAGTATACCTATTCGGAGCAGTCCTTCGTGAGCGCCGGCTACACCTATTCGCTGGAGGAAACGGACGACCCGGTGCACTACAGCGACACGAAGATGAACCGGCTTTTTCTCAATGTGCAGCACGGCGTGACGGCACGGGTGATCGCGTCGGGCTCGATCACGGTGGAGCCTTCGGTGCTGCAGGGCCGTCTGGGTGGAGCCAACATCAAAGAAACCTCCACCCGCCTGGGCGGGGCACTGACCTGGGTGGCCAGCAAGAACTTCACTGTCAGCGCTACCTACGACTATGACCGGGTGAACTCCGACGTGTCGTACCGGCGGCAGGCCCGCACGCGGTACGGGGTGAATGGGCGGCTTTATTTCTAGCCTGCGCCGGACGGTGACGCGGGGCGGCGGCGCCAGCCGCAGGTGAATTGGCTTGCCGGTGTTGGTTGGCGCCCCATCCACTAATCGCCCCTCATGGCTTTACCCCCCGACAGCAAGGAAGGCGCCTCGTTTGCGGATTTCCTGCACCTGCTGCGGCTGCGCCAGGCGCTGATCTTCCTCATTCTCGCCTTGGTGGTGTTGACGACGGTGGGCGTGACCGCCGTGCTGCCGCGCTGGTTTCTTTCCACGACCAAGATCCGGGTGGAAAAGCCGGAGGGGGAGGTCAAGCTGTTCCAGGCCCAGAGCAGTCCTTACTACGACCCCTATTACATTCAGGACCAGGTCGACACCATCCAGTCGAAGCAGATCCTCAACCAGGTGATCGACCGCCTGGGGCTCAATGCCGTGCTGGCGCGTGCGCTTGGCGCCAGCGAGGCGTTTCCGGCCAGCGTGACCTTCCGCATCCTGGTCGAGAAGATGCTGCGGGTCGAATCCCGCCGCAGTTCGTCGATCATCGACATTGACGTGTATGCGCAGGACCCCGTGCTCGCCGCCCGCATCGCGAACGAGATCGCGCAGGTCTATTCCGAAGATCGAATCAACTTTGCCACCGCCGGGCAGCGTGAGGGAGTGGCGGAACTGAAGCGGCAGCTGGCGGACGAGGAGGAGGTGGTGACGAAGCAGCGCGACCTGGTGGAGAAGCTCCGTAAGGACCTCAACATCTCCGGGGTCGATTTGAACGCACGCTATTCGGACATGGAGATCGACCGGCTGCGGCAGATGCAGAACTCGCTCATCGCGCTGCGCGTCGACGCGATCGGTCGGAAGACGCGGTGGGAGCGGTTCCGGGCGATTCCGACCGAGGAGCGCCCCACGCTCGTCAATTCCGAGCTCATCCAGGATCAGAACATCCAGAACCTCCTGCAGGCGTACCTGATCGCGGAGCAGACCGTGACGCGTCTCAAGGCCCGGCTCGGCCCGGCGCATCCGGACCTGGTCGCGGCGGTGGAAAACCGCACGAAGATCCGGGAGCAGCTCGACGCGTTGTTGAAAGGCTACGAGCAATCGCTGGAAATCTCGTGCAAGGAAGCGGACGCGCGGGTCGCGGCGCTGGAAGATCAGCTGGCGCGGGCCAAGGTTGACCAGATTCTCTCGGCGCGGGAGCGGATGCGTCCGTTCGAAGAGGCGGCGCAGAAGCTCGAGGACGAGTCGCGCCTGCTGACCACGCTCAAGCTGACGTTGCGCCAGCGCGAAATCGACTTCCAGGTGCCGAAGCGCACGATCGAAATCCTCAATTCGGCCGAGCCGGCCCGCCGGCCCAGCCGGCCCAACTGGGCTCTCAACCTGTTCTTCGCACTGTCCTTCGGTTCTCTGTTAGGCGTGGGCGCGGCGGTGCTGGTCGACTATTTCGACAAGAGTTTTCGCAACGTCGCCGATGTGGAGGGCCGTCTGCAACTCCCGGTGTTGAGCGTCATCCCCGTGAGCCGGACGCCAGGGCGGTTCGACCCGGCGGACGCCGCCGCCGTGGAGCCGTACCGGGTGCTCCAGACCAACATCAATCTGGCGCTGAAGCCGGGTCAGCCGAGCAGCCTGGTCGTGCTGTCGGCGGGTCCGGGCGAGGGCAAATCGACGGTGGCCAATCACCTGGCGCGCGCGATGGCGGATGCCGGCGAACGCGTGCTGCTGGTGGATTCGGACGTACGGCGTCCGACGCAGCACCGGCTGCTGGACATGGGGCGCGAGCCCGGGTTTAGCGAGGTGCTCCTCCGCAAGGTGGCCGCCGGCGCGGTGCTCCGCCGCGGGGTGGCGCCGAATCTCGATTTCATGCCGAGCGGCGCGGCTCCGAATTTCGTGCTCAGTCTGCTCTACGCAAACAAACTCCGCGAGTTCATCGCGGAGCACAAGTTGCGCTACGACAAGATTGTCTTCGATTCGCCGCCGATCATCGGCGTGAGCGATGCCTCGGTGCTGGCGAGTGTGGTGGACGGGGTCGTACTGCTGATCCAGCATCGGCGGAATCCGCAGAGCATGGTGCTGCGGGCCCGGCAGATCGTCGACGGGGTCAAGACGCCGATCCTCGGGGTCGTCCTGAGCCAGGTGCCGCCGGGGGCGGGCGAAGACTACAGCTACTACACCAGCAATTACGCCTATTACGGCGAGGGGGGGCGGAGATCGAAGCGCGGCGTCCCCGCGGCGTCGACCACCGCCGGCGCCGAACACATCCCGCTGGCGGAGCCGGACCCGACCGATCGCCGCGGCTGAACGCCGCGCCCGTGGCGCGGCGGGCGTGTCGGTGTTTGCCGGCGGGAAGCCTGCACCATAGGGAACTCTGACGTGGCGCTGACGGAGCAGCGCCCTCCACTGGCGCGAGCGAAAAGCGGGGTTGACGGTTGGTCGATGGGATAGGGCCGTTTTTGATCTGTCCCGGTGGGTTCTTTCCTTTCATCGGTGGGCATTCGTGTCCATTGGTGGGTACCGCCATGATGCCTATTCCTTTCCGCCGGGCTGCTCTTGCCGTCCTTTCGCTCTTTGCCTGGGTCACGCGACTCGTCAGTGCTGAACTCGCCCCAATCGGACCCGGTCCGTTTGCGGTCGGCAGCACCAATATGGAAGTCACCGCGCCCGTCGGTCAGCCGATGGGCGATTACCTCAACGGCAAGGCGACGTCGAAGTACACGGTCTACCTCGCGGATCTTCTCGCGCACCCTGAATCGGCGTTTTCGCTGCAGGTCGCCGTTCCCGCCGACCGCAGGGCCTTTGGCGCTCGCGCCGGCGCCCGCATTCCGCTCGTGCTCTACGTGCTGTACCCGACCACGAAGAACAACCCGCGCGCCGACTACAAATTTCCCTATGCCGAAACCGGCGACAACGTCTTTCCGCACATGCAGCGTGCCGGAGAAAAGCCGATCTTCGCTGACGCGGCGGCCAGGTACCCGCTGCTCCTTTACTCCGGTGGGTACAACACGCATGGGCTCTGGCACCTCAACCATCTGAAGTGGCTCGCCTCGCACGGCTACGTCGTGGTGGACCTCTTCCATGGTGACAACCGGGAACCGAGTTTCGTCAGCGGCATGGCGGTGCGCCCGCTCGAGCTTCGGGCGGCGTTGGATTTCGTCCTGCAGCACCCCGACTTCGCCCACGCCATCGACATGGGCCGGATCGGCGCTTCGTCCGCCAGCGCCGGTGCCCACACCATCCTCTGCGCCATGGGCGGCATCGATCCCACCGCGCCCAACCCAAGTCTGGCCGACCCGCGCATCAAGGCAGGGTTTGGTCTGGTGCCGTTCATGGGAGGCAGCATGGGCATCTGGCCGTTCCAACTGGACGCCTGGTACTTTGGTGAAGATCACGCCGGACTGCGGACCGTACACGCACCATTCCTGGCCGTGTACGGCGAGAAAGACCGCAACGTTCCACCGGCGGGTGTGGAAGCCGGCGTGCGAGCGATGGCGGGTCCAGCTTCAGCGGTCATGCTCGACGGCGAAACCCATGATCTCTCCAACAGCACCACCAGCGATGTGAACACCTGGGAGGTCCTTTTCTTCGACGCCTGGCTGCGCGACGATTCCAACGCCCGCCAGCTTCTCGAGGCCGGCACTTCTGTTCGCGGTGGCGTCCACGATCACCGTACGATCCAACACGGGGCGCGTCCCCCCACATGAGGGCCTATTCACGGGACAGGTTAATAATCGTCTTGGGCCAGCGCAAGCCGTCCCGGGGTTAAAGAGAAGGCGGCCAAGGCGGTGCCGCCTAGGCGCGCTTGGTCACGTCGCGCGGGACGATCTCGATCGGGTCGATCGCGGGCAATTCCTTCGCGCCTTTGGCGCCGAGCTCGGCGAATTTCCGCGCCCCGGGAATCAGCGTGCCTTCGAGGGAACCGACCGCGGCGTTGTACGACTTCGTGGCCGTTTCCAGTCCGTGTCCCACCTTTTCAAAATGTTCGACGTAGTTGACGATGCGGTCGTAAAGCTGGCGGCCCAGCGCGCTGATTTCCTCGGCGTTTTGCGAGACGGCCTCCTGCCGCCAGCCATAGGCGGATGCCTTGAGAAGCGCGATGAGGGTTGAGGGCGTGGCCAGCAGCACCCGGCCGCGGATGGCCCGGTCGATGAGCGCGGGGTCGGCTTCCAGGGCGGCGGCGAGGAACTGATCACCCGGCAGGAACAGCACGACAAATTCCGGCGAAGGCTGGAATTGCTCCCAGTAGGCCTTCGCCGCCAGGGCGTCGACATGGCCGCGCACTTTGGCCGCATGTTCTTCCAGCTTGTGCGCCCGCAGCTTCGGGTCGCTGGTGCCGGCAGCTTCGCGATAGGCGTCGGTGGGGGCCTTGGCGTCAACGACGATCCGCTGGCCGCGTGGAAGGTTCACCACGAGGTCGGGACGCAGGTCGCCGGACGCGGTCTGTTCGGTGAAATCGCAGTGTTCGACCATGCCGGCCAGTTCGACCACGCGGCGGAGCTGCAATTCGCCCCAGGTGCCGGCGGTCCTGGTCGTGCTGAGCGAGGTGGAGAGCCGGGTGGTTTCCGTCTGCAGCGAAGTCTGCGCCAGGGCGAGCGATTGGAGCTGTTCCGACAGGGCGGAATAGGCGGACGTGCGCGATTTTTCGATTTCGCCGATCTTGGCGTCCACTCGCTCCAGGGACGCCTTGAGCGGCTGGACCAGGGTGTCGATGGCCTGCTGCCGCTTGCCAAGCTCGTCGGCCGATTGCTGGTGGAGCTTGCCGAAGGTCTCGCGGGCGAGCTCGAGGAACCGGGTGTTGCTGGTGCTGAGGGCGTCACTGGCCAGCGCTTTGAAGGTTTCGGCCAGCCGAGTCTGCGCCTGCTGGAGCGCGTCGCGCTCGGCGGTCAGGAGCGTGGTCAGCCGGGAATTCTCCTTGCCGAGTTCGCCAAGGCGGGCCCGCAGTTCGGTCAGCTCAGTCTCAGCCGTCCGCAGTTGGTTGACGCGTTCGGCGAGCGTGGCGGCGAGCGCGGCGGAGCGCGCCTGCATCCAAAGCCAGACAAGGACGCCGGCAGCGGCAGCGGCGGCAAGGGCGGTGAGCAGGGTGGTCAGCACAATCGAATCAATGGCTCATGTTCCCGCTCGCATCCCCGCTCAAGCGCAAAAACGGAGGGCCCCGACCGCCGACCGGTTCAGGTGGCGAAGGGTTCGTTCGACGCCGACGGTTCCTTGGCCGGGAAATAGGCGGTCATGCGGGTGCCCTCGCCGACCTTGGTCTTCACGTGGAGGAGGCCGCGGTGGTCCTGCACCAAGCGGGAGACGATGGCGAGCCCCAGGCCCGTGCCCTTTTCCGCCTTGGTCGTGAAATACGGCTCGAAGATATGCGGCAGCACGTTCGGTGGAATGCCGGGGCCCTGGTCGAGGACAGAGAGCGCGACCAGCGGCGGCTCGTTCGCCAACGGTTCGCGGCCGACAACGGCATCCTCGGGTCCATCCTGCAGCGTATCGACCGGCAGCGGCTGGTGCACCAGCTCGGCCGTGACCCAGACGGTCTGGTCCTTCGTGGTGCTCTGAAACGCATTGATCGTGAGGTTGAGGAGGATCTGGATGAGCTCGGTGCCATTGACCAGCACGGCGACGTCCTCGCCTAGCAACTTGACCGCCAGGTGCCCGCCGCGCACGGCGGGGTGATGCTTGAGCAGCGTTTGCAGGTCGGTGAGCACCTGGTTGACGCGCACCTCGCGGTTGGAGAAATGGCGTTTGCCGAGGGAGCGCAGGTAGCGGGTCGCGATGGCAAAACAGGTGTTCACCTGCTTGGACACGGTGGCGAGATCCTCGCGCACCGCGTCGAGATCGGCCCCGTGCAGGAAGGAGGCCCGGGCCAGGCGGAGCTCGAGCATCTCCACATAACCCATGATGATCACGAGCGGGTTGTTGATGTCGTGGATCACGCCCGCGTAAATCTGGTTGGTGGTGCGGGCCATCTCCTCGCGCAGCGTCGTGTCTTTCAGCTGGTCGGTCAGGTGGTGGAGGCGGTCCTGAGTCTCGGCCACGCTCTCCGAGATGCGCCGGAGCCGCAGGGCCCGCGCCGCCGCCTCGCGGATGGTCGCCAAGTCGAAGGGCTTGCTCAGGTAGTCGCAGGCGCCGAGTCGGAGGGCCTGGCGCGCCGTCTCGATCGTCTCGTAGGCCGTGAGCATGATGACCTCGATCCGGGCGTCGATCTCCTTGAGGCTGCGCAGCACCTCGATGCCCGAGCGGCCCGCCATGCGCAGGTCGAGGATGGCGACGTGCACCAGATGGTGGCGGGCATATTCGATCGCCTTCTCACCGTTGTCGACGGCATGGACGACGAAGTCGTTCTTGAAGACCATCCGCAAGGACAGGCGCGGACCTTCTTCATCGTCGACCACCAGCATGGTCGGCAGCGCGGCAGGCGCGGGTGCAGGGGTGGGAATAGGGGAGGCGGTGGAGTCGGCCGGGGTCATGTCCGGGGCAAAGGAGACGGCATCCGGGTCAAAAACGCCAGTCAATCGAAAGGGAGGCGGTGTTGATCGAAGTGCGATAGGTGCCGTCGGGCGAGGAGCCCGCCAACGTCCGCTGGCCGCTGTTGACGTGGCGGGTATTGGAAAGGGTGCGTTGCAGCGTCAGCGTGAATCGGACGGGGCCGTGCGAATACCCCACGCCGGCGCACAGGAAATGGCGGGTGGCGTCGGGCACGGCCGGATTCCACGTGGCGTCCGGGACGGAGTTTTCGCTCAAGGTGTAGCCCGCGCTCACCTGCCAGCCGTCCGACAGGTAGCGCGTCACGCCAAGTTCATAGAAGCAGCTGGACTTCCAGTTGAATGGCAGGGCCACCGGCCCGCTCGCCTTGGAGATCACGACCGTCTTCAAGCAGGTCCAGTTGGTCCAGTCGATATCTGCCTCGATGTTCCACTGCGGGGTGGGCCGGAAGGAATAGCCGGCGATGACGACCTCCGGAAACGCGAAGTCGGCGCGGGCGGACTCGCTGGCGAGCACCGGCGGGAGTTCCGACGAGCCGGAGACTCCGAAGTTGGTGCGCGCCTGGTAGGACAGGCCGAACGCATGCTCCGGCGCGGGCTGCCAGCGCAGGCCGAGATTATAGCCGAGGTCAGACCCGCTGCCGTTGAACCGGTAGATGCCGAAGGGCCCCACACCGCTGAAGATGACCCCGCGGCGCAGGTCGACCTTGAGGTGATTGAACGTGATTCCACCACCGATGGAAAAGGAGTCACTGATTTGCCAGGCGAAGACGGGGTTGATGGTGGTGTAGGTTTCCTCGTTCTTGGTTGCGAACTCGAAGAGGGGGTCGGAAAGCGGCTTGTCGCCGTTGTTCCAGTCAGTGGAGAGCCCGAACGGGGCGTAGACGCCGAGACCGACGGCCCATTTCGCGCCGGCCGGCGCGAAGGCATAGTACAGTTGCGGCAGCAATTGCGTCTCGGTCTTCAGGGAGGAAGTCTGCCCCGTCAGCGAGGAGCGGTAATCGGCGTCGAGCTGGACGAAATAGGCCGTGGCCGAAATCTCCTGGCCTTGGATTTGGGTCAGGCCCGCAGGATTGTAATAAATGGCGGACGGGTTATCGGCCGTCGCGACGAAAGCATTGCCGCGCGCGGTGGCAAAAGCGTCCTTGAACCCCACCTGCGTGCCCGAGGCGTGGAGGGCGAGCGGAGCCAGGGCGAGGAGACAGGCGCTGACGCCGAGGAACAGGTGGGCGCGACGATGCGGGGCAAGTCGGGTGCGCGGCATGGGATTCAGGTGTTGGAGGGAAGGTGGATCACAAGGTCGGGGTCTTCGGGTTGATGTCGAGTCTGCACTTCGAGTCGTCCGGCATGGGCCTCGATCACCCGTTTGGCGACGGAAAGGCCGAGACCGACGCCGGTGTTGCGTGTCGTGAAAAAAGGATCGGTGGCGCGGGCGGCCACCTCGGGCGCGAAGCCGCCGCCATTATCCCGCACGCGCAGGGCAAGGCCCGGGCGCCCGTCTGCCCCGCTTTCGGCAACGACGGTGACGGTGACCCGGGGCGGTTCGCCGGCCGACTGGAGTCCGTTCAGGAAGATCTCCTGCAGCGCGTGCATTAAGCTCGCGCGGTTGCCGCGCAGGAGCGGGTGCGGCATTTCGCTGCGGATCTCCAGTTCGCTGTTTTCGCGTCCAAGGAAATCGCGGGAGTGGGCGAAGCTGTGGCGCAACAGATCCTCAAGCGGCAGCAGATCGGTGGCGCCGCCTTCCGTCTGCGCCAGAAAGATCATCTGCTCGGTGAAGCGTTGGATCCGGCCCGTTTCGCGGGTGAGAGCGTGCTTCAGCGAATCGCGAAACTCGGCATTCGCATAATCGGTGTCGAAGAGCTGCTGGTGGGTGGTGAGAGGGACCAGCGAATTGCGAATCTCGTGGGCAAATCGACGCGCAATCAACCCGATGAGTTTCAGGTTCGAGGCCTCGATCTCCGCGCGCTGCGCCGCCCGGACCTGCGTAAAATCCTCCAGCACCAGGAGCGCTGGCTGCGGCAACAGGCGGCCGGCGGCCGGCAGGGGGAGCAGCGTCGCCTGCAGGGTGGCGGGTGGAGGGCCGGGGTGCTCGTAGAAGAACGGCGGGCGGCTACGCCCCTGTTCGACGACCTCGCGCAAGCCGGCCGCCAGCGGCGCCGGAAGGCCGTCGAAACCCAGACGCGCGGACGCGGGCGCATCCTTGCCCTTGAGCAGCCGCAACAGGGCGTCATTGGCGAACAGGACCGCCAGTTCGGAATCCACCACCAAAGCCCCGGCCGTCATCGCCCCCAACACCTCGGAGAACAGGCGGTGGCTGGCGCCGAGCTCGCGGTGCAGCCAGGAATTCTTCACCGCCAGGCCCAGCTCCTCCATGAGATGGTAGACGAGCAGCAGTTCCGCGTCGGCGAACGGCGCGCCGGTCAGGCGGCCGCCCAGGAGGGCGACGCCGAGGATGCGTTCGCGGTCGCTGATCGGCAGCGCAATCTCACAACCGAGAATGTCGAATTCCCGTTGCAGCCGTGGATCCCGGGCGAGGAAGGGGGCGGTGCTGTCGGCCCCGAGGCGAAGGATCTTGCCGGCGTGCAGGACCCCGCGACCCAAGCCGCTGTCCCGCGACAGTTCGAAATTCGCGAGCAAGTCCGGCGGCAGCCCCACCGCTCCCGCGCAGACCAGCCGGTTGCCGCCGGAGGGGACCGTGGCGCCCAGCGAGCTGACGGGTGGCGGCTCCAGAAAAATGGCAATCCTGGACACCCCAATGATGTCACAAACCTTCAGGATGAAATGCCGGGTGAACTGCTGGTAATCCAGGGAATAGTTGAGCACCTGGGAAAAGTCGCGCATGACGGCCAGCGCCGAATAGGCTGGCGTCGCGACCGAAGCGGTTCCCGGCGGTACGGGCACCGAAGGCACCAACACCGGCTCCGGTGTTCTGGCCCGGGCCGCCAGGCGTTGAACGACGGTCAGGATGGTGGCCAGATCAAGGGGTCCCGTCAGCACCACGTCAGCTCCCCCGAGGTAGGCGGCGCGCTCGCCCTCGGGCGTACCCTCTGGCATGACCGCCACCAACGGGCAGTCGGGCGCGGCGGCGCGAAACTCCGTCACCCATTGGCGCGCCTCGGCCGGGATTGCACTTACGGCCAGCAGGCATACGTCACACATCCCGGCGTCCAGCAATTGGCGCGCGGCGGCGAGATTTGGTTTGCGGAGAGATTTGACGCCGACGGAAGAGGCAGGGGCCGCAATTGGTGGAAATGCGACGGTGTCCTCAGCGATAATGATAAGATGAATCACTGCGGTCTTCCAAGGCCCCAAGCGTTCCAAAAGAAACGCTTAACCAACCAGTGCAAGTTACTGGCGGATGAAAAAAACTAACGCAACGGTAAAGTGACACGGGAGTTGCCTGATGGGCGCAGGTCCCTTTGAACCGTTCTTTGGGCCAAGCGAACGGGCAGGTGGGTCGGCCGGCAATTCGTCAGCGAGGATCGCGGAAACGTGCCACCCGGGTTGGGCCGGCATCGTGTCCTTATACCATTCGCGCGGCGATTTCGACTTCCGCCGTCGCAAGCTAATGGGGGCAGGCCAGACAACAGGCCGTCCGGCTACAGGACTGGCGATGACAGGGGGAGATTGGGACCCCTTCCGCGGCGGAGCCGACTTGATCATTGCATTTGCATCAGAACTATCTGATTCTTCCTTTGCGCATGAGCCACCGTATCAATGATTACCGACTCTTCGCAGGTTGAGATTGGCCAGATTCACACGGATTTTGTCTGTTATCAGAATCGTGCAGGACTTCGCATCGCCGCCTGTCTAGACCGGGCCGGCGGCGATTTTGAATCGCGACCCTGGGTGCTCTTGGCACCGAAATACGGGGAAACCAAAAAGAGCACGCTCCATCTGGCGTACTATTTGGCGGCCAACGGAATCAACGTGCTTCGCTTTGACCCGACCAACCATGTAGGCGAGAGCGAGGGGTCGATGGAGAATTTCGTGATGCCCGGCGCCATCAACGACATCTTGGCCGGGTTGGACTACCTCGAGGCTAATTTCGCGGTGAAGCAGGTGACGGGGGTGGCGAACAGCTTGTCGGCGCGGTGCATGCTCCGGGCGGCCGCCACCGACGCGCGGTTCAGGAAACTCGTGAGCGTCGCCGGGGTGGTCAACCTGCTGGCGACCATGCAGGAGATATACAAAGAAGATCTCTACGGAATGTACCAGCAGGGGCATCGCTGGGGGATCACGGATTTCCTCGGCTTTGACATCAATGGCGATGTATTCCTGGACACGCTAATCCAGGCCGGACTCCACGATCTCGGCGGGACGATCGAGGACGTGGGCAAGCTGCGGATCCCGTTTGTCTTTTTTTACGCGGAACGGGACGCCTGGGTTGACCGGCGCGAGGTCGAGCGGGCGGTGGCCTCCAATCCGCGGGGCCGCCTGGTTTCGGTGGCGGCGGCGATGCACGAGGTGCGGGAAAACCCGCAGGCCGCGCGGGAGGTTTTCGAACAGGTGATTTGGGCCTGCCTCCACGACACACCGTACCCGGGGGAAGGCCCGGCCGGTCTGCGCGTGCCATCCAAGAAAATGATCATGGCACAGAACCGCCGCGAGCGGGAGCAGATGCGCGTGTCGGAGGTGCCGGCGGAAAACGAGAAGGAATTTTGGTCCGGCTATCTCAAAAAATACAGCATCCTGGAAAAATCAGCCGACTACCAGGCCTACCTCGACTTGGTCGGCCGGCTCTGCCGTCCTCTGCGGCCCGGGGCGCTGGTGTTGGATGCCGGGTGCGGCAACGGCCTGTTCGGTTTGTGGGTGCTGCGTGACCTCTGGCAGGGGCAGGTCCCGAAGGAAGGGGGCGAACCGTTGATCTATGTCGGTTTGGATCTCACGCAGCGCGGGCTGGCCGATGCGTTGGACAACCATCTCGGCTGGCGGCAACGGATGCACCCGGTGGCGAAATCGCGGGCAGGTCCGCCGCCGGGTCTGCAGTACTTCCTTGTCGATTTCGACCAGTTGGCGGACAAGGCGGGGGTGATGGAACGGCTGCCGTTCCAGGACGCGACGTTCGACGTGATCTGCTGCAGCCTCGTGCTCTCCTATTTGAAAAACCCCCGCGGGTTGTTGAGCGAATTGCATCGGGTGCTGCGGCCGGGCGGGGTGCTGGTCGTGTCGAGCATGAAGCCCAATTGCGACCTGTCTCTGATCTACCGTGATTCGATCTCGGCCCAGCTCACGGCCGAGGACCTTGAAGCGGGGCGCAACCTGTTGCGGGCGGCGGGCAAGATCAAGCTGAAGGAGGAAATCGGCTACTACACTTTCTTCTCGCAGGCCGAACTGGCGGGTCTGGTCATGGACCTGGGCTTCAATGTGCTGGAGTCGCATCTGTCGCTGGGCGAACAGGCGGTGGTGATCAAGGCGGGCAAGTGAAGGCCTATCTCGTCACTTCGTCGTTTTTGAACCTGGTCGCGGGCCTGCTGTTTGCCTTCACGGTGGTGCTGCGCGGCCGGAAGAGCCCGCTGAACCGCTGGTTCGGCGTCTTCGCGTTCAACGTCGGCGTCTGGTCCGCCGGGTATTTTCTCTGGCAGATCTCGCGGGAGGCGACGCAGGCGCTGTTCCTGTCGCGCGCCTTGATGGTGGCGGCCTATTTCGTACCGGTGACGTACCTGCATTTCGTGGCGCAACTGTGCGGCGAACGGAAGCCCTGGTGGATCCGGATTGGTTATGGCGTGGCGCTGATCTTTGTCGGGTTGAACACCACCCCGTTGATGGTCGAGGGCGTCAAGCCGGCCCTCGACCTCGCCTTCTGGCCGCGCGCGGGTCCGCTGTTCGCCGTCTATCTCGCGGTTTTCGTGGTCTATACCGGCGAGGCGGTGTGGCTGCTGCAGCGGCAGGCGCGTGCCTCCTCGGGAGCCCGGGCCACCCAGTTGTGGCACATCTTCTTCGCCACCCTGGTGGGTTTCACGGGCGGGGCGACGAATTTCCCCATGTGGTATGATTTTCCGATCCCGCCCGTGGGCAACGCCCTGGTGTTTGTCTACCTCCTGACGGTGGCGAACGCCGTGTCGCGCTATCAACTTCCGCTCGCGACCTACGATTTCGTGTATGCGGCCGTCTACATGGGCATGAGCGCGACGGCGTCGATCTTTTTCGTGCTGGTCTACGTGGTCGCCTCCTCGATCAGCGGGGTGAGCCTGCCCCCGATCGACCTGTTGAACGGCTTCCTGATCTGCATGGCGGTGAGCCTGTTTTTCTTTTGGATTGTGCCGCGGCTGAAGGAAGGCACGGACCACATCCTGGCGCTGACGTACCTGCGCAAGCGCCTCGGTCAACGCGGCCGGTTGAAGGAGCTGGCCGCGCAAATCTGCACCATCGGCGCCGAGCAGGAGATCTTCGATACGACGGCGAAGGAAATCGCCGGCGCGATGGGTTTCACCCACCTCGGCCTTTTCCTCCGCGCCGAATTCAGCGATGCCTACGCCTTGCGGGCCCAGGTGGGCTGGGGCCGCGACGCCTACACGCTCGTGACGCTGCCGGCCGACAGCCCGCTGGTGCGGGTGATGGCCCAGCGGCAGGCCCCGGTCATCTTCGATGGGTCGGAGGTGGAACTGCCCGCGGCGGATCTCAGCGGCATTGAGGAGACGCGCCAGACGATGCCCTTCGGGGCGGCCTTCCCGGTTCTGACCGAAGGCTTCCTGCTGGGCGTGCTCATCCTGAGTCCCCGGAAGAACCGCGAGCGTTACACGGAGATCGATTTCTCGCTGCTCGAAGCCATCTGCCTGCAACTCGGCGTCACCCTGCGCGCCCGCCAACTCGAACGCCGCGCCAGCCAGACGGAGAAACTCATTTCGCTTGGCACCCTGGCGGCAGGGCTCGCGCACGAGCTGCGTAACCCGCTGGTTTCGATCCAGACCTTTTCGGCCCTGCTCAAAGACCACTGGAACGAGCCGGAGTTTCAGCACGAGTTCGGCGCGATCATGCAGCGCGACGTGGGGCGCATCGCGGGGATCGTCGAGAGTGTCGCGGCGTTCGCGGACAACAGCTCGGTGCCTTTTACGGCGGTGAAGGTGGGCGAAGTCATCGCCGGCGTCGCCGAGATTGCGCGGCCCGAGCTGCTGCGCGCCGAGGTGCAATGGCAGGTCGATTTGCCGGCCGATTTGCCGGCCGTGCACGGCAATTACAGCCAGCTGCTCCAGGTGTTCCTCAACCTGGCGCAGAACGCGATCCACGCCCTGGCTGGGCGCCCGGGCAGTCGCATCACGGTGACCGCGGAGCTGGGGCCGGCCGACGTGCCCAAGCCGATGGTCTTGATCACGGTCTCGGACAACGGGCCGGGCATCGACCCGGCGCTGCTGTCGCGGGTGTTCGAACCCTTCACCACGACCAAGTCCACCGGCGACCAGCGCAGCAAGCGCGGCATGGGATTGGGGCTCGCCATCGTGCGGCGCATTGTCCAATACCACCAGGGAGCCATCGAAGTGACGAGCAAAGTGGGGCAGGGGACGGCATTTCGCGTGTATCTCTTGCCCCACGACCACCTGTGATGAGCCAGCCGGACGCCAGTATGCCGCCCGCCCCGCGCCTCGCCGAACCCCGGATCGTGCGCGGGTCGGCCGCTTTGCGGGCACTGGCCGCGGCCTTCGCCCATCTGCAGGATTTCGATGGCTTTGTGCGCGGCCTGCAGACCGCGCTGGACCAGACCGAATGGTTCGGGCGGGTGACGATCGAATTGGCGGACCGGCCCGGCGCCGGTGAGGCGCAATTCCTGATCGGCGAGATGACGCTGCCGGTGCAGGGCGCGACCGGGGCGCACGGCTTGCTGCGCGCGGCGGGACGCGACATGCCGCGGTTTTTCGGCGCGGAGGATTTGTATCTCCTGTCCGGTCTGGCTGACTTCCTCGCCGTCGTGCTGGACCGGGCCCGCGAATGGCGGGAGACGGCACGCCACCGCCAGCTGCTGGGGTTCCTGCTCAACCAGGCGCCAGTGGGCATCCTCGCCTTCGACGAACAGCATCGCGTGGCCGCGGCCAATGATCTGGCGCGGCGCTGGCTGGGCGGCGGGGACCTCTGGAGCGCCGTGCAGGCAGCACTGCCGGAGGAGCTGCGGGCCCGCGGCGCAGTACCGCGGGCCTGTTTTCATCTTCGGCTCGAGGGGCGCCTCATTTTCGGCGAGCTGCGCACGGCCCCGGGGGCGGGAGGCGAGGCGGGCGTGGGCGTCGTCGTGATGACCGACCTGACGTCCGACCAGGCGCGGCTGCTCGAGGTGCTGCGGCGCGAGACGTATCGCTGTCAATGGCGGCACTTGCGCCTGGCGCTGGCCCTCCTGGAATCGCCGCGCATCGCGGGCGGCCTGCTGCAACGGCTGCCGGAATTGCGCGCGGCGCTGCCGGCGTCGGTGACCGCGGGCCCGTATGACGCGAACCGCGTGGGGTTGGTTTTTCCAGAGGGCGGACGCGCGACGGCGGTGGCCCAGCTGCGGCGGTTGAAGGCCGTGCTGCCCGACGGCCCGGTGCGGGCCGGCGTGGCCGAACTGGGCCGGGAAACGGGCGAACCCGAGGTCCTGCTGCAGGCGGCGCTGGCCGGGCTGCGCCCGTTGCAGGAGATGACGCGCCCCGCCCTGCTGTTGCACGACGACGACGGGGCGGTCAACGACACACTGGCCTATGTGCTCGGACGCGACTTCGAACTGGAGAAGAGCACGAGCCTGGAGCAGGCGCAGCAGCTGCTGCGCACCCGCAGTTTCGACGGGCTGATCACCGAGGTGGAGCTGCGCGGCGCGAGCGGATTGGAACTGGCCCGGCTGGCGCGGGAACTGCAGCCGGGCATTCGCCCGTTCTTCACGACCATCGCGGAACTGCCGGCGGCGACCGCCGGAACCGCGGACCTGGCGGATGCGGTGGTTTTCCAGAAGCCCTTCGACGCACGCGCGCTGGCGCAGACGGTGCGCGAGAAGCTCGGCCTGGGTGACGCCGTGGCGCGAACCGAATAACGCCCCAGCGGATTCGCCGGGAAGGAATCCAACGGTGCCGGCGAACTCCCCGCGGTTTCGAGGGCGGAATTCCTACAGCCCGCCCACATAGACCTTCAGGGTCGCCGAACCGGCGGTCCGCCCGTCGGCTTCGGCCATCCACGTCACCTGCTGCCATTCCGATTGGGCAACACGTGGCGCGATCAGTCTGGCCTGTACTGGCGCGGAGTCATGAGCCGCCACCGCATAGGTCCCGGAACCCTTGGCTTCTGTCCAGCCGGGAGGCAGCTGGATTCGCACGGTCAACGTCCGGGCCTGATCGGAGCTGTTATGGAGCAGGAGCGGGACGGGGAAACTCTGACCGCCGCCCACGCCGAGTTCCGGCGCGAGCAGTTGCGGCATCTGGTCGAGGTTGTGCGCCGGCCAAAAACTCGCATAAAACGCCCAAGGACCGCCGAGTTCGATGCCGGGTCTCGGCGCAGGCGGCGGCTGATAGCCACGCACCGGCGCAAAGGCGATGGCGCCTGCAACCGTGCCCTCGAAGATGTCGCCGGTGGCAGCGCCGCCGACCAGCGACTTGCCCAGGACCAGGCGCACCGGATCCGCAAAGACACCCAGGTCGCCGGTGGCCAGGGCCTTTTCGCCGACTGGTCCGACATCACCCTGCGTCCGATGGAGGCTGGCTACCTTGGCCGAGAGCCGCGCGTAGGAAACGTGCTGCGACGGCGAGAGCGCGGTGGTCGGGTATTCCGGCCCTTGCCCTCTCACAAAATCAAAGTGCGCGGCATCGGTGAAAAAATACAACTTCTGCGGCTGCCACGGGCGCAATCCCTCGATCAGATTGCCGTAAAACAGCCGGTCCTCCGGCGTCGCCACTTGTTCGGGAAACCTCGTTGGGTCGCCCGCCAAGTCGAAGGCCTCGGTCGCGATGACGCCCGCCGCTTGATGATCCTCGTGATTTTCCCCCACGACGACGTCCGGCAGGAAGGTGACGACGACCCGGGGGCGCGTCAGCCGGATGAAGCGGACGATCTCGCCGAGGACGTTGCCGTGGTTCCACGATCCCAACGAACGCAACACGTCGTGGATTTCGGGGGCGGGCGTATCCGGGGCGCGCAGAAACCACGCACTCCTGATGCCGATCGTCAGCAAGGCCTCGCGCGCTTCGGTTTCCCGGACCTCCGCCAGCGATGCCGCCTGCTCGTAGCCCACGAGGTTCTGTCCGCCATTGCCGCGGGTGGTGTAGACGACCGCGACGCGCTTGTGGTCATCCAGAACCGCCCGGGCCAGGTAGCCGGAAATCAGCGTCTCGTCATCGGGATGGGCCATGATGACGAGCACGTCAGCCTTAAGACGCTCGTCCGGTGGCGGACTGGAGATCACCGGCTGCGCCCCGCCGAGTCGCACGGCCAGGAGCAACCCCAAGGCCGCGGTGGGAAGAACACGCGCTGGGCCGGGCCAGAAACGCAACCGGCGGGGCCTGCTGCTGGAAGCGCGAGGTGCCCCCGCAACCATGGCCATCCTCACGGCAAGAGGTTCCGACCGGGAATCACCGCCGCGAGCCTTCTGCGCCGGGGCGTTCATGGCAGCGTTTTTGCCGGGGCGGGTCGGGAACGCAAGAGGGTTTCGCCGCCAGGAATCCGGTGGGGGATCAAGTCTGCTTGCCGAACAATTCGGCAATGATGTCCTCCAGCGGCACGTCCTCGATCGTGATATCCGCCACCGGACCGGCGGCGAGGATCTGCTGCGAGGCGGCAACCGCCTGGTCGGAGGGCACATGCAGCACGTATCCGCCATTCTCGTTGGCCTCCAGCGGGCCGAACTGCCGCCGGAGGTTGTCCTGGAAAGCGGCGCGGAGCGCGCCGTCGGCCTCCCCGGCCGGCAGGACCTTGATGATCTTCTGGCGGCTGCCCGTGGCGTCGAGCCGGTCGATGTTGCCGTCGTGGATCTTGCGGCCCTTGTGAATGACGATGACGCGCTCGCACAGTTCCTTGATGTCCGCCATGTAATGGCTGGTGAGCAGGATGGTGGTGTGGTGCCGGCGGTTGTAGTCGCGCAAAAACGAGCGCACGGCCTTCTGCGAAACGACGTCGAGGCCGATGGTGGGCTCGTCGAGAAACAGCACCCGCGGGCGGTGGAGCAGCGCGGCGATGAGCTCCATCTTCATGCGCTCGCCGAGCGAGAGTTCGCGGACCATGACGTTGAGCTTGTGGCCGACGTCGAGCAGCGCGACCAATTCGTCGAGCGTGGCCTGCCACTGGTCGCCGGGCAGGCCGTAGATGTGCCGCAGGAGCAGGAAGGACTCGCTGGCGGGCAGGTCCCACCACAGCTGGTTCTTCTGGCCGAGGACAAGGGCGAAGAGGCGGCGGTAGGCGTTTTCGCGCTTGGTGGGATCGAAACCCGCGACGCGCGCCCGGCCGGAGGTGGGGTAGATGAGGCCGGACAGCATCTTGAGTGTGGTCGTTTTGCCGGCGCCGTTGGGGCCGAGGAAGCCGACGAACTCGCCCTCGGCGATCGAGAAGCTGATCTGGTCGGCGGCGCGCACCTCCTCGAACTCGCGCCGGAACAGACCCCGCACGCCGCCCCAGAAGCCGGGTCGCTTCTTGTAGGTGCGGAAGACGCGGGTGAGATGGTCAACTTCAATCATCGGCGGAAGAGATTCACCACGAAGAGCACGAAGGCCGCGAAGGCAAATGCAGAATCGTCCCGCGAGGGCAGCCCGGACCAGCCCGCCGGTTCCTCAGAGGTGGCCCAACCGGGTGTAGTCGAGGACGGTGTGGCTGATGAAACCGGCGGCGAGGCAGGCGATGTCGGTCAACGGTTCCTTCGGCGAAACATCCTCGCCGACGGCCCAGATCAACCGGTGCGTGCCGTCGGCATCGGCCGGCGAGAAGAGGCCGGGCACAAAATAGCGGGCGGGCACGGTGCGGCGCACTGCGGTGTCGGGATGGCAGGGGTACGGTAAATTGACGTTGTGGACGATGAAACTGCGGGCGGGAGTCCGGGGCAGCAAGTCCCCGGCGAGGCGGGCGGCGTGGGCGGCGGAGTTGATCAGCGTGGTCCGCAGGTCGGCGTCGGGCTCGCCGCCGCGCTCCTTGAGGTGTTCGTAGAGCGCCGGCGAGATGTCCTGCGACACCGCCAGGGCGGGCAGGCCGTGCAGGGCGCCTTCCCACGCGCCGGCCACGGTGCCGCTGGCGAGGATGAAGCCGAGCGAACAGTTGAAGCCGACGTTGATGCCACTGACCACGCCGTCCATGCGCGCCTTCACCAGGTGGGCGAGACCGATGTTGACGCAGTCGGACGGCGTGCCGTCGATCACCCAGGTGGGGCAGCCGAAACCATGATCGCCTGCGTTGCATTTTACCGGACGCGCCTTGGTTTTTCCGGCGCCGACCCAGCTTTGCTCGCGGGCGGGCGCGACCACGTAGAGATCATGGCCGACGGCGCGCAGCGCCACGACGAGTTCGCGGAAAAAGATGGAATCGATACCGTCGTCATTGGTGACGAGGAGTTTCATGGGATCCACAGAGACACAGTGGACCCGGGGAGAAAAGCGGGAAAAGAAAAGCCGGAGGCGGGCGCCTCCGGCTTGAAAAAGAGGATCGCCCGCCAGCCCCGCCGCAGCGGCGCGGGCAAGCGGGCTTCCTCCCGAATGAGTTATTGCGGCGCGGGGGCGGCGGACTCGGAGGCGGCGGGCGCGGCGGGCTGCACTTGGGCGGCGGCTTCACGCTCCTTCATCGCGGCCCGGCGCGAGAGGCGAACCTTGCCGGTGCGGTCGTCGATCCCGATGCACTTGACCCAGATCATCTCGCCCATCTTGACGACGTCCTCGGTGCGGCGCACGCGGAAGTCAGCCAGCTCGGAGATGTGCACCAGGCCTTCCTTGCCCGGCAGGCATTCGACGAAGGCGCCGAACTCCTTGGTGCCGGTCACACGGCCCTGGTACGTCTTGCCCATCTCGATCTGGGCGCCGCCGCCGCAAATCGCGTCGATCTCCTGCACGGCGCGGGCCATGGCGTCGGAGTTGTTGGAATAGATGTAGACCTTGCCGGAGTCGTCCTCGGCGATGTCGATCTGCGCGCCGGTCGCCTCGGTGATGCGGCGGATGGTCTTGCCGCCGGGGCCGATGAGCAGACCGATCTTTTCGGGGTCGATCTGGATCGTCTGGATGCGCGGCGCATACTGGCTGAGCTGCTTACGCGGCTCAGGGATGGCGGCGAGCATCTGGCGCAGAATCAGGATGCGGGCTTCGCGCGCCTGGTAAATGGCTTTCTTTGCGATCTCGAAGGGCAGGCCGTTGATCTTGAGGTCCAGCTGGAAGCCGGTGATGCCCTCGGTCGTCCCGGCGACCTTGAAGTCCATGTCGCCGAAGTGGTCCTCCTCGCCGAGGATGTCGGTGACGGTGACCGAGCGCGTGATGGCGCCGGACGCATCGGTCTCGGTGATGAGGCCGCAGGAGATGCCGGCGACCGGGGCCACGATGGGCACGCCGGCGTCCATCAACGCGAGGCAGCCGCCGCAGATCGAGGCCATCGAGGTCGAGCCGTTCGAAGCCATGATCTCGGAGGTGACCCGGATGGAATAGGGGAACACGTCCTCCGGCGGAACAATGGGGAGAAGCGAGCGCTCGGCGAGGGCGCCATGGCCGATCTCGCGACGCCCGGGGCCGGTGGTGCGGCCCGTCTCACCGGTCGAGAACGGCGGGAAGTTGTAATGGAGAATGAAGCTCTTGGAGCGTGCGCCGCCGGTCAGGGCGTCGAGTTCCTGGGCTTCCTTGGTGGGCCCGAGCGTGGCGAGAACCAAGGCCTGGGTGTCGCCGCGCTGGAACAGGCCGGAGCCGTGCACGCGGGGCAGCACGCCGACCGCGGCGGACAATGGGCGGATCGTGGTGGCATCGCGCCCGTCGGCGCGGACACCCCGGTCGAGGACGGACTGGCGATAGGCTTTGTACTGGAGGTCTTCGAAGACGATCGCGATGTCGTGCTCCTCGAACTTGCCTTCGCCGAGTTCAGCAAGCAGGGCGGCTTTTGCTTCCGCCTTCAAGGCGTCGACGTTGGCCTGGCGCACCTGCTTCTCCTTGCCAAAAATGGCCTCGGTCATCTTGGGGCCGGCGACGCGCTCGATGATGGCGCGGGACTCGGGCTTGGCGACGACAAGCGGGAACCGGGCCTTGGGCTTGCCAGCCACGGCGACGAGTTCCTTGATCGCCTTAATGATCGGCTGGATGGCCTGGTGGGCGAATTCCAGGGCTTCGATGAAGCGGGCTTCGGGCAGCTGGTCGGCCGAACCCTCGATCATCAGCATGTCCTTCTCGTTGCCGACATAGATGAGGTCGAGGCTGGAAGAGAACATCTGCTCGATCGTCGGGTTGGCGACGAACTGGCCGTCGACCTGGCCGATCCGGAGCGCGGCAATCGGACCGTCCCACGGGATGTCAGAGATCGCGAGCGCGGCGGACGCGCCGTTGACCATGGAAATGTCGGACTCGTGCGCCTGATCGGCCGACAGCAGGATGCCGAGGATCTGCACCTCGTTCAGGAAGCCGGTGGGAAAGAGCGGGCGGCAGGGCCGGTCGCACAACCGAGAGGTGAGAATCTCCTTCTCGGACGGGCGCCCTTCGCGTTTGAAGAAACCAGCCGGGATGCGGCCGGCGGCGGCATATTTCTCGCGGTAGTCGACCGTTAGAGGGAAGAAATCCTGACCGGGCCTCATGGTTGAGGCAACGGTGGCGGCGACGAAGACGGTGGTCTCGCCGACAGTGACAGTGACGGAACCGTTGGCGAACTTGGCCAGGGTGCCAGTCGCGAACTTGATACCGAGTTCGGGAACAGTGACGGAATGGATCTGATTCATGGGTCTGAGGGAGCACCCTGGTTCAGCTGGGCCCGCGCGGGTGAGGCGGCGGGCGTCGGACCAGGGCTAGGTGGGATGCCGTGCGGCTGAACCGCCCCCGGCAAATGGGTCTCAACGGGTTTAACCGGATTTCGCACCCTGTGCCCAGACGCGAGAGATTTCGGTTTGGCGCCTTGCGGGTAGGGCGGACGGTACTGCATCCGTCGCAGCGCTTCAGGAACAACGCGCCCTACCTCGAAAGCAACAAGCCGAAATGTCCCGGTCTGATTCTCAGGGTCAGATACGACAACGGGCGGCCCGCGGATGGGTCCGCCCGTTGAGGAAAATGGTTACTTGCGCAGGCTGAGACGCTGCAGCAAATCGTTGTATTTGGCCAGTTCGTGCCGCTTCAGGTAATCCAGAAGCTTGCGACGGCGGCTGGCCATCTGGAGAAGGCCGCGGCGACTGTGGAAGTCCTTGCGATGCCCCCGCAGATGCTCGGTCAAGTGGTTGATCCGGGCGGTCAACAGGGCGATCTGGACGTCGCAGGAGCCGGTGTCCTTCTCGTGGACTTTGTACTGGGTGATGATTTCGGTTTTGGCTATCGACATGGTTTATTGCGGGTTACACGACTGTTGGGAGCCCGGGAGGGTTCCGTGCCGCCCGCCTTTGGCAACAGGCCTCAGGCCGGCGGTACCGTTACAGTCCCGGCGAACCGGGACCAGCCATGGTGGCAGCCCGCAACCGACGGGCTGTCACTAACGCAAGGGTGCAATATCCGGACGGGCGACCCGCCGTGCAAGCGAATTCTAGCGCCGGCCGCATCCCGCTCCCACCGCTCAGACGTTGAACCGGAAAAGGGCCACGTCACCGTCACGGATCGCGTAATCGCGACCCTCCAGGCGGTAGTGGCCCACTTCGCGAGCGTGATGCACGCTGCCGAGTTTCACCAGTTCGTCGGTGGCGATGATCTCAGCCTTGATGAAGCCCTTCTCGAAGTCGCTGTGGATGACGCCGGCGGCCTGCGGTGCCTTGCTCCCCTTCCGGACGGTCCAGGCGCGCACCTCCTTCTCGTTGTGCGTGAAAAACGTGATCAGCCCGAGCAGCGCGTAGGTCTCGCGGATGAGCGCACCAGCGCCAGACCCGGCCACCCCGAGGTCCTGGAGGTACTCCCGTGCCTCCTCCGGTGAAAGATCGGCCAGCTCGGACTCAATCTTGGCGCTGACGGTCAGATACGACGCATCGTGGTGGGTCTGCACGAAAGCCGCGACCTGTTGCACGAGCGGATGTTGGATCCCGGCGGCGAAATCGGTTTCGGCGACATTGGCGGCGTAGAGGACAGGTTTGGCGGTCAGCAGCTGGAAGAGCCGCAACAAGCGCGGTTCGTCCTCGTGGACGGGCAGGGTGTTGGCCGGTTTCGCGGCGTTGAGGTGGGGAACGAGGCGCTCGAGCAAGGCCAGCTCGGCGGGCGCCTCCTTTTCGCCGCTGCGCACCCGCTTGTGCGCCTTTTCTATGCGTTTCTTGACCGCATCAAGATCGGAGAGCGCGAGTTCGGCGGTCACCACTTCGATGTCGCGGACCGGATCGAGCGAACCCATGGGGTGGGTCGCATCATCGTCTTCGAAGCAGCGGACGACATGGACGATCGCATCGACCTCGCGGATGTTGGCGAGGAACTGGTTTCCCAGACCCTCGCCGCGGCTGGCGCCCTTGACCAAGCCGGCAATGTCGAAGAACTCGATGGCCGTGGGGATAACCGTCCCGGTCCGGAAGATCTGTTCGAGGCGGGCCAAGCGATCGTCGGGCACGGTGACGACGCCGACGTTCGGCTCGATGGTGCAGAAGGGGTAGCTGGCCACCGCCGCCTTGTGCGTACGGGTGACGGCGTTGAAGAGAGTGGACTTTCCCGCGTTGGGCAACCCGACGATACCGGCTTTCAGCATAGGCAAGCAGAATTGACGGAGCGGGCGCGGCCCGAGGTCAAACGGATTCTTGCCGGGAAACTGAGGGTCGCGTGCGCGAAGCGCCCGGCACGATCCGCCGCGGTCGTTTGAGATTCTATTAGACTGCCATAACCTACGGTCCCGCACACGAACGCCTGGCGCCACGCCGGGTGTCACAATCCTCAACCAACCGATTCAGAAAGGACACGATCATGCGATTCATGATGATAGCGAAAGCCCCGCACAAGGAATTCAACGCCGCGGTCAAGGACGGCACCGCCGGGGCCAAGCTGAAGAAGATCCTGGAGGCGATCAAACCGGAGGCGGTGTATTTCACGGCGCTTAATGGCGCCCGCACCGCGGTAATCATTGTCGATATGTCCGACGTCTCGAAAATGCCCGCGCTGGCCGAACCTTGGTTCCTCACGTTCGGTGGCGACGTGGAAATGCACCCGGTGATGACCCCAGCCGATCTGGCGAAGGGCGGACTCGACGCCCTGGGCCAGCAGTGGGCCTGAGTCCCGGGCCGTAGCGACCGGACCCAAAGGCCGCATAATGCCGTCGGGATGCCAGGCCGTTGCGTCCACGCCGGTGGCGCGCAGGGGCAGTGGGACGACGTTCGCTCGCCGCTGTTTGTAACGCGTGACGTTACAAACAGCCGGTCCTCACCAAGGCTTGTCGGCACGGGCGCAACCTGCGAGGCTGCGGCATGGCCAGGGCGTTTCACGAACTCACCGAGCGCGAGGTGCTCGCGCTCGCCATCGCCCTCGAAGAGGAGGACGGGCGGATCTATGGCGAATTCGCGGAGCGGCTGCGGGCGGACTATCCCGCCACGGCCGCCGACCTCGCGCGCATGCAGGAGGAGGAGTCCAACCACCGGCACCGACTGCTGGAGGCTTACCGGGCGCGTTTCGGGGAGCACATCCCGCTGATGCGGCGCCAGGACGTGAAAGGCTTCGTGGATCGCAAGCCGCTCTGGCTGGCCCGCGTGCTTTCGGTGGCGCAGGTGCGCCGCGAGGCGGAGATGATGGAATTCGAGACGCGCCGGTTCTACGACGCCGTGGCCCAGCGCACGACCGACGCGGGCATCCGCCAATTGCTGGGCGATCTCGCGCAGGAGGAACGCCGGCATTCGGAGCTGGCTGAGCACTTTGAAAAGGAACAAACTGCTTCCGGGGTGCGGGCCGAGGAGGAGGCCACCCAACGCCGGATGTTCGTCCTCCAGATCGTGCAGCCGGCGCTGGCCGGGTTGATGGACGGTTCGGTGTCGACGCTCGCGCCGCTTTTCGCGGCGGCCTTCGCGACGCGCAATAGTTGGGACGCGTTTCTCGTCGGTATGGCGGCCTCGGTGGGGGCGGGCATCAGCATGGGTTTTGCCGAGGCGCTGTCGGACGATGGTGCGCTGAGCGGGCGCGGGCATCCTTGGCTGCGGGGTGGGGTTTGCGGGCTCATGACGACGCTGGGCGGCATTGGGCACACGCTTCCCTTCCTCATTCCCAGCTTCGGGATGGCGACGGGGGTCGCGGGCGGCGTGGTGGCCGTCGAATTGATCGTCATCTCCTGGATCCGCCACCACTACATGGACACGCCGTTTCTCTCGGCGGCGTTCCAGGTGGTACTCGGCGGCCTGCTGGTGTTCGTCGCCGGCATCCTGATCGGCTCGGCGTGAGGCGTGCCGACACCGGGCTTGACAAGCGGTTGGGCGCCCGGTGCACTCGTCGGCTTTTCCTGAAGACTCAACGTCCGTCCGCATCCGAACCATGGCACTGAAGATCCGCCTTTCCCGCATTGGGACCAAGCACAAGCCCATCTACCACGTGGTGGTGGCCGAAGAGCGTTCGCGCCGCGATGGCGCTGCCGTGGAAATCCTTGGCACGTATACTCCGGAGGCCAAGGGAAACCCGATGAAACTCGATCTGGCGCGGGCCGATTTCTGGCTGAGCAAAGGCGCCCGGCCGACCGACACGATGCACGCGCTGATCAAGAAGGAGCGCCGCCGGGCCGCCGCCGCCACCGAGGCCACGGCCACACCGACCGCGCCGGCCCCGGCCGCCGCTCCGGCCCCGGAGGCGCCCGCCGCCCTCCAAGCCCCGGCTCCTACTGCGTGATATCTTACAGGAGCACGCAGAGGTAGCAGAGGCACATCAGTCTCCGTTCCGCCCTCAACCTCGGATTCAACCTCCGGGGTTTTTTGTTCTCCGCATCCTCTGCGCCCTCCTGTAAGATGGTAGGGTTCACCGCATGCCGCTGCACATTGATGTCCTGACGCTGTTCCCGCGGATGCTCGATGGCTTTCTCGCCGAGAGCATCCTGGGCAAGGGCGTCGAAGCCGGACTGCTATCGGTGCACGTGCACGACCTGCGCGATTGGACCACCGACAAACACCGAAGGGCGGACGACCGCCCCTTCGGGGGGGGGGCGGGCATGGTGCTCAAGCCGGAGCCGGTCTTTGCGGCGATCGAGCAACTGCAGCAGCCGGGCTGCCGCCGCATTTACCTAACACCCGATGGCGTGCCCTTGAGTCCGGTGCTGGCCGAGGAGCTTTCGCGCCAATCCCACCTCATCCTGCTGAGCGGCCATTACGAGGGCATCGACCAGCGCATTCGCGACAGTCTGATCGACCAGGAGATCAGCATCGGCGATTACGTTCTGACCAACGGCACGCTGGCGGCGGCGGTTCTGATCGATGCGCTGGCCCGTTTCATTCCCGGCGTGCTTGGAGAGGAAAAGTCGTTGACGAGCGAAAGTTTCACCGGCAAGTTGCTCGACTTTCCTCAATACACGCGGCCCGCCGAATTTCGCGGCATGTCCGTGCCGGAAGTGCTCCTGTCGGGGCATCACGGCGAGATCGAAAAGTGGCGGCTGGCGCGGCGTATTGAGAAAACCTGTCAGGTCAGGCCCGATTTATTGGAGAAGTATCAACATGAACCCGATCATCAAAGAAATCACCGCCCCGCAGATTAAGAAGGGCCTGCCGTCCTTCAAGGTGGGCGATGGCGTGCGCGTCCACACCAAGGTGCGCGAAGGAGACAAGGAACGCATCCAGATCTTCTCCGGCGTCGTGATCGCCCGCAAGGGCCACGGCATCCACCAGACGTTCACGGTCCGCCGCATCAGCTACGGCGAAGGCGTCGAACGCGTGTTTCCCGTCAATTCGCCGAACATCGAGAAGATCGAGATCGAGCGCGTGAGCGAGCCGATGCGAGCCCGCCTGTACTATTTGCGCCAGCGGACGGGCAAGGCCGCCATGGCCATCCGCGAGAAGCGGTACGAGCAGGAAGTGGCGGTCGCCGCCCCGGTCGGTGGGTCTGCTCCCGCCGCAGCGGCGGACCCGACACCCGCCCCGGTGGCGCCCACGGCCGGCTGACCAGGCGGGCGATCCTCCAGCACCGGTTTTCCGCCGTAGCCCTTTACAGCGAGCCCACGCGGGCTCGCTTTTTTGTCCTTGGAGGCTCAACCCGCCTGGCTCCAGCCACGATCCGCCCGCCGGATCATCGGGAAAATTTGGTTTGGTCCATGCCGCCCCGCGCAATTTCCGTGACCATCGCGCCATCTGCAGTTAACGGGTTCCTTCATGAAATTGAACACCGAGATTCTTGCCCAGGCCTGCGCCCAGGCCCGCGGCCTCGCCATCGACGCCGTGCACAAGGCTGCGTCCGGCCACCTCGGCCTGCCCCTCGGCTGCGCCGAGATCGGCGCCGTGTTGTACGGCCACGCCCTCGTGCACAATCCGGACGAGCCGCGCTGGCTGAACCGCGACCGCTTCGTCCTCTCCGCCGGCCACGGCAGCATGTTTCTGTATACCTGGTTGCACCTGAGCGGCTACGACCTGCCGCTGGAGGAGCTGAAGAATTTCCGCCAACTGCACAGCAAGACTCCCGGCCACCCCGAATTTGGTGAGACGCCCGGTGTGGAATGCACCACGGGCCCGCTGGGACAGGGCGTGGGTAACGCCGTCGGCATGGCCATGGCGGGCCAGATGGCGGCGGCGCGCTTCAATACCCCGGAGCACACAGTTTTCGACTACCACGTGATCGTGCTCGCCGGCGACGGTTGCATGCAGGAGGGAGTGGCGATGGAAGCCTGCGCTTTTGCCGGGCACCAGGGGCTGGACAACCTCATCCTCATCTACGACTCGAACGACGTCACGCTCGACGCCATGGCGGCGAAAACGCAGAGCGAGAATACCGCCGCCCGCTTCAAGGCCATTGGCTGGGACGTGCAGACGCTGCACGACGGCCACGACCTGCCGGCCATTCTCAAGGCCATCAACAAGACGAAAAAGGCGAAGTCCGGGAAACCTCAGCTCATCATCGCCAAGACCATCATCGGCAAGGGCATTCCGGAAGTGCAGGGGACCTCGAAAGGCCACGGTGAGGGCGGCGCCAAATTCGCCGACGCCGCGCGCGCCGGCCTCGGCCTGCCGGCGGGTGAGCATTTCTTTGTGAGCGGAGAGGTACGGGCCTATTTCGCGGCCCACAAACAGCGGCTGATCCGCGCGCATCGGCGGTGGAAGAAAACCTACGATGCCTGGCGGAGCGCGAACCCGGACAAGGCGGCGCTGCTCGACAGCGTCATGATCCGGCCGAGCGCGGCTGAGTTGTTGACGAAGATCCCGTTGTTCCCGGCCGACGCCAAGCTCGCCACCCGCGCCGCCGGTCGCGATGTGCTCCAGCCCCTGGCCGCGGCGCTGCCGCTGCTGATCTCGGGCAGCGCGGACCTGCATGGTTCCACGCTCAACTATATCACCGCGGACAAGGATTTCGACCGGTCCAACCGGTCCGGCCGCAATCTGCGGTACGGCATCCGCGAGCACGCCATGGCCGCCCTCAACAACGGCGTCGCGTACGACGGGCTGTTCCGTCCGACGTGCGCCACGTTTTTGGTGTTTGCCGACTACAGCCGCCCGGCGATGCGCCTGGCCGCGCTGGCCAGGCTTCCGGTGGTTTATATCTACACGCACGATTCGATCGGGGTGGGGGAGGACGGCCCGACGCACCAGCCGGTCGAGACGATCTCGGCCTTGCGGCTGATCCCCGGACTCGACGTCATCCGTCCGGCCGATCCGGAGGAGACCGCGGGGGCGTTTGCCGCCGCGATGGAGCGAATCGATGGACCGACCCTGATCGCACTCACGCGCCAGGCCGTGCCCACGCTCAATGACATTCCGCCGCACATCCGCCGGGCCGGCGTGCTCAAGGGGGGATACGTGGCCGTGCAGGAGACGGCGCCGCTCACGCACATCCTGGTGGCGACCGGCAGCGAACTGCAGATTGCCCTGGCCGCGGCCACCGTGCTCGGGCCCAGTACGCGGGTCGTGTCGATGCCGTGCTTCGAGCGGTTCAATCGGGAACCGGCCGAATATCGCGACGCCATCCTGCCGCCCGCGTGCCGCAAGCGCGTCGCGGTGGAGGCGGGCGTTACGCCGCTGTGGCGGGAATACGTCGGCCTCGACGGCGCGGTGGTGGGCATCGATCGTTTCGGCATCAGCGCCCCGGCGCCGCAGGCCATGAAGGCGCTCGGCGTCACCGTTGATGCGGTGGTGGCCGCTGCCCGGGCGCTGTAGGTCGCCACTTGGAGCGGGGTGGGGCGAGGCGAGCGGTGGAGGGCGCCGCTCCGTCGGCGCCGCGGTCAACGAGACGGGCACGACGGAGCGTGCCCCTCCAGCTTCTGCCGGCGTCGCCTAACCCGACGGCGTTCTGCATAGACGACCCCGAGGTCGATGAGGGTGGCTACTGTCTGCCCGGAAGCCATAGGAAATCGGCCCGGTCGGGTTGTGGGAATGGTTAGGTTCCTTACCATCTGCGCCACAATCATGCTCAAGAAACTCACCATCACTGTCGGCGGTCTGATCGGGCTGCTTGTCTTGCTGGCCGGCATCAAGGTCCTGCAATTCCAAACCATGTTTGCGGCGGGTGCGGCCATGATTCCACCGCCCGAGCCGGTCACCACGGCCGTGGTCACCCAGGAGGCCTGGGCGCCCACCATCGACGCCATCGGCTCACTGACCGCGGTGCAGGGCGTGACCGTCGCCGCGGAGCTCGATGGCAAGATTGTCCACCTTGCCTTTGACCCCGGCAGCGTGGTCAAGGCCGGCGATTTGCTCCTGCAGCAGGATACGTCCACGGAAGAAGCCCTGTTGCGCTCGGCGGAGGCCAGCGTGGCGCTGGCCCGGATCAACCTGGAGCGAGACCGCGAACTCAAGGCGCAGTCCACCATCGCCCAGTCCGAACTCGATGCCGCCGACGCGCAGTTCAAGCAGGCGACGGCGCAAGCCGACAACATCCGGACCACCATCGGAAAAAAGACGATCCGCGCGCCCTTTGACGGGCGGCTCGGCATCCGGCTCGTCAATCTCGGCCAGTCCCTCAAATCGGGCGATGCGATCGTCTCCCTCCAGTCGCTGGACCCGATTTATGTGAACTTCCTCCTGCCGCAGCAGCGCCTCGGGCAGCTGGCCCGCGACCTGGTCGTGCACCTGACCAGCGACGCGGTGCCGGGTGAGGTGATGGAAGGGCGGATCACCGCGATCAACCCCGATGTCGATAGCGCGACACGCAACGTGCGCGTGCAGGCCACCCTCGCCAATCCCGCGGAGCATCTGCATCCCGGCATGTTCGCCAACGTGAGCGTGGTGTTGCCCAGTACCGACCAGGTCCTCGTCATCCCCGCCACCGCCGTCCTCTTCGCGCCCTACGGCAACTCGGTGTTTGTCGTGGAAGAAAAGAAGGACAACCAGACCGGCCGGTCGTCCGAGGTTCTGCGGCAGCAACTCGTGCGCCTGGGCGTGCGCCGCGGCGATTTTGTGGTGGTCGCGTCGGGCCTGAAGGCCGGTGAGACCGTGGTGACGACCGGCGTGTTCAAGCTCCGCAACGGCATCGCCGTGACGGTGAACAACACCCTCGCGCCCGACGCCCAGCTCGATCCGCACCCCAGCGATTCCTGAACACGGCTGGGTCCCGTGAACCGGGATGCCGGCGGCAGCCGGGCCGTCCCGTTCCGCCGGCGGCCGCAACCACCACCTCACTTCTGGCTTCCTTTTCGCCGTGAAATCCTCCTTCACCGACATTTTTCTCCGGCGGCCCGTCCTGGCCCTCGTGATCAACCTCGTGATCATCATTGCCGGCTTGCAGGCGGTCAAAACGCTCAACGTCCGCCAGTATCCCCGCAGCGACAACGCGACCGTCACCGTCACCACCGTTTACGTGGGCGCCAGCGCCGATCTGGTGCGCGGTTTCGTCACCACTCCGCTGGAGCGCGCGATTGCCGCCACCGACGGCATCGACTACATCCAGTCCCAGAGTGCCCAGGGCTTTTCGCTCATCACCGTCCGGCTCAAGCTCAACTATGATCCGATCAAGGCGCTCGCCGAAATCAACTCCCGCGTGAACCAGGTCCGCAACGACCTGCCGCCCGAGGCCGAGCTGCCGGCCATCAGCGTGCAGTCCGCCGACAGCCAGTTTGCCGCGGCCTACCTCAGCTTCACCTCCAATGTCCTGGAGCAAAACGAAATCACCGACTACTTGGTGCGCGTGGTGCAGCCGCGGCTGAGTGCCGTGCCGGGCGTGCAGCGCGCTGACATTCTCGGCGCCCGGACCTTCGCGATGCGGATCTGGCTGAAGCCGGCGCGCATGGCCGCGCTCAACGTCAGCCCGGCCCAGGTGCGGGCGGCGCTCGCGGCCAACAACTACCTGGCCGCCGTGGGCCAGACCAAGGGCTCGCTCATCCAGGTGGACCTGACGGCCAATACCGACCTGCGCTCCGTCGACGAGTTCAAGAAACTCGTCATCCGGCAGCAGGATGGCGCCGTCGTGCGGCTCGAAGACGTCGCCGACATCGTGCTCGGCGCCGAGGACTACGACACCGAGGTTCGCTTCTCGGGCGAGACGGCCGTCTTCATGGGCATCTGGCCACTGCCCAATGCCAACTCGCTTGATGTCATCGCGCGCATCCGCTCCGAGATGGACTCCATCCAGAAGAACCTGCCCGCCGGCCTGCAGGGGCGCATCGCGTACGACGGCACGGCCTACATCCGCGATGCGATCCACGATGTCACCGACACGCTCCTGGACACGCTGCTGATCGTGGTGGTTGTGATTTTCCTGTTCCTCGGCTCGTTCCGTTCGGTGCTGATCCCCATCGTCGCCATCCCGGTGTCCCTGATCGGCGGCGTCTTCCTGATGCAAGTGTTCGGTTTCACCATTAACCTGCTCACGCTCCTGGCCATCGTGCTGTCGGTGGGTCTCGTAGTGGACGACGCGATCGTGGTAGTCGAAAACGTCGAACGACACCTGCGGGAGGGACAAAGCCCGATGCAGGCGGCGCTGATCAGCGCGCGTGAACTGGTCGGTCCGATCATCGCCATGACGATCACGCTGGCCGCGGTCTATCTCCCCATTGGGTTGCAGGGCGGCCTCACCGGTTCGCTGTTTCGCGAATTCGCCCTCACCCTGGCCGGGGCGGTGACGATCTCCGGCGTGGTCGCGCTCACCCTGTCGCCGGTGATGTCGGCCTACCTCCTGCGCCGGGAGGCCGAGGAGCGCGGTTTCTCCGGGCACATCACCCGGCAGTTTGAGCGCCTCAAGGCCGCTTACGGGCGCGTCCTCGAGGTCACGCTCGGCGCGCGCCGCTACTTGTATGCGGCGTGGGTCGTGATCGGCCTGCTGACCGTGCCCATGTTCATTTTCTCCCCCAAGGAATTGGCGCCGACGGAGGATCAGGGCGTGATCTTCGGCATCGTGAACGCGTCGGCCAACGCGACGCTGGACCAGACGAGCAAATTCGCCGCGGCGGCCAACCGCGCGTTCCTCAGCGTGCCCGAGACGGCCTTCACGTTTCAAATCACCAACCCCAGCGGCGGTTTCGGCGGCATGGTGGTGAAGCCATGGGGCGAACGGCGGCGGAATACCCACCAGATCCTGCCGGAAGTGCAGGCCAAGCTTCAGGCGATCCCTGGCATTCAGATGTTCCCCGTCTTGCCGCCCGCGTTGCCCGGCGGTGGTTCGTTCCCCGTCGAGGTTGTGATCGCCTCGACCGCCGATACTTCGGAGATCCTCCAATTCGCTCAACAGATCCAGCAGGCGGCCGCCGCCAGCGGCAAATTCTACTTTCCGCCGCAGATCGATGTGAAGATTGACCAGCCCCAGTCCGAGATCGAGGTCGACCGCGACAAGGCCGCGGCGCTCGGCCTCAATCTGACGCAAGTGGGGGCCGACCTCGCTGCCGCTGTTGGCGGCAATTACGTCAACCGCTTCAATATCGCCGGTCGCAGTTACAAGGTCATCCCGCAGATCAAGCGCATCGATCGGCTCAATCCGGACCAGCTCCAGAACATTTACATTACCGGTCCGAAT
>Ga0182017_10000201_pt1 | contig 46427 bp, 39 predicted proteins | sample 712E3DmetaG_FD_120492 | JGI IMG/M metagenome (GOLD analysis project Ga0182017, IMG submission 120492) | Permafrost microbial communities from Stordalen Mire, Sweden - 712E3D metaG | ecosystem: Environmental > Terrestrial > Soil > Wetlands > Permafrost | place: Sweden: Stordalen | collected... | reverse complement strand
TTGGTCTTCACTCCGGCGTCACAGTCCGCCAACACGCGCTGGCGCAGGTCCATCGAGTACGCCGCCATCGCAACACCTCCTTGCGTTGCGCTCCCCTATACGCGCGTGCGCGCTCCCGGCGCAAGCCCTTTTTTGAATTTGCTCTAGCCGGCGGCGGAGAACAAACGAAGCCTATTCGTGCTTGCCGGCGGCCTTGGGCTCGGCCTTGGCCCGGTTCTCCAGCTCGGTCTTGGCGGCCTCGGCGCGCTGCTTGCGGGTGGGCAGCGCCTCCAGGCCCTCCTTGAGCTTCTGGAAATAACGGTCGAGCGGTTCGTTGAAGTGGTCGTACTCCGCCTTGATCTTCGTCCGCTCTTCCTCGGTCTTGGCACTTTTCAGGCGCTTCTCGATCGCGTCGATGTCCGCGAGCTTGCGGCGGAGGTAGTTGTTGCGGCTATCCTCCGCGCGGTGCAGGAGCTTGTACGCGGCGGTCTTCTGCGCCTCGTCCAACTTGTAGCGCTTGATGAAGCTCTCGACGTAGGCGGTCCAGTCGTCTGACTTGTCGGGACGCGTTGCGGGCGCGCTGGTGGCACCGCCGGCGGCCGCCGGGCTGTTGGGATCGAGGCCCAGCGCTTCCCGCTGGGCCCTAAGGCGGACCAGGTCATATTCCTTGATGCGCTGCTGCTCCTTCTCGTGGAACTTGTCGCTGCGTGGCCATTCGGACTCCCAGTCGTAGCCGCCGTCGCTCCAGACCTGCAAGCGCCGGTCGGCGTAGTTCAGGCCGACGCGGAACATCGCCAGCTCGCCGTCCATCTGGGTCTGTTGCTCGTCGGTCATGAAGGGCCGCATGTTCTTGGCGCTGTCCTCGACGAGGTTGCCGAAGCCGTCGATCAGCGGCTGCGCGACCTTCGCCCACTCGGCGACTTCCTCCGGTGTCGGCGGGTCGCCGCCCAGCATCGCCTCGGTCCACTGGTTCACGACACGGATGATCCGGGCGCGGTTCTCCTGAAAAAACCGTGGGAAGCGCTCCTTCACGACTGCACGGGTGTTGTACACCTGGTCGTCGTCGAACTTGAAGTGGCCGCCCAGCTCCTCCGTGATCCGGTCGATCGCCCGGTCGATGATCGGGCCGGTGAAGAACAGGCCCTCGGAAGTGTCGTCGGCCCCTTGGCCGGCCTGGTTCGGCGGGGGCGGTGGCGCCTGCCCCGCCGCGCTCGCACAGAGCAGTCCGGCCCCGATCGCAAGAGCCCATGCTGTGAGCAGCCTCATCGCAAACCCTCATTGGCGAGCTTCAACGCCTACATTGTATGCGGGCCGGCCCGGCGTCCAACGGCGCGGGCCACATCCGAAGCGGCCGGACAATTTTACACACTCTGGCGTCCGGTCAGCGTCCGGCAACCAGCCGCGCGACCGCGCGCACGTGCGCCGGCGTCGTCCCGCAGCAACCGCCCACGATCGAGGCGCCCGACTCGAGCCAGGTGCGGGCATACTCGGCGTACTCGGTGGGCGTCGCGTCTTGCGCGAAGCTCCAACCGCGCAGCGGGACTGCGTTCCCTATATGCGCATACGCCGCCAGTGGCAGCGTAGTTGCACACCGCACCCGGGGCAGGAGCGCGGACAGGCCGCGCGGAGGGATGCAGTTGAGGCCGAGCGCGAGAGGGCCGAGCGGCGCGACGGCCGCGACTGCGTCTTCGAGTGTGTCGCCGCCCAGCAAGTCGCCGCTTTCCTGGACGACGAACGAGACGGCGAACGGCACCGGCTGCTCGGCCGCGGCTTCGGCGGCAGCGCGGGCCTCAAGGGCCGTGTTCATCGTCTCGATCCAAAGGAGGTCGGGTGCGGCGGCGGCCAGCCACGCGATCATCTGGCGGTGTTCCGCACGCAGCTCGGCCTCAGCGGGCACGCGTTCCGGATGGTAGCAATCCTCCACGGGGCCCACGCTGGCGGCGACCAGCACGTTGCGGTCGCCCGCGGCCCGGCGGGCGAGCGCGACGGCCAGCGCGTTCAACGCGGGGCCGTCTTCCAGCCGACCGGCCGCGCGGAGCGTACGCGGATTCGTGCGGAACGTGTTCGCGACCAGGATGTCCGCCCCGGCCGCCACGTAGTCGCGATGGATGCTCTCGACTATGTCCGGTGCCGAGAGCAAGGCGCCCGCAGACCAGAGCGGCAGCGGGCTGGCCACGCCGCGGCGCTCCAGCTCCGTTCCCGTGGCCCCGTCGAGAATCAACGGGCCGCGGGCAATTCGGGCACGAAGCTCACCCGCCGTAATCGGCATTCGGATTCGCGCGCCTCGCCGCAGGACGCCGCCGCGCTCGCACACCGGCTGCACGGCACGTCCGGCGCGATTATGATACGCCCGACCGGGGCGCCGGGTCGTGCGGCGCCCAATCCGTATCCCGAGCAAGTGGCGGCTACCATGAGCAAGAGCATCCTGATTCGCAACGGGCGGCTCATCGACCCGGCCCAGGAAATCGACGCGGTTACCACGCTGGCGATCAAGGACGGGAAGATCGCGGCGATCGGCAACCAGACCCCCAAGTCGGCCGACGAGGTGATCGACGCGGCGGGGCTGATCGCCACCCCCGGCCTGATTGACATGCACGTTCATCTGCGCGAGCCGGGCTTCGAGGAATGCGAGACGATCGAGACCGGGACCGCCGCTGCGGCCGCCGGCGGGTTTACCGCCGTTGCCTGCATGCCGAACACCGAGCCGCCACTGGACAATGACGCGGCGATCGAGTTCGTGTTGCGGCAGGCGGCGCGGGCAGCGTCCACGCGGGTGTACCCGATCGGAGCGCTCACGGTGGGGCGGCAGGGCAAGGAACTGGCCGAGATCGGACTGATGGTGCGGGCGGGCGTGATCGCGTTCAGTGACGATGGCACCGGCGTCGCGGACACTGGCGTGTGCCTGCGGGCGATGCGCTATGTCAGTATGTTCGACCGGCTGTTCATCCAGCACTGCGAGGACCCGAGCCTGGCCGGCGGCGGCTGCATGCACGCGGGGCCGACGGCGACGCGGCTGGGATTGCCGGCGATTCCGGCGGCGGCCGAGGTGGTGATGGCGCAGCGCGACATCGCGCTGGCCGGTGAGGCGGGGGTGCGCTACCACGTCGCGCACGTCTCGACCGCGCGGACGGTCGAATTGGTGCGGCGCGCGAAGCAGGAGGGCCGGCGGGTAACGACCGAGGTCACGCCGCACCATCTGCTGCTCACCGACGAGGCGTGCGGCAGTTACGATCCGCAGTTCAAGGTGAATCCGCCGCTGCGGACGCGGGCGGACGTGGACGCGTGCCTGGCCGGGGTGCGCGACGGGACGATCGACTGCCTCGTGACCGACCACGCTCCACACGGCCGGGAGGACAAGGAACGCGAGTTTCAGCACGCGCCGTTCGGCATGATCGGGCTGGAGCTGGCGCTGCCGCTGTTCATCGAGGCGCTGGTCACGCCGGGGCTCATCACCTGGCCGCGCCTGATCGCGGCGCTGTCGACGCGGCCGGCGCAACTGCTGGGCGTGACCGGCGGCGGTCTGCAAGTCGGGCAGCCGGCGGATGTGACGCTCATCGACCCACAGCGCGAATGGGTGATCGACGCGGAGGCGCTGCGCTCGAAGAGCCGCAACACGCCCTTCGACGGCCGCACGGTGCATGGCCGGGCAGTGGGGACGCTGGTGGACGGGGAGTGGCGCCATCGCGATGAGGCGCTACGAGCAATGTAGCGGCCGACTCGGGGGTCGGCCGCCGTATTCTCGACCGGAGCAAAAGCCACACTGGAGGTTCAATGATCACTGACAAAGACATCCGATCGCTCTTCGCTTCCGTCCTCGAACGCATCCAAAATCCCGACCTGCGCGAAAAGGTCGTCAAAACCTGGCTCCTCGCCTGCGAGCGCGGCGGGTGGGCCAACGTAGACGAGCTCAAAAACATGCCGTTCACGCTGCTGACCAAAACGCACGGCGTCAGCTTCATTCAGCACACGCTCGCCGTCACCGAGGGGGCGTTCGGCCTCGCGCGGGCGCAGGAGGCGGCGTACGCAAAGCTGCCGTACAAGATCGACTACGACCGCCTGCTCGCCGGCGGCCTCCTGCACGACGTGGGCAAGCTCGTCGAGACAGAGAAAGACGGCGCCGGCGGCTACCGCAAGAGCCGGGCCGGGGCGTGCCTGCGCCACCCGATCTCCGGCACGGCCCTGGCGGTCGAGGCGGGCATCCGCGACGACACGGTGCTGAACACGATCGCCTGCCACGCCAAGGAAGGCGAAGGCGCCCCGAAATGCCTCGAAACCGTCCTGATCCACCAGGCCGACTTCGCGACCTTCGACCCGCTGGTGATGATGGAGAAGGGCAATCTGATTCAGTGAGGCCGCCGTGCGCGGATCCTGGTCGCGGCGCGCGAGTGCTGGGCCGGTAACGGAGGTCGGATCATGACACGTCGCGGACCGAATCGGTCGAAGGTCGTCGCCTGGCTGGACGGCTGTCCGGGCGACTGCCGCGACACGGTCCTGGTCCTGCGTGAGCTGGTCCGCGACGTCGCCCCGGAAGCGATCGAAGACATCAAGTTCAACACGCTCTGCTACTACAAGCCCGGCCATCCCTTCGGCTCCATCGGCGGCAACGTGTGCATGATTAGCTGGAAAGACGACCGCGCCCTGCTGTCGTTCATCCACGGTGCCCAGTTGCCGGACCCACAGCACGTGCTCAAGGGCCGGGCCAAAGCCAAGCGGTTCGTCGAGCTCCGCGGCCTGATGGATATCCCGCGCGCCGCCCTGGAAGACCTGATCCGGGCGGCGGTCGATTACAACCCCCTGGGCGAAGACGGGATCCCGTAGCCTCGGCCGTGCAGGCCACCGACGGAGCGAAGTGCAATGAAACGCTGGCGGAGAGCCATCGCCACAGGTGCGATCGTCTGTGCCGCGCTGGCGCTCAGCCTCATCGTAGGAACCGCCTGCCACGAGGTCGTCGGCCACGGCCTCGTCGGAGCGCTCTGCGGCGGCACGATCGAATACGTCGACATGCTGGGCGTTGAGTTCTACCCCGAGTTTCGCTGGATCGGCTGGCCGGCCGGCCTGTACTTCGGCCACTGCAACGTCGCCGGGCTACCGAGCAAACTCGCTGAAGACCTCATGAGCCTCGGCGGCTCGCTGAGCACGTGGTGCGTGGCGGTCGCCGCGACATGCGTCTTGTGTCTTGGAAAACGGCGCGGCTGGCCCGCGGCCGTGCTCGCCGCGCTCAGCCTCTGGTGGATCGACGCGTTGAGCTACACGTTGCCGGTCTGGGGCTTGCGGAAAGCGGTCTTCTGGGGCAGCAAATACCCGGAACCGTATGTCGCCGCGACCACCCTGGGCTGCCCCGGCTGGCTGTTTCAGGCTATTGTTATTAGTGGCTCGCTCCTGATGGCGGCCAGCGTGTTGACGAGGCTAACGTGCGTGCGACGACGGGAGGGAGAGTTGAGAGCTAATCATGGGCAAGACGGTTATTGAGAAGATCCTCGGCAACCACGCCGGACGGGCGGTGTCCGCCGGCGACATGGTGGACATCACGATCGACGCCCGCGTCGCCCGCGACTTCGGCGGCGCGAACGTCGTCAAGAACCTGATCGACCACGGGCTGGGCATCGCCGACCCGCACCGGACGTTCTTCACCTTCGACTGCAACCCCGGCGGGTCGGACCAGAGCTACGCCAGCAACCAGCAAAAGTGCCGGCTGTTCGCCCGCCAGCACAGCCTCCGCGTCTACGACGTCGACTCCGGTATCGGCACGCACGTCGCGATCGACGAAGGCCTCGTCGGCCCCGGCGAAACGCTCGTCTCGACCGATTCGCACGCCAACATCCTCGGCGCGATCGGCGCCTTCGGCCAGGGCATGGGCGACCAGGATATCGCGCACGCGTTTGCCCACGGCACCACATGGTTTGTCGTGCCGCCGACAATCAAGGTCATGCTGGAAGGGCTCCCGGCACAAACCGCCACGCCGAAGGACGTCGCCCTCACGCTGAACAGGCACTTCGGCGCGAACGGGCTGCTGGGGTACGCCGCCGAGCTATACGGCCCGTACATCGATGACCTCGATCTCGCGGGCCGCATCACCATCGCCTCGATGTGCACCGAGATGGGCGGCATCATCCTGCTGTTCCCGCCGAACCCGGCCGTGCTGGAGTATTGCCGCCAGGCGCGGGACCGGCTCAGCTCCTACCTCGGCCACGCCGGGCCGGTGCTGCCGCCCGTGGCGGCGACGTACGCAGGCACCGGGGCGAAGTACGAGCGAGAGGTGACGGTGGATATCGAGGGGCTCGGGCCGATGATCGCGCGGCCGGGCCATCCGGAGGACGTGGTGCCGGTGGCCGAGCTGTCCGGCCTGAAGATCGACTCGGCGTTCATCGGCTCGTGCACGAACGGGCGGTATGAGGACCTGGCCGGCGCCGCCCGGGTGCTGAAGGGCCGCCGCGTGGCGCCGGGCGTCGTGCTGAAGGTCGTGCCGGCGACGGACCGCATCTGGCAGCACATGCTGGGCGATGGCCTGCTGAAGGTCTTCAAGGACGCCGGCGCGCTGGTCGGCAACGCGGGCTGCGCGGGCTGTGCCGCGGGGCAGATCGGCCAGAACGGCCCGGGCGAGGTGACGGTCAGCACGGGCAATCGCAATTTCGCCGGCAAGCAGGGCAAAGGCAGCGTGTATCTCGCGTCGCCGGAGACCGCGGCGGCGTGTGCGATCGCGGGCCTGATCACGACGGCGGACGCGATCCCCGCGGAGCCGGCGGTGTTCAAGCTGGGTGCCACGGCTGTGTCGGCGGCGCGGGAGAGCGCCCCCGCCGCGCCAGGCCATGCCGCACACAGGCCCACGCGAGTCAAGGGTCGCGCGTGGGTGATCGCGCAGGACAACATCGACACGGACATGATCTTCCACAATCGGTACCTGACCATCACCGACATCAAGGCGATGGGCCAGTACACGTTCGACAACCTCAAGGGCTGGGAGGATTTCGCGAAGCGCGCCAGGCCCGGCGACATCGTCGTGACGGGCAAGAACTTCGGCTGCGGCAGCTCGCGCCAACAGGCGGTCGACTGCTTCCAGTCGCTCGGCATCGCCGCGGTCGTCGCCGAGTCGTTCGGCGCGATCTACGAGCGCAACGCGATCAACGCGGGGCTCGCGATCCTCTGCGCCCCGGCCGCCGGCGACCTGAAGGACGGCGAAGAAGTCGAAATTGACTTCCACACCGGCGTGATCCGCCGCCCCACCGGCGCCGAAATCCACGGCAAGCCGTTCTCGGATGCCCAGCTCAAGATCTACGAGCGTGGTGGGCTGCTGGTGAAGGTGTAAACTGCTGTGGTGTGAGGTGGGACCGGTTCGCAACCGGTCATTAATCGGGCGGCAGAGAGCCGATTTCGCAAACAAGACACAGTGCAGGTCAGCGACCTGCGGAGACACGTGGGAAGTCAAAGGACTCGTCAAGAGGGCGCATCCGATGATCAACAGCCTGCACGCCGAGGACCTCGACACAGCGGACTTTGAGCATGCCGTTCAGCGCACATTCGGCATCACAATCGAGAACACCGAGTTGGAGCATCTGACGACGGTGGGCGACCTTTACGCGGTCGTTCTGCGGAAGCTGCGCTGGCCGCGCACGCCGGTTTGTCTCACTGCCGCGGCGTTCTATCGCGTTCGGCGAGCATTTGTTGAGACCTTCGGATTGCGCCGCGATCAGGTTCATCCATCGGGCCGCGTGTGTGACCTCGTTGGTCAGCCAACGAGGTCGGCCTGGATGCGTTACGGGCAAGCCCTGGGAACCGGCGTACCCGATCTGCGGCGACCACGATGGGTACACGCCACTCTTCTGCTCGCGGGCGTCGCCAGCTTCGCCGTGGTGGTCGGCCGTTTGAGCATGCTCGATGTCGGTCCGGCACTTGCGATGTTGGCCGGCGGGCTTGCGGTTGCCGTGGTGTACGCCGTCGGTTATCGGCTGACGAAACGACTAGCGCATTGCGTCCCAGTCGAAACCGCCGGAGAGATGGCACAATCGCACCTGCAGTGTCACTTCGCGCACGTGGCCGACGCTGTGGGCGCGGTGAGCGAGAAGGCGGTGTGGGACGTGTATGCTGCGATCGTAGCACGCGAGTTCGGCACGCGGCGCGAGGAAATCACGCCGGAAACCAGGTTCTGCAGCAAGGGGGCCTCGTAGGACGACCGATGCCCCGCCATAACCGCTAAAACCGTAGATGCTTCACCGATTCCCCCGTATCCCGCAACTCGATCAACGAATCGACGCCGACCTCGAGGTGCTTCCGGGCAAACTGCTCTGTCACCGCCTGGTCGCTCTGCGAGGTCTTGATTCCCTCCGGCGTCATGGGATTGTCCGAGACCAGCAGCAGCGCCCCCTTCGGGATGTGGTTGGCAAACCCCACCAGGAAAATCGTCGCCGTCTCCATGTCGATCCCGATCGCCCGCGTATGCGTCAGGTAGCCCTTAAACTTGTCGTCGTGCTCCCAGACCCGCCGGTTCGTCGTGTAGATCGTCCCCGTCCAGTAGTCCAGCCCCTGTTTGTCGATCATCGCCGACACCGCCTTTTGCAGGCGGAACGACGGCAGCGCGGGAATTTCCGGCGGCAGGTAATCGTTGCTGGCCCCCTCGCCGCGGATCGCCGCGATCGGCAGAATGAAATCGCCGACCTTCGTCTTCTTCAGCCCGCCGCACTTGCCCAGGAACAGCACGGCTTTCGGCGCCACGGCGGAGAGCAGGTCCATCACCGTCGCCGCCATCGCGCTGCCCATGCCAAAGTTGATGATCGTGATGCTACCGGCCGTGGCCGACGGCATCGGCTTGTCGCGGCCCAACACCTCCACGCGGAACTGCTCCGCGAACAGCTCGACGTAGTGCGTGAAGTTGGTGAGCAGCACGTACTGGCCGAACGTTTCGAGCGGCCGGCCGGTGTAGCGCGGCAGCCATTCCGTGACAATCTGGGCTTTAGTTGGCATCCATTGTCCCTTCGAGGGCACCATTTCGGAGTGTATCCCGCGGCTCGATGTCCCGCCATTCGCGGTCTCCCGCGGTGATGCCCAAACCGGCCGGACACCATAAAATGAAGAACCCGGCCGTGGACGTCTCGACGCATCCTGCGGTGGATACATTGTCCGCCGTACCGCCGGTAGTCAAAAGCTGAGAGCAACCATGGGACAGACATTCGCACAAAAGGTCCTCGCCAAGGCCGCCGGGGCTTCGCAGGTCGCAGTCGGGCAGATCGTGACGGTCAAGCCGGCGCACCTGCTGACGCACGACAACACGTCCGCGATCGTCGGCAAGATCGACAAGGACCTGGCCGAGTTCGGCCTCGTCAGCCGCGACCTGCCGATCATCGTCCTCGACCACGTCATCCCCGCCTCCGACGAGAAAACCGCCACCGGACACGCCAAGATCCGCAAGTTCATCGACAAGTACGGCGTGCGGCACTTCTACGACGTCGGCGAGGGCATCTGCCACCAGGTCGTGATCGAGAAGGGCCACGCCCTGCCCGGCACGATCATCGTCGGCAGCGACTCGCACACCTGCTCGTACGGCGCCGTCGGCTGCTTCTCCACCGGCATCGACCGCACCGAGGCCGCCGCCCTGCTGCTCACCGGCGAGACGTGGCTGAAGGTGCCGCCATCGCTGAAGATCACCGTGCGCGGCCGGTTCGCGCGGGGCGTCGGCGCGAAGGATCTGATCCTGCGGATCATCGGCGACATCGGGGCCGACGGGGCGGATTACGCCGCAGTCGAATTCCACGGCGACGTGGCGAACCTGACGATCGAGGAGCGGTTCACGATCGCGAACATGGGGGTGGAGATGGGCGCGAAGGTCGCCGTGTTCCCCGTCGATGCGCGGACGGAGGAGTACCTGACGGCCGCGGGCGTGCCGCGGAAAAGGTATCAGCCGCTGTGGGCGGATGCGGATGCGGCCTACGAGCGCGAGCTGACGTACGACCTGGGCGCGCTGGAGCCGTACGTCTCCGCGCCGCACGCGGTGGACAACGTGAAGCCGGTGTCGGAGCTGGCCGGGAAGCGCGTGGACCAGTGCCTGCTCGGCACGTGCACGAACGGGCGGCTGCCGGACCTGCGTGAGGCGGCGGCGCTGCTGCGCGGGCGGCCGATCGCGAAGCGCGTGCGGTTTTTCGTGCTGCCGGCATCGCGGGCGGTGTACGAAGCGGCGGTGCAGGACGGGACGATGGTGACGCTGATGAAGTCGGGCGCGGTGATCCTGCCGCCGGGCTGCGGGCCGTGCCTGGGGGCGCACCAGGGCATTCTGGCGCCCGGCGAGGTGTGCCTGTCCACCGCGAATCGGAACTTCAAGGGCCGCATGGGCTGCAAGGAGGCGGAAATCTACCTCGCGAGCCCGGCGACCGTGGCGGCGACGGCGCTGCATGGCGTGATTACGGATCCGCGAAGAGAGTTATGAGTAACGAATAGCGAGTAACGAGTTGCAGAGACCGCGGTACGGATGACTCAACTCGTTACTCTTAACTCGCCACTCTGAACCCTGGCTGATAGCTGAGGGCTTGTCATGAAGGTCTGGAACTACGGCGACGACATCAACACCGACATGCTGTTCCCCGGCAAGTACACGTACACGTGTGCGACGGCGGAGGAGATCAAGCCGCACCTGCTGGAGGACCTCGACGCGACGTTCGCGAAGGGGGTGCAGGCAGGCGACGTGCTGGTCGCCGGCCGTAACTTCGGCTGCGGCAGCTCGCGCGAGCAGCCGGTGGTCGGCCTGAAAGCGGTCGGCGTGGCGGCGATCGTCGCGAAGGGCTTCGCCCGCATCTTCTACCGCGCGGCGATCAACCAGGGGCTGCTCCTGATCGAGTGCCCCGGAGCCGTCGACGCCTACAAGCCCGGCAGCAAGATTGCGATCGACGCCGCCGGCGGCCAGATCACCGTCGACGGCCGCGCGTTCTCCTTCCCCAAGCTCCCGCCGGAGATCATGGCCATCTGCGACGCCGGCGGGCTGCTGGAGTACACGCGGAAGAAGCTGCGGGCGAGGAAGACGGCGTAGCGTGCCACTGCCTCACAAGCAGTGGGGGTAGCATTGGAGGGCTCCGGGGGGCATTGGCCTGTCGCGCTCGCGCGGCGTATGATGGATTCGCGCCTATCGCGGCGCCCGGCATGGAGGAAACCAGTTGTCTGCAAACCGCCCAATCCATCTCGTCACCTGTCCACGCTGCAACGGGCCCCTAACTTACGGCGGCACGAAGAATTTCCACGAGGGGACCCGAGCCTGGGACTTCCTCGGCGGCGTGTTCGAGTTGCTCAAGCACCGCGAGGCCTTCGACATCTACGTCTGCGCCCGCTGCGGCCGCGTCGAGTTCTTCGTCGACGGCATCGGCGAAGAGCTGCGTGATGAGACAGCGCCAGATCAGAACGTGCTCCTGGAGCCCCCCGCCGCTGTCCCCCATGGCAACCCGTGGAAATGCCCCGCGTGCGGCCAGAACGTGCCGGGCACCTTCGACATCTGCTGGAAATGCAGCGCGGAGCGTCCGCCAAGCGGAGCCACACTTTAATACGACGCCCAATTCAAGGTCGTGTTCGACGCGATCCGCGAGCTGATAACACCGCCCGAGCCTGCGCGAAGAAGCCCCATCGGCTTCATCGCCAAGTAACGTACGCGCTGTCTGACTATGTGCTGGTCGTCCCCGCTCCGTCAGCGGCCGGCCTCACGCCTTCCGCTTCATCCGCGCCGCCAGCTTCGGGTGGTCCTTCCACGCCGGCGTCGTCGCCATGTACGCCAGGGCGCGCTCCTCCGCCTCGGCCGGCGTCTTCGCCTGCCCCTGGCGGAGCGTCCATTGCGTCATTCGCTTGAGCCGCTCGTCGAATTCCTGCAGCTTGCCGGCGTCGTCGGTGCAGTACTGGCAGTACACGCCGGCCTCGATCGGCATCCCGCAGCTCTCGCATTTCTTCGCGCCGCTCATATGTTTCATCCTCCAGGTTGGGGCCTCGCGTCCAAGCGGCCAATTCTAGCCCACGCCCGACGCCACGCCGAACACCCCGTCCGTTCACGCGCCGCCCGCGTCCCCGCCCGGGTACAATTCCACCCCTATGAGTGAACTGCTCCTCTCCACCTGGACCTTCGCCACCATCGCCAACGCCGCCGCCTGGCCCGCGCTACAGGCCGGCGGCGGCGCACTCGACGCCGTCGTCGCTGGTGCTACCGCAATCGAGGACGACGAAACCGTCGATTGCGTCGGCGTTGGCGGCACCCCGGACGCGGACGGCGTCGTGGCGCTCGACGCGTGCGTGATGACCGATCCGAACCGCTGCGGGGCGGTCGCCGACATCCGGCACTACCCGAATCCGACGGCGATTGCGCGGCGGGTGATGGAGAAGACCATTCACGTAATGCTCGTCGGCGAGGGCGCGGAGCAGTTCGCCGCCCGCGAGGGGTTCCAGAAGCGCACGCTGCTCACCGAGGCGGCTCGCCAACGCTGGCTGAAATGGCGGCAAGAACATGGTCCCAACGATCCGAACGGCTACCGCGGCTGGGTCCCGCCGCCGAATATCGAACACGCGGCGCACCAGTCAACCGAGCCCGGGGACCCGCCCAGCCACGACACCGTCAGCCTTCTGGCGCGCGATCGCGCGGGCACGCTGGCCGGGGCATGCTCGACCAGCGGCATGGCGTTCAAGGTCCCCGGCCGCGTCGGCGACTCGCCGATCATCGGCCACGGCGTGTATGTGGACCAACGCGCCGGCGCCGCAGCCGCGACTGGCAACGGCGAGCTGATCATGGGCGTGTGCGGCTCGTTCCTGGTGGTCGAGCTGATGCGCCAAGGCGCCGGCCCGCAGGACGCCTGCGCAGAGGTCCTACGCCGTATCGCGGAGCGCTTCGAACTGGAACGAAACCACCAGGTCGCGTTCATCGCGATCGCATCGCAGGCTCGCGGCGGAGCGTGGGCGAGCGCGGCGTTGCGGCCGGGGTTCGTGCACGTCATCTCGGACGAGCGCGGCACGCGCGTCGAGCCGCCGCATTTCACGCTGCTCAAATCCTGATTTCGACCTCACCAGACCTCCAGGTCGCCGACGATCTCCTCGACGAGGTCCTTGACGGTCAGGATGCCCAGGCAGTGACCCGCCCCGTCCTCTACGATCGCCATCGCCTGCCGCGCACGCTGGAGCCGCGGCAGGGCGGCGGCCACGCTGACCTGCGGCGAGATGACGAGTGGCGGCCGGACGTGGGCCGCGACCGGCTGCCGGTCGCGGTCGGTCAGCACGTCGTACACGTTGACGATGCCGATGATTTGCCGCGGGTCGTCGCGGTACACGGGCAGCCGCGAAAAGTGGGCCATGCGGGCAATGCGGAGGAACTCGTCGCGCGACAGGTGGAGCGGGGCCGCCGCGACCCGCGGCCGTGGGATCATCACGTTTCCCGCGCGGACGTCGGAGAGGTTCAGCACGCGCTCGATCAGATCGCGCTGCAAATGGGTCAGCCCGCCGCGGGCCACACCCTCGCGCACCAGGTGCAGCGTGCGGGCCCGGGGCGAGAGCCAATCGCCGGCGGCGATATCGTGCTGCGGGTCGATCCGCCGGATCAGCGCGTGCGACAGCCCGCGCAGCAGCCAGACGACGCCTGTGACCTGCGCGAGCCGCAGGCACGCCAGCACGAACCAGCTCAGGCGCGCCATTAGCACGTTGCTGCGCCGGCGGAACCACTCTTTGGGCACGATGCCGGCGAACACGAAGATCAGCGGCGCGGCGATAGCGGTGGCGTACACCTCCGCGACGTGCTCGGACACGGTGGTCAGCAGCAGGGCCGTCAGCGCGGCTGTCGCGACGTAGTCGACCACGCTCGTTCCCAGCAGGGCGGTAATCACGACGTCCTCGGGCCGGCGCAGGAGCCGTTCCAGGCGGCGCGCGGCGGGATGCCCTTGCTCGGCATCGACGTGGAGGCGCACGCGGTTCACGCAATAGACGCCCGTCTCCGTGCCGGAGAAGAACGCGCCCAGGACCAGCGCGACGAGTGCCGCCAGAAGCAGTAGGAGTCCCGTCATCATCCGACGGTGGCCTCCGTTGCGGGTTGATCGAGCAGGCGCAGGCGCAGCCGGTCGATGCGGCGGCTGCGGGCGCGCGTCACCTGGAGCTCGACGTTGCCGATGCGGACGACGTCGCCCTGCACCGCCGCCCGCCCGAGCTCCGCCATCACCAGCCCGCCCAGGGTGGCGACTCGCTCGACGCGCGGCGGCAGGCCGAAGGCCTCGACCCAGTAGTGCACGCTGAGCTGTCCGCTGATGTCGTACGCACCGCCCGGCAGGGCCTGGATGTCCGGCTCGTCTGGCTGGTCCTCCGGGTCGTGCAACTCGCCAACAATCCGCTCGAGCACGTCCTCCAGCGTCACGAGGCCGGCGACGCCGCCATACTCGTCGACGGCGATCGCCAACTGCGTCTTGGTCTGGCGAAAGTGGACCAGCAGTTGCTCGCAGGTGATGAGCTCCGGCACGAAGCGCACGGGCTGCACCAGCTCGCGCAGCGGTTTGTGCGGATCGAAGAACAGCACCTTCGCGTACACCAGCCCCACGATCTTGTCCCGCGACTTGTCGTAGACGGGGATCTTCTTGTGCCGCGTCTGGCGCATCAGATCCCGCAGACCCTCCGCCGGCGCATTGACGTCGTACGCCGCCACCTCGACGCGCGGCACCATCACGTCGCGGACGCGCCACTGGCCGAGGTCGATGATCGGCCGCAGAAACGTGTCTTCAAGCGGCTTGAGCCCCCCGGCCCGGCGGCTCAGCTCCAGCAGGGCTTTCAGCTCGGCCGCGGTGAGATCGGCGCTGGCGGCGTGCCCGGCGCGCTCCGCACCGAAAACGATGCGCAGGAATGGCTCGACGAGCAGCACGTCAAAGACGCGTCCGAGCGGGGCCGCGACGAGGCTGGCGGCGCGGACCAGCGGGGCGACGTACGGCGCCAGCCGGTCGGCCAGCCGCACGCCGACGACCTTGGGCAGCACTTCGCCGCAGACGAGGACGAGCAAGATGCTGAGCACGCCGGAGACGGGCGTGACCCAGGCGCCGACGTGCTTCGCCATGTGATGAAACGTGACGTACGAGGTCGCAAAGAGCAGCGTGTTCGCCGCCGTGTTCGTCAGCAGGATGGTGAGCAGGGTCTGCTTCGGCCGGGCCATCAGCCGGGCAGCGAGGCGCCAGAAGGGGCTCGGATGTACGGCGGCGCGTTCGAGCTGCAGGGGCGTGAGCGAGAAGAGCACGGCCTCGCTGCCCGAGTAGATCGAAGACAGAACCAGGAGGAAGAGGATGAGGGCGGCATCGAAGGCGATCCACGCCCAGCTTAGATCGGCGGCGGCCAGGATTATGCCCGTGTTGCTCATCGGTCCCGGGTGCGCAGTCTACACGCTGGCAGTAGTTTACGAACAGACCGGCGTCCCGCAGCGCCGGCCGCGGCGGGAGGTGAAACGCGGCGGGATGCCTCCACTTTGGCCTTTTGTCGGGCGAGGTTGTCGGGTATAATAATGGGTTCGGTGGTCACCCCGCAGCATTCAAGACGTCTGCGGTGCGGTCGGGGGCGTCACCGAAAAGAGCGCCCCGCGCGAAGGCGAGCCCGCGGGAGAGAAGCAACAAGGAGATTGGCATGCACGTTCGCACGAGTCTGATTGCTCTGACTGTCGCATGTGTCGTGGCGGGAGCGTCCGCGGCGTGGGCCGGGACGGAGAGCGCCAGCCAGGCGTTTACCGAGGGCCAGGCGCTGCTGGCCAAGGGCGAGTTCGACGGGGCCCTGAAAGCCCTCAAGGCAGCCGCGGTGGCCGATCCCGAGAACAAGGAATACGACGGCGAGTTCAAGCTGCTGCGGCGCGCGCTGAACATGCGCGAGCAGCTCAAGGCCGAGGAAGACGCGGACGTGTGGCAGCAGATGAGCCGGGCGCTGTACACCTACTATCGCGATCACAACGTCAACGGCGAGGCGGTCGCCGTCGCGGGCAAGCTGCACGAGAAGGTGAACACGGGCGAGTCGGCGGCGCTGCTGGCCGATGCCCAGCTCGCACTGGATCAGAACGACGCGGCCGTGAAGGTGCTGGACGGCGTCGCGGCCGACCAGCGCACGCCGCGGACCGACATTCTGCGGGGCGTGGCGCTGGCGCGCGTCGGAAAGCTGCCGGAGGCGAAGGCCGTCGCGGCGAAGGTGGAGTTGGACAAGGACGCCGAGGCGCGCGTGAGCTTCGACGCGGCGCGGCTGGAGGCGTTGGTCGGGAATCAGCAGAACGCGCTAAACGCCTTGCAGCGTGCCTTCGAGGCGACGCCGGCGAACTGGCTCGATGGCTTGAAGGCGGAGGCGAAGGCGAGCAAGGACTTGCAGTCGGTCGCGGGCGGCGAGGACTTCGCCAAGGTACTGAAGACCGAGTCGAAGGTGAAGAGCGGGTGCGGCGGCTGCCCGATGGCCGGCAAGGACGGCAAGTGCACGGCGCAACAGAAGGAGGGAAAGGGCAAGGCCGGCGGCTGCGAGCACGAGAAGGCGGACAAAGCCAAGGAGAAGGACGCCGGCTGCGGGCACGATAAGGCGGGGAAACCGGAGAAGGAGTAGCCGCGGCGCAGGGCGGGCGTCGGCGCTATTGTACGGCTACCTGAAGTAGCCGGAACGGTCCGCACAACGGACCCTACGAAGGTAACGGCGCGGTCAGCTTCGGGCGAAGGTAGCGGCCGGTGTGGCTGGCGGGAGAGGCGGCGATGGCTTCGGGGGTGCCTTCGGCGACGATTTGGCCGCCGGCGTCGCCGCCTTCGGGGCCGAGGTCGATGATCCAGTCCGCCGTCTTGGTCACGTCCAGGTTGTGCTCGATGACGAGCACCGTGTTGCCCATGTCCACGAGACGGTTGAGCACCGCCAGCAGCGTCTGGATGTCCGCGAAGTGCAGGCCGGTGGTCGGCTCGTCGAGGACGTAGAGCGTGTGGCTTTCGAGCTTGGCCCGTTGCGTCGCCGACGCGCTCGGCGGGCCGTTCGGTGCGACCGGGAACAGGGCGCCCTTGGCGAGTTCGCCGGCGAGCTTGACGCGCTGCGCCTCGCCGCCGGAGAGCGTGTTCGACGGCTGCCCGAGGCGCACGTAGCCGAGGCCGACGTCAGAGAGCGCCCGCAGGCCGTGCTTGATCTTCTGGAAGCTGTCGAAGAAGCGCAGGGCCTCCTCGACCCGCATCTCCAGCACGCCGGCGATCGACTGGCCGCGGTAGCGAATCTCCAGCGTCTCGCGGCTGTAGCGTGTCCCCTTGCATTCCTGGCATTCCACAAAAACATCCGGCAGGAAGTGCATCTCAATGCGGCGCGTGCCCTGGCCCTGGCACGCCTCGCAGCGGCCGCCCTTGGCGTTGAAGCTAAAGCGGCTGGCGTTGTAGCCGCGGATGCGGGCTTCCTTGGTCTTGGCGTAGAGGCGGCGGATCTCGTCGAAGACGCCGGTGTAGGTCGCGGGGTTGCTGCGGGGCGTGCGGCCGATGGGGGTCTGGTCGATTTCGATGACGCGGTCGATCTTGTTGGCGCCGACGAGGCGTTCGTGGGCGCCGATCTGCTCCTTGGCGCGGTAGAGCCGGCGCCGCAACGCCGGCAGGAGAATTTGCGAGACGAGCGTGCTCTTGCCGCTGCCGCTGACGCCGGTGACGGCGATCAGCACGCCGAGCGGGAAGCTTACGTCGATGTTCTTGAGGTTGTTCTGACGGGCACCGATCACCTGAACGAAGTCCGAGCGGCGCGGCGGGCGGCGTTCGTCCGGCAGCGGGATGCCGTACTCGCCGCGGATGTACTTGCCGGTGATCGAGGCCGGGTTCGCGAGCACGTCCGCGGGGAGGCCGGCGGCGATGATCTTCCCGCCGTGGAGGCCGGCGCCGGGGCCCATGTCGATGAGGTAGTCGGCGGCACGGATGACGTCCTCGTCGTGCTCGACGACGATGGCGGTGTTGCCGATGTCCACCAGATTGCGGACGGACGCGAGCAGGCGCTCGTTGTCGCGCTGGTGCAGGCCGATGGTGGGCTCGTCGAGCACGTAGCAGACGCCGACGAGGCCGCTGCCGAGCTGGGTCGCGAGGCGGATGCGTTGCGCCTCGCCGCCGGAGAGCGTCCCGCTGGTACGATCGAGCGTGAGGTAGCCGAGGCCGACGCTGTTCATGAAGTGCAGGCGCTGGCGGATTTCGCGCAGGATGGGCTCGGCGATCGTGGCCGCCTCGCCCGCGAACGCCAGCCCGTCAAACAGCCCCGTCGCCGCGCCGATCGACAACTGCGTGAACTGGTGGATGCTTTGGTCGGCGATGCGCACGGCCAGCGAGGTCGGCTTCAGCCGGGCGCCGTGACAGTGCCCGCAAACCTGCTCGGCCTGGTAGTGGCTCAGGCGGCTGTGCCCGCCGTCGCTGCCCGCGGCCCGGAAGCGCCGCTCGAGGTTGGGGATCACGCCCTCGAAGCTGACTTCGTAGCGCTGCGTGTCCGCGTCGGTCGTGCCGCGCAGGATGATGCGGCGCAAATCCTCTGGCAGTCGGGCGAACGGCGTGTCCGGCTTGACGCCGAGCGCCGTGCACAGCGTGCGCAGCAACTTGGTGTGGGTCGCGGCGACGCGCTTGCGGCCGACCGACCAGGGCGCGATCGCGCCGGCGTTGAGCGGCATCTCCTCGTCCGGCACGATTAGCTGCGGGTCAAAACGCAGCGTCGTCCCCAGGCCGCTGCAATGCTCGCAGGCACCGTAAGGCGAGTTGAAGCTGAACGCCCGCGGCGAGAGCTCGGGCAGGCTGATGCCGCAGGTCGTACACGTGTGCCGCTCGCTGAAAACCTCGTCGGTCCACTGCGTGTCGTCGTCCACTGCGGCGTGCGGCACGGCCGCTTCGACGCTGCTGCCCGCCGCGCGGCGACGCTCCGCAGCGGTCGTACCGACACCCCCCGCACGTCGCGGGGCAGCGGCCACGCCGCCGGCGCCGTTCGCGCGGCTGACGATGACCGTCCCGTCGCCGAGCGTTAGCGACAGCTCGACTGCATCCGCGAGGCGCCCGCGGATGTCCGGGCGCAGCACGAGCCGATCCACGACCACGTCGATGTTCGCCGGGCCCGTCCTGGGTAGCTCGGCCAGCTCCTTCACGTCGCTCAGTCGGCCGTTGACGCGCGCTCGGACGAAGCCCTCCCGCTGAATCCGCCGCAGAATCGGCTGCAACTCGCGCGTGTGGCCACGGGCCAGCGGGGACATGACCATCACGCGTGTCTGTGGCGGATAGGCGAGCACGAGGTCGACGATCTGGTCCACCGTCCGCCGGTAGATGCGCTGACCGCAGCCTGGGCAGTGGGGCGTGCCGACGCGCGCGAAGAGCAGGCGCAGGAAGTCGTAGATTTCGGTGGTCGTGGCGACGGTGGAACGCGGGTTGGCCGCGGCGGCGCGCTGCTCGATCGCGAGGGTCGGGGGCAGGCCCTCGATGCGCTCGACCTCGGGCTTGGCGATCTGTTCGAGGAAGTGGCGGGCGTGGACGCTGAGCGATTCAACGTATTTGCGTTGCCCCTCCGCATGGATCGTGTCAAAGGCCAGGCTGCTTTTGCCCGAACCGCTCAGCCCGGTGATGACGACCAGCCGGTCGCGCGGGATGTCCACGCTGACGTTCTGGAGGTTGTGCTGGCGGGCGCCCGTGATGCGAATGAGCTTCGGCTCCACGCTCCGCCTCCACCGCCGACCGGCACCGTCGCCCCGGGGGTCTCCGACGACCCGTCGGTCACCCGTTCGCGGCCGACCTCGCCAGCCAACCCCGGACCCAGGCGCCCGGATAAACGCGAACCACATAGTCTACCACATTGCCGAGCTCGGCGGCAGGGCCGCTTGCTTCATTGTGGGCCCAGCAAGTGGTCGAGGGCAGCGTTGGCCGTAGTCGGCTTGACGAGCCTGCGGCTATAATGACGGGACTTGGCCCGAGAGGGCGATTCTCAGTCGAGCAAGGGGACAGCGCATGGCTCACCGCCGTACTCGGATCACGTGGTGCCACGTGGGGCTTGTGCTGCTCGCGACGTCGGGCATTCAGGCCCAGGAGGCACCTCCAGCGGACGCAGAAGCCCCGCCAGAACGCCGCGCAGCGCTGCAGGTCGCGTTCGACGAGGGCCAGCATGTTCTGACGTACACGGCGGCGATGGACAACAACTATGACATCAACGACGGCGTCGCACTGGTGGTGTGCCTGGCGAGGGACCGGCGACTCAGCGCGGCCATCCTGCCCGTCGCCGCGCAGCGCGGCGTGCAGACCGGCTGCGCGGGGCAGCACGGCAGGTGGCGCTATGCGAAGCTCCATGATCCGCCGGCGTACCTGATTTGGACAGAGGACCTGGACGGTTGCGAACTTCGGGACGGGGTAAGCATGCGCATACCGTTCACGGGGTGCGACGCTCCACCGATCGACTGGCCGGCGCTGGGCCCCGCGCCGCGCGTGTCGGCGGCGATATGCACGTTCCTGGTGGACCCGAAAAAGGGGCGCAACGGCCCGATGCGGTTCCACACGGCCCTCGAGACGATCCGCCTGGATGCGGCCTCAAGGGAGATCAGGGAACGTGAACCGCCCGCGAGCAAGCCCGATCCCCCCGACCTCCGGAAACCGGGCGCGAAGCCTCTAGCGCTGATCCTGGCGGACGTCAAACGCATTCACACCGTCGACGCGCGTCTGCGAAAGGCGATCAAGGGCCTGGAGGACGCGGACAACCTCGACGGGGTACGTCTGGAGTATTGGATACGCCCAGACCGCCGGAATCGGCTGCGCGACTGCATAATTCTGGCGCGCTACGGCCCACCCGAAATCGAGCGCGTCGAGTCTCTCGTGACCCTGCCCGAGGGAGAGCGTCGGGTTGCGGCCGATGCGACCCAGGACACGCCGTTCGGCATGAGACGTGAAGAAGTGCGGCTGCTGCAATACGGGTGGCTACAAATCTATCTGGACAAGGGCGACGGGTACATACGCGGGGTGGCGCGCGAATAGCACACCACCAGGTAAAGCGCTTTCTTGGCCAGTGCGGGGTCGCCGGGGGGGCGTAGCGTTTCCGGTTGGCGCGCGTCGGCCGGGAACCCGTCGCTCGCGCTCTGGGCTCTGGCTTCCGCCAGCCGTCAAGATCCGGCGGTGCACGCCTACACGCCCGTCACGCCCCCGCCCGCTCGCGGCTCCGCGGCTGGGCCGCTACAATTCGGCGCCGCGGAAACCACTTGGGAGAAGCACATGCAGACGACGCTGGAAAAAACGCTCGCCCGGGAGCTTCAGGAGCTGCGCGACACCGGGCAGTACAAGCAGTACAACGAGCTGCAGCGGCCGCAGGCGCCGCGCACGCGGATGGACGGCCACGACATCGTCATGCTGTCCTCCAACAACTACCTCGGTCTGGCCGACCACCCCAAGGTGCTCGCCGCCGCCCGCGATGCCATCGAGAAGTTCGGCATGGGCACCGCCTCCGTCCGCTTCATCTGCGGGACGATGACCTGCCACCTCGAGTTGGAGCGGAAAATCTGCGCGTTCATCGGCTGCGAGGCCGCGACGACCTTCATCAGTTGCTGGGACGCGAACGTGGGCGTGATGCCCACGCTGGCCTCCACGCCGGAGGACGCGATCTTCACCGACGCCCTCAACCACGCCTCGATCATCGACGCGATCCGCCTGAGCAAGGCCAAGCGGTTCATCTACAAGCACCGCGACCTGGCCGAGCTGGCGCGGATGCTCGACTCGCCCGAGGGCAAGGCCGCCCGCAATAAGCTCGTCGTCACCGACGGCGTGTTCAGCATGGAAGGCGATGTGGCCGACCTGCCCGCCCTCAAAGAGCTGGCGAACAAGCACGACGCGGTCCTCATCGTCGACGAGTCGCACGCCACCGGCGTGCTCGGCAAGACCGGCCGCGGCACCGCCGAGCATTTCGGCGTCCAGGACGTCAGCACGGTCCAGACCAGCACGATGGGCAAGGCGCTGGGCGGCTCGTGCGGCGGCTACGTCGCGGCGTCCAAGGTCGTCTGCGATTACCTCGTGCAGAAGTCGCGCCCGCAGCTCTTCAGCAACGCGCTGCCGCCGGCCGTGTGCTACGGCTCGATGGCCGCGATCGACGTGCTGATGCAGGAGCCGCAGCGGCTGGAGAAGCTCCGCCAGAACGTGCGGCACTTCCGGGCCGGCGTGAAGGAACTGGGCCTGAAGACCATCGAGGGCATCACGCCGATCTGCCCGGTCATCGTGGGCGAGACGGCGACCGCGATCCAGATGCAGAAGGCGCTGCTGGCGGAGGGCGTGTTCGTCAGCGGCTTCGGCTACCCGGTCGTGCCGAAGGGCGAAGCGCGGCTGCGCTGCCAGATCAGCGCCGGGCATGAAAAAACCGACCTCGACTTCGCGCTCGCGGCGCTCAGGAAGGTCGCGGAGAAGTTCCCGCAGGCGCGGGGGCATTAACGGCGACTTGCCGGTCGCACAGGAGAGCGTTCATGCCATCCAAGTGGGACGAGGAACTCGGCCGCCGGATGCAGGACGAGCACAAGGCCCTCCATCAGCTCATGCAGGTGCTCAAGGAGCACATCGCGACGACGCCCGGCGTGAACAGCGCGCAGTGGCTCGACGCGATGCGCGCGGGTTTCGGGCGGCTGTACGCGCACGTCAAGCGCACGATCGCGATCAAGGAGCAGGACGGCTACCTGGAGACGATCCTGAAGGAGCGGCCCACGCTGGCCAAGCAGGTCGCCGCCATCAAGAGCGAGAACGACCAACTGCTGCGGCTGGCGGCCGATGTCGACCACGATCTGGCCGCGACGCGCCCGGAGGACCGGCTGCTGGTCGGCGACGCCTGTGCCCGCATCCAGCGCTACATCGCGATGATCAGCCAGCACGAGCAGCGCGAGAACATGATCGTCCTGTTCGCGTTCAACCAGGACCTCGGCAGCGACTGAGCGGCCGCGCGCGGTCCGGCCGCGGAGCCGGGCCGCCCACAGCCCGATGATTGTCCATTCCGAACGACATGACTGAACACCCAGCGAGGATGCCGACATGAAAGCGTGCTTCCGGTTGCGTTCCGCCCTGTGTTTCGTGGCGCTGCCGTGTGTGCTGAGTGCCGTGGCCGCCGCGGCGCCGGCGTACGAGATCCCCGAGGGCTCGCCGGTCGCCGACGCCCTGCGCAAGGCCGAGGCGGCGGTGGCGGCGATCGTCGCGGTCCCGGACGGTCAGCGCACCTTCGACAACACGGTCGGCGCGCTGGATGACCTCTTCGTGCACGTCCACCTGGACGCCGAGATGATCGCCTTCATGGCGTACGTCTCCACCGACGCCGCCCAGCGTGAGCGCGGCCAGCAGGCCGAGGAGCACGTGCAGAACTGGGCCATCGACATCGGCAAGCGCGAGAACCTGTACCAGGCGCTCAAGGCGTACGCCGCCACCAATCCCAAGCTCGAAGGTGAGCAGAAACGCCTGCTCGAGCACACGCTACGCGACTTTCGCCGCAGCGGCATGGAGCTGACGCCCGAGAAGCGTGACGAGCTCAAGAAGCTTGAGCTGGAGGAAACCAAGCTCGCCCTGGAATTCGAGAAGAACATCCGCGACGACGAGACGCGCGTGCCCCTGACCGCCGCCGAGCTGCCGGGCGTGCCCGCGGACGTGGTCAACCGGCTGCCGCACAGCGGCGACGTGTACCTCGCCGGCATCGACGCCCCCACGTACACCGCCATCCAGAACTTCTGCGAGAACGAAACCACCCGCGAGAAGATGTACATCGAGTACAAGCGCCAGGGCGGCCGGCGGAACATCGAGTTGCTGCAGCGCATGCTCGTGCTGCGCGCCCAGCAGGCCCAGTTGCTCGGCTATCCCAGCAAGGCGGCGTACGAGACCGAGATTCGAATGGTCAAAAAGCCGGAGACGGTGCTGAAGTTCTACGAGGAGCTGCGCCCGCTCATCCGCAAGAAGTCCCTGGTCGACTTCGACGAATACAAGGCCGCCAAGCGCGAGCTGACCGGCGACCCCAACGCCGAGGTGCACGTCTGGGACCAGTTCTACCTCGAGCACTGGCTGATGAAGCACAAGTACGCCGTCGACGCCGAGCAGGTGCAGGAATACTTCCCGATGCAGAGCGTCGTCCAGGGCCTCTTCAACGTCGCCCAGACGCTCTACGGCATCGAGATTCGCGACGTCACGAAGGCCGCCGCCGCCCAGCCCGGCGTGCTCTGGCACCCCGACGTCCAGTGCTACGAGATTGGGGACAAGGCCGGCAACCAGATGCTCGGCACCTTCTACCTCGACCCGTACCCGCGCGACAACAAGTACCAGCACTTCGCCTGCTTCGGCCTCTTCCCGCGCAAGGTCTGGAACGACGGCACCGTGCAGAAGCCGGTGATCGCGATGGTCTGCAACTTCCCGCCGCCGTCGCCCGACAAGCCCTCGCTCATGATGCACGAGGACGTCGAGACGCTCTTCCACGAGTTCGGCCACGCTCTGCACAACCTGCTCACCCAGGTGCACTACGGCTCGTTCTCCGGCACCTCGACCGCCCTGGACTTCGTCGAGCTGCCCTCGCAGATGTTCGAGAACTGGGTCTGGGACCCCGGCGTGCTGAAGACCTTCGCCAAGCACTACAAGACCGGCGAGCCGCTGCCCGACGACCTGCTCAAAGCGCTGCTCGCCGCCCACAACGTGGCCTCCGGCATCAAGGCCGAGCGGCAGGTGTTCTACGGCCTCGTGGACCTGCGCTACAACTCGACGCCGGACGGCAAGGTCGACACGACGAAGGTCGGGATGGACACGATGGCCGAGTGCGAGCTGTTCCCGCCGGTGCCGCAGACGTACTTCCAGGCCGGCTTCGGCCACCTGACGAACTACAAGGCGGGCTACTACGGCTACCTGTGGTCGAAGGTCTACGCCCAGGACGTCTACAGCTACTTCCGCGAGCACGGCGGCCCGTTGAACGTCGAAACGGGCAAGCGTTGGCGCGACACGGTCCTCGCCCGCGGCGGCAGCGTCGAAGAAATCGACATGCTCAAGGATTTCCTCGGCCGCGAGCCGCGCAAGGAGCCCTTCCTCGAGTACCTCGGCCTGACCAGCAAGTAGCGACCGGCACCAGGGACGGCGAGGCTCCGGCCGAGCCGATCGGCCTGCCAGTTTGACAGCCGCCTCGCCCAGCCGGCGTCGGCTCACGCTTACTGGGGCACGCCGAGCGACGGCCGGCGAGTCCCGTAACTAACTGTTTCCTGGCAACTTACGATTGCTATCCCGCGCCCGGGCCCATAACTCCTCGATTGGTACGCCCCTTGCACTGATCCTGACGGGTGGCGCGGGGAGGGTGTATCGCTGCGTCCCCGACTGTGGGAGACTGGTTCGGGCTTCCGCGCCGGAAGCCGGCTACGAGACATGTAAGGAGAGCGTATGAGCAAGTTGTCCATCCGTCCGCTCGGCGAGAAGGTCCTGGTCAAGCGTCTGGAGGCGGACGAGCGGACCGCCGGGGGCATCGTCCTGCCCGACACCGCCAAGGAAAAGCCCAAGCGCGGCACCGTCCTCAGCGTCGGCGACGGCAAGCTCCTCGACACCGGCAAACGCCAGCCCCTCCAGGTCAAGAAGGGCGACCACGTCCTCTTCACCGCCTACGCCGGCACCGAGGTCAAGGTCGAGGGCGACGAGATGATCATCATGGACGAGGGCGACATCCTCGCCGTCCTGGATTGAGTGACAAGTTCAGAGTAGCGCGTAACGAATGGGCGCGGCCGCCGGTCATTCGCCCGCGGCCCGCAACTCGTTACTCGAAACTCGCTATTCATAACTAGAAGGAACCGAAATGCCAGCTAAACAGATCGCCTACGACATGGAAGCCCGCGAAGCCATCCGCCGCGGCGTCAAGCAGCTCGCCCGCGCCGTTAAGGTCACCCTCGGCCCCCGCGGCCGCAACGTCGTCATCGAGAAGTCCTTCGGCGCCCCCACCGTCACGAAAGACGGCGTCACCGTCGCCAAGGAAGTCGAGCTCGAGGACGCCAACGAGAACATGGGCGCCCAGATGGTCAAGGAAGTCGCCAGCAAGACGTCGAAGGACGCCGGCGACGGCACCACCACCGCGACCATCTACGCCGAGGCCATCTTCGACGAGGGTCTGAAGAACCTCGCCGCCGGCGCCAACGCGATGGAGCTGAAACGCGGCATCGACCTCGCCGTCGACGCGGTCGTCGGCGCCCTCAAGAACATGTCCGTCCCCGTCAAGGGCAAGGAGCAGATCGCCCAGGTCGGCACCTGCGCCGCCAACCAGGACGCCGAGATCGGCCAGAAAATCGCCGAGGCGATGGAGAAGGTCGGCAAGGACGGCGTCATCACCGTCGAGGAAGGCAAGAGCATCGAGACGACCGTCGACCTCGTCGAGGGCATGCAGTTCGACAAGGGCTACATCTCACCGCACTTCGTCAACAAGCCCGAGGCGATGGAAGTCCACCTCGACAACCCCTACATCCTCATCCACGAGAAGAAAATCAGCACCGTCAAGGACCTGCTCCCGCTGCTCGAGAAGATCGCCCGCGCCGGCAAGCCCCTGCTCGTCATCGTCGAGGACCTCGAAGGCGAAGCCCTCGCCACCCTCGTCCTCAACAAGCTCCGCGGCATCCTCCAGTGCTGCGCCGTCAAGGCCCCCGGCTTCGGCGACCGCCGCAAGGCCATGCTCGAGGACATCGGGATCATGACCGGCGGCACCCCCGTCTTTGAGGACCTCGGCATCAGCCTCGAGAAGATCGAGCTGAGCGAGCTCGGCCGCGCCAAACGCGTCGTCATCGACAAGGAAACCTGCACCATCATCGAAGGCGCCGGCGAGACCGCCAAGATCAAGGGTCGCATCGACGCCATCAAGAACGAGATCGAGGCCACCACCAGCGACTACGACCGCGAGAAGCTCGAAGAGCGCCTCGCCAAGCTCTCCGGCGGCGTGGCCCAGATCAACGTCGGCGCCGCGACCGAGGTCGAGATGAAGGAGAAGAAGGCCCGCGTCGAGGACGCTCTGCACGCCTGCCGTGCCGCGGTCGAAGAGGGCATCCTCCCCGGCGGCGGCGTCTCCGTCCTGCGGTGCGATGAGGCCCTCGATGCCTGCTACAAGAGAGCCCGCGGCGACCAGAAGACCGGCGTGGACATTGTCCGCCGGGCGTTGCGGGCCCCGATCAAGCAGATCGCGGAGAACGGCGGCCTCGACGGCTCGATCGTTTGCCAGAAGGTCGGCGAGGGCAGGGGCAACTTCGGCTACAACGCCCTGACCGAGGAGTATGGCGACCTGGTCAAGATGGGCGTGATCGTCCCGCTGAAGGTCGAGCGCATCGCCCTCCAGAACGCCGCCTCCGTCGCCGCCCTGATGCTCACGACCGACGCGGTCATCAGCGACATCAAGGAAAAAGACGACAACGGCAAGAAGATGCCCGGCATGTAGGCGCCCGCGCGCCGCCGGGACGGATCAGAGCCCCGAGCGCAAGCGAGTGGGTTGCCGGAGAATGTCCATCGCCGGGTGGCACGGTCTTGCTCGGTCCGCCGTTGCGGCGGGCCGGGCAAGGCCGTGGCGTTTTGTGGAACCGCCTCGCGTGCCCGAGTCCGAACGCGCAGCGCCAGCAAGCGCGCCGCGAGCGCCGACAGGACTCCCGATCCGCAGCGCATCCGGAGCGCCCGTCCATCCCCGGAATAGGCCGAGCACGTAGGGTGGGCATCGCCCACCACCCCGCTTTTCCAGTTGCTTTTCCCGAGCTATGTCGTTGAGGCCCCTTCGATCAGAGAACAGGAGCGGAGCGCGGCGCGCCAGCAGAAGTAGTGGCTCGCCAAGCTGTGCTTGCCCTTGCGCACACTACGAAGCTGCGTGGCCAGCGCGAGTCCCAGCAGGGCCCCGATGACGCCGATTGTTACGGGCACTAGATAGGTTGTCCACGAAGGTGTGCGTGGCAGCAGCATCAAACTCGCAATCAGGAGCGTGCCCGCGGTAACCAGATAGAGCATCGAATAGACGAGGGAGCTGAAAGCCGTGAAGCTGTCGAGTACGTTGGAGACGACGTGCTTCGAACGATTCACGCCCTCGTGCTTGCCTCGCTCGGTCTCCCAGCAGTACTTAGGGCTCGTGGGACACAAGCCCGCATCGTGGCGCGCCCGGCATTCAGCGCGGTTGCATCGCAACTGAGGCCAGCCGAGGTAGTTCGGCGGGGCCGCGTCGTGCCTGATGAAGTCCGTGAGCGCGCACAGAAAGCCCTCCCGAACATTGATCGCACGTGCCTTCTCGATGGTGGCGAGAATGGCAACCGTCAGCAAGAAGTACGGAACGGACGCCCCAACCAGGACCCAGATCGCTTGACCCACTTGGTCAGCGCCGCCGAGGGGATGGGACAGAGCCATGCCCACCGCTCCCGTGATCCATGTGGCAATCGCGGCCAACGTGCCCAGGAAGATATTGTTGCGACACCTCTGGATTGCCCGAATTTCCTCGTGCACCTCGCGATAGTCGCGCCGTGCCAGATCCAACGACCCAGTCCCACTCGGGACTGCCGCGACTCCTGCCAACTCAGCACCGCTTAGCGGTCTATGAAACCGGACGGCACATCCGCCTGATGCTCCCTCGCGCCCCGCCAACAGTGAGCAATTCCTATCGATCGTGTGATCTGCACCGTTCCCCGGGTTCTTGATGCAGAACTCCACGCGCGCCGTGTGTCCGGGAATGGGCGAATTGCTCAAGTAAGCTCCGCTGGCGCTGACGTCGACCGCCTTCCCCTCATTCTGGTGCCCTCCCTCCCCGACCAGCAACGCCGAAACCTCGCTCCGAGCCGAGTAACGCGGCGACCACCGCCTGTTCGCCTGCATCATCTGTGCGTCCTCCCACCAAATGACCCGAATCGTGACGCGGACGCTCCGCGCGAACGCCGCGCCCGCCTCAACCTGGCGGTAACTGTAGCGATGGCAGCCTTCTGCTGCAAGACTCCCGGTGTTGGCCGGGCTGGATCGCCCCGCAGCCCACGATTCCTGCGACGCCGTGCTCCGCGCGTTCCCCGAGCTGACCCGCGAGGACCTGCGCGCCGCCCTCCTGCCCGCCAGGGCCTTCATGGAAAGCACCGACGTGCTGCCGCCCGCCTCGCCGCCTTCCGCGCCCGCCTGAAACAGCCCGCCCCTCCGCCCCCGCCCTCTCTCACTCCGCGCAATCTGCGTAATCTGCGGACCGCCCCCGTGGTCGTCTTCTGTCTGCCGTCGGCCTCCGCGCTCTCGCCTCGCCCCTCTTTGCCCCCAACAAGAAGGATCAGCTCCGCGTCCTCGGCGCTCTCTGCGCCTCTGCGGTTGCCTTACTCCGCCGACCCCCGCCGCTCGATCAGATCGATCTTGTTGCCGTACAGATCCACAAACACCGCGACCGTGCCGTATGATTCCTCCCGTGGCGGCCGGGCAAAAACCACGCCGCGGCCGCGCAGGGCCGCGTAATCGCGCTCGAAATCGTCCGTCTCCAGAAACAGGCTGACCCGGCCGCCGGTTTGATTGCCCACGCAGGCTTCCTGCTCCGGCGTTGCCGCCCGCGCCAGCAGCAACTCGGCGCCCGCCGCCCCCGCCGGCGCGACGCGCACCCAGCGTTTGCCGCCGCCCAGGTCCGTGTCCTCCAGCAACCGGAACCCGAGTGTCTCCGTGTAGAACCGGATCGCCTCGTCGTATTCCCGCACCACGACCGTGACCTGTGCAATCCGCTGCGCCACCGCGTGTCTCCAGACCGCCGCCGCCGTCGCATCCGGTCCGCCGTACGGACCGCCGCGATTCACGGACAGGTTGTGCCGATCACCGCCACAAACGGATCGATGTCCGCGAACGTGACGAGGCCGTCGCCATTGCAGTCGGCGTTGAGCCACGGGCACGGCCAGTGGGTCCAGGCCGAATCGCCGGACAGTGCCTCCACAAACGGGTCGATGTCCGCAAGAGTCACGCGGCCGTCGCAGTTCATGTCGCCGGAGCAGGGGGCGGGCGCCGCGCAGCCCCACCGGGCAACGAAGTTCGCGCTGGCGCCGCCGGCCATGGAGAACGCGCCTCCCGCGATCAGATCGCCGTTGTAGATCGTCAGGGCGTAAACCCAGTAGTCCATCCCCGTCCCCAGCGTCCCCGTCCCCAGCCCCCGCCAGCTCGCGCCGTCCCAGCGAGCGATGAAGTTCGTTCTGATACCGCCGGCGAGGGGAAACTCGCCACCCGCGATCAGCTCGCCGTTGTAGACCGACAGGGCGTAAACGTAAGGATACGTGGCACCGCCCATCCCCGTGCCCAGCGCTTGCCAACTCGCGCCGTCCCAGCGGGCGATGCAGATCGCGCTGACGCCGCCGGCGGTGGTGAAGTAGCCGCCCGCGATCAGGCCGCCGTCGTAGACCGCTAGGGCGCGAACGCCAGAAAGGGCGGAATCGCCCATCCCCGTCCCCAACGGCTGCCAGCTCGTGCCGTCCCAGCGGGCGATGTACTTGGCGCTGACGCCGCCGGCGGTGGTGAAGGTACCACCCGCGATCAGCTCGCCGTCGTAGACCGTCAGGGCGCGAACGTAGTTGTTCGCCCCGGTCCCCAGCCCCTGCCAACTCGTGCCGTCCCAGCGCGCGATGTACTTGGCGCTGACACCGCCGGCGGTGGTGAAGGCGCCCCCCGCGATCAGCTCGCCGTTGTAGACCGTCAGGGCGTAAACGGAGCCGTAGGCGTTCATCCCCGTCCCCGGGGGCTTCCAGCTCGTGCCGTCCCAGCGGGCGATGCCGCTCGCGCTGTCACCGCCGGCGGTGGTGAAGGCGCCCCCCGCGATCAGCGCACCGTTGTAGACCGCCAGGGCGTAAACGTCGCCGTTCATCCCCGTCCCCAACGGTTGCCAACTCGTGCCGTCCCAGCGGGCGATGTAGGTCGCGCTGACGCCGCCGGCGAACGCGAAGGATCCCCCGATCACCAGTTGTTCCGGCTCCGGCCCCGCGCCGTCGGGGTCCCACGTTGTCGTGGCACGTACCGCAGCATTTGTACCTGGCAGCCCCTGTACCGGCCCGTTAAGCCACTCCGGCGTGCAATCCGCCCACGCCATCCCGCCGACCGCGCCCAGCACGAGGGCGGCGACGAACAGCTTGCTCATTCGACGTGTTTCGCTCACAACCAATCCTCCCACGGCACGTTGTGCCACCGCGATCCACCGCACGCTGCGCCGACGACCTATCCCACGTGGCGGATCGAAGCCGCGCCAGCCGAGATTTCCGAGATGGCCTCGCCCAACTTCAGCGTCCGCCCATGTTCGAGCATTGTACCGCGCGCCCCGCCCCGGCGCGTCAACGATTCTCCGCCGCGCGCAAAGGCGCTGGGCGCCGCCCGCCGCGCCCGCCCGAAATGGCCCGCCCGTTTTCCGCCCCACCCGTGCCAATCCAAAATCCAAAATCGCGCCGTGGCCGCCAATCTCGCGCCGCCCCCGCCACCCGCCAACAAACTCCCCGCCCCGCCTTTCTTTCCGCCCCTTCCCGATGAATACTCGATGTGCTCAGGGACGTTCCCCGTCCGCGTGGCCCGATCAGAGCCCCAAACGCGAGTGCGGGGCTCCGGATTCGGTGTATGATAGGCTTTCTATGAAACCTCTCCTGCCTAGCTCGTCTTCTCCGCGTCCTTGGCGCTCTTGGCGTCTCCGCGGTTGCCTTCTCCAACGTCCCGATAACGAAGTGTGCCAAGGGGGGGTACACACCTTGGCACACTTGGCATCCTTGGGTTTTCCACACCGCCAGCCGCCTTTTTATCCGGAACTATGCCAACCCCTCGGCATCCTTGGCGGCCTTGACCCCCTCGGCGCCTCTTCGCGTGCGCCTTCCCGAGCGCCCCGACGGCCGAGAGTACCAAACCCCCTCACACGAAACTTGGTACTCTTGATACTCTTGACCTTCCAGCCCGCGAACCGCGCACGGTCCCGCCCACGCGAACGCACGGATCGCCGCCGACGCCCGGTAGAGGGCTCGGCCGCTACTTCAAGTACCCATACAGCAGCGCCACCGCCTCCGCCCCGTTGTCCAGGTCGGAAATGCACTGGTTCTCGTTCGGCCCGTGCGCGTTGCAGTTCGGCCCCGCGAACCCCAGCATCAGGCTGTCCGCCCCCAGCAGCTTCTTGAACTTCGGCAGGATCGGCAGCGACCCGCCCTCGCGGATGAACGCCGGGTCCTTGCCGAACACCTCCTTGAACGCCTTGCGGGCGGCCTGCATCGGCTTGCTGTCGAGCGGGGCCATGTACGCGTCCGCGTGCCCGTGGTTGATGATCTCGACCCGCACCGTCTTCGGCAGCCGCTCGCGCACCGTCTTGTCGAAGATCGCGTCGAGCTTCTCGCCGCTCTGGTTCGGCACCAGCCGCATACTGATCTTCGCCCCGGCCCCTTTGGGGATAATCGTGTTCGCGCCCTCGGCCATAAAGCCGCCGTAGATGCCGTTCACGTCCAGCGTCGGCCGAATCCACCGCCGCTCGTTGGCCGTATAACCCTTCTCGCCGGTGAGCGCCGTCACCCCGATGTCCGCGGCGTACTTGGCCTCGTCGAACGGCAGTGACTTGAGCTGCGCCCGCTCGGCCGCGCTCGCCTCGACCACGTCGTCGTAGAACCCGGGAATCGTGACCCGCCCGTTGGCGTCGTGGAACGACGCGATCAGCTCCGCTAGCACGTTGGCCGGGTTCGCGAGGCTCCCGCCGAACGACCCGCTGTGCAGATCGTGCTTCGGCCCGGTCAGCCGCACTTCCTTGTACAGCAGTCCGCGCGTCCCGTACGTGATCGTCGGCCAGCCCTCCTCATACATCCCCGTGTCGGAGATCAGGATGTGATCGCACTTCAGCAGGTCGAGATGCTCCTGGATGAACGGCACTAGGTTCGGCGACGAGACCTCCTCCTCGCCCTCGAACAGGAACTTGAGGTTGACCGGCAGCTTCTTCTCGACCGCCAGCCACGCCGCCACCGCCCGCAGGTGAATCAGCAACTGCCCCTTGTCGTCGGACGACCCGCGGCACCACAGCAGCCCGTTCTTCACCGTCGGCTCGAACGGCTTCGCGTCCCACAGGTCCAGGTCGCCCTCCGGCTGCACGTCGAAATGCCCGTAGACGAGGAACGTCGGCGCGCCCGCCGCCTGACAATGCTCGGCGTAGACGATCGGATGCCCCGCGGTCGGGTGCACGCTCGCCTTCAGGCCGATCCGGTTGCACAGATCGCACACCCATTGGGCGGCCGCCGCCACGTCCTTCTTGCACTCGGGTCGCGTGCTGATGCTGGGGATGCGGCAGAGGTCGATGGCCCACTTCAGGTGTTCGGGACGGTGCTCTTGGAGATACGTGCGAATCGGCTGCATGGCGAGGCTCCTGGTCTGAAAGTATCGACGGCGAGTAGCGAAGAGCGAACGAAATCACGCACGGCCGATCGTGGTTCGCCGCTCGCCGCGGCTCGTGCCCAACTCGCGCGCCAGTGTATCGCAATCCCCGCTATACTGCGACCTATGGGCCAGATTCGCGTTTTGTCGCCCGCCCTCATCAGCCGCATCGCCGCCGGCGAGTGCATCGAGCGGCCCGCCAGCGTGGTCAAGGAGCTGGTCGAGAACGCGCTCGACGCCGGGGCCGCGCGGGTTGACATCGGCATCCTCGACGGCGGCCGCGGCCTGATTCAGGTGGCCGACGACGGTGTCGGCATGGACGCCGCTGACCTCGCCCTGAGCGTCGCCCAGCACGCCACCAGCAAGATCCGTGCCGACGAGGACCTCTTCAACATCCAGACGATGGGCTTCCGCGGCGAGGCCCTCGCCAGCATCGGCGCCGTCGCCCGGCTACGGATCGTCTCCCGCCGGCGCGACGACGACGTGGGGCAGGAAATTCGCGCCGAGGGCGGTGAGACCAGCGGCCCGCGACCCTGTGCCGCCCCGCCCGGCACCACCGTCGAGGTGCGTGACCTGTTCTACGCCGTCCCCGCCCGCCGGAAGTTCCTGCGCACGAACCAGACGGAGATGGGCCACGTCACCGAGCAGCTCGCGCGGATCGCGCTGGCGCAGCCCGGCGTGGCGTTCACGCTCAAGAGCCAGGACCGCGTCACGCATCGCCTTGAAGCCACGACCGACCGCCGCCAGCGCATCTCCGACTTCTACGGCGAAGAGCTGGCCAACGTCCTGATCCCGATCCGGCGGGAGAGCGGCGGCGTGGTGGTCGAGGGGCTGGTCGCGCCGCCCGCCGAGAGCCGCGGGTCCGGAAAGTGGGAGTACGTCTTCGTCAACGGCCGCTATGTCCGCGACCGCTTCGTCTCGCACGCGATCAAGGAGGCGTATCGCAGCCTGATCGACCCGTCGCGGTTCCCGGTCGCGTTCCTGTTCATCACAATCAGCCCGGATGCGGTCGACGTGAACGTCCACCCGACGAAAGTCGAGGTCCGCTGGCAGGACTCGAACTACATGCACGGGCAGGTGCTGGCCGCCCTGCGCGAGAAGTTCCTTTCCAGCCGGCTCGATCACGCCTTCAAGGCCCCGCGCGACGACGAGGCGTACCGCGAGAGCGTGCGGGCGGCGATGGTCGATTTCTTCACGCGACGGCCGACCGACCAAGGGCCCCCAGGATCGCGGGCCGGACTCTTCGAGAGCCGGCCGGTCAGCTCACAGCGGATCGAACCGGCGCGCCTGCCAGAATTCGCGGCCCCGCCCGCCGAACCCGCGCAGGCGCACACCACGGCGCCGACATCCGACAGCGAACGCCCGAACGTCCTTGGACCCTCAGTTCCTCGGTCCCTTGGTCCCTCCGCCCCCTGGACAACGCCCGCCCTCCAGATCCACAACACTTACCTCGTTGTCGAGACCGACGAGGGCCTCATGATCGTCGATCAGCACGCCCTCCACGAACGCATCCTCTACGAAGAGCTGCAGCGGCGCGTCACGGAGGGCAAGCTGGAGTCGCAACGGCTGCTGCTGCCGGAGGTCGTGCGTGTGCCGGCCGACCGGCTGGAGGCGCTGGAAACGCACGCGGACACGCTGGCCCGGCTGGGCATCGAGTTGGCGCCCGCCGGTCCGCAGAGCGTCGCCCTGCACGCCTTCCCGACGCTGCTCGAGCGCGTGGATCAGGCCCGTTTCGTGCGGGACCTGCTCGACCTGCTCGCCGAGCAGGGCGCACGGCCGAATGCCGAGACGCTACTGCACGAGCTCCTCGACATGATGGCGTGCAAGGCGGCCGTGAAGGCGGGCGACCCGCTGACGGCTGAAGAGATTGACGCGCTGCTTCGCCGCCGCGAGCTGGCCGAGCGCAGCAGCCACTGCCCGCACGGCCGGCCGACGACGCTGCGCCTGTCCCTGCGCGACCTGGAGCGGCAGTTCCACCGGCGGTAGCGGCATTCGCGCATGGACCCCCGCCCGCTCCCCGCGTACTCAGGTACCCGCTTGCGGTGGCGGCGCGGCTGCCTCGCGCGGATGCATGCTCTTGACGACTACGGCATCGCCGCCGGCCACCCACTTGCCGCTGGGGATCTGCTGTGTTCGCAGATTGATGACCGCGTTCGCGCCCTTTCGCGCTGCGTGTGCCTTCACCAGCTCGACCGCCGCCTCCGCCGACTTCTGCCCCTCGCTGAAAACCGCCTCAACCTGTCGCATGAGTCCATACCCGGCGATGCGGCTTGTCGAGCTCGTCGCCATGATCTGCTCCGCCAGCCGCTTGATCTCCTCGTGGTGGAGCCGCACCTCCTCGAAGCCGGCGTGCAAGTCGTTGCGAAACCGCGCGGCGGCCCGCGCGTCCCGCCAGCGCCCGACGAAACGCAGCACGACCGCCACGATCACCAGCGCGATCGCCCCCAGGACGATCTTCTCCACGACGGGATCGAGCGGTAATCCAAGCAGGGCAATCACGGTCGCTCCACCGACGCCGCACGCCGTCCACAGCCCGTGCGGGCCCCGCCAGTATACGGCGTCGTGCGGCTATTGGCTTGCCGATCCGCCGGGAGCCGCCGCGGCGATCTGGGGGACGCGTCCCACCACCCCGCTGCGCAGAATGCTGATCCACCGCCGGACCGTGTCGATGGCGATGATGCCGGTCAGCACGAGCATGATCGCCGCCAGCAGGATGGCGAGCCGCAGGAGGAACGCCTGATCCGCGGGCAGGTTCGGAATCTGGCCCCACCATTCGCAAATCTTGCCGATCGCAGCCGTCACCGTGGTGACGAGCACAAACACGAACGGCAGTGCAGTACACAGCGCGTAGCTGCGTTTGGCCGCGTGATTGAGCAAATACGTCGTGCCGATGCCCAGCGCGATGGACGCGAGCAGTTGGTTGGCGATGCCCAACATGCTCCAGAGGGTCTTCAGGTCGCCCAGGTACAGCAGGAAACCCCAGCAGAAGCACGTCAAAATGCTCATGAGGATATTCAGCCCCCAGTTCGGCCGGCGCACGATTCCGCCGGGCGCGGCGCAGCTCCCCGCCGCCGAGCCGCCCGTGGACCGCCCGCCCGTAAACTGTCCCACGGTTTCCTGGAACACGAAGCGCGCCACGCGCGTACCCGTCTCGAGCAACGTCAGGATGAACAGCGCCTCGAACATGATCACGAAGTGGTAGAAATACCCCATCAGCGATTGCAGCCCGGGGACCGACGAGAACACCTTCGACATCCCGACCGCCAGCGTGACCGCGCCGCCCGTGCGGCCGCGCAGCCCGCCTTTGCCGTCCACGCTCACCTTCTCTCCGGTGCCGCGCTCCAGGGTGGTCAGTTCTTTCGGCGCGAGATCCCAGCCTTGCGCGGGTGCGTTCGCCACCACCTGCGCGTATGTCGCCTGCTCGGTGGCCTTGGCCTGCGCGACGTTGATCGCGAAGTAATCGCCGGGCTCGAGGGCGCACGCCGCGATCAACGCCATGATCGACACGAAGCCCTCGAGGATCATGGCGCCGTAGCCGATCGGCCGGATGTGGGATTCCTTGTAGATCATCTTGGGCGTCGTGCCCGACGCGATCAGCGAGTGGAACCCCGACACAGCGCCGCACATGATGACGATGCACACGAACGGCCAGACCGCCCCCGGGATAACCGGCCCGCCGCCGGAAATGAACGTCGTCGTCGCGGGCATCTTCAGCGTGGGATGCACCGCGAAGATGCCGACCGCCAGCAGCACGATCACGCCGACCTTCATGTAAGAGCTGAGGTAGTCCCGCGGACACATCAGCACCCAGACCGGCAGGATGGAGGCGATGGCCGCGTAGATCGGCAGCATGAGCTTCAATGTCAGCGGACTGAACAGCAGCATGTGCCCCAGCGAGGACGCCGCGAACGGCTGGCCGAAAATGACGCCGAGGACGACGATGGTCACGCCGACCGCCGACGCTTCCGCCACCTTCCCGGGCCGAATGCGGTACATCCACAAGCCGGTCAGCAGCGCCGCCGGAACCGTGACGACGATCGTGAACATACCCCACGCACTCTCGGCGAGCGCGCTGACGACGACGCTGCCGACGCTCGCCAGCGTGGCGACCACGATGAAGAGCGTCGCGATGGAGGTGGTCACGCCCGACAGCTCGCTGATGTTGCTGCGCGCCAGCTTCGCCAGCGACAGCCCGTCCTGCCGCACCGAGGCGAGCAGAATCACGAAGTCATGGACGGCACCGCCCAGGCACGCCCCGATCACGATCCAGATGTAGCCCGGCAAAAAGCCCCACTGGGCCGCCAGCACCGGGCCGATCAGCGGCCCCGGGCCGGCGATGGCCGCGAAGTGGTGGCCGAACAGCACCCACTTATTCGTCGGGTGGTAATCCACGCCGTCGCGCAGCCGATGGGCGGGCGTGATCCGCCGGTCGTCGAGGACCGCCACCTTCGCCGCCAGGAAGGCGCCGTAAAAGCGGTACGCGACTGCGAATGCGGCCAGGGCCCCCGCCACGAGCCACAGGGAATTCACGTCGTCACCTCTCCTTGACGTGGCTAAGCCACTTCAAGGCTACGAGTCTGCTCCGCACAAGTCAAGAAAAAGCCTCGCATCAACGCACCGCCACGTTCACCAGCAGCGGCGCCAGCACGCCGAGCTTCCGCTGTCGCAAAGTCGCGAAGCCGGCCGCGTCGATCATGTCGCGAACAGCCGACCAGGCCGCGTGATGAACCTGCTGCTCGTACCACGTGACAGCCACGTCGAACACGAGCCATCCGATAACATTATCGCGAAAACCGTCCACGAGGATGAGCACCCCCCCGGGCCGTAGCACGCGCTGGAACCCCCCGATCACGGCCGCCTGGTGCGGGTAGTGGTGGAACGAGTTGCAGCACGTCACCACGTCGAACGAACCGTCCGCGAATGGCAAACGCTCCGAGTCCGCCACCACCGCGTGCAGCTTGTGCGCGTGCGGCGAACCCGCCATTTTCTCCGCCAGCCGCCGCGCCATCATCGGCGAGTAGTCCAGGCCGACGAGCAGCTCGGCGTCGGGCCAAGCCGCCAGGCTCGTGATCAGCGTGCCGGTCCCGCAGCCCACGTCGAGCAGACGGAACGGCCCGTGGCCGTGCCACTGTTGCCAGCGGACGATCTCCTCCTGGCACGCGCGAAGGGTTGGAAAGAACACCAGCTCGTTGAGCCACGAGCGGTCGTAGCTGTGCGCCCACTGGTCGAAGTGCTGGCGCGCCGTCTGGCGGACCGCGGCGTGCTGCTCCGCGGGACGCGGTTCGGCGGATTCTGGGCTACTTGGGCACATCACCAACTTGTCGTGCGAAAATGCGAACGGCCGACAAGACCGTGCCGCCGCGCGTGTCGCCCAGCGTCGCACGATCGTGTCGGCCGTGAGAAGCTCTCGGCCGCGCTATTTCAAGGGCGGCTCTTCGGTCTTCGGCGGCGGCGGCTCGGGCATCGGCTCCGGCGGCGGAGCCTCGACCCTGTGCGGCGCCTTCGCCGGCGGCGGCTCGGGCGGCAGGACCTCGCCCGGCAGATAGTCCTCGGTGGGCCGGCGCTCCATCGGCCGCCGGATGACTTGGTTCCCGCCGATCTCGGTCTCGCGGACCATCAGGTTCTCGGGGATGCTGACGGTGTTTCCGTTGCCCCAGAACTCGATGCGGTTGAGCGTGACGCCCTCCTCCACGGTGACGAAGTTGTTGTCGCCCTGGATCGACAGCTTCCAGACGCGCGAGCCGCGTTGGATGAGCAGGGTGTTGCCATGCCCTACCACGCCCACGTCGCCGAAGTACTGTCCCGTCCACTGCCCGCTGTTGCCGAGCCTGGCATTTTGAGCGCAGCCCGCGGTATACGCGAGCAGCCCCAGCATCAGGCTCGTACCCAACCAGATCTTCTTCATGCCGTATCCTCGCTAAATAGCCTTTGTTCCCATGTTTCGTGCCGCGCCAGCAAACGCTGCTTACGAGGTTTCCGCAGTGTACCCGTCCCGGCCGCGTCAAGCCAGCGGGCCGCTGGCCGCTACGCCGGCTCCGCACCGGCCGGCGCGAGCACCAGCGCCGTGCGCGCCGGCAGGTAGATCTGCACGCTCTGCGGCCGAGCGTGACACTCCACGCGCTGCCACGGATACGCCTGCTTCGCGGCCACCGCCCCGTGCCCCGCGAACGCCGGGTCGTCCGTGTTCAGCACCAGCCGGTAGTCCGCCGGCTCCGGCACCCCCAAGCGGTAATCGGCGTACGACTGCTGTGGGTGGAAGTTGAACGCGAACACCAGCGGCCCCCGGCGGAACGCCAGCAGCTTCTGGTCCTCGTGGATGTTCAGCGGCTGATAGTCCGCCCGCGCCAACAGGCCGTAGTCGCGGTCGAGCTGCAGCATCGCCCGGTCGAACTCCGCCAGCGCGTGGTAGCGCAGCGCCGGGTTGTCCACGAGCGACCACTGCCGCCGGGCGTACTTGAACGAAAACTGGTTGCCCTCACGCGGGAAGTCGATCCACTCCGGGTGGCCGAACTCGTTGCCCATGAAGTTCAGGTACGCCTCCCCACCCAGCGCGAACGTCACCAGCCGGATCATCTTGTGCAGCGCCACGCCGCGGTCGATGACCAGGTGCGGCGTGCCCTTCGACATGTGCCAGTAGAGGTCCGCGTCCATCAGCCACATGGCGATCGTCTTGTCGCCGACCAGTGCCTGGTCGTGGCTCTCGGCGTAGGCGACGTGCTTCTCGTGGCGCCGGCGGTTCGTGAGCGTGCCGTAAACCTGCTCCATCGGCCACTGCTCGTCGCGCCGCTCCTTGAGCAGCTTGATCCAGTAGTCGGGGATGCCCATCGCCAGCCGGTAATCAAAACCCACCCCGCCCTCCGCGACCGGCCGCGCCAGCCCCGCCAGCCCCGAAACGTCCTCGGCGATCGTCACAGCACCGGGCCGTAGCGTGTGCACCAATTCGTTCGCCAACTCGAGGTACGCGATCGCGTCCTCGTCCGTGTACGGCGGAAAATAGTGGTCGTACGACGAGAAGTCCCGCCCAAAGCCGTGATCGAGGTGGATCATGCTCGTCACGCCGTCGAAGCGGAAGCCGTCGAAGCGGTATTCCTCCAGCCAGAACCGCACGTTGCTCAGCAGGAACTGCAGCACCTCCCACTTGGCGTAGTCGAAGCACAACGAGTCCCACGCCGGGTGCTGGCCGCGCCCGCCCGCGTGAAAATACTGGTAATCCGTCCCGTCAAATTGGTTCAGCCCCTCCAGCACGTTCTTCACGGCGTGACTGTGCACCACGTCCAGCAGCACGCGCAGCCCCAGCCCGTGCGCCGTGTCGATCAGCTCCATCAACTCCTCCGGCGTGCCGAACCGCGACGACGCGGCGAAGAAGTTGCTCACCTGGTAGCCGAACGACCCGTAGTACGGGTGCTCCTGAATCGCCATGAGTTCCACGGCGTTGTAGCCGGCGCTCGCGATCCGCGGCAGGACGTCCGCGGCGAACTCGCGGTACGTGCCGAGCCGCTGCTCCTCCACCGCCATCCCGACGTGCGCTTCGTAAATCCGCAGGCTGCCCTTCAGCGGCGGCATGGGATGCTTCCACGCATACGGCTGCGGCGGGTTCCAGTACTGGCCGCAGAAATTGTGGTTCGGCGGCTCGTCGACGACGCGGCGGATGTACGCCGGGATGCGGTCGCGCGGACCGATGAGGCTGTGGACGTGCACCTTGACGCGGCTGCCGTGCGTAAGCCGGTCGCCGTACTGCTCATCCGGTAGAAAGATGCTCCATACGCCGTTGTCGTCGGCAATCAGTGGGTCGGCGAAGCGGTCCCAGTTGTTGAAGTCGCCGATCAGCGACATGGCGATGGCCTTGGGGGCCCATTCGCGGTACCAGACCCCGGGCCGGCCGTCGTGCGCGCCGCGGTTGAAGCCGAGCTGTTTGTACGCGAGCGCGAAGTTCTCGACCGACCCGGCGGCCGCGACGATGCGCTCGCGGACGCGCTGGTAATGCTGATACCGCCGCCGCAGCGCACCAGCATGTGGCTCCAGCCAGGGGTCCAGGTCGATCAGCCCCGTCCCATCAGTCCGCGTCCGCTTCGCCGGTGTGTTCGCGTCAGTAGTCATAGATAGCGCGACAGAATCCGCCAACGCACCGCCGCCGTCAACTGCCGGCGCTGGCGTCGGATCCCGCGCGACGCACAACCGTCCGCCCCGCCCGGTATCGCATTCGCCCCCGCCAGGGTACCGTACCCGCCATGCCCAAGGTCGAGAAAGTCGCCATCATCGGGCTGGATTGCGCCGAGCCGAGCCTCGTCTTCGAGCGCTGGCGCAACGACCTGCCCAACCTCCGCCGGCTCGCCGAGTCCGGCCTCTGGGGCAACCTCGAAAGTTCCATGCCGCCCATCACCGTCCCTGCCTGGACCTGCATGGCCAGCAGCAAGGACCCCGGCACCCTCGGCACCTACGGCTTCCGCAACCGCCGCGACTGGTCCTACGAGAACCTCGGCATCGCGACTAACCTGGAGGTCCGCCAGCCGCGGCTCTGGGACTACGTCGGCCGCGCCGGCAAAGAGTCGATCATCGTCGGCGTGCCGCAGACCTTCCCGATCGTCCGTCCGCCGCACGGCTGCATGGTCACGTGCTTCCTGACGCCGAGCACCGACAGCCCGTACACGCACCCGCCGGAGCTGGCCGCGGAAATCACCGAGCTGGCCGGTCCGTACATGCTCGACGTGGAGAAGTTTCGCACCGACGACAAGGCCGGGCTGCTCGACCAACTCTACAAGATGACCGCCCAGCGCTTCCAGGTCTGCCGCCACCTGCTGACCACGCGCCCCTGGACGCTCTTCTGGATGGTCGAGATGGGTATCGACCGCATCCACCACGGCTTCTGGCAGTTCATGGACCCCCGCCACCACCGCTATCAGCCCGGTGGCCCGCTCGAAAACGCGATCCACGACTACTACGTCTTCGTGGACCGGCAGATCGGCGAGCTGCTGACCGCCCTCGACCTCGATCACACCGCGCTCTGGGTCGTCTCGGACCACGGCGCGAAACGCATGGACGGCGGCTTCTGCCTGAACGACTGGCTCATCCGCGAAGGGCTGCTCGTCATGAAAACGCCGTTGGCCGGCCCCCGCAAGTTCGAGCTGGCCGACGTCGATTGGGACCGCACGAAGGTCTGGGGCGAGGGCGGCTACTACGGCCGCTGCTTCATCAACCGCGCCGGGCGCGAGCCCTGCGGGATCGTCCCGGCCGATGAGTACGAAACGCTGCGGGCCACGCTCGGCGCCCGGCTCGAAGCCATCTGCGATCATCAAGGCCGGCCGATGGGCAACCGCGCGTACCGCCCCGAGGACCTGTACGAGACGGTGCACGGCTTCCCGCCGGACCTGATCGTGATCTTCGGCGACCTGCACTGGCGGAGCGTGGGCACGATCGGAAACCCGGACGTGTATACGTTCGAGAACGACACCGGGCCGGACGACGCCAACCACGCCATGCAGGGCCTGTACATCCTCGCGCACGCGTCGCTTACGCAGGGGCGGCTGGACGCGTCCCTGTACGACGTGGCGCCGACGACGCTGGCGCTGCTGGGATTGAACGTGCCGACGGAGCTGCGCGGCCAGTCGCTGGTGGGATGCTGAACATCTTTCGCGGAGCGCGCGGCCGGCGCCCGGGCCGCGGGCCGCGCTTCGCGCCCCGGGGGTTGTACACGGGGCGCGTCAACCTACAATTGACGATGGCTCGCCAGCAGCGCGGCCCAGGTGTCGCGCCGCGGTGCCCCGGGAGTCTCATCGTGGCCGCGCGGAAGAATCGTCCGGTTCTTTACGAGCTCGTCTCGCGTGGGGTCGAGCCGCGGGCCTGGCCCGCGCCCGGCTCGCAGACCGGCGCACCGCCGCAACCGTCAGCGGGTCTGGAACAGCCCGGGGCCGCACCGGCCGAAGACCTGTTCACGTCGCCACGGCCCGCGCACGCGGCCCTGCGCATCGTGAACGGACGCGTCGTGCTCGAGTTGGCGTGGCCCTACCTCGCGGCCGTCGGCGTGCTGCTCGTGGTTGTGCTGATCGCGACCTACCACGCGGGCGCGCGCAGCGTACACCCGCCGTCACCCAAGGCGACCGATGTCCAGGCCGTCCTGCGCGGCAAATCGGATAGCGAGCCGCCCGCGCCCGAACCCGCCGCGCCCCGACCAACCCCGCAGCCCGGTCGCAGCGGGCCGGTCGTGACGCCCCGCACGCCCGTCGCAGCCGAGTTGCCCCCGCAGGCGCCTCCGCCAGCGGAAGCGAAGCCGGCCGAACGCGAAGAGGCGGCGTCATTCGCCTTGCGCCCTGGGTACTCCTACGTCGTGGTCCAACACGTCTCACGACGCCCCGTCGGCGTGCAGGCCGGCGAGAAGATCCGCGACTTCCTGACTTCCAAGGGTGTCGAAGCAATCGTGCGCCCCGGGGGCGGCGACCTCGAAGTCGTCGCCACCGAGCCGTTCCTAACCAAGCAGAGCGACGTGACCGCCGCCGCCCGCGAGAAAGAACGGGCCCGGCAACTCATCGAGCAGATCAAGAAGCTCGGCCAGGAATACAACCTAGTCGGTGGGTACTCGTTCGACCAATGCAAGCTGCGGGAGCCGTAGCACCCCGCCATGTCACGCCTCGAACAGCTCCGCAAGCTCGCCGCCGCCGATCCGAACGACCCGTTCGTGCACTACGGCGTGGGGCTGGAATGCGTGCAGCTCGAGCAGTGGACGGAGGCCATCGCCGCCTTCGAGCGGACCCTGGCGTTGGACGCGCACTATCACGCCGCCCACCTGCAAAAAGCCCGCGCGGAGATCAAGCTCGGACAACGCGCGGCGGCCCGCGAAACGCTCCAGGCCGGCATCGCCGCCGCCACGGCCCGCAGCGAGACGCACGCCGCCGCGGAAATGACCAAAATCCTCGACACGATCGGGCCCTGACCGCGCGCGATCGCCGTTATTGGCCCGCGCGCTATGGGACGATCGCGTGCGCCGTCCGATACGCCGCCTGTTGCCGCGAAAACCGGTGGGCGACCGCGGGGGTGCTGGTTGCTATCGGCCGGCACGCAGGTGCGCGGCGACACCGGGGACAAGCCTGTGTCGATTGAACGCCCGCGCCCGCCCGGCCGACATACTGGCACGGCTGTGGCTTCCCGCTGGAGTTCATTCGGATGGTGACGCGCTATCGCGAACGTCGGCGTTACATCCGTGTCCCCGCCTCCGGGCCCGTGCGCTGGACCTCCGGCACGCGATCGGGCGTCTGCCAGCTCGTCGACATCTCCCCCGGCGGCGCGGGCCTCCGCATGACCATCCGCAAGGCGGCCCCGGTCGGGACGCGACTCTCCCTGCTCGTCGACCTGTCCCCCGGCGAAACCTGGCACCTGTCCCCCGACGCCCGCGTGGTCCGGCGTGTCCCCGCAGACGACGGCCACTGCCTGGTCGGAGTCGAGTTCACGCCGGGACAATAGGACAGTTCAAACGCCGCGCACGCGCAGCCGGCACGGCCTGCGCCTGGTCTGGTCGTACGTCCCCTATCTTCCAATCTGCGTCATCGGCGCAATCTGCGGACGGGCTCCTACGGACACGTCGTCCCAAGCAGTGCCACGAACGGATCGATGTCGGCAAACGTCACGTTCCCGTCGCCGTTGCAGTCCGCGTTGAGCCACGCACCCGTGGGGTCAGTTGCGCCGTATCGTGTTTCGCGATAAGCAGCTAACCTAAGAACGATGCCTATGCCTCTCAGCGAATCCGACACTCGCGCCAAACCCATCGACCCCGCCATCCACGCCCGCGGACGGACGGAGCACGTCCTTCGCCGCGTGCAGACCGCGGCGACCGATCGAAATCGTCGACGGCAAACCGGCCGGCGTGCTGGCCGAGGCCCGGGAAAGGATGTTCGCGGCATGAACGATCCGTGGTAGGATTGTGTTAGGAGGTCAACATGGACCGGGAAATCGTCGTCCGTCTGCACTCCAGCTTCGAGGTCATGGTCCAGAAGTTCCCGGACACCGGCACCGAGTTTTGGTGCGCCCGCGACCTTCAAATGCTGCTGGGTTACGCGAAGTGGGAGAACTTCGCCCGGGTGATTGACAAGGCCATAACCTCCTGTCAAACAGCGGGTTGCGACCCAAAGGACCATTTTCTTGGTATCAGGAAAATGGTCGATGTCGGTTCCGGCGCCCAACGCGAAATCGACGACATCGCCCTCACCCGCTACGCCTGCTACCTCATCGCCCAGAACGGCGACCCCTCCAAAGACCCGATCGCCTTCGCCCAGACGTACTTCGCCGTCCAGACCCGCAAGCAGGAAATCGTCGCCAAACGCCTCGCGCAAGCCGAACGCGTCAGCGCCCGCCGGAAGCTCACGCGCTCCGAGAAGGAACTTTCCGGCATCATCTTCGATCGCCTCCACGACAACGAGAGCTTCGGGCGCATCCGCAGCCGCGGCGACACGGCCCTGTTCGGCGGCCGCACGACCCAGGACATGAAGAACCGGCTCGCCGTGCCCAAGGGCCGGCCCCTGGCCGACTTCCTGCCCACCATCACGATCAAGGCCAAGGACTTTGCCAACGAGATCACCAACTTCAACATCAAGCAGAATGCCTTGCGAACCGAGCCCGGCATCACCGGCGAACACGTCAAGAACAACGAGGAAGTCCGCAGGCTGCTGGTCAACCGGGGCATCGTACCAGAGCGTCTCCCCCCGGCCGAGGACGTCAAGAAGGTCGAGCGGCGGCTGGCGTCCGAGCAGAAGAAGCTATCCAATCAGGTAGACCGTTTGGAAGGCGGCAGCCCCGCAGCGCCGGAATGACCGGCGACGGACCCGCGCTACCTACAGCCTCCACCGGCTCCCAACCGCCCGTCATCTGCGTCCCCTGACACACGACTCCGCCCCCCCGCGGCCGCGCGCACACCGCTGCCCCCGTTGCGCCTGAACGAATCCTCCCACGTGAACAATTCTCAGGAAAAATACAACGTGTAGATCGCGTGCGACTCAGCGATTTCGCTCCTCGCGCACCCGCACACCTCAAGCGAACGGGTCCTCGACCTAAACGCATGCAACCGTTCTCGAATGGGCCGCGCCGTTGCCCGCTCTCGACCCGCCCGCCACCCTCTGATACGCATTCCGCTTAGTTTTTGCGCGCAGTTCGGCGCAAGTTAGGTATTGCGCCAAGGTCTCCGGTCGCGCATGCTTCGCCTGGCGTGGCAAGGAGGCCTCGGATGGATGTGCA
>Ga0182017_10000200_pt1 | contig 46442 bp, 21 predicted proteins | sample 712E3DmetaG_FD_120492 | JGI IMG/M metagenome (GOLD analysis project Ga0182017, IMG submission 120492) | Permafrost microbial communities from Stordalen Mire, Sweden - 712E3D metaG | ecosystem: Environmental > Terrestrial > Soil > Wetlands > Permafrost | place: Sweden: Stordalen | collected... | reverse complement strand
TTCACCATCCGGGTGATCCTTTCGTCTATAGGATTTATCAGAAAATTCACCTATAAACTACTATGATCTCCGGGTGGTTTCTCTCTATATTTCGGCTATTTCATGTGCATAGGTTAGGTATAATAAAAGATTCTTTACAAAAGCCCATATTTTCACCCTTTTTCAGTTTCCGCCGTCTTCACGCTAAACGACCTTAACAAAAAATATAGATGTTCACGCGCATTATTGTCAAAAACAAAAATAGCGGTCTGATGGCTTTGCAGCAAGTTAAAAAAAACAGACGGAATTTTCATGCACAGTTCTGCTCGAAGAAACCATAGTCGCCTGCTTCGCGGCCGTTAGCCCCACGGCGCCCGCGGCGGCGGTCTTGAGGAAATCCCGGCGCTTTTGCGGTCGTTTTGTCGGCATTGTTCAGTCCTTTTTGTGAAGTAGCGACTCTTCCTTAGTCAATCTTCGAGAAGCATGGCCGCCTGGTTTTAATTTCTATTTTCTCTCCGAAATCGCCTTATCGTTGACGCGTACCATGTAAATGCCATCCGGCATGCCGAAATCTTTTTGAAGATTGATCGTGTTGTTCCTGACAACGGATTTATGCATGGTCTTTCCTTCACAGTCGTACACCGTCACGACCTTGGGCATGCCGTTGAACTCGGAAGGCAATGCTATCGTGCGATCGCCGAAAACCTTCAGGGAATAATTTACCGGCGTCGGGCCGTGAAACACGGTGCGTTGTTGCTTAACGTCAACGGTCCCATAATATTTGATGTTCGGTTTCGCCTCCGGCAGCGTCATGCCGGGGCCGATATAAATACCCGGCTCCGGCGGCTGATTGTACGCAACGTTTTCCGTTGCAACACTCATCCGGTAGACCGGGTCATGCATCAGAGTATAGAGGCGGTTGGTCGTGGGCTGGGTAGTCGTGTAAATGCGCAGCGCGTCATTCTTGCTGCTCCTGTAAACCACTTCTTCACGCCAGTCGCCGAAGATGTCGGCGGTGAGGGCCGGCGTTGATTTTGAGCCGTTGTTCGAGGAGCATTCGGTGCTGGGGACGTTTAATCCCGTGCCTCCCGCGCTGCCATAGGGGGTGATCGACGTCCCGTTTTCCGCGAAACGGTTCAGATCGGGTCCCCACCATATTGTAAAATTACTGGACGAAGGCGGACTTCCAACATTCTTGTGGCTGGCGTCCCAAAGCCCGCCATCGCCCGACCACATTTGCCAGCCTTTGGTCCCGGCAATCATCGGTCCGCAACATCCGCGTCCGTTGTCTTTTGTTCCGGGGTCGGTCCATAAAATTTTCCCCGTTGCCGCGTCCTGGAAATGTGCGCCAATACCGTTGTTTTCGCTGACTTGCTCATCCACCATCCAAACCTGCATTCCGGTGCCGGTGGGGTCCATAACGGACATGTGCAGGGCGTCTCCGTGCCGTAAACCAGTCGAGTACAAGCCTTTGCCGTCATGGTCTATGGTGCATGAACCATAAACGATTTCATCGAACCCATCGCCGTCAACGTCTCCTTGACGAAGGCTATGCGACCCCTGACTTTCGTACCCTTGCGAAGATTGAAGTGGTTTCCCGTCTTTTCCGTTGCCGCCGTCTTTCGTGTCGAACAGCCACCGCTCGGTAAGTTGCCCGCCCCGCCAGTCAAGCGCCCAGAGCGCCGACCTCCAGTAATAGCCCCGGCAGGGGACCAGGCTCGGCCGTTCCCCATCCAGATAGGCGACGCTGGTTAGGAACCTATCGACAAAATTAAAAACGCTGTCATTTCCCCAACCCAGGTCGCCGGCGGGAGAGGCAATACCCGCAAGTGCGCCCCAGGAAGCGGTCACGCCTCGATCCGGTTTATAAAGGACGGTAACGAGTTCGGCGCCCGTCTTGCCGTTGAAAACGGTGTACCATTCAGGCCCCGTCGTCACTTTTCCAAGCGTTTTGGCGGCAGAACTCCGGTAATCGGCGGTATTGTCCGCCCCGGCCGCAGGGCCGGTTTTAAGGAAATTGTTAAGGCCGTCCTTGGTGCCGGGGGCCGTTTTCATGGCCACCTCGGCCATGCCGTCGCCGTCGAAGTCGTATACCAAAAATTGGGTGTAGTGGGCGCCCGCGCGGATGTTCTTTCCAAGATCGATGCGCCATAACTTGGTCCCGTCCAGCTTGTACCCATCAAGAATGCACGTCCCGGTATATCCCGTCATTTCATTGTCCCTTGCGTCGGACGGGTCCCACTTTAAAACGAGTTCATACTGGCCATCGCCGTCGAGGTCGCCGATGCTGCAATCATTCGCCGAATAGGTGTACGAACCGCTCGGATCAGTCCCTCCGGGAGGCGCGGTAATGGGAATATTAACGTATCCGTTATTGATGAGAAGGGCGTTTTCGGAAGGGTCCCCTTCCACGCCGTTGGTCACCGGCTTGACCGTATACGTGCCGGTTCCGCTGGAGTTGTCCTGATAGCAGGTAGCGTTAGTAATGACCGCCGTATTGAGTTTCGATGTTCCTTTGTAAACATTGAACCCGAAGGTGTTGTCCTGCGGGTCGGTGCCGAAGAGCCGCCAGCTTAAAAAATAACCGCTCCCGGATTTTACCGCGATGAGCCCGCGGTCGAGTTTTTCCATATATCGCGCGGTTGCCGCGGCGCTCGCGGACGCCGCGATCATGAACATTATTCCGATTGACAACGCAAAAACCACCATGGGTTTATATTTCATTCGGCCCCTCCTCTATTTTAAAAATTTATTGAAAATTTTTGGTTCGTCCTAAAGTTAGCGGCATCCATTTTTAAATCATTTTGTCTTGTACGCCCCCTTGCCCGCAGGGGGAATTTTACCTCATCCCCTGCCCTTACCTGCCTGCGCTGCCGCTCCGGCAGGCCGCAGGTCCTTGCTAAGGAGAAGGGTGCTCGAAGAGCGGGTTGAGGTTTCCCCTTAGGCCTGCCTGCCGAAGCCTCGGCGCAGGCAGGGGATCAGTGGACGTTGATGGTTCCTTTACCTGCCCGCCACGATAATTCCCGCGTTCTCGACGGTCCCGGCCGAAATTTTCACCAGATAATTGCCCGCCGAAACCTGGGTCCCGTTGTCGCTCAAGCCGTCCCAAACTATCCTGGTTTGGTCATGAGAAGCTGAAAGTTTTCTTATCTGCCTTCCTCTGCCGTCAAGAATACTCACACGCATGGCGCCTGCCGATTGCGGGACGTTTATATGCGCCGTCGATTGCTTGTATGAAGAGTTCGAAAGGGCCACTTGTACCCGGCGCCCGGAATGTTCGCGGGGCGAAGGATCGACGACGCCGATGGCGCCTGGAATGTATTCCATCCAACTGTTTTGAACATCGGCTTCGGCATATCCGAAGTTCGAAAGAAACATGGGAAGTATTGTGGCCGCGTGGGTCACTCCCAGCGCCGCTATTGGTTTGTCGGTCATGACGCTAGTGTTAAGAAGGATGTTCTTTGCCGAAAGATAATCCACGATAGGCGCGAAAGTGCCCATGACCAGACGGTCCGTGCGGTTGTCAAACCCGCCGCCGGGACCGCTTGCGCCGTTGGATAATAACGCGTCCACGATGCATAATTGCTGGCGGATCGGATCGCCTCCAAGGACCGCATCATGCTGGTTGATTTCGAACAGGGCCAGCGGAGCAGGTGGAGGCGTTGCACCGCTGTTAGCAACGTGCAGCCCGTCGGAATGGCTTATGTGCCTGACCGTATCGTCGGTGAAGGTGCCGAAATGGTTCTTCATGCACAGGGTGCAACTGCCGTAATTATAACTGCCTCCCGTGCCGTTATGGGACTTGCATGCGGCCACATTCACGAGGATGTCGATGGCGCCGCTCAGAAGGTCGGCCGGGCAAGAGGGGGAACCGTTGCTGCCGCTCGTCACCCAATTGGCAAGGGTGACTGCCTTGAACCCGCCCATTCCTGACGCTCTTGAACTCACTACCGCCCTGATTTTGGTCGAATCGGTAAGACTGACGTACGTTGAGGTGTAAAATTGCGTAGGGTCGTCACACGCGTCGTACAGAACGATATTTGAGGCAGAGACGCCTAACTGGTCGATCAGCACATCACAAATCTTCTTGTAAATCGCCACCCTCGGTCGGTTCGTGGTGGGACCACCGATCCCGTTTGTCTTCATGGCCACCCGCACGGCCGACCATGCCTTGGCCGCGGGCTTCCGGAATATAGTGCTCCACGCATCGGCCGCGGTCGTTTTCTGGGCCAGCTTCATTGCCATCTGGTCCAGGTTGGCGCCGACCAGGGCCGCGTTGACCATGTCTTGTTGACTCTTAAAGGTGCTGCTGGCGTTATAGTTCGGGAGCATTTTCGTGTCGTGGCAGCAGATGACGCGCGCATTGTCGATGGCCGGATTGATCTGCACCTTGGTCCACGCTTTTTGCGAGGCGAAAGCTTTGTTGAATCTGACGGTCGAAATCCCTATCGCTCCCATCGCGGCGGTCTTGAGAAAATCGCGGCGCTGTTGGAGTTTTTTTGCAGGCATAGGTATGTCCTTTTTTAATTTGTTTTAGATTCAAGTATTTTCAGCATCTGCTCCCCCACGGAACGAGACGAATCCTGGTCGTTATACCCGGAAAGCTCCAGTTCGAAATACATTGTTTTGTAATAGGCGAACACGGTGATGTTGCCGAACACCCCTCCGTTTGCGATCACGGCCGACGTATCGAATTGCGGAATCGTAACGGTGGCGGAAGTATTTACTTTCTGATAGGTAAAAATGGAATCGGCCTGGACATTCGTGCCGCACAACATGGCATATACCTTGCAAGTCTGGGCATCGGGTCCGTTGGGACCCACTAAATTCTGGGCCATCGTCATCATGCACCCCCTGTTAACGTACAAATCGGCGCCGCCGTCGATCAGCCCTACAAGGTCTTCACCCTTCCAAACGGTAAAAGGGTTCGAAATCGTGTTCGTGTCCTGGATCCAGCCGGGCAGTTCATTGTCGGCGAACTTGAAAATCGGGCTGAACCCGTCGAGGCTGACAATGACCACGGTATCGGCGATGATTGCCCCGAGCTTGGCGTTTGTTGGGGCGCCGAGGCGCACAATCACGGTTTTGCTTGTCCCGGTGACGGAGCTATCGACGGGCGAGAGCGTTATATTTCCGGTTAAGGAACCGGAGGAAATAGCCAGTTCGTTTGATCCAAACGAATAATCCTGGGGGCTGATTGCCGTGGACCCGTCGCCGGCGGTAACCGTTATGCCGGCGTTATATTGGCTTATTGACGAAAGAGCGACTTCAATATTCACCGAGCTCGCATTTTCCGCCACGACCTGCTTGGCGCTCGAAAAGGCGATCGTCGGAATTGTAGCCGTGTCAAGAATGACCACGGTATCAACAATTCGCGTTCCGAGAACGGCGTTCGTGGGGGTTCCGAGCTGCAAAATCACCGTTTTGCTTTGTTGATACATATCGTTATTCAAAATTGACAAATTGATGCTCCCGGTTAAATCCCCGGAAGGAATGACTATCGGCGTTAAAACCAGCGTATAATCGAAATAATTATTCGCCGTTGAACCGCTCATGATTGTGAAGGGGATGGTTACGTCGGATTTACTTGCCGCCGAAAGAACGACATCAACCTTAGCGGAACCGGAGTTCTTGTTAACGGTCTGTTTTACGCTTGAAAACGCGACCGTCGGCACAACGGGCGCATTGGTCGGATTGTTGTTGCACAAACACAGAAACACGCACGCTGCCGCCAGACATGGCGCTAAAGATTTTAATCCCACGGATATCTCCTTATTTGAATTAAATCGATACTATAAAGCATTACCAAAAAGAGCGGGCGGCCCCAAAGGCCGCCCGTTATTTCCATGCATCAGTCCCGCTCGGCAGCGGCTATTTCATTAACACGTAATAAATATAACCCGTCCGACAGACCAAAATCCTTCTGCACATTGATATTATCTTTTTTGACAATTGACTTATGAACAAGTTTTCCCGCATAGTCGTACACCGATACCCGCTTGAGCATGCCGTTGAATTGAACGGGTAATGCCATCGTACGATTGCCGAATACCTTCATGGCGGCGTTCACCGGCGTCTGTGAAAAAGCATGGACCGGTTTTAAATCCGCTGAAACGTATGAACCGTCATAATATTTGATGTTCGGCTTGGCCTGGGGCAGCGTCATGCTGGGGCCGATATAAATGCCCGGCTCAGGCGGCTGATTATATGCTACGTTCTCAGTCGCAACGCTCATCCGGTAGACCGGATCATGCATCAGGGTATACAGACGGTTGGTCGTCGGCGTTGTGGTCGTATAAACACGCAATGCGTCATTACCGACTGTCCGCAGCACCAATTCTTCACGCCAGTCCCCGAAAATGTCGGCGGTGAGACACGGCGTTGATTTTGTGCTGTTATTCGAGGTGCATTCGGTGCCAGGAACGGATAAGCCCGGGCTGATTGACGTGCCATTTTCAGCGGAGCGTGTCAGATCGGCACCCCACCACATGGTAAAATTGTCGGCCGAAGGCATGGTGCCAACTTTTGCGTGGGAAACGTCCCACAGTCCGCCCCTGCCCGACCACATCTGCCAGCCTTTAACACCGGCGGTCATCGGTCCGCAACAACCGCGACCGTTGTCGGTCGTGCTCGGGTCAGACCAGTAAACCGCACCCGTCTTCGCGTCCCGGAACGTCGCGCCTATTCCGCCGTTTTGGCCTACTTCTTCATGCACTTGCCACACTTCAAGACCGGGCCTGTCGGGGTCCATATCGGCAAGATGAAGAGCGTCCCCATGCCGTAAATTCGTGTTATAAAGTCCTTTTCCGTCATGGTCTATGGTGCACGCGCCATAAACAATTTCATCGAATCCGTCGCCGTCAACATCGCCCTGGCGCAGACTATGGCATCCCTGACTTTCATACGTCGAAAGGGCTTTCCCATCTTTTCCCGCGCCCGCGGAATCAGTATCGAAATACCACCGCTCAGTCAGTTTGCCGCCCCGCCAATCAACGGCCCAGAGGCACGTGCGAGTGTAATAGCCCCGGCAGGGGATTGCGCTTGGCCGTTCCCCGTCCAGATATGCAACGGACGCCAGAAAGCGGTCCACGCGGTTGCCGTACTTGTCTCCCCATTCCGCATTAATCTGGTCGCCCGTCGGATTTAAATTTCCATAGCGCGGAGGTTTATAATTCACCGTGGAAAGTTCTTTTCCCGTCTTTCCTTCAAAAATCGTGTACCATTCGGGACCGGATAAAATATAACCGCTCGAATTGGCGTATTTGGTGCCATTATCAGTCGCGCCGGCCGCGGGTCCCATCTTCAAATAGCTGCCGGTCCCGTCCTTCGTACCGGGAGCGGTTTTCACTGCAATCTCGGCCTTCCCATCGCCATCAAAGTCGTACACCATGAACTGGGTATAGTGGGCGCCGGCCCGGATGTTCGGTCCGAGGTCGATCCTCCACATGCTTGGACTCGTGGAAGTCAATTTTAATCCTTCGAGATAAACATCACCGGTGACTCCGGCTTGCGCATTGTCTTTTGAATTTGCAGCGTCCCATTTGAGGACTATTTCGTACTGGCCGTCTCCGTCAAGGTCGCCGATGCTGCAATCGTTGGCAGTGCAGCCGCTTGGCACAGTTAGCGGAATATTGAGGTAGCTGCCATTATCGATGACTATGGCATTCTCCGAAGAAGATCCTTCAACGCCATTGGTTACCGGCTTGACCGTATACGTCCCCGTACCGGTACTGTTGTCCTGATAGCACGTGGCGTTTGTAATGACCGCGGTATTGACCTTTGCAGATCCTTTGTAAACGTTGAACCCGAACGTGTTGTCCTGCGGATCGGTGCCGAAGAGCCTCCAACTCAAATAATAACCGCTCCCGGATTTGACGGCAATAAGGCCGCGGTCGAGTTTTTCCATATACCGCGCGGTGGTCTGGGCGCCCACTGCCCCGGCAATCAAGAAAGCCATCCCTATCGCCATGATGAAAAATGAAGACCTCTTTTTAAAACGTTTCATAAAACACCTCCTATTTGTTAAATAAAGAGCGGGCGGCCGTCCTTTGACTGGCTCAGGATCCCAAAGCCGCCCCTTATTTATATATGTTAGCCTTTATAAATGCTCACGTTCCCTGAGCGAAGCCGAAGGGAACTTGTTTTCATGCTTGCTCGCTTCGACTCATTTCGACTTCGCTCAATGACCGGTTCAGCGAGCGGTGCTGAGTAATTACTAGTCTTTCTCCGAAACAACTTGTTCATTGACACGTACGACATACAACCCGTTTGCGATGCCGAAATCCTTCTGAAGGTTTATCGCATCTTTCTTAATAAATGCTTTATGAATGAGCTTTCCCGAGTAATCATACACCGTCACCTGCTTGAGCATGCCGTTGAATTGCGCGGGCAAGGCCATCGTACGGTTGCCGAATACCTTCATGGCGGCATTCACCGGCGTCTGTGAAAAAGCATGGACCGGTTTTAAATCCGATGAAATGTTTGTTCCATCGTAATACTTGATGGCCGGCTTTGCCTCGGGCAGCGTCATGCCGGGGCCGATGTAAATGCCCGGCTCCGGCGGTTGGTTATATGCCGCATTCTCCGAGCAAACGCTCATCCTGTAGATAGGATCATGCATTAAGGTATACAGACGGTTGGTCGTCGGCGTGGTGGTCGTGTAGATATGCAAAGCGGTATTGTCCGCGGTCCGCAGCACCAATTCCTCGCGCCAGTCCCCAAAAATGTCGGCGGTGAGGCATGGTGTTGATTTTGAGCCATTGCACGATTCCATGGTACTACCGGCGTCAAACCCACCTGTGCCGCTTAAAGGGGTTATGGACGTTCCGTCCTCAGCAAAGCGTATCAAATCAGCGCCCCACCACATAGTAAAATTAGTGGACTTTGGTTTGGTTCCAACGCTCTTATGATTAACGTCCCAAAGCCCGCCAGCACCCGACCACATCTGCCAACCCGTGGTACCGGCAACAAGCGGCCCGCAGCATCCGCGTCCATTGTCGGTTGAACCGGGGTCCGACCAGTAAACCGTCCCGGTCTTCGCGTCTCGGAAAGTCGCGGCTATTCCGCCGTTGGTGGCCGCGTCTTCATGCACCTGCCAGACCTGCAGCCCGCCCCTGGTCGGATCCATGGCCGCCAGATGCAAGGCGTCCCCGTGCTTTAGTCCCGTATTGTAAAGCCCTTTACCGTCATGATCTATCGTGCATGCGCCATAGACAATTTCATCGAACCCGTCGCCGTCAACATCTCCTTCGCGAAGGCTGTGGCACCCCTGGCCTTCATAGGTTTTATTGGCTTTCCCATCTTTCCCTGTACCCGCGGAGTCGGTGTCGAAATACCAGCGCTCGGTCAGTTTACCGCCCCGCCAATCCAAAGCCCATAATGTCGTGCGGGTATAATAACCGCGGCACGGTACTAAGCTTGGCCGCTCGCCGTCGAGGTAGGCAACGCAACCCAGGTATCGGTCTTCCCGGTTGCCATAAGCGTCTCCCCATATCGTGTTCAACTGCGCAGTAGTAGGTGTGAGCGTTCCATAACGCGGGGGCTTATAATTCACCGTTACCATTTCAGCGCCGGTTTTTCCGTTGAAAACAGTGTACCATTCAGGCCCCGACAACATCTGTCCGTTGGCGTTGCCAGTGAGATTCGAACGGTAATCCGCGGTATTGTCGGCGCCGGCCGCGGGCCCCATCTTCAGATAACTGCCCGTGCCGTCCTGGGTGCCGGGGGCGGTTTTGCAGGCAACCTCGGCCTTACCGTCGCCGTCAAGGTCCCATACCAGAAACGTCGTATAATGAGCGCCGGAGCGGATGTTTATCCCCAGGTTGATCCGCCAGAGTCGCGTGCCGTTAAGTTTGTATGCGTCAAGATACGTGGGGTCCGTCTTGCCGCCTTGCGAATTGTCATGAGAATTCGACGCGTCCCATTTGAGCACAATTTCGTACTGGCCGTCGCCGTCGAGGTCGCCGATGCTGCAATCATTGGCCGTGCTGGACGTGGGCGGGGCGGGGGTGATCGGGATATTGACGTAGCTGCCGTTATCGATGAGGATCGCATTCTCGGAAGCGGACCCTTCAACGCCGCTGGTCACGGGCTTGACCGTATACGTCCCGGCGCCGGTGCTGTTGTCCTGATAGCAGGTGGCGTTGGTTATGACGGCGGTATTGACCTTTGCTCCACCTTTGTAAACGTTGAATCCGAACGTGTTGTCCTGCGGATCGGTGCCGAAAAGACGCCAGCTAACATAATAACCGCTCCCGGATTTGACCGCAATGAGACCGCGGTCAAGTTTTTCCATGTAGCGCGCCGTGGTCTGGGCGCTTGCAGTTCCCATCATCATGAAAATTAATCCCATCGCGATTGATATAACCGCGAACAATTTGTGCTTCATACGAAACCTCCATTAAGTTAAACGTTTAAGAAATAATTCTGTTTATATATCCATTTACCCGTATTCTCATCACTATTATTCGGTAAGGCCACGTTGCAACATGCCCTTACAAAATAGAACCTATGTTATTTGAAGGTGACCAGCGCATCGCTCGGTTTCTGGTTCATATAACAAAGTTTTATCCAGTTTATGCTGCTTGACCAACTGCAAATCCTGACCTCGTCGATCATGCCTTTCCACCAGCGGTTCGTTTCGCTGGCGCGCTTGCCGACGCATACGTTGTCGCTGATGTATCGAAGCGAAACATCGGGAGTAAGGGTAATGGCGCTGTCGGCGAGCGCGCCGTCCACATAGATATACTGTTTCGCGCCCGAACGGACCCCCACGACATATTTCCAGGTATTGACTGTTGCGGGAGCGTCGGTCGAGGCCCATCCCTGCTTGTTTTCGAATTCGAAGAACTGCCACGTATTTTGATTATTCAGTTGAAGGCCATACTGCTGATTACTTTTCGTGACAATACAGTGATAATCAAGGTCCATGGTTTCGGTATATACCCAAGCCGATACTGAATACCTGCCGTTCTGCGGGAAATCAAGCTTGCTGCTTGCGGTGTTCGACATGATGATATAATTCGTGGCCCCATCGAAGTGCTGCGCGCCGCCGATCGCCCCGGCCACCGAGGAGGCGGGCGACATGGCGTATAATATCCCGTCGTAATGGTTGTCGGTGGCGTCAAGGCAGGAAACGCCGTCGATATCGCTCATGTGCCACACGCCCTGAAAACCCATACCCGTGTCGAACACCGCGCCGCTGTTTTCGGCGCTCGCCGCGTCTGGGTTTCCCCAGAGCATGGTGAAGTACTGCGTATTGTTGTTGCCGTACACGGTGTCGACGCTTATCCATATTTCCGCGAAACCGTTGACCGCGTCCCATCGCTCGATCTGGTATGGAAGCGGGGTATTGTCGGCTTTAATGAACCGTATATCTTCGCCATCAGAACGGGCCGTAAGAAAATCGAATTTGTCCTTTGTTAACCTAAGAAGCACGGGGAACCGGTAAATGTCCGCGGCCACGCCGGCGCCCGAGGGCGTGGTGTTGAGATACACTTTCCCGGAATTATACCAGGCGCTGACGGCGGGTAAATTCACCGTGTCCACGTTCGTGGTGCGGTTCGAGGTCACCACGACATTGTCGACGGTTTGCGGCAGATAGGCGGCCGCGGCGGGCAAAACGCGGATGGAGTAATTGCCTTCGGCGATACTGCCTATTGCAAAGCTCCCCGTTTTCCGATCGATTCTTTCGACGCGGTCCAATCCATACACCTGCACGTACACGGCCGCGCTGTCGGGCAGTTGGGGAACATTGACTGAACCGGAAATGACCCCGACGGGGTTGAGGAACGTGACGCCCCAATCGGAGACCTGGTTTTTTACGGCGCTGCCCCTGAAGACCGCGCCTTGAATTTTGTTTTTATCAAGCACTTCGATGACATAATCGCCTGAATCCACGTTGGGGACGTCAAACCGTCCGAGAGAATCGGTGCTAGTATCGATGATCGAGGATGAATGCCCGACAATCAGGCCGGAGGTATCCATCAGGAAATTGGACGGCCGGAATCTGACCGTGGCATGCGCAACCGGGGTGCCGTCCTGGTAGCGGATCGTGGCCGCGATGCCGTTGGTGGTTTCCGAACCCGTTCCCGGACCGGCAACGCGCTGGACCGTACAGGTCGATACCATTGCGGCCACGGCAAAAATACCGGAGAGGATGATTGGCGTCAGTCGTTTATTCATGGCTGTACACCCTCCCGCTCCTGATCTGGGCTTTTTTTTGAAATGGGAAAAAGCTGGAGGTTGAGCTGGTAGGCCCCATTCACGTTTTGGTCTTTTTCCGCGACTTCAAATACCTGCCGGCGCGTCTGTTTGAGGATTTCCTTTATTTCTTCAAAGCCTTCCCTCGAAATACTTAGTGTTATTGTGGACATATCACGTTCATCTTTTGGCACCACATCGAGTGCCGTTTTGGCGAGCTGAATGGTTTCTTCCTGGAACTGCCGGATGGCGATCGACCGCCATTTTTCCCCGGTGGTGATGAACCTTTCCGTGGGAACATAGAACCCACCCTGATCTTTCTTAATAAGATCGAGGCGTTCGAGAAGTTCAACGGATTTTTTCGCCTGGCCGGGAGTGATCGGGGGAAGTATCATTTCGGCGAGGGCCTTGTAATCGCCTTTAAAGGGAAAAAAACCGATGACCTCCCGGACCACGGAATAATACCATTTTTTATAAAACTCATATTTATCGGCGTCGACCGAAATGCGCTTTGTTTCAGATATATGGAGTAACTTTTCAAAATATTCAGCGATCTCGGTATTGGATTTCGTTTTCCCGAACAATACGAGCACCTTGAAATATTCGGTTTCTTTTTTATTAAGCTTCAAAAGCGACGCCACCTGCGGCGTAGATTGGTATGAAAGGTTTTTCTGACCTTGCAGCACCTTAACCAGATACCCGGCGTCTATCCCGAGCATCCGGCTCATATAGCGATAGGAGAAATATCGGGAAGTCCCCTTTTTTTCCGTGTAATAATCAAGGAGATATTTATGGTAATCGTAATATTCGAAAATATTAGGCATAGTCTTCAATATAACAAGAAAAAAAGAAAAAGCATGGTGATTTTATATAAATTTTAAATTTAAGTTGATCTCTGGGTCAACACTAAAAAAGTCATTTTTAAGTAATATTATTCATATCTTATTGATAATTATACAGATATGATTTTAGGATTTCCAATGGTGTTCTTATAATTTGCTATTTTTAATTTTTTTTAGGTCAACACAAACATCAAAAAAAAACGGGGCGGATCGCTCCGTCCCGTTTTTTTGAAAATAGAAATATTGTACGCCGATATACTTTTTAGAGACTATCGGCGTTGGAAATTTTCCTCCCCCTGCCCCCTCGAAGAGGGGGACAAAACCCGCATTTCCTAACTCTCCCCCTCAAAGAGGGGAATACGAACCAGATTTTTAAACTCTCCCCCTCTTCGAGGGGGTGGCCGCGGTCCCTGAGCGAAGCGCCGCACAGAGCATAACCGAAGTGTCGAAGGGAAGGCCGGGGGAGGCTTTAAAAATTGTCCGCCGCTGTTGCCCCTTTGACCCGCACCATATACAACCCGTTCAACAAGCCGAAATCCTTCTGAAGGTTAACGGCATTCTTCTTGATAATAGCTTTATACAATAATTTTCCTGAGCAGTCATAAACCGATACAAGTTTCGGTATTCCAACCAAATAATCCGGCAAGGCCATTGTACGGTTGCCCAGAACTTTCATAGAAGCATTCACCGGCGTCCGTATATATTCATGGAGCGGCATATCCGGCGACGTCATCGTTCCGTCGTAATACTTGATGTTCGGCTTGGGCGGCGGCAGCGTCATGTCGTAACCGAGATAAAAACCCGTGTGCGGCGGTTGGTTATACGCCACGTTCTGCCAGGCAATGGACAAACGGTATTGCGGATCGTGCATGAGCGTATAAATACGGTTGGTCGTGGGCATTGTGGTCGTATAGATCCGCAAATCGTTTCCGCAACTGAAAATGACCTCTTCCCGCCAGTCGCCAAAAATATCAACGCTTAAACACGGGGTCGATTTCGACCCGTTGATCGAGGAACAACCGGAGGCGGTGAGCAAATTGCCGCCGCCGTATTTACTGATGGAATTATTATTGAGGAGATCGCGGACCAGACTGCTGTCCCACCAGATGACGAAATTGGTTGAACCGGGCGTGGCGCCCACGCTTTGCCCTGTTTTACAGCTCATCAGCCCGGCGCTGCTCCACCAGCATTGGCACCCTCTGATGGCGGTCACATTATCGGCGCATCCCCGCCCCACATCAACGGCCTTGTCCCAACCGTAAATGATCGTGCCGTCTTTTGCGTCATAAAGAGCCGCTCCCCAGCCGGGCAAACCGGCTATTACCGCCTCGTTTTCATGGATGCCGAAAACTTCCAAACCGGGCCTGTCCGGGTCCAGATCGCCCAAGTGCATTGCATCGCCGTGCCTAAGCATCGTCGTGTACAATCCCTTGCCATTATCGTCAACGCACATGGAACCATACACGATTTCATCATTGCCGTCCTGGTCAACGTCGCCCACGCTCAAGTTATGGTTGCCCATGCCGCTATAAGGGTTCGTGCCGTCCTGGCTGTCGAACGTCCAGCGGTTCGTCAGCTTGCCGTTTCTCCAGTCCCAGGCCGCCAGCACCGATCTGCCGTAATATCCACGGCACGGAATCACGCTCGGCCGCTCGCCGTCGAGATACGCCACGCAGGCGAGAAACCGGTCCACGCGGTTGGTGCCATTATCGTTGCCGTTATTGCCGCCGATGCCGCCCCAGCCGCTGAGATTGCCCCGGCCTGGTATATAGTCCACCGTCGCCAGCTCGGCGCCGGTTTTCCCACTGAAAATAGTGTACCATTCGGGGCCCTTGGTAATCCTGCCGTCGGACCCCCGGTAATCGGCGGTCTGGTCCGCTCCCGCCGCGGGCCCGAGTTTGAGGTAATTGTTCAAACCATCCTTGGTCCCGGGGGCCGTTTTACAGGCGATCTCGGCGCTTCCGTCGCCGTCGAGGTCATACACCATGAACTGCGTGTAATGCGCGCCTTCGCGAATGTTGATGCCAAGATCGATTCTCCACATTTTGGTGCCGTTCAGTTTGTAAGCCGTGAGCTTAGGTTGACCGGTGGTCACTTCAGAAGTATTGTCTACCGGATTGTTCTCTTCCTTGAGCACGATTTCGTACTGGCCGTCGCCGTCGAGGTCGCCGACGCTCGCATCGCCGGCATGGTATCCGGTGGCGCACTGAAGGGGAATCGTGAGGTAATTCTGGTCGAGGACAAGCGCCGCTTCGGACGCCGACCCTTCAACACCGCTAGTCACGGGCCTAACGGTATACGCGCCGGTCCCGGAGCTGTTGTCCTGGTAACACGTTGACGTAACGATCGGCGTGGCAGTCAGTTTTGCCGTTCCTTTGTAAACATTAAACCCGAATGTGTTGTCAAGAGGATCGGTGCCGAAAAGCCGCCAGCTCAGATAATAGCCGCCTCCGGATTTGACGGCAATGAGACCGCGGTCGAGTTTTTCCATATACCGCGCGGTGGTCGCGGACTCCGCAATCGTACAAAGGAATCCAACCGCTATTATGGCAATTATAATTGATTTATTCTTCATAGGAAGCCCCCATTGTGCTAAAGGTTTTTAACGAAATACCGGTTGTCCATTCTATAATAATGTAAATGTACTCGATTTTGGGGTCAAATACTTGAAAAAGTATTCGAGGGCAAAAGAAAATGTATTCTTTTTGTGTACAAAAAAGAAACGGGACGGAGCGATCCGTCCCGAGTTTTATTGAAATGCGAGTGCTGTCTTAGATAATAAGTGGTCCAAAACGTTCCCGTCTGCTACCGGACCAGGCAGGTCCTTTTTGAAATCTTTCCGTTTACATCAGAATACCGGATGATATACGTCCCTTTTAAGTTTTTAAGCGGAAGGATTATTTCATTATTACCATCTCTTACGCCTGAAATGCTCTTAATCAAACGACCTGCCGCTGAAAAAACCGAAAGTGAAAAGCGCCCTTGGGAAGCAAGCCCCGGAAGCGTCACCGCGTAACCCGCGCCCGCTTTTCTTACTGTCAAGGCTTTTAATAGCCCGGCTTTATTGGTATTAGGGCGAATTGAGGCTGTAGCGGTTTTAACAAGGGAAACCGAATCAAAGTCATATGTTCCCGGAGACAAGCCAAGCCAGAAATTAATCCTGAGTACGCCACTGCCTGCCGAATCGCTGGTGAAGGTCTGTGTATACGTGGTCCATTGCGAGGTAACGTCCTGGAAGGAACTTTCTACCGGTGAATAATCCGGCGGGCCGGTCTGGGAAACGACCTCAATACTGCCCGCGCCCCGCGCCTTGTACGTGAGGGTATATATCGCGCCTTTTTCCGCGGTAAAAATAGGCAATTGCCATTGGACCTGAGAAGCGTCGCCGGCGCTTACGACATTGACCCTTGCATATTTCGAACCTTCGGGAGCGCTGTCGGAGGGAAATGACACCGTTGCCTCGGCACCGACGCCTGGCTGAACATACAGGTTCCAGCCCGAACCTTCAACTTCAAATCCTCCATTAGATATCAAACTGTTCGTAGGAATTGTAGTTCCGGTCATGACCAGGCTTACCGAGTCGAAGTCATAGACGCCGGTGTCGGCGCCAATATAAAAATTGAGGTTCAGTTGACCGACTCCAGACGTATCGCTGATAAACATGCAGGAGCGCGTCTGCCACATGGTATCGAGCGGAATGTCGAAGCCGTTGACATATACCCCGGCGAGCCCGGGCCGGTTGATACCCACCTTAAACGTCGTTGCCGTGCTCCTCGCTTTGAAGGTGAGCCGGTAAATGGCGTTTTTAACAGCCATCCATAGCGGCAATTGTAGCTGCACCTTCCAGTTGTCTTGTTCCGGGTCGGTCACCGTCACCTGGGTCACTTTTACACGCGCAAAGGTCGTTCCTTCAGGCGCCCCGACGGACGGATATTCCATGCTCGCGAGAAATCCCGACTTGATCAGCAGGTTCCAGCCCGTGCCGGCGCTTTCGAACCCGCCGTTGTCGATCAAGTTCCCGCCCGGGGCGGTTATGGTGTCGAGCCGCACCAGCGTCACGGAATCAATATCGTAGGTTCCGGTGTCTGCGCCCACATAAAAATTGAGCCTGAGCTGGCCGTTTCCTGAAGTGTCGCTTGTAAAGGAACAGGAATATGCCTGCCACCCGTCAAGAAAGGTGATATCAAAACCGTTTACATAGGTCCCAACGGTGTCACCCCTGTTGATCCCAACTTTCATGGTCACGGCGCTGCTTCTTGCCTTGAACGCCAATTTGTAACTGGCGTTTTTGGTAGTGACCCAATGAGGCAATTGGAGCTGCACCTTATAGTTGTCCAGCATGGCGTTCATGACCGTGGCCTTGGTCACGTGTATGTGGGCATACGTCGTGCCCTCCGCGGCGCCGGTGGTGGGATACTCGACTGTTGCCGCCCACCCCGTGTCCGCCACCAGCAGGTTCCAGCCCAAACCGGGGTTACCGGTGTTCTCGAACCCGCCGTTGGCGATCAGGTTCTGGGCGAAAAGTTGGCTGGAAAAAGAAAAAGTAATTACCGCTAAGGCAATAAACCGAACAATCCTCATACGCTCCTCCTCAAATCATTAATTAAGATAAGTATTTATAGAATAATCAACGAGAAATCGCAGAACCTCAACCCGCCCTTCGGGCACCCTTCTCCTTACCAAGGAGAAGGGCAAGGGATGAGGTAATTTCCAATCACATCCAGCACATTTTTTTGACGATAGTGCCGTTATCATCCGTGAAGCGGATCAAATACGTTCCCCGCTTCATGTTCATGGGAATGAAAATCGCCCCCGCGCTTTGGCGCGAACCGGAAACACTCTTTATCATCCGTCCTTCGGGCGAATAAACCCCGAGGGAAAAACGGCCTTGAGAAAGGGGGCCGGCCACCGACATTGCCATGCCGTTGGCCAATTTCCTGGCGGTTAATTTTCCGACATTCGGAAACGCGGCCGCATCAGCAGTACGTATAGAGACCGTGCTTTTGACCACGAAAACGGAGTCGAAGTCATACGTTCCCGGAGCTAATCCGAGCCAGAAATTGATCCGGAGCGCGCCGCTGCCCGCGACATCGCTGGTAAACGTCTGGGAATACGTCGTCCAACTCGAAGTAATGTCCTGGTAGGAACTTTCTTTTGCCGTATAATCCGGCGGTCCGGCCTGGGAAACGACCTCAATGGAACCCGCGCCCCTGGCTTTATACGTGAGGACATACACCGCGTTTACTTCCGCTGTAAAGAGCGGCAATTGCAATTGCACCTGCGAAGCATCGCTTGTGGCGGTCACACTGACGCTTGCATATTTGGAGCCTTCGGGAGCGCCGCTTGAGGGAAAGGTCATCGCTGCCGTTGCATTCGGGGTTTGCACGTACAAACCCCAGCCGGCGCCGTCGAGTTCAAACCCGCCGTTGGAAATAAGACTGTTCGTGGGAACGGTGGTGCCCGTTTGGACGAGGTTTACCGAATCAAAGTCATACGTTCCAACCGCGGCCCCGACGTAAAAATTTAAAAGCAATTTACCGGTTCCCGCGGTGTCGCTGGTAAACATGCAGGAATACGTCTGCCAGGCCGTGGTCAGTGTAAAAGGGAACCCGTTTACATAGGCGTACGATCCGCCCCGGCTCATTCCAACCTTCAAGTCTGTGGCGGAACTTTTCGCCTTGAACGACAATTTATAATTGGCGCTTTTAACGGCGACCCACTGCGGAAATTGAAGCTGGACCTTATAGTTATCACTGGCGGGATCGGACACCGTGGCCTTGGTCACGTTTACATGCGCATATATGGTCCCTTCGGCAGCGCCGGTGGTTGGATAGGTAACGGTGGCCGCGAATCCTGCCGTATCGGCGATATAAAGGTTCCATCCCGCGCCGCTAGTCTCGAACCCGCCGTTGGTGATAAGGTTCTGGGCGAAAACCTGGCCGGAAAAAACAAAAGAAAAAGCGATCAATGCAAAACTTCGAAAATTTTTCATACACTCCCCCTCCAACATTGTGAAAATTTTACAGCCTCTCCCCTTCCGCTATGCTCCCTCCCCTCTCCGTGAACGGAGAGGGGAAAGAGGGGTGAGGCGTCCTGAATACCTACAAGTTATATTGCAATTTTATATACCAATGCCAATTGCTGGGTTTCCGCAAAGACTGTTCGGTGTACGCTTGCCCTTCCGCATTAAATGTACTGTAAATCGTATGGTCGTTTGCCGCGATTCCGATAAGATCAAACTTTGAAAAGCTTTTTTTCAAGTAAACCGTCCATTTAAAATTGTCTTTGTTTTTGTAAATGTCATTCCAAACGGGATCGTTGACGTAAACAGGTTCCGGTGAAGGGCCATTGCTACCAAACCAGTCGTTGGGATAGGGGCTATCAAACCACTCGACTTCAAAACTGAGCAAGTCCATGATTTTAAATCCCGGCACATTTATTCCTAAAAGAATAGGCAACCGATGGAGCAGTGTGGATTTAAACGTAGAATCGCTGGGAAAATATTTAGGATCGGTTAAACCAAGGAGCGCTGCTTCTCCATAAAGTTTGCAATCCTGGGGCCCGAAGAATTTTGGATTTCCGAAAAGCGGCTTAGCATCAAACATAAACCGCGAATCAAACTTGGTAGACCTAAGGGTCCAGGTTGAATCCCAACCGGAAGTACTATACAAACTTTTATTATCGGTTAAGTTATCATCCACGCTCCAAAGACGATTAAAACAAACGCCAAGGCCGATCTCGGCAATTTTTTTAGGGGTGGTATAGGTTGCGGTAAAGGCCAGTGACATATCATAAAACGGTGCGTGTTTAATTTCACTGTTTATAATTCCTTCCACTTTTATCTGGTCGTCCAGGATACCGACCTGGCTGCGAATTCCGAACATATCGTACCAGGGGTAGTCAAGTTTCGTTTCAAGAAACAAAGGATATGCTATTCCACGATAAAGGTAGTTTCCAAGGTTTTTAATTTCGGGATTGAAATTGTATTGGAATATTCCCGACTCAATCAAAAGTGAAGAGCAGAACCGGTTAAAGTCCCAATGGAATATGCCTTCGGCCCGTGGAAGGAATGAACTGTATTGGATTTTATATGTCTCCTTCATAATATCGCCGGTGGATATAGGGAAATCGCTCCGAACTTCCAATCCCACTTTCGCATTAAACCAATCGTTCGGCGTAGAATTGACAATAATGTTGCCGCCGTAGAAATCGAGCCATTTATGCTCTGTCGGGAATTCACTATTTTGGCCGTATTGGTACCCCGACACGACCTGCCCGAACATGATATAGCCCGCTCCCGTGGCGTCCAGCCTTAATGCCGGAATTGTGCCGCCGTTTTCGCTTGCCGCTGAAGCGTCCAGTTTTAATCCGGCATCGCTTTCATCGGCTATTACGCCGATGGAGAAACATGAAATTACTATTCCCGCCGCCATCAAGACCGATAGTTTTTTCATTGAACAAAATCCTTTCTTGAGTCCACGGTGCCAACAAAGATACCGTGCTTCGCATCATTTGCCGATAAAAACGATTTTTGAAAAAACGCCGCCCAATGAAGTCAGCCGCACTATCGCGATACTCGCCCCGACGGCATTGCCTTCCAGCGTTTTGCCGTTCCATTGAATAGCGTGGGTTCCCGCCGTAACCGTTTCCCGCGCCACCGTACCGATTGTGGCTCCATTCATGCCGATGAGCTCCATGGAAAAAGGACCGGAAACATCGACGGTATAGTGAAGCATTGAACCGACGCGAAGCGAACCGTTGAGAATCTCCACGGCGAACCGTTGATGAAACATCGCGGTCCCGATGACGGAAATGGCCGTATTGTAAACCTTGATAACCGCTCCCTGCGGCCCGATCTGGATTGGAGAGGCGAGTGTCACCCTGATGTTCTTTTCAAACCCCGAACCTTCCGCCGTCACCGTCAGGCCGGTGACGCTTGACCCATTATTCGTTATGGCGACGCCAGGACTCGTCACGCCGGTATTGTTTTTAAGCACGATTTCCTTGATCGGTGTAAGGGAATCAAAGGCTATGGTCATATTTTGAAAACGGTGCGTGGCAGCGTCCATGTTCTCGTCATAGTCAAGCGTTCCCCATCCGCGCGGATTGAGGACCGGCGCGCTGGTGATTTTTTTTGCCATCGACGAAGGGACCATGGGCCTGATCCACAGGCGCTTGTTTGCATTGTCAAGAAGACAGCCGGTCATCTGGAAATAGGAGCGCCACGCGCACGGCGCGGTCATGTAACTCGCATACGACGAGTTGGTTTTTTGAAGGTCCTGCCAGAACACATATCCGGGATTGCCGGTATAATAATAATCGTAGTCCCATTTATTGATGGTCATGGCCGTGTCCTGCCGCCCGATCGCGATGGCTGCGCCTCCCCAATGGTCGTAGGTATAAAAATGCCATGCGCCAAGCTTATCGCGGATATTGGCATTGGGACTGTAATAAGACCATAAACGGTCGCAGCCCGTGGCAACAACATCCGAATCCATGATCGCCGGTAAACCGAAATAGTGCGCCCAACTATACCCCGCCACGTCGCCTTCGGCGTAATCACGTCCGGTCCCGAAGGAGGAGTTGAAGCAGATTGTGCGGAAATCGGCGCGGGCGAGGGTATACCAATTTGTAAACCTCGTGGCAACGGAATCCTGGCCCACGAATTTGGCCATCTCGGCAACGGCGAGCCAGGCCGTCAGCGCGGTTCCAGAAGCATATTGCGGGGTTATCGTGCTCGTGCCGTCGTAGGTGCTTTTGCTTTGCGAAGGAATATGCACGCCGGCGCCCGCGGCCGCGCACTGTTTGACGATCCGGTCAGCGGTCGTTTTGACAAGGGGGAAATAGATCTTCATGGAGTCAAGGTCTCCAGTGGCCAGCATGAGTTCGTATGCCTTGAATATGAACATGCAGTTCAGGTCCGCCCAATCGGTGGTGTTCGGCACCCACCAGTAATCGTTACGGAGGTAATTGTCCCACGGGCACATAAAATGGGCCTCAGCGGTCCAACTTGAAGGAGCAATATTGAAATCATGATGGATTTGTCCGAGAAGATCCGCCGATTCGCCCACCCCCTTATGCGCGGTACGGGCCCAATATTGCAGTTCGCGCCATTGGTTACTCGGCCAGTTGAACGTATACCAGAGCGCCGCATGCTCGCCCTGGTCAATAGTGCCGATGATCGGGTAATGCCCCTCCCAGAAAGCAACGCGGCCGTTTTTAGCGCACACGGCGTTTTGAATCAGGGGATAGAGATTGTTTAAAAGCCGGTCGCGGTACCAGTCGGGAAAGTTGCAGGCCATGACGCGGTTGACGATCGACGTTGCGCCTTTTTCCACATCGTCGAAATGTTGCATGCCGAATTGCGCGGCGGTCTTGGAGTCCGCATAGAAATTATGGTAGTAGTAATTGTCCGAATCGGGCGCACCGGTACCGTACCGGTCGGTGATTGAAACAAACATTCTCCACCACGACAGGACGAACTTGAATCGCGCGCTGCCTCCCGGTGGAATTGAGCACTTGGCGGCCACGAGGTTTCCCGCGCCATTGGTAAGCGCACCCGTTGTTGCAAACGAACCGAGCGCGCCCGCGCTGAACGTTGCGCTCGAAATGTCGCAATCCGCGAGGAGGTACGCATTGCCGACTGGGGCGGCGCCCGCAAAGGTGATCGCGGCGTTGTTCATTCCCGCGTCATTGGCGCCGGTATTTGCGCCGCCGAGCAGGTTCGTTCCCGAAGCGCTCTGGTTGGAAAATTCCATCGCCGCGCCCACATCAGTGGCCGAAGCGTTCCCGTTTGTCGCGGTGATTTCAAAAAAAGCCAGCGGTGAAACCGCCAATTGGGCGTTGAGCGCGCTCGAACCCGGAATAAACGGACCGAAGGCGGTAAGGGCAAAGGTCACGCCGGCGGTGGCGCCGAATTGAGCTGTATATACCGGACATTTGGCGTCTTCGGTGGTTGAAGTGGCCTTGCTTACTGCCTGACCATTCGCGAAAAAATAAAAGCCGCTCGACGACGACTGCTTGTTGCTGAATTCGCTTACCCCGTCGGAGGCGGCCGGAGGCGCCTTGCCGCTCGCGGCGAAATTGCCGGTACGGGCGTTGAATTTGACGTATCCCGTTCCCATGCCGCCTATCGGCGTTCCCATGGTTTGGGCCAACGCCCATAAGCTGGTCGTTGCAAGCAATGTAATGGCAATACTCAATCGAACTAAGTTGAGAATCATAAGCGGTCCCCTTACATAAATTTGATAAAATTATTAATAATAGACCAGAACAGACCACGGAAATCGGTCGATTATAATATATAATTATGCCTGAAAATACTTTGTGGTATTTTTGGGCTTTATCGTCTAAAATAAAATATTTTTTTTAACCCACAGGGTGGATAGTCTCTGTACGCAGGAATTATATACGCTGGACGCGTATATAATTCAGCTACAGAAACTAACCGTTCTTCCCGGTCAGTTCATTATGAACCGCCGTATTTCCTTTCCGTTCTTCGAACTGATAACCGCGAAGTAAATTCCGGCGCCGCCCATTTTTAGGCCAAGGTCAATTACGGTCCCACCTTTACCTTTATAAACCGAAAGCGTCCTTCCCGATACCGAGGTTATTCTCACCTGATAATCGCCGTCGTATGAAACCATGAGCCGTCCTCCGCGAACTTGGACAATGGAGCGGGTGTTATCGGGTCTGCCCAGGTCGGGAAATGGATTTTTAACCGCCACGTTAGACACCTGCATGACCCCGAATGAATCCATGGGAAAATTCTTGAACCCGAGCGTTAGCGCGGGCGAACCGGCCTTGACGCTGAAATCGCCCCGCGGCAAGTAGTTTGCCCAGGTCTTTGTCGTGTCTGTAAAGAGCGGGTCGGCTATGCTCGAATGCGCGTCGAGCCCGGCGGCCTGCCACTGGGCCCAGGTATAGAGCGTCGCGGTGCTGCCCCAGGCCGTGATGGTCGGCGGACTGCCTGCATTGTAAACGACGTTGGAATCAAATTGTTTGACGTTGTTTTTAATGGTGTCGGGTATGCTTGCGCCGGTGGAGAAGCAACAGGTACCATAAATGTAGGGGCCCACGAAAATATTGCGCGCGCCGTAATCCGCGGATTTGGTCCAGACGCCATGGAACTGGACATTTCCACCTCGAACGACGATATTATTCAAATAGGTGTTGTACCGGTTCCATTGAAGCTTCAAACCGCCCCCAATAAGAAGATTATTATATTGCATGTAATTCGACGCCTGATCGTCCAGGTCGATACCGAAATCCCCGCTAGGGCCCTCGAACCGGTTGTTCCGGACGATCGTGGTATACATCGCGTCAAGCTTTGTTGTGGAGGAGTCGTCGGGCCAGCGGCTGTTGCGGTCGCGGCCCCAGGCGTTAAAGGGCCCGTGATCGCCGGTCTCAAGCACCGACTTGTACACCCAGTTATACTCGATAACGTGGCCGCCCCAGCACCCGTCGGTAAAGTTGATGCCCGCGCGCGGGCAGTTGTCGATGGTGTTGTGGCGCACGGTGTCCATTTCCGTCATCGAAAGGTCCACTCCGGCGGTCTGTTTTTCAAACCTTCCGAAATGGTCCATCCTGTTATTTTCGACTTTAATAAACGCGGAATAGTCATTTGTAAGCGGGCCGGGGGTCTTGTCGGTGCATGTCGTGGTGCTTGACCATGAAGAAGGGCAGCGGACCGCGCTCTGAAGGCCCACCATCAGCACGCACGAAGCGCCCGCGTTGATGAACGTGTTGTTGTAAACAACGTGGTTGCGGTTGTAGCCGCTCATGAAGATCCCGTTGCCCCCGATCTGGTCGAACACGCACGATTCCACCCGTATCCTTTCCGCGTCCTGGATGAACACGCAGCCCGCCCGGACAAGGCACCAGTCGCTTTGCAGAATGCCTTCATACGTTCCGCTGAACAGCGTACGATAGGTATGCGTAAATGTCAATCCTTTGAAGGTAAGGTACTGCGCCTTGGCCGCCGATGTTCCCACGATCCTTACCAGCCCTTCCTTCGAAGCAAGCTCGATAACCGCCGAACCCAGGTCGGTCCCCGAGGGCGGATAGAAATAAAGTTTTCCCGTGGGCTTGCTGTAATACCATTCGCCGGACGCATCCAATTCCTCGAAGATGTTCTCCACCATCCGGAAGCTGGGATGGAGCGCGCTGCCGCGGTTATTGTCGCCCACCCATTGCTGGGTTATCGTGTTGTTCGCGGCGTTTTTACCGGTTATGATGAATGATTCCCCTCCCCACAAGCTTGTTTGAAGGCCGCGAATATAGCCCGGACCCTCGGCGGGGTTGCTCCACAGGGCCACGCGCGCCGCGCTCAGGCAGCCGGAGGCGTAGCCGTCGAGTATTTGCGTGGAATCAAAATTCGGGTACCGCGCGAGAATCTGTCGTTTTCCATTGAGAAACAATTGGTCCACCTTCAGGTTGGGGGCGATGGCGGTCACCATGATCTGGCCCGAGGAGACCGTCCACGGCGACGTGACTTTGATGCCGCCGCTGATGACGGCCTTTTCACCCTGGTAGGAAGTATAGACAATGGGCGCAAGCGCGGTCCCGGAATTGGCCGGCCCGAACACCACTGTCGTGTCAAGATAATAGGTTCCCGCCCGGAAATACACCGTGACCAGCGTGTTGCCCGCCTTGAGCTGGTCGGCCTTGTCGCGCGCGGCCGTAAGCGTGGCGATCGGCGACCCTATCGTGCCGGCGTTCTTGTCATCGCCGGTCGGCGAAACATATAGCTCGGCCCCGCGCGCGACCTGCGCCGCGATACATAATAGCAACACAGACAATGCTACATACGTTAAACGCATAATACATCCCTTGTTATGGTTTCTTATCAGATGAATCATGATTATTCTCCATCACTTTGACTTCACCCCTGCCCCTCTTCCCCTCTCCCGGTGGGAGAGGGGAAGAGGGGCGGCCGGTCCCTGAGGGAAGTCGAAGGGAAGGCCGGGGAGATAGGGTGAGGTTGCTTCAACTAAGCCTGTTAATGCACCAGCATTTTCTTCACCATGCGCAACCCATTCGCTTCCGCGCAGACCAGATAAACGCCCCCTGTCAAGCCATGGCCCAGGTCGATTGACCGGTGCATAACCCGGAAGTTCCTGATGAGCCGGCCTCCGGCCGAATACACGAAAACGTCCATCGGGCCGCTCAGACGCTCGGGCGCGAGCAGCGTTGTACCGTGCATCGTCGGATAAACCGCCTTCACATAGCCCGCGTCCGGCGGCAGAACGGCGGAGGCAGTTTTACCTATTGTCAACAATACGACGCTTTGTGGCGGGAGCGTCAGCGTCTTCGTAAACGCGGCACCGGCATAGTTGATCTGCGCCGCGGGTTCCGGCTCGGCCAGGTTCTGGGCCGATTTCAGGGAGTCCATTTGCGCGGTGGTGGGGACGTTGGGTTTGCCCTGTTTCAGCCATACGGAATACGGGTTGCTGTGCAAGGAATCCACTTGATAATGCCGGACAGTCAATTGACCGTTTTGAAAAGGCAAATGATTGATTGTCAGGTTGACCGTATTATCGCTTCCCGTCGCGGTGAAATCTTTGGCATAGCTGTAAAGGAGCACCTGCATCTGGGAGGTGTCCTTGCTCATGGCCGCAAACCCGTCGACCCCGTCGGCCTCGCCCGTTCCGCCTGTCAAGGAACAGCGGGTGACGCCCATCATATGCAGCATCTTAAAGGCGTTAAAGGTCGCCTTTCTCAGCCCCTGGTAATTGATGAGGCCGAAGACGCTGCCGAAGGGAATGTTGCTATGCTGTTCGATGTAGGAGCCAAGCGTTGCGCCGGATTCATCGAAAACGTCGGATATCGTCCAGTACGAAAGCACGTCGGGGAGCACGTAGGTGCCTTTCGTGTAATCGTCGAGGATGAGCTTGACGGTTTTCGCGACGAACGGGGCGTTGACATGCGAATCCATGCTGAGGACGTTGGGATACTGTTCTCCTTGTCCGCCAGAACCGGCAAAGGTGGAATTATATTCGCTGTTTATGGAAAAAAGTTTTTTACCGCTGTTTCTGATTATATCCGTCCTGGCCCAATGGTTATTGCGAATATTGACGGGATCGGAGGAATTGCCGGGGACATTACCGTACCCGTGACAGGAAAGGAAATCGACTTTGAGATGGTTGGCCGTGCAATAATCCAGGAACGCCTGCAAAGGCCCCGGCCCGGTTGTCACGGGCCCTCCAATTAAAATAAGAGAATCGGCGAGTTTTGCGCCCTCCACTGCCTTGCTGTAAAGCGTGTCATAATCATTGACCGTGCCGCTCCAGAAACCGGGATAATCGTATTCGTTCCATACTTCCCAATACCACGATTCAACCTCTTTGGCCCCATAGCGGCCCACGCAATGGGCCACGACTTCATGGATCAGGTCGCGCCATATGTTCCAGTTTTTCGGTTTGCTGGTCGCGCCGTTTGTCTGCAGGTCCTTGGGCATGAAACTGAGCTCCACGAGCGGCTGCATGTTGCAGCTCTCGATAAAATCGTAAATCGAATCGAACTTCGCCCACGTATACGTCGGGGCGTTCGTCCCGTCCCAGTGAAAAATGCCCACGTCGTCGGTGCCGTTCCAGCGCATGAGTATGCCGTGCCCGCGCACACGCTTGAACCCGGCCTCCTGCGCCCCTATCTTCGCGGCTGCCTGCCATTGGGGCTTCAGGCAAAACGACATGGTCCCAGTGCCAACGCACTGGTTCCAGAATTGCGGGACGTCACCCTGCTTCACACTACCGTCGACCGCGATCGTATACGTTGCGGCGGAAACTGAAGCGCAGAAAAATCCCGCTCCAAAAAACAAGAGCAGGGTCAACGTAAACATTCTGGTGCGAATAATTGTCATACCGTCTCCTTTGGTGTGAAGAAAAATATTTTACGAAATTCCCCAATATAAATTTGTGGTAAATTTCAGTTTAATCGCCTAAAAAAATATTTTTTTCGTATTACTCCATTTGAATTCTGAACGCGAAATATTCGCCTTGTTACTAATTTAATTAAAATATATTACAATTCAACCGAAATATTTTGATTACCTGAAAAAAAGGACCCGATTCTTCACTTTTGATTGTCCTGCCTTGAACAATGTATATTCTTGACTTCAAAATCGAACCCGGAGGTTAACGATGAAATTCATTCCGCTGCTCCTGTGGATTGCCTTCCCGTTCGCGCTTGCAAAGGCCCAATCCGTTCCCAATGAAGCGATCGACGGGACGACCGGCGCCCCGCTCGGAGGGATCGGTTGCGGCGCCATTAAATTTTGCGCTTATCAAGGGACCTTTTCCGGGACGTTTCGGACCCCGTGCGCCCTCGATAATTTTTCCGCCCTGGCAAACACGCAATTCCAGTTTTACAGCAAAAGCGGGCAGTCTGCCGCCGTCACCAGCGCCCAGCTCAAAGCAGTGCAAACCGGGGGCCGCGCGGACGACGACGCCGTCTATCCCGTACATTACGCGAATTTCGGGACCATTGGCGGCGTGTCAATAACGCTCACCGCCTTTTCGCCGATCAATTTGACAAATGTCAATCTAATGTGCTATCCGTACGCGTTCTATCAGATAAAGGTGACCAATACGGGGACCGCGCCGGTCGACGTGGCCGTGGCCATGCAGGCCGGCCTTACCGCCGCGACGGCCTTCGCATCGGGACAGGGAATTAAAAACGACGATGGCGCCTTGAAACGGGCCGTGTACGCAACGTCCGACGACCCGGCCGCGGTCATTTCCGCGGGAAACGACGCGGGTTTCCTGACAACCGGTCAATGCAACAATGCGGTCTCGGGCGCGATAAACAAGGTGGCGGCCAAGGTGACCCTGGCGGCCGGGCAAAGCAGGCTCATCAAATTCGTCTACGCCTGGTACAACAACGTGACGGGCTTCGAAGGCAATCACGACGGCATGTTTTATTACCTTAATACATTCTCCGACGCCGGCGCCGTGGCCGACACCGGGCTCGCTCATTTCGACCAATTGCGCGACAACGCCGTGGGCCTGGTGACCCGCATGCGCGCGTCGAATTTCCCGGCGTGGATAAAGAACCAGGCGCTCGTCACCCTGGCAAACTTGACAAACAATAGCATGTACCGCAAGGACGGCCGCTACGCGCACACGGAAGGCGAATGGGCGACCAACGGGACGAATGACCAGATGTGGCATGCGCGCCAGATTTACGCCATGCTCGCCCCCTCGATGAACTGGCAAGAGCTGAAATACTGGGCGCGGACCCAGAAAACCGACCCTTCGGTAGCCGGCCAGATCCATCATGACATCGACAGTTGCAGCGACGTGATATGCGGCACCGCCTTGTCGCGCAACATGGCCTACATGTGCTCATGGGACGATCAGACGCACGGAGACTACCGTGATATCGACCTCTGGGTCGACCTCAATTGCGGGTTCATTATTTCGGTCTACGAAACGTTCATCGCCACCGGCGATACCGCGCAGCTTGGGTATTTCTGGCCGTATGTTAAAAAAGCGGGCCAGCGCATTTTGAATATGACGACGACCAACGGCCTTCCGGGATATCCTTACCTGTTCCAGGGGACGGAAAATTCGTATGATGCAGGCCAGGTAGACGCCAATCCTTACAATGCAAGCCTTTCCGCGGTCGCCTACAAGGCCCTTTCCAACTTTTCCTCGATACAGGGCGAAACCGCCCTTAAAAAAACCTACGACTCGGCATTCGTCACGATCAACAATTCATTCCAGAAAAAATACCTCAACCAGAGCGGGTTTCCCACGCTGCGTGTGGAAGCGACGATGGTCGGTCAATGGCTTTCCTACTTCCTCCGGTTTGGGGATTTGTACGATACCGCGAGCATAAACTTCGCGTTCACCGCTCTGGGGAACAAATACAGCCCCTTGACAAAAGGTCTCGGTTCCACGGTCCAGACCTATTCCGAATGGGCGCCCTACATGGTGGCGCATTATGCCGGATTGTGCCTTGAAGCCGGGCGGCAAAGCGAATGGAGGGCCATGCAATACGACTGGTACCAGCGCATCTTCGGCAACCGCAACCTCGTCTATAACCAGCCGCTTGACATTCCAGCAACAGTGACCGCGCCGACCTATTTGGCCACCGACCCGAGCGGATACAACGAATACATCAGTACGCCCGTTGTTTGGCGCAACTATTATTCATTGGTCGGGTTCCAGCGCAACAAATATTCCGGCGAGCTCTGGCTTGAGCCGATTATCCCCGACACCATGGGCCATCAGATGACCAACGCTCTCGTATTTTCCCCCGAAGGATGGGTAACTATCAGTTGCAAGGAAAGCGGGCCGAATTTCATGTCCCAGTCGATCATGTTCACGCCCGATTCGTCCATGCCCGTTACGTCGATATATTTGAAGGACAAAGGCCCGGCGAATGTCTACGTCTGGATCGACGGCGCGGCCCAGACCGACGTGTCACGCATCGGAACGGGGTATCAAAGGGAAATAAAGGTCAATTACAACGCAACGGTCCCCGCTTCGGGAACCAGGATCTATGTTTCCGATGTCAATGTGCCTGAAATGACCGTCAGCGGCGTACAAGCGCGACCGTCAGGAATGCCCGTTATATCCCGCATGGGAAAGACCTTTTCAATTACCACGTGCGACGGAACTCCCTATGATATCAGGATAATTTCAGTCAATGGAAAAACCATAAAGCGCTGGGCTGGCCGCGGCGTCGCCCATTATCAATTCGGCTCGGGTTCGCGGTCGGATGCGTTGTTGAATTCAGGGGTGTATGTGGTCCGAATACTTTCGGGTAAAAAGGTTTTTAACGTCCGGTGGGCGCTTTCACGCTGATTGGATACTTTCATCAGGAGGTCGGCGGGTGAATAAAAAAATGACATTCTTCACGGCGGCATTGTGCGCTTTCTTCATTGCCGGATTTACTTTTGCAAATCCTTCCGACAGTTCCGGAATAAAAACGAAACTCATTGGGATGGGGTCCGTGGAAGCGGGCCAGGTCGTGCAAGGGGAAAATCAGGGGTCTGAGCAGAGGATAAGCCATGTCTGGTACCAAAAAGATTACATGCGCCTCGGTTTCAGCGCCGGAATCGACGAACGCACCAAGGTTGTTTTTGAAGGTGAAGGGACGGTGCAATATTCCTGGAGCCAAAACCCCACTTACCCGAATGACCTTCAGCCGCTTTACCGGTTTTATCCCTATCATATGGAAGGAAGCTATTCCATTGGGCCTGTTGAAAGGCCTTTTCTTACTATCGGCGTGGGAATATTCCCGTTCAAATACGACCCTGACGTCCGTAATCTTGGCGAGTATCTTTACAGAACAGGCACATATCCTCCAACGATGTTCAATCAATTCGATTACCCCTATGCGAGGCTTACCGGCCTTAAACTTTCTTCGACACCCATCGAACCCTTGAACCTTACCGCATTGTTCACCTCGGAATCCCAGGTGTTGCCGTTTTGCGACTGGGGGATTTCTTTTCTTGGAGATTACACCTTCGCGAAGGCGTTTACACTAGGCGCTGGGTTGTTTTTCAGCCATCTTTTTTCCACGAATGAAAATTATACGACGCCGAAACTGCCCGACAACCTTGTTCCCTTGGATAGTACCAACGGCGACACGATCTATTATACTTTCAGGGGAACGAAACTCATGGGGCGGCTGAGTTTTGACCCGAAGGTTTTTATTCCCCTTGACATTTTCGGTAAAAACGACCTCAGGATTTATTCCGAAGTCGCCGTCATCGGCTTGACCGACTATTACAAATATTATAATGAATTATGGCGCAGGGTCCCGATCATGGTCGGGTTTGATGTTCCTACGTTAAAACTTTTGGATGTTCTGGCGATTGAAGTGGAATGGTATAAATGGAATTTTCCCAATTCGTACACCGATGCGCTTTTCACTGGCAACCAGGAGCCGAGACCCGATAATCTGCAAACGGCTTTTGATCCAAAACAAAACGAAATAAAATGGTCCCTTTATGCCCAGAAACGCCTTGCCCAACGGTTTTCGATCATCGGGCAGTTGGCTTATGACCATTTCCGCCTTGAAGCGAACACGTATGTTCAAAGCGATGCCTATCTGGGCGACGGCATGCATGACCATGGCGACTGGGCGTGGTTTTTAAAATGCGCGTTTGACATGTGAGAACCAAAAAGAGGAAATTAAGCTTGGATTTTAGGATTTTTTTCCGCTTCGCTACTTCCCTGGTCCTGATCGCCACCGGCCTTTGTCCGGCCGATCCTGCCGACAGCGGCTCCGGCATGCGAACAAAGCTCATCGGCATGGGATCAATCGAAGCGGGCCAGGTCGTCCAGGGTGAAAGCCAGGGCGGCAACGTGACCCTTGGGCATGTCTGGTATCAGAGGTCGTACATGCACCTTGGTTTTAGCGCGGAAATAAGCGATCGGATCGATGTGACGATGGTCGGCGAAGCCCTGGTGCATTGTTCATGGACGCAGTCGAAGGATTTTCTCGATGATGACGTTCTTCAATATCTTTTTTATGCCCACGACGTGGAAGGAAGCTATTGTTTCGGCGCGAAGGAAAAGCCGCTTCTGCGGATCGGCGTTGGCGTTTTCCCGTTCAAATATGACCCGGACGTACGCAACCTCGGCGAATATCTTTACAGAACGGGCACGTACCCGCCCATCATGTCAAGCGAATTCGATTTTCCCTTGGCGCGGCTCACCGGCATCAAGGTGTCCTCAACGCCGATAGAGGCGCTGAATTTCAATGTTCTGTTCACCTCGGAACCGCAGGTGCTTCCCCTGTCGGATTTCGGGCTGTCTGCGCTCGGCGACTACACGGTCGCCCGCGCTTTGACAATCGGGGTAGGCGTTTTCTTCAGCCGTCTTTTTCCCGTAAACGATAAATACACGACGCCGAAAAACCCCACCAACCTCGCGCCGATCAACGCCCAGAATCCGGACAGCATCTACTATTCCTTCAAAGGGACCAAGCTCATGGGACGGTTCTCGTTTGATCCGAAAATATTTTTCCCCTCCGACATTTTCGGCCCCAATGACTTGAAATTGTATTCGGAAGCGGCAATCATCGGGCTTAAAAACTATCCGAGGTTTTATGATGATCTCAAACGCAGGGTCCCGGTCATGGTCGGATTCGATGTTCCCACATTCAAAGTAATGGACGTCGTTGCAATAGAGGTTGAACGGTATACATGGAACTGGCCAGACTCGTATACCAATAGTCTTTTTAACGGCCAGGTGCCACAGCCGGACAACGTGCCGGGTTACGACTATAAACAAAACGAATTAAAATGGTCCGTATACGCCCGAAAGTACCTCAACAGGACTTTTTCCGTTATAGGACAAGTGGCGTATGACCACACACGCCTCGAATCCAATGCTTTCATCCGCTTCGGCGCCTATTTCGGCGACGCCATGCACAAGCACGGCGACTGGGCGTGGATGCTCAAAACGCAGTTTGATTTCTGAGAAAAGCCCGTTGAAGATAGGGATTTCTGATTTTTAATAATTTTTCTGAATTAATGGCTTAGAATTAGTATTTTATAAACAACATCAGGTAAAAAAGCAGGAGAAATAAAATGCCCGCTATTTCCATGTTCTTCGGCATCATCATTCAAATGCTGTCATTCGATAACAAAGAGCATCATAGTCCTCATATTCACGCCCGCTATGGAGAATTTCTTGCAACTTTTAATATAAAAACTGCCGAAATTTTAGCCGGCACAATGCCGCCCAAACAAACTCGTATGATTCAAGCATGGATCGAAATCCATCAAGAAGAACTTCTCGCCGATTGGCTGCTGGCCACAGAGGGTGGAGAAATTTTTAAAATTGACCCTTTAAAGTAGGGTATAAATATGTATCCAGAAATCCGGTCCTTTGCTCTACTCGCAGCCAATAAAATTTATGTTGAATTTTCATCTGGTGAGTCTGGAACATTTAATATGTCTCCCTATTTAAAGTCAAGTTTTTTTTCGGTACTTTCTAATGAGGAATATTTTCGTCGCGCACATCTTGAATTTGGTGTTATCACTTGGCCAAACGGACAAGATATTTCTCCCGCAACAATTCTCCTTGAGATAATTCCGTGTGAACGGCCCAAAGGCATTGAGCTGAAAACCGCAAACATATGTGCCATAGCATAGCTGTTCACAATTTTGTCACTCTATTCTTCGATAGTTACTTTACGGTATTGATCCGCAGGGCGCTGCTGCCGGCCCGAAGCAGGTACGTTCCCTGCGCGCCGTTTAACGACGAAATCGGCACGCGGGATTCGCTTTGAACGTACTTCCCCGCGATTTTCGAGCCCCGCAGGTCGAACATCTCCAGATAAACCGGAACGCCTGTTTTCCCGCCTCGCAACAATACCGAGTTGCCGGAAGGTCGTAGCGTCAACATTGCGCTTCCTCGATCGGCGCTTGACACGCGAAGATATTGCACGGCTATGGGCGAGGGGTTTTTTAAAACATCGAGCAGCGCGGTATAGGCGGGCTTGGGTTGGTAATTTTCGTCGTAAATACAGGCCGCGCCGTAACCCGGAAACTGGGCGGGTATCCACGAATATTTGTCGGTAAACCCCCACATCATGAACGTCCGGCAGGCGGGCGTGGCCAGCGCGACCTGCATGAACATCCGGTACACCTTGGCCTGCGCGTCCAATTTCCCCTGGTCCGACGGCACGGGCATCCTCACGTCAAGTTCGGTGATCGATATTTTAAGTCCCAGGGCGGCGAACCGGTCGAAATTGGCCTTCATATTGGCAAGCAGCGAGGAAGAACTGTCGGATATCATCTGGTGCGACTGGAACCCTATTCCATGGATCGGAACGCCGTTTGTTTGCAATGCTTTGATCATGTTGTAAATCGCGGTCGATTTGGCGTTGATCGTGCTCGTGGCGTAGTCGTTGTAGAAAAGCAGGGCCGCCGGGTCGGCCTGGTGGGCGTAGACAAAGGCCGAATCGATGTAATCGTTGCCGATAACGGTTTGCCAGAAGCTGGTCCTCCGGGCGCCCGCGCCATTGTCGTCGAAGGCCTCGTTGACAACGTCCCACTCGAGGATCTTGCCCTTGAAATGGCCCACGACGCCGCTGATATGCGCCTTCATGGCCGCCAGGAGCGTCGTGCGCGTCCACGCGCCTTTGGAGAGCCAGTTGGGGTTCTGGTTGTACCACACCAGGGTATGCCCGCGGACCTTCATGCTGTTTTGTTGGGCGAATGCCACGAGCTTGTCGGCGTTGGTAAAGGTGAACGTGCCCTGCGTGGGCTCGACTGAGCCCGCTTTCATCTCGTTTTCGCAAACAACGGTGTTGAATTCACGAGTAAGGGTAGTGATATACGTTTGGTCGTTGTCATAAAACGCCGTTCCGACGCACGTGCCGATGTTGAGCGGGACCTTGTTCGAGTAATTTTTCAAGGTCTCCTGCGCGTAAAGGACGCCTGCGCAGAGGAAAATGGCGCTTAACAGTATTATTTTCTTCATGGTTCCTCGTTGTTACCGTTTGATCCCGATCCGTATCCGTTTCGTTATATTTCCCGTATTGTTTTTAAAGATGCTGATTACTCCCGAATACACCCCTGAGCCAACGAGCCTGGCATTCCTGTTGCGGCCGTCCCAGGAATACGTCCAATTCGGTACGAATTTATCTTTTTGGTCCATGGACTTGGTGATGACCATGTTTCCGATAACGTCAAAAATGGAGATAGTCACCGTATATTGGTCGGGGTCCATGATGGGTGTTTGGGAACTATCGCTGATTACCGTGCTGAAACCTTGCGCCGGAGTAAACGGGTTTTTCGATATATGCACGTCCCATTTAGGCGGCTGCGTCGTCACGTGGAGGATAACGCGATGGTTGAGCGGGTTGCGCTGCGCGTAACCGGAAGTATCGCTGACCAAAGGCGATGTGCCGGTGCTGATCCATATCGAGTCTCCGCCGGCGGCATAGGGCGCCCCGGGATTAACGTGAAACGTATACATGACGCCGTTTACGGTATCCGGCGCAAGATTCAGCTGATACTGCGCTCCATTTTTGTTCGACCATAGAACAAACGGACGGGCGCCGGGCGGTAATATGTTTTCTGAAAACGTTACCGTAAGAATAGTCGAATCCGGGAAATTTGAGTACACGAGCGTTGCCGGATCGAGCAGAACGGGACCCGCGCTGTCGGCGACCGGCAATGAACGGATTATGCCGGGGAATGCCGCGTATTCCACTTGGATCTCCATTTCCACGCCGGTTCGGGGCTGGACGGGCCTGATAGCGTCTCCATGGAGGGGAAGCGAATAGAGCGAATCGTTAAGCTTGACAATAGAGTCAACCGCGATCGTTTGGTATTGATAAGCGGGCCGGATATTCCATTGAGCCGTAAGGGCGCTTATGTCGGAAGCCCGCACCGGCCGCTTGAACCCGACGATAATCCTGTCGAGATATCCGTCCGCGTTGACATCGAGGTAATATGCGGAAACCACGGCCGTCGGGCCGGGCCTTAAACCCAGGACGACCGATTGGTTCAAATCATGCGGTTTGTTGGCGCTCTGGTCGGACACCGTGCCGCCTTTGCTTCCCGGCAGGAGCCTAAGCCTATCGCCCGCCTTGGGCTGCGCCCCGGAAGATGCAACGACCTGCACCGTGAACAGAGAGTCGGAGCTTTTTGAAATGACTTGCAGAACGCTTAGAGATACCGTGTCAATCGTGCCGGTCTTAATGAGCAGCAACTGGTTCCCCGCAACCGTCGATTGAAGCAAAGGTTCCGAGAAGGTAATGAACAGCGTATCGGGACTTCCCCCATCATTTTCCATAACGCTTGCCGCGATGATTGCCGGGCCAACGCCGTCGGTAAAGTTCTTCGAGGACATCTGCGGCCCATCGCCGGTCGTCATGAAAATGGTCGCCTGGCCGCTAGGCCTGCCGTCAATGCCCGTTGTCGGCGTAATTGGCGCGTTGATTGACATGCCGCTCACTGTGGCATTTGCCGCGGGAATGGAATAAGTCATGCCGCGATAGGCCACGACGATGGAATCCAGCCTCTGGTTCGTTTTGAACGTGTCGTTGACGGTAATGGAGAGCATATCGGGGACGAGGTCGGCATTGGTGTCGAGCATGATCGCCGAAACGATCACGGGATATTTTGGTAGAACAAGGGTCACGACCCGTATCGAATCGGGCTTGAGAACGCCTGCCGGGTCGCTTACCACTATCCATGTGGCGCCCGCGCCGGTCTTGGTGATGATGCAGCGCGACGGGTCAGTCGGCGATTGGATGACCGTGGCAACCAGCGGGTTTCGGCTCGTCCAGGTCGGGTTGACCGCGCGTTTGATGAACGTCCCATTGACGTCGCGCAACACGGCGTACGCCCGCGCCAGGGAATCGAACATGCCGATTACGATGGTGTCGACGGGCGCGTCCTTCTTCGGATCGTACACAACGGTGTCGGGAAGCATATCGAAATGGTCGGCAGGCAAGGCGCTGATGGTAAAGGCGATGGTCCCGGTCTGCGACTTATCGGAACGCAAGGAATAGGTGATCAAATAATTGCCCGGCAGGAGATCGGTGACTGCCGCGGTATCGATGCGGACCATGGTGTTTTCGCTCGGTATGGTTATGCCGCCGTACGACGTTCCCGAAGGCAAAGAAGTCGGCTGGGCGAATGACGGCCCGGTGATATAAAAGTCGACCACCGCGGGCTGGGTGTCGATAATGGATTGGCTGAAATCGCACGACAAATTGCTTTGGGTAATCTTCTGGAACATGTCGTATTGATAGACGCCGCTCCCTGGGAGGGTCTGTTTTGTAAAGAGGTTACTGTTCGTGCGGAGGTTAAGCGACGTTACCATCCTGAAATTTGAACCACAACACCACCGTTCGCAAAAAAAGAGATCGAATTCATACGTCGTTCCCAGCGTAAGTCCCCAGAGCGGGGCGATGGAATCCAGCTTGACCGACCCCTCGTAGGCGCCGTGTACGCCTCCTATGTCAACGGCGAGCCTTTTGTTGATGAATACCCACACATCATCGTCGCCCCTGAAATCGAATGTCTGGCCTTTTTTGTATTCGAACTGGGCACTGAGCTGCATGGTAAACGAATAATTGTGCTGAAATCCCTTGTCGTCGCTTCCAGGGGTCCACCACGGGTTGGGAATTGTTCCTGCCGGGTCGAGGAACTTAAAACCATCGAGCGGATAAAAGTATGCCGTATCATATTGATACAGCCCGTCGGCGTTTTTTGTCAAGAGCAGGTTATAGCATTTTGCGTTGGTATAAATTTTATCAAGGGTATCGGTTTTAAACCAGTTGAAACTGTCGACCGGGCAAGGACTAGTGGGGCTTAAAACCGGCTTGCCGTCGGCGCCGAGATTGGGCATTACCATGCCAAGAGTCGGCGAGGTAAAATCGTGGTTAGGTCCGTCGCAGGCCGGTTTCAATTTGTTAAAATCCGCGTGACCTCCAGGTTGAATGCCATTAATGTCGCGAAGCGTCGCCCCCAGGAGAAGCGTGCGTTGACATTGGGCGGAAAAGTTGGGATACTGCTTTGATATCGAGGGAGCGCCGTTGGGTAAGGATGGGCCGTTCGGTAAAGATGCCGGCAAGACCCAGACCGTGTCGGAGTTTTTGAGGATCCCGGACAAATCGATGAAATTGCCGGGGCCGATTCCAGCGCTCGAATACACCGCACTGTCAAGCGAGTTGATGAATTTGACCTGTGCGCTGTCGATTTTGCCGTAATAATAATATTTGAACCACCCGCACAAGGCTATGCTTGTGTCCATTTTCATTTTTACCGGAGACATTCCCTTGAATTGCACCGATGGCGCGCCGATTTCCCAGGGCGAAAGAAAATAGACTACTTTGTTGCCTGCGGGCGGTTGGTTGGTAATGATGGGAGGCGTGAACATGCCCGGTATTACGATCCAGATTTCATTTGTCCCAACAGGAAAACGCATGAGCGTGCTATCAAGATTAATTGAATATCGATAACTGACGGTATCCTGATATGGCTGCGGCCCGCACCAATCCACGAACTTAAAAGAAAGGCCGGCCCTAGTTTTGTAAATATAGAAAAACCAATTCCCGCCTTCAGGCGTCAATTCGGTTCCTGGATAATAACCGACCTCGTTATTGCCAAGCATTCGCAATGAATCCTTATGCCCTGAGCACGTATCAGAAATCCACGGATTGAGCACATGAACGGTATACTGGGCAAAAGCGGATTGGCCCAGCAGAAGGCCTAAAACAATCATGTAAATAAATTTCATATATTTTACCGTTTAAGGTAGATGATTTAATTCCTCGAAGCTTGCTTCGAGGTAGTTCATTTAATGTTGTGGCGACACGCCGCGTTTCGCCTACCGTTTGATTCCGATCCGAATCCGTTTCGTAGAATTTACCGTATCGTTTTTATAGATAGTGATTATCCCCGAATATACCCCGGCGCCAACGGCCCTTCCGCTCTTGTTGCGGCCGTCCCAGGGACAACTCCAGACGCCGCTCTGGAGCTGCATCGGCTTGGAAATGACCAGGTTTCCTATTATGTCAAAAATGTCGATTTTCAGCGTGTATAGGTCCGCGTCGATGAGGGCCGAACCCGGAGACGCTGAGATAATGGGTCCGGCGTCGGTTCCTGGAACAAAGGGATTTTTCGAAATATGCACGTCCCATTTTGGCGGAGGCGTCGTCACGTGAAGCACCACGCGATTGTTGAGCGGATTGTGCTGCACGTTACCGGACATATCGCTTACCGGTGACGCGGCATCGGTATTGATCCATACCAGATCGCCATTTGCAGCATAAGGCACAACCCCGCCGCCTTCAAGAGAATCGACCCGGAATGTGCACGAATTCCCGTTTGTGGATATCCACGCAAGCTTCAGTTGGTATTGTACGTTATATTTCTTTGACCACAGGTAGAATGGGCGGCTCCCCGGTTGCCGGACATTTTCCGAAAATGTCACCGTGAGAACGGTTGAATCCCCATAAACAAGCGATGCGGAATCGATCAGCGTGGGTGCTGCGCTGTCGGTAACGACCACCGAGCGGGGCGGTACGTCGGGAAAATTCGTATACGTCGCGAACAGTTCCATGCCCACGTTTGTCCGGCCCCGCTTGGGCGTCAACAGCTCGCCATGCACGGGCAGGCTGTAGGTTGAATCGTTGATCGCCTTTACGGCATTGGGCGCGACGGCGTCGGTCTTGACGTTTTGCAGCGACAGCGTCCATTTGACGTCGAGCGTCTGGAAGGTCGAGGCCTGCACGGGGCGCTTGAACGCCACGACAACGGTGTCGATGAAACCGTCGGCGTTCCCGTCGCGATACCAGGCTGAAACGATGGGCGTCGGGCCCGGTTTAAATCCCAGGACCACCGACCGGTTCAGGTCGTGGGGCTTGTTGCCGCTCTGGTCCGTTATCGCCCCGCCTTGACTTCCAGGAACCAGCCTCAGCCGGTCGCCCGCCAGCGCGCGCTTGTCGGCGGGTGAAAGCGTGGCCGTGAACATCGAATCGTTGGCCGTATTCGTGTCATTGGCCACGGTAAGCTTGACCGTGTCGGAGCCGCCCGCGCTCATGAGCAGAAGTTGCTTTCCCATAAGCGAGGCGGGCACAACAGGCTCCGAAAACGAAAGGTATAGAACGTCCGGGTTCGATCCGTCATTTTCCAGCACGCTGGCTGAAACAATCGCGGGCCCAATGCCATCGGTAAACGTCTTGGAATAATTTTTCCCGCCGCCGTCCACGGTCATGAAAATGGCGGCCGCGCCCGTCGGTTGCGCGTCAACCGCAAGCGCGCCCGAAAAAGGCACGGACAGCGTTTTTCCCGCGAGAACGGTCTTCGACGCTGGAATGCCGTAGGTCCGGCCGCGATAGGTGATTTCCACCGAGTCGAGTTTCTGGTTCGTATGAAATGTGTCGTTGAGCGTGATGCTCAGCATGTCGGGAACGATATCGGCGTTGGTATCGAGCATGATTGCCGAGGAAATAATCGGGTACGCGGGTAGCGCGATGGCCGAGACAAGCACCGAATCCGGCTTGAGTCCGGCCTGGGTGACCACGATCCAGGTATGCCCAGTGCCGATTTTCGTGATCACTGCGCGCGACTTGTCGCTGGGCATAGGTACGATCGTGACCACTGCGGGGTCGCGGCTGGTCCAGGTTTCGGCGGAAGCGGTTGTCACGAAAGTCCCGTTTTTGTCGCGAAGCACTGCATAGACCTGCGTGGAGAGCATGTCCATAGGCATGAAAATGGAATCGATGACCGCGTCTTTCGCGGGGTTCATGACCGTTGAATCGTTCAAGATGTCAAGGTGGTTCGGCGGCAGGGGCGGTATGGTAAAGACCAGGTATCCGGTTCGCGTCGAGTCGACGGTGCTGGTAAAGGTGATATGATAATCTCCGGGCAAAAGCGTGGTGTCCAAAGTGGCGCTGTCAAGCGTAACGATGGGGTTGGTCCCATTGACGGTGATCCCGTTAATCGGGTTTCCCGCTTGCAATAGAAAAGGGTTGGGATACTGCGGGCCCTGGATGAAAAATTTGACCGTAGGCGTGTCTATCTGGTTGAAAAGCGGCGTGAATCCGCAGGTTTTATTGTCCGATTGCACGTGTTCGAGGATGAAATACTGGGTTTTACCCGGCCCGAGCACCGTTGCAACATAATAAAGGTTGGCGCTGTTCTCCAGGTCCATGGTAGTCTGGATAATCAAATTCGACCCGATGGGGTTGCGTTCGGCGTAAAAAATGTCCATGTTATAGGTCTTGCCGTTTACAAGTCCGAGCCCGAGGGAAGCGTTTCTTTTGTCAACATCAAAAGTGTCGGAAACGCGGTTATTGAGCCCGCCAAGGTCGACGGCCAGATGGTTATTCACGAAAATCCATAAATCGTCGTCGCCGGTGAAATCAAATACCAGTCCCGCGTTTTGATAATAAACGAATTGAAGGTGCATTTCCATGGAAAAATGATAGTTGTGAAATTTTGACGCCGGGTCCGTTGGGTTGAGATGATCGGAGTATTTTATATTGTTGGGATCATTGAAGCTGTCGAGCGGGAAAAAACCGCCCATGTCATCGGAATTGAATGTCCAGGTTCCGTCATCGGCTTTTTTAAGCGTCAGGTCGATGCATGTGTCATTTTGTCTTGTTGTTCCGGGAAAAGTTATCGTATTATACCACGTTGACACCGGAGGGTCCGGAGGATTTGCAGCGGCGGCAGCGGCTGTCAATTGGGGTTTATAATCCGGCGGTTGCAGCGTTGTCTGGACCATGCCTTTTCCGCCGCTGCGCGCACCCATTGGATCGTTGAAAAAACTGATATTGTCAAGTTTCCAGTCACGGAATATGCCCGATACTTTTCGCAACCCGCAATCCCCGGTCTGGCCCGGAAATGTCGAATAAAACCCGGGCGGTCCGTAAGGAAAAGGCCTTGGAAGAATGTAGATCGTGTCCTTGGCGGCGAGCGCGGCGCGCAAATCAATGGGTGTTGAGACAGCCGACCAGCTTACCAGTCCGGTAGAAATATATTTCTGGGTATGAAAATAATCGGTAAAATACACATTGTAAAGGCTATCGACAGGCCCGACGTAATAGCAGGTGTACCATCCGCAGATGTCCGTTCGCGCCTGCATTTTCATGGGCGGCCGGTTGTCGATGCTGATCTGGGAAGAATTGTTCGGCCAGGGGTTGAAAATATAAATAACTTTACTCGTCAGGGGCTTGTCGTAAAACTGGGGCGGCTGGGTGCTGTCGCCGATGGTGATCCAAAGTTCATTTGTCCCTGTGGGAAATCGCATAAGAAGACTGTCGATATTAAAATTATATCCATTTTTATAGGATACCCAGCCCTGCCAGGTCGCCGGACCGCAATAGGTCACTAAAGCGAATGAGTTCGTCCTGGATGCGTATACAAAATAAAACCAGTTTCCGCCTTCCGGGGTCATTGGTCTATTGGCCCACGAGCTGTTGAAAACGCCATTACCATTATTAAAACCTTGTACGAGCATTGAATCCCTGTGTCCCGCGCAAGTGTCATTGCGCCATGGGTTAAGCACGTGAACGGTAACTTGAGCAGCTACTGATTGGCTGAGAAGAAACGCCAGGGCGATTATTTTAAAATATTTCCGCATTTATTTTCCGTTCCATAGTTGTTGGTTGGGGCAACCCGCCGGTCGCCCATAAATATACCTCATGTTCAATTCGTGGGCGATGCGCCGGTCGCCCCGACAATTACCGTTTTACACCGATCGTTATGGGCCTCGACAACGTTCCATTTTCGTCAATTACCGTGACGATTCCACGGTAAACGCCCGTTCCCACCCACCTGCCGTTTTTATTGCGTCCGTCCCAGGTGAAATAATACGAATTGCCGTCCGCGCCAAGCAGCGCCGCCTGGTTTTCGAAAACACAGTCTCCAAGCAGGTCGTATATTTTTATGTATAAATCCGCGGGCCTGAACGCAAGCGACGGCGGATCGGGGCTCACGAAAATGACCGTGCCGGGCGCTCCCCCGCTAACGGCCTTGCACACAAAACCCGGCCCCGGCGAAAATGGATTGCAGGCAATAGTCGGTTTCCAACCCGCTTGCGGACGGACGACCTTGAGCGCCACTTTCCGGTTGTTTGCGTTTACCTGGGCTATCCCGCCGATGTCGCCAACACCGCCCGCGGCGATCCACATCGCGTCACCGGTCTGCGGCAGGCCCTTGCCCGGAGGAGAAACGCAAAACAAGGCCACGGCGCCGCTTCCGCCTATTTTTGACAAGGTAAAAACATACGGCACACCTGATTTTCCCGAAAGCATGAACGGGGGCATCGACTGGCTGATGTTTACAGGTTCGGAAAATACGACCTTGAGTGTATCGCACGACGCAAGCGTCGCGGAGTTGACGTAATAGACCGCGCTGTCGATCACCGGCCCCGCGCTGTCGGCCGCGGGAACGTTCTGCGAAACACCGGGGAATGACGAGAAATACGGGGTGACCTGCATAAGGCCCCCGGTCTTTATTCCCGGAGGCGTTGAAAAGGCGTTTACAAGGGAAACGCTCACCGTCGTGCTGTCGCCGCCGACATATGCAAGGGAGGCGCCGCTCACGTTGTTCGCCGTAATGGGATAGCCCCAATCAACCAAAAACGAAAGGCCTTGCAGACCGACTTTTTTCGTGAACCGCACGATCACGGCGTCGACCATGCCGTCGGCGCGGGAGCTATCGCGGTCCACGTACCAGGCCGCCACGACGCCGGCGGGTATTTGCTTCACGCCAAGGAGCACGGGGCGGTTATTGACGTTTGCCGCGTTGCCGACCTGGTCGCGCAATGGCCCGGCCGGATTGATGCGAAGGGAATCGCCCGCTTGCGGAGGCAGGGAGCCCGTGTTTAAACTTACCGAAAAGACCCCGCCGGAAATCGGTTTGAATGCGTCGATCGTGATGGGTGTCGACACGCCGTTTCTCAGGATGATCAAGGAGGCCCCGACCAGGCTTTGCTGCTCCACGTCCTCCGAAAACGCAACATAAATGGTGTCTATTCCCGGGCCCGGCCGTTCCACAACTTGCGCGCTGGTGATGATTGGCCCGATGCTGTCGGCCACGGGAAAAATATTTTTCTTAGGAATGTTCTGGACCGTAAAGTACGAAACGCCGCTGCCTTGCGGCTGTCCGGAAAATGCCGTGGTATTTTGCGCAAAGGGCTGGGCGAATGAAACGGAAACCATTGCGCCATTGAGCCGCATGCTCCCCATGCCTGTTTTTACCATTTGTACTGAAGACGTATCGGGGAAATAGAACCGAAGTGAATCGGGAAGCGCGGACAGCGTCTTGTTGTACAGCACCACGGCGCTGTCGGCCCTGCCATCGCCATTTGCGTCGAGCAGCCACCCCCGCAGGGCAAGCGGAAAGTCAGCCTTACTGGTAAGAAACGCCGACGACGAGTCGGTCGGATCGGTGGGATCGACGTATTTGATAAAGATCTTGTCGCCCGCGGTCATGACGATCTGATTGGCGCCTGTTTTCGATGTTACGATCGAAACGGGCGCTGTTGACACGAACTGCGAGGTGGAATCGCCGGTTTCGATGAGCGTAGTGGTCATCAAATCCCCGGACGCGGGATTGGTGATGGTAGCGTGCAGCGTGTCCCGTGTTTTCCCATCAAGGTTTCCATTGGTGTCGACCACCACAACGTTAAATGCCGTGGTGTCGATGTGGGCGATGGTATCGGTGATCGCCTGCATTGACGCATCGGCAAGCCACAGCTTCGACTTATACTGCTTTGCGCCCTGGAAATCGATGACAAAGTGGTGGTTCGACACGGCGCACCCATAGCATTGCGAGCATGAGGCCGACGGACCGGCGAAAATGGTGATGTCAACCGGATTGGTCCCAGCGTGCATTGCCACGGGAATGGTGAAATCGTACCGGTTAAGCGCCTGGTCCCACTGCATCACCGACGCCGGATTGGCCAACCGCACGCCGTTGACCCAGATATCGTTGACCACGCCGTCTATGGGCGAAATGGTCGCCCAACCGGACACGTCGACCGACGGTATGGTGCGCTTGAAGAAAACGTAATCGCTTGACGGATTGAAAAGCGGGGAGGTCACCTGGGTCGTAAGCGTGTAATAATTCTGTTTGGTTTGCTGCTCCGCGGCCGACGGTGAATACCCCCAGATGAATTCGCCCTTTCGGTACACGGTGATGTAATAATCGATGGGCAGCGACCAAAAGTTATTGTCGACGTCGTCCTTCAATCCGACCGGTACTCCCGGAAAGTAAACCGGGGCAGTATGCGGTCCGAAGCTCCAGTCATTGGGGCTGATTTTATGCTTTGGCGGCGCGTTCATGAGGTCGAGGTACGGCGGGTTGGGACTGCGGCTGTCGAAAATAATGTCGAGCCTGATTCGCCCTTCCGCGTCCATTGTCACACCCCACAAAGGTACCGCCAGATAATACGCATAGGTGCCGTCGGCTGGATTATAGGTGTCGGGCATTTTAATGGGTTTCTGGCTGGATATCGCGCTACGAATGGCGGCATTGCTGTCGAGGTTATGTTGAAATCCGGCCGCGTCATACCAAATTCCGATGTCCATACGGGCGGCAAGGTCGCTTGGAAAATTTTCGGCGTCGGTCGCCCGGAAATACAGCCTGAGCTCGAGCGAATCATAGGCAGTGGCTTCCTGGTTGATGACGTCAATTCCCAGGGCGGTCATCCCCTGCCAGGTGTAGGTAAGGGCGCGGACGTCGAATTTGACGTGTTTTACGGCCGTGGTAAACTGGTAGTATTGCCCGTTGTTGTTGTCAACGGTAGTACCGGATTGCACGTAAAAATAATAGGTAGTTTGCTCTTTCAGCCCGCCAAGCTTAACAAAATGGAAATTGACCGGGTAGCCAGACACGTCGCCGTTTTGCACTATTTTCGGCGGCCTGGCAGTGTCGTAGACCACCTTGCTGTCGAACGCGGCGTTGGGCGTGTACCAGAAGAT
>Ga0182017_10000199_pt1 | contig 46757 bp, 42 predicted proteins | sample 712E3DmetaG_FD_120492 | JGI IMG/M metagenome (GOLD analysis project Ga0182017, IMG submission 120492) | Permafrost microbial communities from Stordalen Mire, Sweden - 712E3D metaG | ecosystem: Environmental > Terrestrial > Soil > Wetlands > Permafrost | place: Sweden: Stordalen | collected... | reverse complement strand
GCCGGTCCAGATGTCGATGTTCTGCTGCGTCGTCAGGTTCGTGACGCCGGTCACGTCCTTGTTGGTGACGACGATCCAGCCCTGGCGAGCAACGATGTGGTCGATGAGCTTGTTGGCGTCGGGCGTCGCCAGCTTGGTGGCGGCGAGAACGTCGGAGGCGCCGATCTGGACGGAGCCCGCGGCCACCTGGCTGAGGCCGGTGCCGGAGCCGCCGCCGTTGACGGTCACGGTGGCGCCGGGGCAAGCCTTCGCGTAGGCGGTGGCGGCGGCCTGGATCAGCGGCTGGAGGGCGGTCGAGCCCGACGAGGTGATGCTGCCGGTCTGGCAGTTGACGGTCGGGGCCGGCGTGGCGGTCGGGGCCGGCGTGGCGCTCGCCATGGGCGCCGTCGAGGGTGCGGTCGTGGGTGCGGACGTTGGAGTGGCCGTGGCGCTGGCCGACGTGCAAGCCGCAGCTAGCATCGCGGCCGCAATGGCCAGGGCGCCGAAGCGTCGCGTTCCGTTGAGCAACGTACTGTCTCCTCTTGGCTGGGCAGTTGATTGAGCGGATCTGCTCCCAGTTCAGAGGGGATCGTCGAGCCGGGCGTTTAACGCTGTGTTGGCCCTTCGTTAACGTTCGCCGGGCCGCCCTCGCCGGCGTCCTGGGCGGCGTGCGCCTGCCGTCGCGGTTCGAATGGCGGTTCGAACAGGTAGCCCGATCCTCGAACGGTCAGCAGGCGGACCGGGTTTGCCGCGTCCCTCTCGATCTTGGAGCGGAGCCAGAAGACGTATACGTCTACGGTCCGCTCGTTTCCCACCGGTTCGTGCCAGACGCGGCGCATCAGCTCTTCGCGGGAGAAGGCACGGCCCGGGTGCGTCGCCAGAAAATCGAGCAGCGCAAGCTCCTTCGGCCGCAACGACATCAGGTGTCCGTCGCGTCGGATGGCTCGAGCGCGCCGATCCAGCTCCACGCCGTCGCCGATGGCGATCCTGTCTTCGGGGAGTTTCGGGCTCACCGGACCGCGACGGCCGGCGATCGAGAGGCGGCCGATCAGTTCCATGGGGTCGGCCGAGAGGTCGACGGCGTCGTTGAAGCCCAGTTCGAGCGCGTGCAGGCGCAGGGCGACCGCCTGGTGCGGGCTCATCAGAACGGCGCACGATGCGGGGTTGGAGTCGAGCCAGCTGGCCACCCGCTGGAGGTCGACCGGTCCCGCCGGGGGCGCCATCAGGACGATGAGCGTCGGGGCGGCGAACGCGAGAGCGTCGGCCATGCCTGCGGACGTCCGCTCGACTTGGACCTCGACCTCGGGGAAGATCCGCTCCAGATCGATGGGACCGTCGGGGTTCGCGAGAACCAGCCAGCCTCGGAACGGACCGCGCAAGGCCACGAGCGGCTGGCCGACCTGCGGATCGTTGGTCTCGGTGCCAGTGAGGACGTCGTCGTGCGCCTGCGTCATCCGCCGAATGTCGCGACACCGTGTTAACGCCGTGTTCCGGCCCCGTGAACGTTCGCTTCAGCAGGCGGAGCCGACAACACCGGCATGCACCACCGGCGGACGGCTAGGCGTGCTTCACCACGATTCTTTCGATCAGGTCCGCGACGTCCTCGCACTTGTCAATCGTGTCTTCGAGAAGGGCGTAGACATCCTTCCACTTGAGTATCTCGAGAGTCTTGGCGCCGTCGTCGAAGAGGCTGGCGATCGCGGAACGGGCCAGTCTGTCGCCCTCGTTCTCGATGCGGTGGACCTCAACGATGTAACGATCGAGATCCTTGAAGCCGCGCAGGTTGGTCAATGCCAGGTGGAGCGTCTCGCAGGCCTGGACGACCAGGGCCGCCTGCTTGACCGAAGTCTTGGTCGGCGACTCGATCCGATACAGCACGAAGGTGTCGGCGACCTCCTCGATCAGGTCGAGGATGTCGTCCAGGCCGCTGATCAGGGCGTGGATCTCTTCGCGATCAAAGGGTGTGACGAAGGTCGACTCCAGGCGCCGCCCGATGTCGTGGCTGATGTCGTCGCCCTTGTGCTCTACCTCGCGGATCTTCTTGGCCGACTTGTCGGGGTTGTCGAAGCTGCGCAGCATCGCCTCGAGCTGGCGGGCGCCGTCCAGCACGTTGGCGGCATCCTCAACGAAGAGGTCGAAGAAACGCTCTTCGCGCGGGATCAGTCGAAATGAGGGCACCGAGCCAACCTCCGGGAGGGTCGCGATCTGTGGGACGAGCCGGCCTGCACGGTTCGGCTCCGTCCGAACGAACTCTGTGACGAACTCCTATGTTGAGCGCGTTCTAGGGTACCGTCCAGCGAACATGCCTGCTGGCCGAGCCCAGGCATCCAGCCGAACCGCGGCGGCTGTGCCATGCTCGACCTGTGGATGCCGTCGAGCTGCTCTTCATCGGTGGGCTTGCCGTGCTGTTGGGGTGGGCCCTGGCGGTCGCAATCTCGCGCGGTCGGGCGATCGAGCGACTGCAGGAAGAGACCGGCGCGAGCGACGCCGACGACGTCGAGAGACGGGTCCGGATGGCCCTCGAGGAGACCGAGGACGCTCGCTGGCATGCCGAGCAAACGAGCCACGACACGGGCTACCTGACCGAGCTGTTAACGTCCGGCGTGGTCCGACTCCGCGACGATCTCACGGTCGAATTCGCCAACGGGGCCGCCCACATGACGCTCGAGCGACGGCCGGGATCCATGGTTGGGCGGTCCGCCCTGGAGGCCTTCGTCGACGCCCGGATCGAGGACATCGCCCGGACTGCCATGGAGTTCGGGTCGGCCAACGGCGAATTGACGGTCCGTTCCGGCTCCGGGGCCACGGTTACGGTTCGGGCTCGCCGCTCGCCCGTATCCGGAGTGTGGCTCGTTCTCGAGGATGTCTCGGAGCTGCGGCGGCTGCAGCGCATGCGGGCGGAGTTCATCGACAACCTCTCGCACGAGTTGCGGACGCCGCTCACCACGATCAGCCTGCTGGCCGAAATGGCCGCTCGGGACGCGGAGTCGGCCTCGCCGCGCCTGAGGGACCGGATCTCGAAGATCGAGATCGAGACGGGGCACCTGACCCAGATGGTCAACGAGCTGCTCGACCTGTCGCGCATAGAGAGCGGGACGGCTCAGCTGCTCCTCGACGACGTGGACCTGGTCCGCCTCGCCCGCTCCACGGCCGAGCGGCTGCGTCTCTTCGCCGAGCGGCAGGGTCTCCGGATCGAGCTGGACGTGCCGGACCGAGTTTCGCCGGTCAGGGGCGACGAGGACCGCATCGGACAGGTGCTGGTCAACCTCCTCCACAACGCCGTCAAGTTCAGCCCGGACGGCGGCCGGATCGTCCTCGGCTTGCGTGAGGAGGGTGACGAGGTGACGGTCTGGGTCCGCGATCCGGGCATCGGCGTCCCGCGAGCGGACCTGGCTCGCATCTTCGAGCGGTTCTACAAAGTCGACCGGGCCCGGGTCAGGGGACGAGGCGGCACCGGTTTGGGTCTGTCGATCGCGCGCCATGTGGTGGAATCGCACGGCGGGCGCATCTGGGCCGAGTCCGAGGAAGGATCGGGCTCTACCTTCAAGTTCACCATCCCGATCGCGGCGGCGGGCGGGAGTGCGGCTGGAGTTGTCGGCGCCGCGGCTGCGGCCCAGAGTGGCCCCGGGGACGTGCCTTCGGCGGGTGCGGCTTCCGCGCCGGACCCTTCGCCCGGTTAGGGCTTGCCCGGCTCCGGTCGGGCGGCCGGTTTGGCCGGCGGCTTCAGCGTCGCCCGACGCGGCGTGGCGGCGGGCTTCGTCGCCGCGGCTGGCTTCGCCGTTGCGGCTGGCTTCGCCGTTGCGGCTGGCTTCGCCGTTGCGGGGGGCTTCGGGGCTGCGCTCCTGGCCGCTGCCGGCTTCCTGGCCGCTGCCGGCTTGGGCGTTGCGACCGGCTTCGTGGCCGCGGCCGGCTTGGGCGTTGCGGCGGGCTTGGCTTCGGCCACGATCCGCAGTTCGATCAGCGCGGCTTCGGCCTCCTGGCGCCGACGGTGGGCGCGTTCGAGCTTCCGGATGCGCTTGAGCTCCAGGCGGGCCGCGTCGGCCAACTGGCGCTCAAGGCGCCGTAGTTGCTTTCGGACCCCCGGAGGCACCTTGCCGGACTTGTCGGAACGCGCTTTCGCCATTTCGAACCCCTTCCGCTGTAGTGACGCGGGTCGGCGCGCTCATTCAACCCGGCGCGCGCAGGCAGCCGCCGAAGCATAGCTCGGCCCGGCCGACCGTCAATCCTTGTCGCCGCCCGCGACCAGCAGTTCCGGTGGCACCAGCCAGCGCAAGACCCCGCTCCCGGGACGGAGCGGCCGCGTCGCGTCGATCCGGACCAGCGCCGCCTTGCGGAGCGGCAGCCCCGAGACTCCGATCAGCTCCGCGGCGAGCAGGCTGAAGTCCGGGTCGTGGCCCACCAGCATCGGCCGGAGCGGGTTGCCGGCCTGGCGCAGCAGTTCATCGACCGCGTCCAGGTCGAGCGGCTCGCCGAGCGCCTCGACGACGGCCACGCCGACGCTGAGCGCGGCCCCCACCAGGCGGGCCGTCTCCAGGGCCCTGGTCTTCGGCGAACTCAGGATGGTGTCGGGTCTGAAGCTCGTCGTCGCCAGGAAGAGCCCGAGCCGCTCCGACTGCAGCTGGCCTTTCTCCGTCAGTGGTCGGACCCCATCGGAGCCTGTCCACTTCATCGGGTCGCCGGCGTGGGCGTGGCGCAGCAGACACAGCTGGAGATCGTTGGTCGGGTTCACGGCTCGATGATCTCACGCGGGATCGAGTCGGGCCAGCGCCGCCGCGCCGGGTCAGGCGTTGAGATCCTCGATTTCGCCGATGGCCAGGAAGACGATTTCCTCGGCGATATTGGTGACCCTGTCTCCGATTCGCTCCAGGTCCTTCGCGGCGAAGAGCAGGTGGGCACCCACGTCGACCCAGTCGGGCTCGAGGCGCATCCGTTCGAGGGCTCGCTCGAAGTAGGCGTGGTAGAGCCTGTCCATCTCGTCGTCCTGAGCGGCCACTCGTCGAGCTGCTTCGACGTCGAGGTCCACCATGGCGCGCAGCACGCCGTGCAGGATGGAACTGGCCAGCTCACCCATTCGATCCAGGCTCGTCCCACCTGGATTCCGAGCGGCGCCGACCTTGGCGACTTGCTTGGCTACCCCGGCCGCGTGGTCGCCGATCCGTTCCAGCTCGTAGGTGACGTGGGCGAGCGACAGCACGAACCGCAGATCGCCGGCGACCGGCGACTGCGTTGCGATCGTCGTCACGATCAGGGTGGTCAGGTCGGTTTGGGCGGCGTTGATGGCCGCGTCGTTGGCGACGACACGGGCGGCAGCCCCGAGATCGCGGCGGGCCATCGCGTCGACGGCTGCGTCTATGGCAACCGCCACCAGCTCGCCCATCCGCACGACGCCTTCTCGGACCCCGAGCATCTCACGATCGAAGATGCCTCTGTGGCCGTGGGCAACGAATCTGTCGCTGTCTTGCACGCTCAGTCCAGGAACGGGTTGGGTGAGCCTCCGACCCAAGCCGGGCGGACGCTCCTGGTGGGCAAGCATAGCGATGAACTCGGGGCTAATGGTCGCGCTCGAGCTCTTCGGCCCGTTCCGAAGGTGCGCCCAGCAACTCCAGGATCGCATCGTGGTCCAGGTTGGTGCGGCGCGATACCAGCGCTGCGACGCGGTGGGGGTCGTGTCGGACGCGGACGAGTCTCCCGCGCTCCAGTCTCGGCCAGAGGGCCAGGGCGCGCGAGCAGTAGTCGGGGGTCAGGCTATTCATCCGCCAGTCCGTTCATCGGGGCGACCAGTGGATCGGCGCTCGGGGCCTCTACCTCGAGCTCCAGCCAGCGCAGGGCGTAGGCGAGGTCGAGGACTTCGGCCGCCGAACCGGAGGCCGGGGTGGGCGTTGCGAGCCGGTAGAGCGACTCGCGTCGATAGGAATCGACCAGTGCGCGGCGACTTCGGATGGGTTCGAGCTGGGCTCGGACCATGGCGACCCGGTCGGCCAGCGCCGGCGGGGCCGTGAGCTCCGTGTCGAGGATGGTCATCGTCGATAGGGTCTCCTTGTCCCTGACGGTTCGAATGACAACCGGCTGGGGACCTCGGGAGGTGCCGCTGGCGAGAAACCTACGTCCCCACGACACCTAGCCTGGCGCGAGCAGGTGATCGGGCCGTGAACCGTCGGTTAACGTTCCTGTCGAGAGCCGTCGAGGGCTACCTGCGCATCCAGGTGGGGAGCGTGGTGGATCACTGGTCCTGCGTCGATCTCCTCGGCCGCGTCGGCGTCCTCGACTTCGCTCTCCGTCCGTTGCCGCGGCTCGAAGAACGTCGTCGCAATCAGAGTCGGCACGACCGCGCTGAGGATGACCGTTGTCACCAGGACCGTGTAGGCATCCTGGCCGATGATGTGATTGGTGAGGCCGAATAGGGCGGAGATCGTTCCGAACGTGAGCCCGGTGGCCATCAGGAGGGTCGTGTAGTTGGTCTCGCGCACAGGCATGCCGGAGGCTTTCGCCGTGGGCCAGACGCCCACGCCTTTTGCCACGAGCTTGACGGCGAGAAAAGCACCGATCAGGCCAGCTCCGGCGGTCACAGCCGGCAGCGAGACGAATAGCCCGGCCTTGATGAAGTAGAAGGGAGTCAACAGCGAGAAGGCGATCGCTCGCATCCGGTTCACCAGAACTCGATCGTGCACGAAGACCCCGGCGACGGCCAGGCCCACCAGGTACGCGGGCAGGACCGCTTCGCTGCCGACGCTGGTCGCCAGGCCGCCGAGCAGGAGGAGCACCAGGAACAGGAACTTGATCTCAGGCTCCGAGACGCGGTTTGGGACCGTCCTGACGAGCCAGCGCAGCGATCGTGGCAAGAGGTAGAGCGCCACGGCGGTCAGCGCGATGAACAACAGCATCAGCGGGCTGAAGCTGGCGAACAGCACGCCCAGGGCAAGGACGGTCCCGAGATCGGTGATGAAGCAGGCTGCGAGGATGAGCTTGCCGAGATCGACCTCTGCCAGCCCGGACTCGACCATGACCGCATAGACGACGGCGACCGAAGTCGTCGAGAGAGAAACCCCCGCGATCTCCGCGGCCCGGAGATCCCATCCCGCGACGTAGTAGGCGAAGCTGAAGGCGCACACGAACGGAGCCGTAAACGAGACGGCCCCGATGGCCAGGCTGGCCTTGATGTGCCGGCGGAGCGAAGCCGGATCGATCTCGGCGCCGGCGAGGAACGTCAGCAGGACCGAGCCGAAGGTCGCCAGGAAATCGATCCAGGCGGTGGTGTGCAGCCCGGCGAAGTTGCCTGCCAGGACGCCGAACGCGATTTCGATCAGCGCGACCGAGATGCCCAGCCGGATCGACACGAGGCTCGCCGCAAGGGCGATCCCCATCCAGGCGGCGGCGACCAGATAGATGTTGTCCACGTGAGCGACCTCCGTCCGCAAGGCACGAAAAAGGCCCCCAGGTTCGGGGTGACCCAGGAGCCATCAGCCCTTGCGGGCGGTTCAGACACACCCGGTGGGTGTGTCTCGGCGGACGCCATCGCCGATCGACGTCAAGGTTAGGTCGCGCGCGGCGGAGTCGTCAAACGAGGCTAGAGGGAAGCCGCGGCCCGGCCCAACGCGCGCCTGAACGGGGCGCCGTTGACCGCCCGCCAGATCGGCCCCAGGGTCCGCTGCCGGCGCGCGACTTCGCGCTCGCGTGAGTTGAGGTAGGCGCCGATCGCCTCCGTCTCCAGTTTGGACAGCTCGCCGGCGCGGGCCACCAGCAGGTCCCGGGCCAGCTTCGTGGCCACGTCCGCGTCGTGAAGGCCGCCCAGGTGGTCCTGCAGGGCGCCAACCCGTGCCAGCAGCCGCTCGCTGTCTGGTCCCAGCGTTTCGCCGAAGAACTCGAGGGTGTAGCGCAGCCACTTGGTGCTGATGCGCAGCTCGTGCAGGGTCTCGATGTCCGCCCAGGGCAGGACCAGCTCGTAGGCCCGGACGGTCTCGTAGGCGGTCCAGATCTCGGATGCGGCTCGATCGCGGACGCGGTGCGGGGCCGTGGGCGGACCGACCGCGGCAGCGGCGTTGGCGCCGGCGTCCAGGAATGCCTCCATCTCCTCGATGAAGCTCGCGTATCTGTCCGAGTCCAGCTCGCCCAGGAGTTGCGTCCGGGCGTTGGCGCGCTGCCTCCGCCACAGCGACAGCAGGGGCTCCAGACCGGGGCGCTGATCCTCGTCCAACGCGACGCTGTAGGCCTCCAAACCTTCGATCAGGACGTCGAGGTCCCGCACGGCCCCGAGCCGGTCGGCGATCGTCTCGAGGTGGCGGCGGATCTTCTTGGTCTTGCTCGTCTTGAAGGCACCGTCGAAGACGCGCCACGCGGCCCGCATCCGCCGCGTCGCGACCCGCATATCGTGCAGATCCTCGGCGTCGTTGCCGCTGCGCGTTCCGGCTTCGCGCCGCTGCATCCTGGCGAAATGGAACTGCAGGACCTTGCCGGCCGCCTCGGGCAGGCTGTCCTCGGCGCTTATGCCGAGTGTGCGCGGGCCCGGTTTGGCAGGCGATGCGGCGGCAGCGGCGGCCGGCGGCTCCGCGGGCACGTCGGCCGGCGACTCGGACCCGATACCTGCGAGCAAGTCGGGCGGGGCTGCAAGCCAGCGCGCCTGGACATCCTTGGGCATCGACGGCATGGCCGTTCGAATTGCCTTCACGGCGCGGTTCAGCTTGGACCTCGAGACGGGCCGTAGACCCGCGTCGGCATCGAAGATCTCCACCAGGGCGGCCAGTGGCGTCTCGTCGCCTCGTTTCAGCTCCACCTCCAGCTCTTCGAAGCGATCGAGGACCCGGCCGTCTCCGAGAACCTCGACCTCGTCGAGGCTGAGTTCGGCGCGAGTGGCGCCGGCCCCGAGCGAGCGAACCCGTCGAAGCTGGCGGATCGTCAGCAGCTCGGTGAGCGCCGCGTCGCCGCATAGCTCCAGGATGACCGACCGAGCCTGCGAATGGGGCCAGTCGGCGGCGATGAGGCCCGCGTCGGCGGGGCCCTCGATCTCTTCGCGGCGCTGCAATCGCCCGCCGGAGAGGTTCCGGGCCTTGATGCTGATCTGGGTTCCGCGTGACGTCTTGCGCAGGCGAGCGGCGAAGCCGGCCCGATCGAGGGCCCAATCGGCCGAGTCGACATAGCGATCCTCGACCCGGATCGACTTGACCGCGCCTTCCGGTGTGAAGGGTCCGAGTTCGGGCGCCACGAGATAGCGATCGCCCCCGCCCGCGGTCACGACCTCGTACTTCATCTCGACTTCGATCTTGTGGCTCATGGCCATCGCCTTCCCCCCGATCCGGAGAGCGCTATGCCCTCGGATCGAGCGAGCCCGTGCCCGCATGCGGTCGATGAGGGGCGACGACCGCGGCCGCTGCCGAATGAGTGGCCTGCGCCTTCAGCGTCTCGAACGTGTCGATAGTACCCGCTGCGCCGTTCAGTTCCTCGGTCCGGTGGTAGACGCCCGCGGCGTCCAGTTGCCACGATCGGCGGTCGTCGGACAGCATGACCTCGAGCACGGCGTCGATCCTGGCGTGGGCCTCGCCGTCCTCGATCGGCACGATCGCCTCTACCCGCCGGTCCAGGTTTCGTTCCATGAGGTCCGCCGACCCGATGTAGATCTCCGATCGGCCGCCGTTGGCGAACGAGAAGACACGCGAGTGCTCCAGGTACTGGCCGACGATCGATCTGACGCGGATGCCCTCGCTGATCCCGGGCAGGCCGGGCCACAGCGAGCAGATGCCGCGAATGATCAGATCCACCTTCACCCCGGCCTGACTCGCGGCGTACAGGGCGGCGATGCAGGCGGGGTCCACGATCGAGTTCAGCTTGAGGATGATCCGGGCCGGCCGCCCGGCGCGGGCGTGGCCGGCTTCGCGATCGATCATCTCGATGATCCAGTTGCGCAGGTTCATCGGGGCCACGATCAGGCGCCGGAAGTCGCGCTGTCGCGACAGGCCCGTCAGGACGTTGAAGAGGTCGCTGACGTCGGCGCCCAGTTCGGGCCGGCAAGACAGCAGGCCGAAGTCGGTGTAGAGCCGGGCCGTGCCTGAGTTGTAGTTGCCGGTCCCGATGTGGACGTAGCGGCGCAGACCCGACGCTTCCCGGCGAACTATGAGCGTCGTCTTGGAGTGCGTCTTGAGGCCGACCAGCCCGTAGACGACGTGGGCGCCGGCCTGTTCGAGCTTGCGCGCCCAGACGATGTTGGCCTCCTCGTCGAAGCGGGCCTTGATCTCGACCAGGACCACGACCTGCTTGTCGCGCTCGGCGGCGGCGATGAGATCGCGCACGATCGGCGAGTCGCCGCTGGTGCGATAGAGCGTCATCTTGATCGAGAGGACATCGGGGTCCGAGGCGGCCTGGGCGATGAACCGCTGTGTCGAGGCGGCGAAGCTCTCGTAGGGGTGGTGGACCAGGATGTCGCCGTTTCGGATCGCCGCGAAGACATCCGCCGGCTCATCTTCGTCGGACGAGACCAGGCGCGGCGGCACGACGGGGGAGTAGGGCGGCAGCTTGAGGTCGGGCCGGTCCAGGCCGGCGATCTGCCACAGCCCGGTGTGGTCGAGCATGCCAGGCGTCTCGTAGCAATCCGCGCGATCGACGCCGACGCCCTTCTCGAGAATGCGTCGCATCGGTGCCGGCATGGCCTGGTCGACTTCGAGCCGCACCGCGTCGCCGAAGCGCCGCCGCCGCAGCTCCTCCTCGAGGGCGATCATCAGATCGTCGGCTTCGTCTTCCTGTAGTTCGAGATCGGCGTCGCGAGTTACCCGGAAGAGGTGGGTTTCAAGGATCGTCATGCCGGAGAAGAGCATGTCCAGGTTGGCGGCGATGACCTGCTCGAGGAGGACGAACTTGCTCGGCTCGATCTGGATGAAGCGAGGTAGAACCGCCGGCACCTTGACCCGAGCGAATCGCTCCTCCTTCTCTTCCGGATCCTCCATCCGGATCGCGACCGACAGGCTGAGGGTGCTGATGTACGGGAAGGGGTGTCCCGGGTCGACCGCCAGCGGCGTCAGCACGGGATAGATCTCGTCGGTGAAGCGCAGCCTGAGGGACTCGTGGTGCTGGGGCACGTCGGCGTAGTCGACGAGATGTATGCCGGCGGCGCTCAGGTCCGAGCAGACTCGGTCGAAGACCGCGCACTGCTCGTCGAGCAGCTCGCGGAATCGCTTGCGGATCGCCGCCAGCTGCTCGGCCGCCGGCTTCTCGCTGGGTGTGGCGGGGGCCGCGTGGGCCTCGGCCTGCTCCATGAGGCCGGAGACGCGGATCTGGAAGAACTCGTCCATGTTGCTGGCGAAGATCGCCAGGAACTTGACCCGCTCGAGCAGGGGGTTCCGCTCGTCGCCGGCTTCGTGCAGCACGCGGTACTGGAACTCCAGCGAACTGAGCTCGCGGTTGATGTACGGGAACGCCGAACCGGCGTCGCCCGGGGACGACGCCGTCCTGGTGGTGGACTTGCGAATGATCGCGGTCACGTGCTCTGGCTGCGCCTCGATGTTCTCGCACTCAGCCGCCGGTTAGTGCATCGGCCCATTCTCGACAGTCGGCGCAAGTTAGCAAGGGGCAGGCCCCTCGGTCCATGGGCCGATCCCGGGCGCCTCGCGCTCGGATTCGCGCGGCTCGGCTAGCCCTCGGCCCGGTAGCGGCGTTCGCCGGTCCGTGGATCTTCGTAGACACGCATCAAGTGGCGACTGGTGGGGTCGACGAATACCTCGGTCGTGGGTGCGAATCGCGGCTCGATGAAGCCGTCCTCGCCGCCGCCGGGACCCGGCTCGTCGTGGCTTCGTTCCGCGGCCTCCGACCGGTATCCCGACCGTTGGAGCACCACCACGACCATGATCCCGGCCCCGAGGCCAATGCCCCAGATCCCCGCGATCGTGGCGGTGCCGCCAACGCCGATATCGACCAATCCGCCCAGGAATATGAACGCCCCGACTGCGAAGGCGACTACCCGAACCCATTGATGGAGCATCGGAGATCCGTACCTATTCTCCGACGGGGCGTCCCGCGGCGGCGTCCGGCACGACCACGACCGCGGTCCCGTAGGCCACGATCTCGGACATCGTCGTACCGATCTCGGACGAATCGAAGCGCATGGAGATGACCGCGTTGGCCTGCATCGTGGTGGCGTTCTGAACCATCCTGTCGAGGGCCTGCCGCCGCGTGTTCTCGAGCAGCTCGGTGTATTCGTGGATCTCGCCGCCGACGATCGAGCGCAGGCTGGCGGCGAAGTTGCCGGCGAAGCCGCGGCTTCGCACCACCAGGCCGAAGACCTGGCCCTTGACCTCCACGACTCGGTATCCGGCGAGATATGGCGTTGTTGCGACGATCACTGGATCTCCTTCTGTGGCTGGCTACTAATTGCTGGTTCGTGTCGATCAGATTGTCTGCCCCCGCGGTTCGAATCGGATCGGTCGTTGGGACGAGTGCCGCCTCGTCCGGAAGGCCGAATGGCGCCGGCTATCCGGCGCCCCGATCCGTGGCGCAGATCGCGCACGGGCAATTCTCCCGAAGCGCCTCGTACGTGTAGTAGCCCGTGTCGTGGCCGTCGGCCCACGTCGGCGCCAGGGCATACTGGCCGACGAGTCGCATGTCGACGATCTGGGTCTGGATGGAGGTCAGGGCGGGGTTCGTGTCCAGCCAGCCGGGCCGGCCGGCTTCGCCCTGGCAGTAGGCGCACGGACAAAGCAGCCGCAGCGTGGTTGCGTCGAATTCGCTGTGGTGTCCGTCGGCCCAGTCGACGCTCACCAGGCCGGCCTGCCGGTCGGCCTTGATTGCCGTGGGCTGGTTTGCGGGGCTCGTGGTCATGCCTCATTCTAGAGTCGGCGTCGGGGCGGACGCCCACGGCGTCATGAACGAGCAGCGGACCCGGCTCGATGTGGTGGGTTCTCATGACCGCTGCCCCGAATGGCACAATGGCGCCGTCACGACCGATTGCCGACCTCTCCGAGATTGCCGCACAGCTGACCGCCGACTCCGTCCTCGAAAGGCTCGGCGCGGATCAGTCGCTTGGCCTCACATCAAGAGAGACTTCGGCCCGGCTGGCGGAGTTCGGTTCAAATGAGCTGGAGCCCTCTCAGAAGACTTCGCTACTGCGGCTCTTCTGGGATGGCGCTCGTGAGCCGTTCGTCGTCCTGCTCTTCATCGCCGGCTGCCTGGCCATCGCCCTCAACGAGGTACGAGACGGTCTGCTGGTCCTGGTGATCCTGGCCGCGATCGTCGGCGCAGGCGTGATCACCGAGTACCGTGGCGAGAAGGCGCTCGAAGCCCTGCGCGACGCCGCGGCGCCGCTCGCGCGAGTCCGGCGAGACGGGGCCGTCGTGGAGGTGCCGACCCGGGACCTCGTGCCGGGCGACATCGTCCTGCTGCGAACCGGCGACGTGGTCCCGGCCGACCTGCGGCTGATCCGTGCCGATGCCCTGGCATTCGACCGCAGCGTGCTCACCGGCGAGTCGCTGCCGCAAGCGGCCTCGGTCGAGCCCGACGCCGAGGGAGTGGCCCTTGCGGAACGGCGATCCATCGCCTTCGGCGGCACGGCCGTGGTATCGGGGCGCGGAGAGGGCGTGACCGTTGCCACTGGATTGCGGACAGAATTCGGGCGCATCTCGAAGGCCCTGGCGGGCCGCGAACGGCGCCGCTCTCCGCTGCAACGGGAACTCGATCGCCTGGTCCGCATCCTGCTGGTCGTCGCGATCGGCCTGATTGCCATCGTCGTCGGTCTCGGGTTTCTGAGGGGCCAGGAGGCCGGTAAGAACCTGCTGGCCGGGGTATCGGCGGCGATCGCGGCGATCCCGGAGGAGCCGCCGGCCCTGGTGGCGGTGGTGCTCGGACTGGGCGCCTACCGGCTGCTGCGGATGAAGGTGCTGGTCAGGCGGCTATCGGCCCAGGAGACGTTAGGTTCGGTCGACCTGATCGTCACCGACAAGACCGGCACGCTCACCGAAAACCGGCTGGCATTGACCTCCATCCGAACCCCGGCGGGCGTCGTCGAGGACCAGGCCGCGGTCGTCGAGCTGGCCACTCTCGCCGTCCGGGCCGAGGAGGACGCGTGGAGCGTAGTCACGGGCAACAAGCCGGGCTCGTTCAGCCGCTCCCTCTTCAGCTTCCTCTCCGAGCAGGCGGTCGTCCTGGAGCTCGATCCGGCCGACCTCCTCGAGGCCGAGCCCGTCAGCGACGATCGGCCCTATTCGCGGACGCGGGCCAGAAGGCCGGTGGCCGGCGGCGGAGCGGGCGGTGCCGTCCCCGGCGGGGCGGTCGAGGAACTGGCCCTCGGCGCGCCCGAGGCTGTGCTCGAGATGTGTTCGGGTCTTGCCCCGGCCGAACGCGAGGCGTGGCTGGAGCTCATCGAGAACCGCGCGGAAGCCGGTGAAAGACTTCTCTTGCTGGCTCGCTGCCTGGATGACGTGGCCTGGCTGCCTCTCGGCGTTCTCGCCTTCGCGGACCGCATTCGGGCCGGTATCCGCGAGGCTATGGTCCTGGCGGCCGCGGCCGGTATCCACACTCTGGTGGTGACCGGCGACCACCCGACGACGGCGGCGACCATCGCGGCCGAAGCGGGCCTTCCAAACGCCCACGTCGTGACCGGCCCGGAGCTTGCGGCCTGGGATGATGCCCGCCTCGCCGACGAGCTTCCGCGGCTGCACGTCGTGGCGCGGGCCATTCCGGAGCAGAAGTTGCGCATCGTCGACGTTGCGCGAGCCGCCAACCGCACCGTTGCCGTCACCGGCGACGGCGTGAACGACGCCCCGGCGCTTCACCACGCCGACGTGGCCGTGGCGATGGGGAGCGGCACGGCCGTGGCCCGCGAAGCATCGGATCTGGTCCTGGGCGACGACTCGTTCGTGACCCTGATGCACGGCCTCCGCGAGGGCCGCCGGTTGGTGGCCAACGTGCAGAAGGGCCTCGTCTTCCTGGTATCGACGCACGTGGCGATGCTGGGCTTCATCTTGATGGCGACGATCGCCGGCTTCGGTCAGCCGCTCCTGCCGATCCAGATTCTGTGGCTGGAGGTATTCATCGACCTGCTCACCGCCGTCTCGTTCGAGGGCGAGGCGGAGGAGCCGGGGGCCATGCAGCGCCCGCCGCGGCCGCGGACGCGCCCGCTGCTCGACTGGGGAATCCTGGCGCGAATCTGCCTGGCCGGTGGCTTCAGCGCTTTCGCGGCGCTGGTGTTGATCGAGCAGCACAGTCCGGACTTCACCCACGCCCGCTGGCTGGCGTACACCGCACTCGTGGTCGGGCAGGTCGTTCGAGCCAACGCCAATCGGAGCCTGGCGTATCCGGTTCTGCTGCGCCGCCCCAATCCGCTGCTGCTCGCCGGAGGCCTCGTGTGCCTCCTCGTCCAGATCGTGATTCCGTTCGTTCCGCCGCTCCAGGAGGCCTTTCAGGCCACGCCGCTGGACGCCTCCGACTGGTGGTTGGTGGCGCTCGTGGCTCTTGCGCCGGCGGTCGTCGCGGAGATCTACCGGGCGGTACGCCACCGGCCCTGGGTCGCCTGACCGGGCGGGTCGACGGAGCCTCTGTAAAGCTGACTTGACAAGTGGTTCCTGTCAAGCTAACTTGACAGCCATGCAGAACGACGTCCGGAAGCTACGGGAGGATCGAGCCCTCAGCCAGGGCGATCTGGCCAAGCATCTGAGCGTCTCGCGCCAGACGGTGAACGCCATCGAGACGGGGCGATACCTGCCGTCGCTGCCCCTGGCACTGGCCATCGGGCGGTTCTTCGGAAAGGCGGTTGAGGAGGTCTTCCATGTCGACGGGTAGGTGGTACTCGGTGGATCGGTGGTTCACGCCTGAGCGGGGCTGGGCCATAACCGCGCTGAAGGTCGGCGTGATCGTTGTCGTGATGCTGGTGTGGCACGCCTTCTTCTTGTTCGCGCTGATCGTTATGTCATTGGTGGGGTTGCGCGCGCTCATGCCCAAGAGCGAAACGGTGAGCGTGCTGTTGGGCGTGCCGGTCGACGAGCGCTGGGAGTCCATCAGCACTCGGGCTTGGGCTCTGGCCGGTCAGGTCGTGTTCGTCGGCGTGCTGACCACGCTCGTAGCAATGCAGATCTGGCAAACGCAGGGCTGGGGCGGCGATTCCACTCCGTATGCCTTGGCCGGCGCGGCGCTCGCCATCGCCTATCTCGGCGGGATCATCTGGTACAGGTGGCGACAGTGATCGCCCACGAAGGAGAACCGGTGATGTCGGTAAGCAGCAGGTTCTTCGGAAAGGCGGTCGAGGAGGTGTTCCATGTCGACGACCATGAATAGTAGGTGGCTCGTGCCGGCCGTCGGGTTCGTCATCGGCGTGTTGATCGCCGCCGCGGAGCTCGGCCGGCAGGCGACGCCGTGGCAAGCGGGTTTGGCCTTCGCAATCGTCGCCGTCTATGCGCTCGGCCTGCGCTTCCTCCAGTCGAGGAGCGAGACGGCGAGCCTGCTGTCGGGCCTGCCCGTGGACGAGCGCTGGGAGTCGATCAATGCTCGGGCGCTGGCCCTCGCCGCCCAGATCGTCGCGATCGTCCTCCTGATTGCCTTCCTTGGCACCCAGTTCGCGGCAGGCGACGCCACGCCGTACGCCGCCCTCGGAGCGACATTCGCCGTCGCGTATATCGGCGGGATCATCTGGTACAGGTGGCGACCATGATCGCCCACGAAGGAGAGCTGGTGAATTCGGTGAGAAGCACTTTCGGCCGCTGGTGGCTGGTTCTATTCGGGGTCGCGCTCGGCGGCGTCATGGGTGCCGCGGATCTGGCCATGAACGGCTCGCCGAGCCGCGCCGTGACCGATCTGGCGATCCTCGGAGGATACACCGTCGTGCTGACCGTATTCCGCGGCCGGAGCGAGACGGCCAGCGTTCTCGCCGGCAATCCGGTTGACGAGCGCTGGCAGGCGATCAACCTGCACGCTCTGGCGGCGGCCGGGATGATCGGCGCGTTCGTCGCCCTGGGTGGCTTCATCGCGGCCGAGGCAACCGGCCACGATTGGTCCGGGTTCGCGATCGTGGCGGGCGCGATAGGCGCCGGCTATATCGGCGGAGTCTTCTGGTTCAGGTGGCGACTGTAGCCGGCCGGCGAGCAGAGCCCCCCGTTGTACGCTGTCCCCGGCATTCAGTCGCGGTCTTCATGCTCACAGGGAGATCAATGTCTCTGATCCTCGACTCGGTCTCCAAGCGCTTCGGTGAGGTCCAGGCGCTGGGCGATGTCTCGCTCGAAATCGAGCCCGGCCGGGTCTTCGGCTTCCTCGGTGCCAACGGCGCCGGCAAGACGACGGCCATGCGCATCGTCCTGGACATCCTGCGGGCCGACTCCGGAACGATTACATGGAACGGCACTCTCAACACCGACCTGCCGCGCGAGACCTGGGGATACCTGCCGGAGGAGCGCGGCCTGTACGCCAAGATGAACGTCCTGGAGCAGCTCGTCTTCTTCGCCCGGCTCCACGGCATCAAGGCGAAGGCCGCCGAGCGTGAGACCCGCGAATGGCTCGAACGCTTCCGTATCCCCGAATACGCCGACCGCCGCGCCGAGCAACTCTCGAAGGGCAATCAGCAGAAGATCCAGTTCATCGCGGCCATCATCCACGACCCCCAGGTCCTGCTCATGGACGAACCGTTCACCGGTCTCGATCCCGTCAATGCCGCCATCCTCAAGGAGGCCTTCGGAGAGATGAAGGATCGCGGCAAGACGCTCGTCTTCTCGACCCATCAGATGGAGACCGTCGAGGAGCTGTGCGAGTCGATCGCGATCCTGGATCGCGGCCGTGTCGTGGTAAGTGGCTCGGTGCGCGACGTCCGCCGCTCTACGGGTCGCCAGATGGTTCGTGTCGCGGTCGAGGGCGATCCGGAGATGGCGTGGCTCGACGGCGTCGACGGAGTGCGTGTCATTCGACGCGGCCAGGACTACGTCGAGGCGGAGGTGGCGCCGGGCCATGACCCGGGCGCGGTGCTTGCCACGGCGCTGGGCCGCGGCTGCGCCATCCGCCAATTCGAGATCGCCGAACCTTCGCTGGAGCAGATCTTCATCGAGCGCGTAGGCCAGATCGACACGACCGAGCGGACACTCGCCCCCAGGACGGTGACGGTATGAACGGCTGGCGAACGCTCTTCCCCAACGCCTGGTACGTGGCCGTCCGTGAGTACCGCGGTCGCGTCCGGAGCCGCAGCTTCCTTCTGGGAACGATCCTGCTCGCGGTGATCGCGTTCGCCGCGACGCAGCTGCCGGTCCTGATCGATTTCTCGATGAGCACCAGCCAGACGCGCGTCGCCGTCGTCGTCGAGGCGTCGGGCATGCCGTCGGACTCGCAGGCTCTACTCGACAGCCAGCTCAACCCGGGTTCAACGGATCCGGCCGCCCACAAGGGGTTCGTCCTGACGTGGTTGTCGGCGGCAGACGCGGCGGCCGCGCAGAAGGATCTGGAGAGCGGCAAGTACGAGGCTCTACTGATCGTGGCCCGCGATGCGGCGACGGCCGACCTCGCGTTCACCCTTCGGACCGACATTCCCCAGGACGGGGGAGCGGTGAAGACCATCTCCGGCGCTCTCGCCACGCTCGAAATCGAAGACCGGCTCTTCCGGGCCGGCACCTCGACCGCGGCGCTGCGGGCGCCTTTCTCGTTGACCCTGACTCCTGTCAGTGCCACCTCGGGCGCCACCAACAACCTGAGCCACGAGGTTTCGACGAATCTCTTCTCGACCGGGTTGATCGTGCTCATCTTCATGGCCATCGTCACCTATGGCGCGTGGGTGGCGACGAGCGTGGCCGAGGAGAAGGGTAGCCGGGTCATGGAGCTGATGCTCAACGCCACGACGCCGCTGCAGATGCTGGCGGGGAAGGTGATCGGCAACGGCGGCGCAGGGCTGACGCAATACGGAACCATCATGGCGGCCGTGATCGGCGGGCTGCTGGCCCAGGCCCCGATCCACAAGCTCGTCGTCGGTACTGAGTCGGCCAGCCAGTTCGGCGGCCTCGACCCGGTGGTGCTGGGTGCGTTCGTGGTGCTCTTCGTGCTCGGGTTCCTGCTGTACTCGCTGCTCTACGCCGCCCTCGGCTCGCTGGTAAGTCGCCAGGAGGACGTCCAGAGCGCCACCTCGCCGCTGATGATGCTGTGCTTCCTGGGCTACTTCGGGTCGATATTCGCCCTCCAGGCGATCGACGAAGTGGGCGTCAAGATCGCCTCGTTCATCCCGTTCTTCAGCCCGTACCTGATGCTGGCTCGAGTCTCCTCGGGCCACGTGGAGCCGTGGGAGTTCGCGCTTGCGGTGGCGCTGCTGGCGGCAAGCGTCGTGGTGGCGCTGTTCGTTGCCGCCCGGATCTACAGCGCCGGGGTCCTGCTCTACGGCCAGCGAGTCAGTCTCCGCGAGGTCCTCCGAGCGACCAGGGTCTCCCGCTGACGGCCCACTCGCTGAGTGGATCAGCCGGCGGGGCGCCCGCATCCTCGCCGCCTCTGGAGCGCGCTCTCGCGCGCTGTGTCGGCGGCGATCCTGCGGGACGGCCTGCCGGCTTCTACTCTGTCGGAGTGGCCCTGTCGTCGACACTCGTGGGCCACTCGGGGACGGCTCACTCCGTGGGGTTAGTCGTCGAGCGGCAGCCGCTGGATCAGAGCGAGGACTGGGCGGGACGGGGGAGCGGTGATCGTGTCGGGGACGGCGTGGAGAGGCATTTCGCCGGGTTGGGCGGCTATCCAGCGCCATAGCTCGCTGCGGCGGCCGGGGAGGTAGGGGCTGCGCAGATGACGAGCCATCACGCCGCGAAGGCCCTGCTGGGCTACGGCGAAGTAGAGGTCCATGCCGTCACGGACTACGCCCGGAAGCACGACCAGCTCGGGGCTCGAACGGACGATCCTGGCCAGGTGCTCGCGCCGTCGCAGCAGGGGCTGGGCGATGATCTGGCGACCGCCGGCCCATAACAGGTCGAAGGCGAGATAGACCGGGATCGTGCCGCCCACCCCGCCGTCGGCGACCCGCGCGACCAGCGCCTCTTCGTCCATCCGACCGACCTTGTCGGGGATCACGATCTCGCCGTCAAGGATGGCGGGCAGGTCGCCGACGAGATCCGGCAGCGTGGCGAGTTCGGGGAAGTACGACGCCAGGTCGTGGCCGTTCTCGTCGAGCAGGCGCAGGCGCGGGCCGCGAGCCGTTCGGTCGGAGTCGATGAAGGCCAGGGCCCGGCGGCCGCCCCAGCGCGGCTCGAAGACGTGCTCGTCCGAGTCGAAGGCGGCGTCGGCCGGTTTGGGCAGCATCGGCCGCAGCGACCGCGGCAGCCTGGCCACGTCGCCGGTCAGGCTCAGGTCGAGCTGGTCGGACACACCGCGATGGTACGCCCCTGGCGACGTCGACCCCCTCAGTACTTCTCGGGGACGAAGTGCTGGTGGGCCAGAGGCGGGCGAACGTAGCCTTTGTCGACCTGGCGTGGCGGCAGGACGACCTGGTCGGGGGTCGTGTCCTCGTAGGGGATCATGCTCAGGATGTGGGAGATGCAGTTGAGCCGGGCGCGCTCCTTGTCGTCGGCCTCGACTACCCACCACGGCGCCTCGGCCGTGTCGGTGGCCCTGAACATGGCGTCCTTGGCCTTCGAGTAGTCGACCCATTTCGACCGGGCGGTGACGTCCATGGGCGAGATCTTCCAGCGCTTGGTCGGCTGGGTCATTCGATCCTGGAAGCGCCGTTCCTGCTCGACGTCGCTGACCGAGAACCAGTATTTGAGCAGGATCACGCCGGAGCGGATGAGCATCCGCTCGAACTCCGGCGCCGTCCGCAGGAAGTCCTCGTATTCGGCCGGGGTGCAGAAGCCCATGACGTGCTCGACTCCGGCGCGGTTGTACCAGCTGCGGTCGAAGAGAACCCACTCGCCGGCCGCCGGCAGCTGGTCGACGTAGCGCTGGAAGTACCACTGCGACTTCTCGCGCTCGGTCGGGATGCCGAGGGCGCAGATGCGGGCGACGCGGGGATTGAGGCTCTGGGTGATGCGCTTGATGACGCCGCCTTTGCCTGCCGCGTCGCGACCCTCGAAGAGGCAGACGACCTTGAGGCCGCGAAACTTGATCCATTCCTGGAGCTTGACCAGCTCGACCTGGAGCCGGATCAACTCCGCGTTGTAGAACTTGGTATCGAGCCTGGGGCGGTGCTTCTGGACCAGGTCGCCGGTGGTGGGATCGAATGAGTCGCGGTGGGCGATCCGCCTGTCCTGGCGCCGCTCGGCCGGCGAGCGGACGACACGCTTCTCGCGATGAACGGCCTTTGCGGTCTCGGAACGGGCAACGTCGTTCTCGGCGGCGACGGTGGGTGGCGCCGCGGCGGAGGCCCGGGCCGGCGCTTTGGCCGGGGCCGGCGCTTTGGCCGGGGCCGGCGCTTTGCCGGTGGCTCGACCTTTTGTGCCCGTCTCGGAAGTCAGCTTGACGGCGTCGGCGTCTTTGCCGCCGTGGACGGTACGGCGCTTTTTGGCCATCTCAGCCTCCCTGGGCGTGGACGGTATGGCATGGCTGCGGGCCTTCGACTACGGAGGCCGCTACGGCGTGACCGTGAACGACACCTCGGCGAGCACCTTGCCTTGCGAGTCGACGACCTGGAGCTTGTGCGTGCCCTTGGTGAGGGTGCCGCTCGGGCCCTGGCATGCGCTCAGATTGGAGGGAGTGTCCTCGTGGAGCCACGTGCCGTCGGACTGTACAGTGAAGAAGTCGGACACCTTGACCGCCTGGCCCCAATCCGAGCCGTCGAACCGGCTCGTAACCATGTCAGACCCCTGAACCGTCGCCGGCAAGGTCACCTTGACGGTGACGGGGCCGGGTGAGGCGCAGTTCAGGCTGGTGGGGTCGAGGGCGTAGCTTCCCGGAACCGGGCCGCTGCTGGAACTCGAGTTCATGGCGACGAAACCAACGGCCACGATCAAGGCCACGATCACAACCGCGCCGGCGACTATCAGGGCCGGGTTGACTCGCGCTCTGGCGGGAGCCGCGGGCGCGGCGTAGCCCTGCCACGGTTGCTGTTGCGGGAACGGCTGCTGCGGGGCCTGTTGCGGCTCCGGGGCTTGCGGCTCAGCGGCTTGCGGCGGGGCGCTCCAGACGGGGGCCGGCGGTGGCGCGGCAGGCGGCGGCGGTGGCGCGGCAGGCGCCGGCGGTGCCGCATGTGGTTGACTAACCACGATCGCTTGCCCGCATTTGGCGCAGAAGGGCTGTCCAGGCGAGACGGCGTTGCCGCAGCGCGGGCAGTATCCGGAACCCATCGCCATCAGGTATTCCCTCCGCGTGGTCGTCGGCTCCGGCACTGGAGCGAGCCCGGCTTGCGCCGGAGCCCGTGGGCTCGGGGCCGGCCTGGGTCCGAGCCACTGCGCCCGAGTATCGTACCGCCACCGCCGCGCCATATCCATCCCGCGTCGCGCGCCGCCCCCGGCGGGCCGGTACCATGCCACCAACGAGCGTCGTTTCATCGGGCCGTGGCCCAGGGCGCGCTCGGAGCGGAGGAGATCGCATGCGGATGTGGGGCGGTCGATTCGAAGGCACCTCGGACGAGCGCATGGCGGAGTTCACGCGTTCGATCGATTTCGATCATGCCCTGGCCGTCGACGACATCGCCGGCTCGATCGCCCACGTTCACGGCCTGGGTCGAGCGGGCCTGCTGGCGCCCGACGAGGTCGAAAGCCTGGTCCGCGGGCTCGAAGGCCTGCGAGTCGAAGTCGAGGCCGGCAAGCTCGCCTGGGATCCTTCGCTCGAAGACGTCCACATGAACCTCGAGGCCGCCCTTCGCGATCGAATCGGGCCGGTCGCCGGGCGGCTGCACACCGGCCGATCGCGCAACGACCAGATCGCCACCGACATTCGGCTGTGGCTGCGGCGGACAATCGACGGCCTTGACGGGGCCATCGTCGAGATGGAGCGCGCATTGGTCGGGCTGGCCGATCGTGACGGCGCGGCAATCCTCCCGGGCATGACCCACATCCAGCCGGCCCAGCCGGTCCTCTTCGCCCACCATCTACTGGCCTACGTCGAGATGCTCGAGCGCGACCGAGGTCGATTGGCCGACTGCCGCCGCAGGGCCAACGTCTCGCCGCTCGGTTCGGGCGCGCTGGCCGGCGCGGGCTACCCGCTCGACCGCGAGGCGACCGCAGCGGAGATGGGGTTCGATGGCGTGACGGCCAACTCGCTCGACGGCGTGTCGGATCGCGACTTCGTGGTGGAAGCGCTGGCGGCCTTCGCGCTGTGCATGGTCCACCTCAGTCGCCTGGCTGAGGAGATCACGTGGTGGTCGAACCCCAGGTTTGGGTTCGTCCGCGCGGCCGACTCGTTCTCGACCGGTTCGTCGATGATGCCCAACAAGAAGAACCCCGATCCGGCCGAACTCGTCCGGGGCAAGACGGCGCGTGTCATCGGGGGGCTGACCGGGATGCTGACGCTGCTCAAGGGCCTGCCGCTGGCATATCAGAAGGACATGCAGGACGACAAGCCGGCGCTCTTCGACGCGGCGGCCACTCTCGAGGCGTCGTTGCTGGTCATGGCCGGCATGGTTGCGACGCTTACCGTGAACCGCGACCGCATGCGCTCGGCGGCAGGCGAGGGGTACACCACGGCCACGGCCGTGGCCGATGCCCTCGTCCGGCGGGGAGTGGCCTTCCGGGCCGCTCATCACATCGTCGGCGCGCTGGTCGCCGAAGCGGAGCGTGGCGCGATGACTCTCGACGCCGTCGACGACGCCATGATCGCCGCCGCGCTCGCCCCTTCCGACGACTCGATCGCGGTCGCGCTCGTCGGCGACGCCACCGTACCCGGGGAGCTGCGCGCGGCCGCCGGCCTCGAAGGCGCCATGGCCGGTTGCGACGTCATCGGCGGGACCGCGCCTCGGCGCGTGGCCGCCGCCCTGGCTGCGGCAAAGGCGCGGCTGGCGAGGTAGCCTGGTTCAGTCACCGCCGACTCAACGAGCCACCACCGCGCCTCCGCATCGGTGCGCCCAGCGTCCGCTCGGTTGCGCCGTGGCACGATCAGTGTCGCGGCACGGTGCCACGTACTGAACGGCAACCCGGGCGCCACCCGGCCGTGACCGAGGGGTCACTCGGCCGCTACTGATTCCTCCGATCCGCATCCCTACGCTACCGTGCGGGCAGGGCGCACCCTGTCCTTCTGGATGGAATCAGAAGAGGAGAACCGCAAGTGATTCTGACGGGCCACCCGATCGATACCGGCGACACGGCGTGGGTGCTGATGTCGATCGCCCTGGTCATGCTCATGACGCCCGGCCTCGCTCTCTTCTACGGCGGCCTCGTTCGCCGCAAGAACGTACTCAGCACGATCATGCAGAGCATCTTCATCCTGGCCCTGGTGAGCGTGACCTGGGTCCTCTTCGGCTTCACGCTGGCGTTTGGCACGGACGTCAACGGCTGGGGCATCATCGGCGGCCTCGACTTCGTAGGCCTGCACGGCATCGGTAAGGACCCGATCTCCTACGCCCCGACGATCCCGGCCAGCGCCTACATGGCTTTCCAGATGATGTTCGCCATCATCACCCCGGCCCTTATCACCGGCGCTTTCGCGGAACGCAAGAAGTTCAAGGCGTTCGTGATCTTCACCCTGCTGTGGACGCTCCTGGTCTACTCGCCGATCGCCCACTGGGTCTGGGGCCAGGGCGGCTGGCTCAACAAGATGGGCGTCCTCGACTTCGCCGGCGGCACCGTCGTCCACATCAGCTCCGGCGTCGCGGCGCTCGTGGCGGCCCTGGTTCTGGGTCCGCGCGTCCGCCGTGAGTCCGAGCGGTTCGAGCCCCACGATGTCCGGCTCGCGGTCATGGGCGCGGGATTGCTGTGGTTCGGCTGGTTCGGCTTCAACGGTGGTTCCGCGCTGGGCGCAAACGGCCTGGCCGCCAACGCCATAGTCGTCACCAACACGGCGGCCGGCATGGGAGCCTTGACCTGGGTCACCGTCAGCTGGCTGCACAAGGGCACGCCCAGCGTCGTCGGTGCCATCTCGGGCGGCGTCGCCGGCCTGGTCGCGATCACGCCCGCCTCCGGCTATGTCGACGCCAGTGCGGCGATCATCATCGGCATGGCTGCCGGGTCGGTCTGCTATGGGGCGATCCTGCTGCGCGAGCGGCTCAAGGTCGACGACGCGCTCGACGTCTGGGCGGTCCACGGCGTGGGCGGCACGCTCGGCGCGATTCTGACCGGCGTCTTCGCGATCGCCGCCGTCAACGGCGCATCCGGCCTCATCGAGGGTAACGGCAGTCAGGTGTTGAAGCAGCTGGTGGCCGTGGCCGCCACGTGGATCTACAGCGGCATCGCCACCTTCGTAATCCTCAAGGTCGTCGACCACTTCGTCGGGCTCCGAGTCGAGGAGTCCGAGGAGGAGGCCGGTCTCGACGCCTCACAGCACGGCGAGGTTGCCTGGCAGACGGAGTAGCACACGCTCGCGGGGTCGATCCGCGCCGCCAATCGGCCGCCGACCGAATATCCCCGCTCGAGGCCGGCTCCAGCCCAGTCGGCCTCGAGCCCACCAGCCGGAACGAACGGACCGGCTGATAGGACGCGTCCCGAAAGGCAACCCTCGCGCCACCGAGCCGCTACCGGTTGGTCACTCAGCCGTTACCGATCCGCGCCCGTCGCACCCCTAAGCTTCCCCAAACCGAAACCTACCTGTGTGTTTCGTTGCGAGTGGGAGCCAGAAGCGTGCCGAGCGTGATCAACGGTGGGGACACCGCCTGGATACTGACGGCGACGGCGCTCGTCATGTTGATGACGCCTGGGCTGGCGCTCTTCTACGGCGGCCTGGTCCGCCGCAAGAACGTGCTCAGCATCCTTATGCAGTGCATGTTCATCCTGGCTCTCGTCAGCGTGACGTGGGTTCTGGTCGGATACACGCTCGCCTTCGGCAAGGACTTCAACGGCTGGGGCATCATCGGCGGGCTGGACAATCTGGGCCTCAAGGGCATAGGGACGGACCCTGGCCCCTATGCGAAGACGATCCCGGCCTCGGCCTTTGCCCTCTTCCAGATGATGTTCGCCATCATCACGCCCGCCCTGATCATCGGCGCCTTCGCCGAGCGCAAGCGCTTCAAGGCGTTCGTGCTGTTCGCGTTGCTCTGGAGCCTGCTGGTCTACTCTCCGATCTGCCACTGGGTCTGGGGCGATGGCGGCTGGCTGCGCAACATGGGCGTCCTCGACTACGCCGGCGGCACCGTCGTTCACATCTCATCGGGAGTTGCCGCCCTTGTGGCCGCCCTGGTGCTGGGTCCGCGCGTTCGGCGCGAGTCCGACCGCTTCGAGCCCCATGACGTCCGACTGACGGTCATCGGCGCGGGCATCCTGTGGTTCGGCTGGTTCGGCTTCAACGGTGGGTCGGCACTCGCGGCCGACGGCCACGCGGTCAACGCGGTCATGGTCACGAACACCGCCGCCGGAATGGGCGCGCTGACCTGGCTGACGATGAGCTGGCTGCACAAGGGTTCGCCGTCGGTCATCGGCGCGGTTTCGGGCGCGATCGCCGGCGAGGTCGGCATCACCCCGGCATCAGGTTTCGTTGACCCGAGCTCCGCAATCGTCATCGGCTTCCTCGCCGGCATGGTCTGCTACGGGGCGATCCTGCTGCGCGAGCGACTCAAGATCGACGACGCCCTCGACGTCTGGGCGGTCCACGGTGTGGGCGGGACGCTCGGCATCCTCCTGACGGGCATCCTCGCGGTTGGCGCCGTCAACGCCGGCTACTCGGGGCTGATCGACGGCAACCCGCACCAGGTCGTCGTCCAGCTGGTCGCAATCGCCGCCACCTGGATCTACAGCGCGATCGCCACGCTGATCATCCTCAAGGTCGTCGACCTGGCCGTGGGCCTGCGCGTCGACACCGCAGAAGAGGAGGCCGGCCTCGACTCATCGCAGCACGGCGAGGTCGCCTGGCAGTCGTAGGCGAGTGGCCGTGGCCCGCGGCAAGTGGCCGTGGCCCGCTGGCCCGGTGGCCGAGAGGCGTGGCCCGCGGCGAGGCCCGCTGGCCCGCGGCGAGGCCCGCGGCGAGCGGCCGTGGCGAGAGGTGTGGCCCGCGGCGAGGCCCGCGGCGAGCGGCCGTGGCCCGCGGCGAGCGGCCGTGGCCCGTGGTGAGTGGCGGGGCCGCGGCGTGGCCCCGCCGGCCGAGAGGTGTGGCCCGCGGCGAGCGGTCGTGGCCCGCCGGCCACATCAAGCCCGCGCAACCGCCACATAAGCGGGCGTTGAGGCGCCCGAGCGATCCTGGTCTTGATGGACAACCTTCGTCTCGGTCTTGCCCTCAGAGCAGCTCGGGTCAAGCAGCGTCTGCGGCAGCTGGATCTGGCCCTGGCGGTGGGCGTCTCGGCGCCTCTGGTCTCGCGGGTCGAGCACGGTCAGCTCGATCGGCTGTCGTTGCGGACACTTCGGAAGATCGCGCTAAGCTCGGTGTGAGCCTGGAGATCGTGCCGCGGTCTGCCGGCGGGGAGTTCGGCCGCGTCGTGAACGCCCGCCACGCAGCGCTGGCTGAGGCAGTTGCCTCGTGGGTTGCGCGCAAGCCGGGCTGGAAAGTCGCGACCGAGGTCTCGTTCTCGATCTACGGCGACCGCGGCGTTGTCGATCTCCTGGCCTGGCACGACGCCACTGGCTCGCTGGTCGTTATCGAGCTGAAGACCGCGATCGTCGATGTCAATGAACTGCTCGGGACGCTCGACCGGAAGCGGCGGTTGGCCGCACGCATAGCCTCGACGCGGGGCTGGACAGCCCGGTCGGTGAGCACGTGGCTGATCGTCGGGGACTCACGAACGAACCGCCGGAGCGTCGCGGGCCACCGAACCATCTTCGAGTCGGGCCTGTTGCTCGACGCCCGTTCGCTGCCCCCCTCTCTTCCTCCACCCGGACAGGGGTTCCGCCTCAGGCATCGCTTTCTGGACTAACTTGCCTGGAGTGAAAGTTGGGCAGGACTTCGCGGCGTCGCAGCGGGTGGTGTCGCGACGCCGGAACACGGCTGAGCGTGACTCGCGAATGAAACGCGGTCGCGGGGCAAGCCGCTAAGTCTCCGGGTCTACTTCTTGCCGGTTTCACCCAGCCTAACTTTCATGTGAGGCAAGTTGGACTAGATAGCGACCTCCGATGGCCGGGGCCGGGGCCACGGCGAGCGGCCACGGCGAGCGGCCAGGCCACGGCGAGCGGCCACGGCGAGCGGCCACGGCGAGCGGCCAGGCCACGGCGAGCGGCCACGGCGAGCGGCCACGGCGAGCGGCCAGGCCACGGCGAGCGGCCAGGCCACGGCGAGCGGCCAGGCCACGGCGAGCGGCCAGGGCCACAGCCGTCGGCCGTTCCGAGTTGGGGACTTGGTGACGTTGGGGTGTGGCAACGGCACGATCCGGCGCCGAACGGGCGTTTCGTACCGAACGGCAACCCTTGCGCTACCGCACCGTTACCGAAGGTCTACCGGTGCGCTACTGATTTGAGCCGACTCCATAAATAGACTTCCAGTTAGTGAAAGGGATGCAAATCCCGCTGGTTCAGCCGAAGGAGCCAAGAAATGATCGCAGTCGCTTTCCTCAGCTTCGCAGTCTTGGTCGTGGCCTGGTTCATCGCCCCGTCCCGCGCCCACGTAGCGGAATAGGAACCAACAAGCAAACCGCGCTCATCTCTGGGCTCCGGGCCGACTGAGGGTCGGCCGACCAGCCGGACAACTCGATACTCAAAACAACGACCCGCGCACCTTTCGGCAGGCAGCGCGGGTTCTTGTTTGTCCGGAGTTGGGGAAGCCCGTCCTGACCTGGGCAGGGCCCGGAATCGTCGAAGCGTCGAAGGGCGTCGAAGGGCGTCGCCGGAACCGGGGAGCTAGTCCACAGCACCGGCGTTCGGTCCGAGGTCGATCCGGGCCGACCAGGTCGCGGCTCCGATCAGCTCGGGGCGGTGCGTGATCATCACGACCGTCCGGCCGGCGGTCGCGGAAAGCAGGTCGGCGATGAGCGCGGTGGCCGTGGCTTCGTCGAGGTGCTCGGTTGGTTCGTCGAAGACGACTACCGGCGCATCGGCCAGGACCGCCCGGGCCAGCGAGAGGCGCTGCCGCTGACCGCCGGATAGCCGCGCTCCGTGCTCGCCGACAATCGTCGAGAGACCGTCCGGGAGCGTCGCGATCCAGCTCGCCAGCTGGGCTGCCCCGAGGGCCGCGGCAACTTCGGCGTCGGAGGCGCCGGCGCGGGCCAGCCGGACGTTCTCGGCGACTGTGGAATCGAAGACGTGCGGGTCCTGGGCGCACAGACAGACGACCCGGCGAACGTCGTCGCCGGCCAGATGCCGGATATCGACCGAACGGTCGGCGCCGACCAACTCGACCGATCCGGCGGAAGGCTCGAGGAACCGAACGAGCACAGCCGCGAAGGTGCTCTTGCCCGAGCCGCTCGGCCCGGTCACGAGCAGGCGCTCGCCCGGCCGGACCTCGACGTCGGGCAGCACGAGCGCGTCCGCCCCGCCCGGGGAGTAGCGGGCACGCAACCCGCGGCAACGCAGCCCGTACGGGCCGCCGGGGAGTGGCTCCGGCACCGCCGGCTCCGCGACCGGATCCGGGCGCGATGTCACCTCCACCAGCCGCCCGGCCATGGCCGCCAGGCCGGGGAGATGCTGTGATGCCGGCACGAGACCCGCCACCGCCTCGTGGACCGCGATCGGCGTCAGCGCCACCACGGCCAGGCCCACGCCACCCAGTGAGCCCGCGCGCACCGCCGCGATCCCCGCGACCAGCCCGAGCCAGACGGCGACGCCGCTCGCCACGCCGGACAGCAAAGCCCCGACCCCGGCCCCGCTCGCCGTCCGGGCCTCGGCCGCCGCCAGCCGGCCGTCGATCGCGCCGAGCTCGACGAGCCGCGCCTCGGTCGCGCCGCAAACGAGCAGCTCGGGCGCGCCCGAGATGACCTCGAGCGTCGCGGCCGCCAGCTCGCCGCGGGCTCCGGCGATCCGCCCCTCGCCACGGGCCGCGACCCGAATCGTGACCAGGGGAATCCCCAACGCGACGAACAACAAGGTGACCGCAAGCACCGCCGCCGCGGCCGGCACGAGGAGCCAGATCGCAACCACGGTGACGGTCGCAGCGACACCGGCGACGAGGTAGGGGAGCAGGACCCGCAGCCACAGGTCGGCCAGGCCGTCGACGTCATCGACCAGCCGCGACAGCAGATCGCCCGAACGGAACTCGGCCAGTCCGGCCGGGGCCAGGCGTTCGAGCCGGGCGTAGGCGACGCCCCGAAGCCGAGACAGGACGCGGAAGGCGGCGTCGTGACTCGCCAGCCGTTCGGCGTAGCGCAGGACGCCGCGCCCGATTCCGAGGGCCCGCACTCCGGTCACGGCCACCATGAGGTACAGCACCGGCGGCCGTTCCGCGGCTCGGGAGATCAGCCAGGCCGACGTGGCGGTCAGTCCGATCGCGGCCCCTGCCGCCGCCACGCCCGCCGCCACGGCCAGAGCCAGACGCCCGGTCACGGGCCGGCCGAAGCGGGTCACCCGCAAGAGAGCGGCGAGGCCGGCTGGGGCGGGCGCGGCGCCCTCGGCTCGGGTCGTGCTCATGCCCGCTCGGCCGCCCGTGCCGAGATCTCCACCACGCGATCGGCGATGGCCAGCGCCGCGGGCCGGTGGGCGACCAGCAGCACCGCCCGCCCGCCGTCGGCAGCCGCTCGCACCGCGGCCAGCACCGTGGTCTCGGAGGCGGCGTCCAAACCCGCCGTCGGCTCGTCGAGGATCAGGACCTCGCCGCCGCGCAGCAGCGCCCGGGCCACTCCGATCCGCCGCCGCTGCCCCGACGAGACGCCCGAACCGCCCTCGCCGAGCGGCGCCTCCGGGTCGATCCCGGTCAGGCCCACGGCCGCCAGAACGCGGCGAACCTCCCCGTCCGAGGCATCGGGCGCGGCCAGCCTGACGTTCTCGGCGACGGTCCCCGGGAAGCAGAACGGATGCTGCGGCACCCAGGCCACGTGGCGGTGCCACTCCGAGAGCGAGAAGGATGAAACGGCCTCCGGCCGTCCCTCCGGGGTCGTCACCGCCACGCGCCCGGCATCGGCCGGCCGCAGCCCCAGCAGGACCTCGACGAGCGTGCTCTTGCCGGCACCGCTCGGTCCGGCGACCCCGACGACCTCGCCCGCCCGCAGGACCAGCGATGCCCGATACGGCGCATCCAGATCGCGGCCGGGCTGTCGAACCGTCACGTCCTCGACCCGAATATCGGCACCGCGCAGGTCGGGGACCCCTGCCGTGCCGGCGCCAGATGGCGTGCCCCCGGGCGTGCTTTCGATTATCGCGAACACCCTGTCGGCCGCCCCGAGGCCTTCCTCCGAGGCGTGGAAGCTGGCCCCCAGCTGGCGGAGCGGCAGATACGCCTCGGGCGCCAGGATCAGCACGAAGAGCCCGGTGCGCAGGTCCATCGCCCCGTCGACCAGTCGCAGAGCGACGCCAACCGCCACCAGGGCCACCGACAGAGTCGCGATCAGCTCCAATGCGAAGGCCGAGAGGAAGGCCACTCGCAGCGTGGCCATGCTCTCGCGGCGGTAGTCGTCTGTGACCCGCTTCAGGCGCGCGAGCTGGGCCCCGGACCGCCCGAAGACGCGCAGTGTCGACAGCCCCGCCACGACATCGAGGAAGTGGCCCGAAAGCCGCGCCAGGGCGTTCCAGCGTCGCTTTCGCCGCCGCTCCGTGGCCGATCCGATGAGGACCATGAACATCGGAATCAGCGGCACCGTCAACGCCACGGTCAGGGTCGCCACGAGATCCGCGGTGGCGAGGCAGGCGATCACCACATCCGGCACGATCCCCGCCAGAACGAGTTGCGGCAGGTAGCGGGCGAAGTACGCGTCGAGCGAGTCGAGGCCGCGGGTCGCGAGGGCCACGACCTCGCCGCTGCCGGGCCCCGCGGCGCTCTCGCGGCCCGCGGCGCTCCCCGGCGCCAGCGCCACGCGCCGCAGCAGCTCCATCCGGAGGCTCGACTTGACTGCCGCGGAGCAGCGCCGCGCGACCCACTCCTGCGCCCACGAGACGCCTGCCCGCGCCGCCAGCACGACCGCCAGAGCGGCCAGCGTCGCCCCCAGCGAGTCGAGCCCGGCGCCGCCGAGGAACGCCGAATCGATCGCGACGGCCAGCAGCCACGCTCCCGCCACGGCCAGGGCGGCCGTGATGAGACCCATCGCCACCGCGGCCGCCAGGGCGACGGCCGTGGCCCGCGCGTACCGGAGCAGCCGCCGGTCGATGACCCTCAGTTCGAGCTCGCCGCCGCCGGGCCCGCCGGGGCCGAAGGCGCCGCGACGTCCGGGATTCGGTCGGCCGTGACTCGCTTGCGGAAGACCCAGTAGGTCCAACCCTGGTAGAGCAGGACGAGCGGCGTGAAGATGACCGCCACGACCGTCATGATCGTCAGGGTGTAATCGGTCGACGACGCGTTGCTGATCGTCAGGTTGTACGCGGCATTGGTCGACGACGGCATCACGTTCGGGTATAGGTTCAGGAAGAGGGCCACCACCGCCAGCCCGATCGTGGCGGCGGTGCCGATGAAGGCCCAGCCCTCATGCCGCAGCCGGTTGGCCGCCAGCGCACCGACGAGCGCCAGGGCAGCCGCGACGGACACGACCGCCGAGCCGGGCACGAACTTGGAGGCCTGCGTCCAGCCGAGGAAGACGACCGCGGCCGCCGCGGCGACCAACCCCACGAACACCAGCAGCCGGTTGGCCCGGGCACGGAGCTCGCCCTCGGTCTTGAGGGCGATGTACGCCGCGCCGTGGGTGATGAACAGCGTCAGCGTGACTACTCCGCCGAGCAGCCCGTACGGGTTGAGGAGCGTGAAGAGGTCACCGGTGAATTCCTTGTTCTGATCGATCGGGACGCCGGCCACGATGTTGGCGAAGGCGACGCCCCAAAGGAGCGCCGGGAGGGCCGAGCCGACGAAGATCGCCCAGTCCCAGCCCGCCCGCCAGCGGGCACTGTCACGCTTGCTGTGGTACTCGAAGGCGACGCCGCGCAGGATCAGGGCCACCAGGATCAGGAAGAGCGCCAGGTAGAAGCCACTGAAGAGCGTGGCATACCAGTGCGGGAAGGCGGCGAAGGTCGCCCCGCCGGCGACCAGGACCCAGACCTCGTTGCCGTCCCAGACAGGACCGATGGCGTTGATGAGAGCCCGCCGTTCGGGGTCGTTTCGGCCCAGGAAGGGCAGCAGGATGCCGAGCCCAAAATCGAACCCTTCGAGGACGAAGTAGCCGATCCACAGAACGGCGATGAGCAGGAACCAGATGTCATGCAACATGGCCGTCTCCCTTAGTACGCAAACGGAGTGGACTGGTCGGCCGAGTCGCCGGCTCCGGGCGTCCCGTCGGCGACCTCACCCCGGATCCGCTTGGCCAGCAGCCCGACTTCAACGACGGCCAGGCCGCCGTACAGCAGCGTGAAGCCCACCAGCGTGATCCCTACCTCCAGCGCGCTCACGCTCGGTGAGACGCCGTTCGAAGTGGTCATCTGCCCCTGGACGATCCAGGGCTGGCGGCCCATCTCGGTGAAGATCCAGGCCACGGAGTTGGCCGCGAGCGGTAGCAGCGGCAGGGCAAAGGCGATTGCCACCGCCCCACGACCGGGCAGGCGGCCCTTGCGCATCCGCCACAGGAACCACAGCGCGGCCAGCGCCGCCAGGCTGCCGGCGCCGATCATGAGCCGGAACGACCAGAAGGTGACCGGCACGATGGGGGAGTAGTCGCCCGGCCCGTACTGGCCGGCGTACTGGGTTTGCAGGTTGTCGATGCCCTGAACCGTGCCGTTGGGGTCGTGCGTGGCCAGGATGGAAAGCACGTTCGGGATCTTGATCGAGACGATCTCCTTGCCGCTGAAGTCCCACAGCGTGAAGACGGAGAACGGCGCCGACGACTGGGTCGTCTGCAGGTCCTCGGCGGCGGCGAGCTTCATCGGCTGGTCGACCGCGATGTGCTGGCCAAGCTGGTCGCCGGTGACCACGATGAAGAGCCCGGCCACGAGCAGCGCCACCGCGCCGACCTTGGCGGCGGTACGGAACGGCGCGCCGTCCTCGGCCGGCCGGCGGAGAAGCCGCCACGCCGAGACACCCAGCACGAACGCGCCGCCGGTCATGAAGCAGCCGGCGATGACGTGGGGGAAGGCCCAGATCACGGTCGGGTTGGTCAGCACGGCGCCGAAGTCCTTCAGCTCGGCCCGGCCGGCGGTCGAGTTGACGATCGACCCGACCGGCTCCTGCATCCAGGCGTTGGCGGCCAGGATGAAGAAAGCCGATAGCAAGGTTCCGATGGCTACGATCCAGATCGAGGCCAGATGGACGCGCTTGGGCAGCTTGTCCCAGCCGAAGATCCACATCCCCAGGAAGGTCGATTCGAGGAAGAAGGCGAGCAGGCCCTCGATCGCCAGCGGCGCCCCGAAAATGTCGCCCACGAAGCGGCTGTAGTCGCTCCAGTTCATCCCGAACTGGAACTCCTGGACGATACCGGTGACGACGCCCATGGCGAAGTTGATCAGGAACAGCTCGCCGAAGAAGCGGGTCAGCTTGAGGTACTTGGGGTTGTCCGTGCGGAACCAGGCCGTCTGGAACCCGGCCACGATGAACACCAGCGAGATCGTCAGCGGGACGAACAGGAAGTGGTAGACGGTGGTCACACCGAACTGCCACCGCGCGAGATCAAGCGCGTTCATTCACGGCTCCCATGGCATTCCCGGGTCGATCCGACTGCCACGACCGCGACTCAGGGGGACGCGCTGATTCGCATTCGTCGCCTCGCTGGCACTCCGCCACGCGCACCGCAAACGGTACCGTGGAGTTGCCGGCTCAGCAATATCGGGGCGGTGAGGGCTCCGGGTGCTCCGATTCCGCCTGTTCAGCTGCGGTTGGGGAGGGAGTCGGCTCGGCGGTCCAGCGGCATTCGCGCGGTCGTTCAAGCGGAAGGAAGAACTACGCCGTCTCCTCGAGGCGGTAGCCGACGCCGCGGACCGAGGCGGGGACGGGGGCGCCGGCCTCATCGAGCTTGGAGCGCAGGCGGGCAAGGTGGGGCTTGAGCCACTGCGGGTCCGGGTTGGGCTCGCCGGGCCAGCCGGCGGTGAGCAGCGTTGAGTGGGAGACGACGTGGCCGGCCGCGGCGACGAGGGCCGCCAGGAGGCTGTACTCGGTCCGGGTCAGAGTAATCTCCTCGCCGGAGACGGCGGCGGTGTGGCGGCCGCGATCGAGGACGATGGCGCCCCAGCGCAGCTCGCCGACGCCGTGCGGCTCGGCTTCGTTGCCCCGGCGGCGCATCACTGCGCGGATGCGGGCCAGCAGCTCTTGCTTGCCGAACGGCTTGACCACGTAGTCGTCGGCGCCGGTGTCGAGCGCTTCCACCTTGGCCCGCTCGTCGGCCTCGCCGGTCAGGACGATGATCGGCGTCTGAGACATGCGGCGGATGGCGCGGCATACCTCCACGCCGTCGAGGCCGGGCATCGCCAGGTCGAGCAGGACGAGATCCGGCCGCTCCTCGCTGAAGCGGCGCAGGGCGGTGTTGCCGTCGTAGGCGGTCACGACGCGGTGGCCGGCACGGCCGACCAGGGCCGACACCGCGCCTACCATGGCGGGCTCGTCGTCGACGACCAGCACGAGCAGGCTCGCCTCCCCGGGTCCTGTGCCGTTCACTCGCCGCCTCCGCTCCGCTACCGATTCGCTACCCTTCGGGACCCGCCTCGGACATCACGCCCGCCTCGGGACCGCCGGTGCTTTCGTCAGTGTGGCGCTTTTCGGGCACGGCCACCATGAATCGACTCCCACCGTACCCATTTGATTCCAACCAGACACGTCCGCCCATCGCGTCCATGAGCCGTCGGGCGGCATAAAGGCCGATCCCGGAGCCCCGCGGCCGGTTGGCGGTTCGAACGTAGGCCTCGAAAACGGACTCCCATTCCGGCTCGGGGATGCCCGGGCCGTCGTCGGTGACGTAGATCTGGACCTCGCCGTTCTTGCGCCACGCGCCGACGCTCACGGCCCCGCCCTCCGGCGAGTATTTCACCTCGTTCTCGAGGAGATGCTCCAGGACCTGGCGGAAACGGCCCTCGTCGCCGATCCCCATCAGCTCCTCCCACGTCCCGGTCCGCCGCAGCGGGTGCTCCCGCAGGAGCGGGGTCATCTCGCCGATGGTGTCGTTGACGGCGCGGGCGATGTCGAACGGATCGCGGGCCAGGCCGGCCGCCAGCCCCTCGCCGCGGACGGACGCCAGGATCGAATCGACGAGCCGGTCCAGGCGCGTGACCTGCCCGATCGCCTGGGCGCGCCATTCGTCCACGACCTTTGGGTCCGGCGTCGCGCCTCCGCCGGCCGCGTCCACGGCGGCATCGGCGAGCAGGTCCAGGTAGGCGCGGACGACCGCCAGCGGCGTGCGCAGCTCGTGCGTGACCACCGCCAGCAGCTCGGCCCGGGCGCCGTCGAGGGCGGTCAGGGTCTCGAGCTGCTCCTCGGCCTCGGCCTGGAGGCGGCCCTTCTCGATGATGCCGCCAAGCAAGGCGCCGATCGTGACCAGGAATTCGACCTCTTCGGGCGAGAAGATGCGCGTCTCGATGGCCTGGAGGTTTATGACCCCGATGACCGAGTCGTTCCAGGGCAGCGGGACCGACAGCATGGAGACGAACTGCGACTGGTCGAAGCCGGGCACCCACTTGAAGCGCGGGTCGACTCGAACGTCCGGCGATGCCACCGGCTGGCCGATCATCGCCGCGTGGCCGGTCAGCCCTTCGCCGACGGCAAGCGTCACCACGCCGATCTGATCGCGGTCCAGGCCGTTGGTGGCGGCCAGGCGAAGCCGGGCGACATCGCGCTCCATCAGGTAGACGGAGCAGACGTCCACGTCCAGGGCGGTCGTGGTCCGATCCACGATCGTCCGCATCAGCTCGTCCCAGTTGCGGGCCGTGGTCAGGAGCTTGGCGAACTCGTGCAGGAACTCGAGCTCGCGCAGCTTCCGTTCGCCATCGAACGGCGCAGCGTCGGCCGGCGCGGCCTCGGTGGGCTTGTTTACGCTGCTCATCGGTTCGATCGTCCGGGCCGGCTACTTCACGCCGCGCGCCGGCGCGTCGTAGACCTTCGTCGGCAGGCCGGCCAGAAGCGGCTCGGTCCAGGTCCAGGCCGCGCCGTGGCTCTTGCCGACGGCGCCGTGCCGGGCCGCCTCGGTTCGGAGCGGTAGCCCGAAGATCTCGATGAACCCGACCGCGGCCGCGTGGTCGTAGGTGTCGTCCGCCTCGTACGTGGCGAGGGACTTCTCGTATAGCGAGAGCGGGCTGCGCCGCCCGGTAGGGATGGCGTTGCCGTGGTCGAGCTTGACGCGGACTTCGCCGCTGACGACGCGCTGGCTGCTGGCCGCGTAACCGCGCAGGTCGCGGTGCAGGGAGCTGAACCAGAGTCCGTCGTAGGTGAGCTGGGCCAGCTCGTCGGCCACGATGCGGTTGAAGCGCAGCGTGTCCTTGGACAGGGTCAGGCCCTCCAGGGCGCGATGGGCGCGATGGATGACCGTGGCCGCCGGGGCCTCGTAGATCTCGCGGCTCTTGATGCCGACCAGCCGATCCTCGACGTGGTCCACGCGACCGACGCCGTGGGCGCCCGCCAGCTCGTGCAGACGCTCGACGAGCGCGACCGCGTCCAGCCGCTCGCCGTCGAGCGAGACCGGCACGCCGCCCTCGAAGCCGATGACGATCTCGACCGGCGCGGGAGCCGCCTCGGGGTCGACGGTCCAGCGGTAGACGTCGGCCCGCGGCGCGGTCCACGGATCCTCCAGGATGCCGGCCTCGATCGACCGCCCCCACAGGTTTACGTCGATCGAGTAGATCGAATCCTTGGTGATGGTGATCTCGATGTTGCGTGCCTTCGCGTACTCGATCTCCTCCTCGCGCGAGAGGCCCATGCCGACGCGCATCGGGGCGATGACGGCCAACGATGGGTCCAGGGCGTGAGTCGCGACGTCGAAGCGGACCTGATCGTTGCCCTTGCCCGTGCAGCCGTGGGCGACGGCGTCCGCGCCTTCCTTGTGCGCCACCTCGACGAGAAGCTGGGCGATCAGTGGGCGGGCCATGGCCGTGGCCAGCGGGTAGACGCCCTGGTACAGCGCTCCGGCCTGGACGTGGGGCCAGCAGAAGTCGCGCACGAACCGCTCCCGCCCGTCGACCACGTAGGCCCGGCTCGCGCCGGCGCTGATGGCCCGCCGATCGACGTCTTCCTTGAGGACGCCGCCGCCGAGATCGACGGTCAGGGTCACGACCTCGACGTCGTACTGCTCGCGCAGCCAGGCGACGGCGACCGACGTGTCGAGTCCGCCGGAATATGCCAGCACCACCTTCTTCATCGAGGAGCCTCCGTGAGCGTGTAAGGAAGTACCGGCGGCAGCCCGGAGGCCCCGGCCGGTTGATAGCTCCCGAAACGGACCAGCCACCGTTCGAGAGCGGCCTCGGTCTCGAATAGCACGAGGAGCGTGTTGTCGCCGGCAAGGGTGCCGACCTGGTCCTGCAAGCTCGACTGGTCGATCGCCTGCGCGATCGCTCCCGCCGAGCCCGGCGTGGCCAGCAGGACGAGGCTGAGACCGCTCCGCCCAATGCGAACCGGGATGTCCTCGAGGAGCCGCCGCAGCCGGCTGTCGTAGAGATTGCCGGTGGCCGCGCTCTCGGGAGTGGCGTAGACGTGGCGGTCGCCGCGCGGCACCTTCACCAGGCCCAGCTCGGCCATGTCGCGACTGACGGTGGCCTGCGTGACCTCGAATCCGGCCTCTCGGAGCAGCTCGACCAGCTCCTCCTGGCTGCCGATCGGCGAGCGCGCGACCAGATCGAGCAGGGTTCGCTGCCGGCGGCCCTTGGCGTTGACGCCGCTGCCGTTGAGGATCATGGCTGCCACCCGATCAGGCCCTGCCGGCCGGGGCGCCCGTGGCGCCGCTCGGCTCGCGTGCGGCGGTGATGCGGGTCCCGAAGGTCGGGTCGTCGAGGGCGCGAGTCAGGGCGTGCGGATCCGACGAGTCGGCGATGACGGCCTCGGCGCCGGGCCAGTTGACCGCCTGGAGAGCGGCTCGGATCTTGGGCACCATGCCGCCCTTGATGACGCCGCCGGCGATAAGGTTCTCGGCCTCGTCCGAGGTCATCGTTGCGAGCTTCTCGCCGCCCGCGTCGCGGATCCCGTCCACGTCGGTCATCAGGACGAGCTGGCGGGCACCGAGCCCGGCGGCGATGCCGGCGGCGGCGTCGTCGGCGTTGACGTTGCAGACGATGCCCTGCTCGTCGCGGGCGAGCGGCGCCACCACGGCGACTTGCCCCGCGACCAGGAGACCGTCGATGAAGTCGCGGCGGATGCCGACGATGTGGGCCACCAGCCCGAGGTGAGGTATGCGCTCGGCGATCATGAAGCCGCCGTCCACGCCTGAGAGGCCGACGGCGTCCACGCCGCGGTCGCGCAGGTCGGAGACGAGCTCGGAATTGACCACTCCCCGCAGCACGGCGGCGGCCACGTCGAGCGCAGCCTGGTCGGTGACGCGCAGGCCGCCTTCGAACCGGCTCGGGACGCCCAGGCGTTCGAGCCATTCTGTGATGCGCTTGCCGCCGCCGTGGACGAGCACGACGGGTCGGGTACGGGCCACCGCGGCCACCTCGTCGAGGACGTGGGCCTGGTCGGCGAGCGTTGTCCCGCCGAGCTTGAGGACGAGCACTTCGCTCACGTCGTGTACTCCGCGTTCTCGATGACGTAGCCCTCGGTCAGGTCGCAGCCGAACGCCTCGCCGACGCCGCCGCCCAGGCCGAGATGGAGCCGGATCAACACCTCGGGCGCCTGCATCGCCTTTCGAACCGCGGCGCGGTCGAAGAGCAGGGGAGTGCCCTTGAATACGAGCGTGCCGGCGATGGCGATCTGGAGCTTGTCCAGGTCGAGCTCCGGAGCCCGGCCGGCACGCGGCATGGCCTCGGTGTGGTGCAGCCCGGCCGCCTCCAGGCACGGCTCGTCGGGGAGGCGGGCATTGCCGGCGGCGCTGGCCACGCGGCCCCAGTTGGGGTCGCGGCCGTGGACCGCGGCTTTGAGCAGGCTGCTGCTGATGACGCTCCGGGCGATGGCCCGGGCGTCGTGGTCGTCGGCCGCGCCGCTGACCTGGCAGGTGATGAGCGTGGTGGCGCCCTCGCCGTCCGCGGCCTGCTGACGGGCGAGCGACCGGGCCACTGCCTCGATTGCTTCGGCGAGCTGCGCCGCCTCGTGGCTGGCCACGGCGACGGACGCGCCGCTGGCACCGGACGCCACGAGGAAGACGGTATCGTTGGTGCTGGTGTCGCCGTCGACGCTGAGCTGGTTCCACGTCCGCTGGACGATCGGGGAGAGGATCCCAAAGAGAGTGGCGGGGGCGACGCTGGCGTCGATCAGCACCACGCTCAGCATGGTGGCCATGCGGGGATGGATCATGCCGACGCCCTTGGCGATGCCCGAGACGGTGACGGTGACCGGGGCGCCGTCCGGGCCCGGCAGCTCCAGCGCGGTCGTGGCCAGCTTGATCTTCGTGTCGGTGGTCATGATGGCCCCGGCCACGGCCTCGAGGCCGGCATTGGTCTCGGCCAGGTCGGGGACGAGCCGGGTCAGGCCTTCCCGGACCTTCGTCAGCGGAAGCCGCACGCCGATCACGCCCGTCGAGAGAGCGAGGGTTCGTTCGGGCTTGGTGTGGAGCAGCGTCGCGAGCGCCTTGCCGATCTCGCCCTGATCCGTTTCGCCGTCGACGCCGGTGGCCGCGTTGGCCGAACCGGCGGTGGCGACGATGGCGTCGGCCCAGCCGAACCGCCCGCCGCCGCCGATCTCGGTGGCGTTGAGATGGGCTCGCGAGAGCTTGATCGGCGCCGCCACGACCTGGTTTCGGGTGAAGGTGGCAGCTACGGCCGCCGACTCGCCGGTGGTGGCGATGACCGCCAGATCGGGCCGGCCCGACGGCTTGATGCCGGCCGCCAGCCCACCCGCGCGGAAGCCGCGGGGCATGACCGCGCGCTGCTCGACGGCGGGCAACTGGGTCGGCAGGGCCGGGAGGTCGGGCGCGGCAGCCGCCTGAGAAGAACCATCGTGGCCCGAGTGCATGAGATTCGATTCCCTCCGAATTGGCGTTGGGCGATCGGTTGGCCGCCGGTGACGCTGCCGGCCGGCCCTGTCGGGCGGTTGGCTAGGGGGCGATCGGGTAACCCTCGAGACCGGCCGTCTCGGGCAGCCCGAAGAGAACGTTGAGGGCCTGGACGGCCTGGCCGGCCGCCCCCTTGACGAGGTTGTCGATGACACCGATGGCCAGGACTCGGCCGCTGCGTGGGTCGACCTTGACGCAGACCCGACACAGGTTGCTGCCTGAGACGTGCTTGGTCGCGGGCGGATCGGCGACGACCTGTACGAACGGCTCGTCTCGATATGCCTCGTCGTACAGGGCATCCAGCTCGGCCTGGGTCACCGGGCGAGTGGTCCTAACGTGGCAGCTGGCGAGGATGCCGCGGGTCATCGGGATCAGGTGCGGCAGGAAGTCCACCGTGGCCACGCCCGGGTTGGCGTCTTTGCTACCGAGCGCGCCGCGCGCACCCTGTTGCCCGAGCTCCTGCTCCATCTCGGCGGTGTGGCGGTGGTTGAACAGGCCGTATGCCTTGACGCTCTCGTTGACCTCGGAGAAGAGCAGGTCCTGTCTGGGCTCGCGACCGGCGCCGGAGACGCCGCTCTTGGCGTCGACCGCCAGATCGGCGATCAGCCCGGCCCGCGCGAGCGGCGCCAGCGTCAGGATCGTGGCCGTGGGGTAGCAGCCGGGCAGGCCGATGATCGTGGTCGCTCGCTCGGCCGCGGCGACCATCTCGGCCCGGTGCAGCTCGGGCAGACCGTATACGGCTCCCGCCAGGAGGTCGGGCGCGGGATGGTCGAACTTGTACCAGGCGGGGTAGTCGGCCGGGTCGTGGAGCCGGAAGTCCGGACCGACGTCGAGCAGGGCCGAGCCGCCGGCGACGATCTCGGCGGCCATGCCGGCAGCCACTCCGTGCGGCAGGGCGGTGAAGATGGCGTCGGCTTTGGGGATCGTCTTGTCGACGACGAGTCCGGTCGCGCCCAGGTGCGGGTGCGAAGCCCCGATCGGCTCGTTGTCGCGGTTGCGGCCGTACAGTCCCGCGAGCTTGACGCGGGGATGGTTCAGCAGCAGCCGAACCAGCTCGCCGCCGGCGTAGCCGGTGGCGCCGACGATCCCGACGCTGATCATGTCGTCGCCGCCCCCGGCCCGGAAGGCCCTGGGCCCTAGGCCGCGGGAAGTGGAGCCGGGTGTGGTTCGCGTGGCTGTCATGGTCGCTGGAGTATACGGTCCGATGAATAGTCATGCAACCAGCTCGAACCAGGGCAGCACGTGGCGCCCTCGCCGTCTCCGCGTCCCCTGCGGCCTACACCTAGATGACGCCGGCCGCCACGACCAGGACCCAGGCCATCATGAACCAATGGAGCAGCCAGCCCCACAGGAACGACTTGGTCCGCCAGGCCAGTATGCCGAAGAAGGCGCCGCCCAGGACCGTCGAGAGCTGCTCGATCTCCGGCTTCCACATATGCATCAGGGCGAACGGGATGATCTGGAGCCAGATCGCGTCGGTGCCGTACTTTCGTCCGAAGGCCCACAACAGCCAGCCACGGAAGAAGAACTCCCAGGCAAAGAGGTCCACGCCGGTGTCGATGATCAGCCGCCACATCGGCGTGCCGCTCGTGTCCTGGGTGTAGTAGGCCCGGAAGTCGGGCAGCCGGCCGAGGAACCAGATGGCCACGGCCATGATCGCGACGCCGCCGACGACTATCGGTAGTGCCAGCCGCCAATCGCCGAGCCGCAGGCCGTAGCGACGTGGATCCTCGTGCCAGACGAGCAAAATGATCGCCACGGGAATGATGAACTCGAGCACGAAACGGGCGTACTCGGCGCCGAGGAAGCGGTCGTTGAAGGCGAAGATGAGGATGATCGTGGCCAGCGAGACCACCTGGGCGATTCGGGCATCGAAGGTCACACCCCAGACGTGCCACACCCGTGGGGGATCGATCGGCGGGAGGAGATCGCTGGCGTCGGTCGGTTCGGTGCTGGCCACGGCGCCATGATCGCAGGGACGGCGGCCGTCGTCCGGTCGAGTGCGCTCCCCGCATCAGGTGACGGCGATGGTCCGTGGCCGCGGCCCGCCGGCCCGCCGGCCCTCCGGCTCGGCTCTGAGCCGCGCGTCAGTCGGCCAGGACGTCTCTCATCGGCCCGGTGACCACGACCTCGCCCGACTCCTCGGTCGGTGGCGCGCCGCCGGCTCCGGGCCGTTTGATCGAATAGCGGTGGCTGATGCGTGCCGGTCCGGCCGCGATCTGGGCGCTGACCGTGCAGTACTTGGTCGCCGACAGCTCGATCGAGCGGACAACGGCGGCAGTCTCCACGTTGCCCTCAACCATGTGGATCACCGTGATCGTGAGGAAGACGTTAGGTGCCTTCTCGCGCTGGGTCCCGGTGACTTCGACCGAGTAGCGGTCGATGATCTGACGCTTCTTGGCCATGATGTCGACGAAGTCCATGGCCGTGCAACCGGCGATCGCCGCGAGAAGGAACTCGGTGGGCCGCGGGCCGGAGTCCCCGACGGCGTTGTCGACGACGACGTCGTGGCCCGAACTCGTTCTGGCCACGAAACGCATCCCACCCTCGTGCCCCAGGATCACCCGCTTCTCGCCCACGTCTTCCTCCAGGTTGTCAGGTGGCGCCGCCGGGACGGCGTCTAGATCGACGGTTGGAGCGTAGCCACGGTCTCGACGCCCGCCTCGGGCGTGTCGGCGGCTCCCGCATCCGCGTCCGGCGACGCGAATTGCTCGCGATAGAGCTTGGCATACAACCCGTCGGTTGCCAGCAACTCGGCATGCGTGCCCCGCTCCACGATCCGGCCGCGGTCGTACACGAGGATCAGGTCGGCGCGAAGGATCGTCGAGAGCCGATGGGCGATGGCGATCGTCGTGCGGCCGGCCTCCAATCCCTCGAGGGCGCTTTGAATAAGCCGCTCACTGACCGTGTCCAGTGCGGATGTGGCCTCGTCCAGGATCAGCACTCGCGGGTCTTTGAGCAGGACGCGGGCGATGGCGATGCGTTGCTTCTCCCCGCCGGAGAGCTTGTAGCCGCGCTCGCCGACGATCGTGTCGTAGCCGTCGGGCAGTTCCATGACCCGGTCGTGCATCGCGGCGGCACGGGCCGCCACCTCCAGCTCGGCGTCGGTCGCCTCCGGTCGGGCGTAGCGCAGGTTGTCGCGGATCGAGCTGTGGAAGAGGTATGTCTCCTGGGTCACGAAGCCGACGATCTGCCCGATCGAGGCCAGCCGGATCGTCCGCACATCCAGCCCATCGATCTCGACTGCCCCGGTGTCGACGTCGTAGAGCCGCGGGATCAGGTACGTGGTGCTGGTCTTGCCGGCGCCGGAGGGTCCCACGAGCGCGACCAGCTGGCCCGGCTTGACCTCGAAATCGATCCCCTCGAGCGCGAAGGCGTGCGGTCCGTCGGTTTCGGCGGCGGTTCCGGCCTCCGGGGCTGACGCACCGTTCGACTCCGGCACCCCTTCGACGGCCGCTGCCGCCGCCGTCGTCGGGTAACGGAACCAGACGTCACGCATTCGGACGCCGCCCCTGACCGCCACCGGATCGAGCTCGACCGCGTCCGGCGCGTCGGCGATCTCGGGCTTCATCTCCAGGTACTCGAAGATGCGGTCGAAGAGTGCGAGTGCCCCCTGCAGCTCGACCTGGACGTTGAGCAGCTGCCCGAGCGGGAAGAAGAGCCGGCTCTGGAGCGTGGTGAAGGCCACGATGTCGCCGATCGTGGGCGGATGCGGGTCGTGGTTGATCGCCAGATAGCCGGCCAGCCAGTACACGAAGGCCGGGATGATCGACATGATCGTGCCGATCAGGGCGAAGAACCAGCGGCCGACCATCGCCTGGCGGATCTGGTTGCGGGCGACCCGCTCGTTCAGCCCGGCGAAGCGCTCGATCGACGCCGCCTGCTGGCCGAAGGTCTTGGACAGCAGAATGCCGCTGACGCTGAGCGTCTCTTCCGTCGCGGCGGTCATGTCGGCCAGCGACTTCTGCGTCTCGGTGGAGGCGGCGCGGCGAACCTTGCCGACGCGGTTGGCGATGAACGCGAAGACCGGCAGCATCGCCAGCGACAGGATCGTCAGGCGCTTGTCGATGAAGAGCATGGCGATGATCGTGCTGATGACCACGGCGACGTTGCTGGTGATGCTGGCCGCGGTGTCGGTCACGACCGCCTGCACGCCACCGACGTCGTTGGCCAGGCGGCTCTGGATCTCACCGGTCCGCGTTTCGGTGAAGAAGCGCAGCGGCATCGCCTGGAGGTGGGCGTAGAGCGCGCCGCGCAGGTCGCGCATGACGTTCTGGCCGACCTTGTTGTTGAGGTAGCTCTGGCCCACGCCGATCAGGCTCGACACGATCGGGATGAGGATCATCAGGAAGACGAACAGGTTGAGCAGGCCCCAATCCAGATGGCCGATGGCGACGTCGATCAGCAGCTTGAGCAGGATCGGGTTGATGACCCCGAGGAAGCTCGTGATCAGGATCGCGCCGAGGACGACCATGACCTCGCGCCGGTACGGCACAAAGAAGCGCACGATCTTGGTCGCGGTTCGAGTGCGCCGCTCTCGGGGCACGGGCGGGGCGTCGGGGCGCTGAGTTGATGCGGCGAAGCGGTGCCTGCCGCCGCCTGAGAATGACATCGGGACTCCTGTGTGTGCCAAGACGCTATCAGGACCGCCCGAATGCCGCCCGAGACTTCCTCAGCCGATCGGCAGTCCGGCGGGTCGATCCGCTCCATCGGAGGCCAGAGCCAGAAGCTCGACCGCAAAGGCCTCGTTCGACCAGCCGTCCGGGCTCTCCGCGACCCAGACCAGCATGCTGCCGTCGATGTGCATCCAGACCGGCGCCCGCCCGCTCAACAGGTATCCTCCGTCGCCGCCGCCTGCGAATCGGAAGGCCGGATAGACGGCTCCCTCGGGCGACGTGGCGAACCACGCAATCGCGGGTCCGGCCTTCGTCATCGAGACGTCCGGGCGAATGGGCTCCGATGTCTCGGTGCTGGTTCGGGCGTTGAGGGCCACGACCCTGCCGGTGTCGAGCGCCTCGATTCCGACCGCCGACTGATACATGAGATCTGCGCCACCTGCGCCCGGAGGTAGATCCCACGCCAGGTAGGACCCGTCCGGCGAGAACGACGCCGACCCCACCGGCTGCGCCACCTCCATCGGGGCCGGATGTGTGGCGTCCGACAGCCACAGGTCACGCAGTCCTGCGGCGGACGGCTCGCCCTGGGTCAGGATTGCCAGCCTGCCACCGCCCAGCAGGACATCGTCGACCGGGGTCTGAGTCTGGCTCGTCCAGAGAAGCGAGCCGTCTATCGAGTGCACTTCCACGGTTTCGCCGGCACCGCCTCTCGCCGTCGCCGGCGGGCGGTCGAAGGCGAAGGCCGTGGCCGTCAGGGCCAGGTGAATCGGGAACTCGGCAACATCGATCGAGCCAGGCTGACGGACTCCGCTAGCGACCTGTCGCGGCCGGCCTCCATTCAAGTCAAGGAGCCAGACGCTCCAGCTCACGGCGGATCCCTCGCAACCGGCGATCTGTGCGGTGGCGCCGGCCGGCGACGTGACCACATAGGCAAGCTCGTGACCGGCCGCGGCCAGCTGGTTGATAGCCTCGCACCGGGCCGCGCTGACGAGGGTCTGCGGATCGTCGGCCGAGCCGATCAGGCTGGACTCGACCTCACTCGACTGGACGACGTAGAAGAGACGAAGGCCGATGATCGCCGGAGTCTGGCTGGTGATCTGTTGGGGGAGCCATGACTGGACGACCTGACCCGGCAGCAGTTG
>Ga0182017_10000197_pt1 | contig 46936 bp, 29 predicted proteins | sample 712E3DmetaG_FD_120492 | JGI IMG/M metagenome (GOLD analysis project Ga0182017, IMG submission 120492) | Permafrost microbial communities from Stordalen Mire, Sweden - 712E3D metaG | ecosystem: Environmental > Terrestrial > Soil > Wetlands > Permafrost | place: Sweden: Stordalen | collected... | reverse complement strand
TCCTTTCTTGCGAATCTGGAGTAGTGCTTTGGTTGGATTCTCCATCAGCTCCGCAACCTCGAAGCGATCCCCGCGAGCGGCCTCCAGGATTTGTTTGGCGACCTCCGAAGTCGAAACGCTTTCTCCCGTCTTCGAGGACAAAATCTCCTTGGCGCGCTCCAGGCGCGTGCGCAAGGCCTCGCTGATTCGAAGCGAGATCGTTTGCTGCTGTAAGGGCTTCTCGGGTTTTTCTGGTTTCTCAGGCATCCGATGTGCCTCCTTTTGTTTAGCCTCGTCAACAATCTTACACCTTGACGTGTCGTTTGCAAACACAGTAGACTATCGTGGACTTTGAGTCAAGTTGAAAACGAGACCAAGGGAGACTCAAGAAGAAGGGCAATGAAACACCGCAATACCCAACCCGCCGCGCGCAAGAACCCAGACTCGCCAAGAGTGTATGGCTTGCGCATCTCAGTAAGCCCGTCCGCAAGGTCAGAAAAACTGTCTGGAACGTTGGCCGAAGTTCAGGGATCGACGTTCGAGGCCCGAGCAAGTGAGGTGCCCAGTCTGCTTCTCTCGGAGGCTACGCATGAAATCACAGAGGGCGGAACACGAGAGGAAGGGCAACTCCTCAGTGTCCAAGAAGTAGCAAAGCTCCTACGCGTGCCAGTGTCTTGGGTCTACGGACGCACTCGAAAACGATCCTTGGAACGATTGCCTGGCTTCCGTCTGGGCAAATACTGGCGTTTCCGAGAAGAAGAAATTCACGCCTGGGTCAAACGGCAAAGCCGAGACCCCCATGCTGCTTGACATGAGCGATACACTCAGAAGTGACGCAAGAGAATGCGGACGGGCCAACGGAAAGGAAAGGATGGCACGACCGCGTTACCAAGATGGGAGTTTGTTCATTCGTGGCAAGCGCGTTAAAGTTTGGGTCGCACGCTGGAGGGAGGACGTGATCCGAGAAGATGGAACGCTGCACCGCACACAGCCAACCGTCGTACTCGGCGCGTTAAGTGAACTCTCGCGTCGTGAGGCCCGCTCGCTTCTTCAGAAGCGAGTGTCTGAAATTAATCAAGGACGGCATCGTGTCCGGCCCCTGATGACTCTTGAGAAGTTTTCGAGTGACCATTGGGAAGCTGGTGCCCTGCTAGCTCTAAAACCGAGCAGCAGTCGCATCTACAAATTTAACTTGGACAAGTACATCATCCCTGCCCTCGGATCACATCGACTCTGTGATGTGAACCGGGCAGCAATCCAACAACTACTCCTCTCTATGAGGGGCAAGGGATACTCCGCATCGACCCTACACAGTATTCGGGTCACCGTCGCAAAGGTGCTCCAGACTGCGGTCGAGAACGGTTATCTTGAGCGCAATCCCGCTCACGGCATAAAAATCGGCGAACGGGAGTCGAAGAAACAGCATACATTCTTGGAACCTTCACAAGTTCAACACTTGCTACCTGAGCTTCCAGAACCGTGCCGGATAATTGTCGTCACGGCGGTTCTGACTGGCATGAGGATAGGAGAGATTCTTGCGCTGAGATGGAACCGACTGGATTTCTTGCGTGGAACCATCGAAGTAACTGAAACATACTCTGATGGCCAATTCGGGACACCGAAGACTCGAAGCAGCCGACGTGTAATTCCGATGAGCGCTGCCTTGAGCGAAGCTCTCAAAATACATCGAGCCTCTTGCACAGGATCGACACCGCAAGACTTGGTGTTCCGAACAACAAAAGGGACGCCCCTAAGCCCCAAGAATCTTTACAACCGGGCTTTGGCCCCTACCTGCGACAAACTTGGCCTACCTCGTGTGTCCTGGCATTCGTTCCGTCATGGCAACGCGACGATTCTGGGAGAGGTGGGCGAGTCCATAAAGACGGCTCAGACAATTCTGGGCCACTCAGACATCGAAACAACACTTAACATATACATGCACGCAATTCCGGACTCGCAGCGGCGTGCGGTCGAGCGAGTCGCGGGGGTTTTGTTCCCAGATGTGCCTAAATTGGCCGTCGATGAGCAGACCCCAAACAAGCTCAACTAGAAGTTGTGTAAGTACTTAGGCCAAAAGAGTGGTGAACCGGGCAGGACTCGAACCTGCAACCCGCTGATTAAGAGTCAGCTGCTCTACCACTTGAGCTACCGGTCCACGGGCAATTTTCTATTTTACACGCTCACTTAATCCTTGTCGACACGCTCCGCCCAGCGCGTCCCGCTGCAACCACCTCGCCGCACCCTCTCCACTTCTCTCACTTCGCCCGCAGCACCGCCGCCAAATCCCGCGCCACTTGCCCCGCCCGCTCCAAATCCTGCGGGTCAAACGAAATCGCGGACACCCGCGGGTGCCCGCCTCCGCCGTACTGTTCCGCCAGCGATGCCAGATTCTTGTCCGCCGTCGCCTGGTTCCACGGATTCGTTCCCAGCGACACCTTCGCACGCACCGGCGACGCGCTCACGCTCACCGAATACACCCCCTCCGGATGCAGCAAATACGGAATAAATTTGTTGTACCCTTCCAGGTCCAGGTCGCTCACATCAAAAAAGATCACGCCGTCCTTCGATTCGCAGCGTTCCCGCAACACTTCAATGGTCTTCCGGTGCCGCTCCAGCAGCGGTCCCAGGAACTTCGCCACGATAGGCAGCTTCACCATCTCCGCCAGTGGCCGGTACGCCAATTCCTTAATGATCTGCGCCGGAATCCCGTTCTCTGGAGCCGCCTCGATCACCAGCGCCAATTGCGTCGCCGGCTCCGCCATCTCCGTCGCCGATTGCGCCGTCGGAAACTGCGCTCCGTCAATGATGTCACCCCAGTGAATCAAATCCATCAGCGGCTTGGTGTCAAACCCAAACTTCTCTTTCGTCACCGTCGCGATCAGCTTGGTGCACGACTTGTACTCCGGGTCGTAGTACATGTTCTTGCCGGGGTAGCTCCGGAAATACTCGGCATCCGCCGGCGTCAGAAACGCGCTCTGGTGGTGGTCAAACCACCAAGTTACCTTCGGCGAATTCGAGTACTTGAAATCCACGATGACGTTCTGATCCCCGTCGAACAGCCCCTCTTCCCAGGGATGCTTAGCCCTATGCGTCATTCCCGTGAACTGGAATTCCGCCTTGCCGTCAATACGCTCCCGGTAGAAGCGGTAGAACACCGCCGCCGAAGCGGTTCCGTCAAAGCAGCGATCGTGAAAGCACAGTCGGACTTTGGTCATAGCGAACGATCTTGTCTCCTCTCTCCACAGCCGCCGCCGAAAGAAGAAGCAAAGCCCTTCAAGATGTACGTGTCATCGCAGAAAGTCAAGCACAAAGCCCGGCGCAATCCTGGCCTTCCGTCACCTCTCTGATTTACAGGTGTTGATTCAACCGCCTGCTGAGGCGTTCACCGCGTACGAACGGTTCTTGGCCACTCCCGCCCGCAAGGTGAACCGTATGTTGAAAAACGAGGCTGCGGTCACGACCTTCTGCAGTTCCGCGTCTTCCGTGTACCGCCGCTTCGGGATTCGCCGCGCCAGAATCGCAAACTCCAGGGGTTCGCGCCGGAAAGGATACGGTGCCAGCGTAAACTCATTCTTCCCTTCCTTGCGTATTTCCCAATCCACTTCCGCGCCATCATCATTCACGGGCACGCCCTCGATGATTGTTTCGTCCGCGTTACCCAGGCAGAAAAACAGAGACAGCCGGTCCAGCGCGTCCAGCCGCTGCGAATTCGCCTTGATCAGTTTTTCTTCCGTGAACGGCCTCGTCGCCGGATTGTTCCGCAGGTCCACCTTCAGCCGCAATACCTGCAGCCGCAAGCGTTGCACAAAATCATTGGCGTGGTGTTGCTCCTGCGCCTTCATGTACTTCGCCGAATACCCCGGCATGGTCGCCTTCGTCCGGTCGTACAATCCCGTGCAATGCGCCGCCACCAGCAGCCCGGCGTACAAATCTGCTTTCACCGCCCGCTCAATGCCCCGCTGGTACAGCGCAACGTGCTCTTCCGTCGGCACCGTCATGAAGCTGTAAGGTGCAAACGTCTTCGGATCAACCCCGGGCGCCAGCTCCCATTCCTGCCAGCCGTTATCGTGTTCCGCCGCTGCCAGGCAAAACGATGCGAACGGCTCCGGCCGCGTGAATGTCTCGTTGCCCCATTCCCGCGCAAAAAAACCGGCCAGAAACGCGTGATCCGTTTGCCGGATCACCACCATCGGGTCGTCTTGCTGCAGAATCATCGCCCTGTCCTTCACCCGTTCACATCGGCTCGGGTTCCCACATTATCCGCCTCTCCACCAGTGGATTCCAGCACAACCCGCATCCCCCTCCCGTCTGGCCAAGACCCACGCAATCCAAGTATCATCAGTAGTACCGGTGCGGGAGTGGCGGAACTGGCAGACGCGCAAGACTTAGGATCTTGTGGCCGAAAGGTCGTGGAGGTTCAACTCCTCTCTCCCGCACCAAGCCTGCCCTCAGAACTCAGCGAGCCATTTCAAAACAGCGTTCGGGAGGGTACCACTTCAGAGGTTGCTGAAAAACGTTAGTTCGTTGTCATCCCGTAAAAGCGGCGGCGAGCCGCCGCACTCCAAAATCTCGCGCCACCTTCACTTTGTCATTCCGGCCGAAGTGCCGTGCCTTCTGCGGCACGGAGCGGAGGAATCTGCTTTTCCTTTCCACTCTCATTCAAAAATCACCGTCTTGTTGTTGTACAACAGTATCCGGTTCTCAATGTGCCAGCGAACCGCGCGCGAAAGCACGACCTTCTCCAGGTCCCGCCCCTTCTCCACCAGATCTTCCAGCCCATCGCGATGGGAAATGCGCGTCACGCCCTGCTCGATGATCGGCCCGTCGTCCAGCACTTCCGTAACGTAGTGCGCCGTCGCTCCAATCAGTTTCACCCCGCGTTCATACGCCTGGTGGTGCGGCTTGCCTCCCACAAACGCCGGCAGAAACGAGTGGTGAATGTTGATGATCCGCTGCGGGTAGTGCGCAATGAATTCCGGCGAGAGCACCTGCATGTACCGCGCCAGCACCAGCAGATCGATCTGGTGTGACTCCAGCAACTCCCGTTCTTGCTCTTCCACCTGCGCCTTCGTCTCTTGTGTCACTGGAAATATGTAGTAGGGGATCCCGTAAAAATCCGCATGGCGCTGTGCGTGGGGATGGTTGCTGATCATCAGCGGGAATTCGCAGGCCAGTTCGCCGTTGCGTTGCCGGTAGAGCAGATCCACCAGGCAGTGATCGTATTTGGAAACGAAGATCGCCACTCTGGGGCGGTAGCTGCCCAGCGCAATCCGCCAGTTCATCCCAAACTTTTTCGCAATCGGTCCAAACGCCCCGGGAAAATCTTTCAGCTCCAGCCGGAACCCGTCCAGGTCCCATTCCACGCGCGCCAGGTAATATCGTTCTTCACCTGCCTGGTGCTGCTCAAAATGCAAAATGTTCCCGTCGTACCGGTAGATAAACTCCGCAATCGTTGCGTCCAGCCCCTTCCGGTCGGGGCACTGGACCAGGAGGATGCCACTGTTTTTCACGAGAGTTCCCTCCGTCCTACCCCCATCTTAAGCGAAGCTATCTGTGACGTGGGACTCCTCCTCAAGTGACGCGTGACCAGTCAGTGATGCCTCCCCGCAAGCTTGCCTCTTCGGTTTTTCTTGCACATGTTGGTCTCTGTCTGACCACCCCTCGGCCATTTTGGAGTGCGGCGGCTGGCTTACGCTGACCTTCAAAGCGCCGCGACACTGCCAGCCAATCCGGCGGATTTCCTGGGCCCTCGCGTTGACCCCCGCCCCATCGTCCCCTATACTTTTACTTGGGATTTTTTTGCGGCCCGCCCTTCACCGCAGGTGGTTTCCCGAAGGTTCCCCAGACACAGCCAGTAAGTGACGGGACACTCGGGATTTGTCTTTCCCGCTGCACGACCGGGCTGGCGCGAAGCGCCTCGACGCGCAATTCACCAAGACTCTGCGCGCACTCAACAGGGAGAATCGCCATGGCGGAAGCAACTTGCCGGAGAGAACTCGAGCTGGAAATTCCGGCGGAAGAAGTGGCCAAGCAGACGGAGAAGGTGGCGAAGGATTTGGCGAAGGTGGCGCGCGTGCCGGGTTTCCGGCCGGGGAAGGCGCCGATCTCGCTGATCAAAAAGCGCTTCGCCGAAGACATCAAGGGCGAAGTCCTGCAGACCCTCGTGCCAGAGCGCGTCGAAAAGGCCGTCGCCGAAGAAAAGCTCACGCCCGTTTCCCAGCCCCAGGTGGACAAGCTCGAATACAACGAAGGCCAGCCGGTAAAATTCCGCGCCTCGTTTGAAGTCCTGCCCGAATTCTCTCTCGGCGATTACAAAAATCTCGAAATCGAACTCCCCGAAATGGCCATCACCGACGAAAGCGTCGCCAACACCCTCGCCGAAATGCAGCAGCGCGCCGCCACTTTCGTTCCCGTTGAAGGCCGCACCGTCCAGAATGGCGATTTCGTCCAGGTCAAGCTTCTCGGCACGCCCGAAGGCGGCGGCGAGCCTCTGCAAGCCGCTAGCGTTCTGTGCCACGTCGGCGCCGAAGAAACCATGGAGCCATTCAACGAACACCTGCTCGGCACGAGCGCCGGCGATCACAAGAATTTCGACGTCCCCTACCCCGCCGACTATCCCGACCCCAAGCTCGCCGGCAAGACTTTTCACTATTCCGTGGATGTCCTCGGCATCAAAACCAAGCAGCTCCCTGAGCTAAATGACGAATTTGCCAAGGACGTCAGCGACGCCGCCTCCCTCGACGAACTGAAAAAGAAAATCCACGAAGGCCTCGAGCACGAGCGCGACCATCGCCAGCAAGACATCACGCGCGAAAAAATCCTCGCCGAACTCGTCAAACTTCACGATTTCCCCGTACCCGAATCTCTCGTCGAGCATCAAATGGATGTGCGCCTCGAACGCGTCGTGCGCTCCCTGGCCCAGCAGGGCGTGGATCCCCGCGCCGTGAACGTGGACTGGGTCACCCTCCGCCGCCGCCAGCAAGACCGCGCCAAGGATGACGTCAAGGCCGAACTCGTCGTTGACCGCATTGCCACCGAGGAAAAGATCGAAGTCGGCGATGACGATCTTCACAAGGAGCTCGAGCACCTGGCCAGTCATAGTGGCGAATCCGCCGAAGTTCTCGAGGCTCGTTTGACAAAGCAGGGAGCCCTCGATAGGATGAAAGCGAAGCTGCGGAGTGACAAAACCGTCGACTGGCTGGCCCAGACTGCCAAGGTCAAGACCGTCGCCGCGGCCAGTGCCACCAGCGTCAAGTGATTTCATCCCCGCTTCTGCGAGCACATTCGTTCACATGAGACAACACGAAGAGCCCGATTATTACGCCACTACTCTGATTCCCATGGTGGTCGAACAGACCAGCCGTGGCGAACGCGCCTACGATATCTATTCCCGCCTGCTCAAGGAACACATCATCTTTATCGGCACGCCCATTGACGACCACGTCGCCAACCTGGCCACCGCCCAGATGCTGTTCCTCCAGGCCGAAGACCCGGAAAAAGACATTCAGCTCTACATCAATTCCCCGGGCGGCTCCATCACCGCCGGCTTCGCCATCTACGACACCATGCAATTCGTCAAGCCGGACGTGGTCACCACCTGCGTCGGCCAGGCCGCTTCCATCGCCGCCGTTCTGCTTGCCGGTGGCTCACCCAAAAAGCGCTTTGCCCTGCCCAACGCCCGCATCCTCATCCACCAGCCATGGATGAGCGGCCTCGGCGGACAGGCCACCGACATCGACTTGCACGCCAAAGAGATTCTGCGCATGCGCAGCACCATCAATCAGCTCCTTGCCAAGCATTCCGGCCAGCCCATCGAGCGCATCGAGAAGGACGTCGAGCGCGATTACATCATGAACCCGGAGCAGGCCAAGGAATACGGCATGATTGATGAGATCATCTACAAGCACAGGTAGCCCTGCGCAGCGTTGCTGATTGCTATCAGTACTACAGACTTTCTCTTTCGCCCGAGGGAGAATTCGGCCTAGAATGGAACCAAGGCTCCGGTGCTTCCGCCGGAGGACGAGGCCTTCACACACGTGAAAAAATACAGCCCAGACGAACCCCTGCGCTGCTCCTTTTGCCACAAGACTCAGGAGCAGGTAGAGAAGCTGATCAGTTCCCCTTCGGACTATCCGCGCGCGTACGTCTGCAATGAGTGTGTGGGCGTTTGCCAGACCATTCTGGAAGACGAGAAGCGCGAACAGGCCGCCGCTCCCGCGCGCCACCTGCCCCGGCCCCCCGAGATCAAGCAATTCCTCGATAGCTACGTCATCGGCCAGGATCGCACCAAGAAAAAACTCGCCGTGGCCGTCTACAACCACTACAAGCGCATCTTCCTCAACAAGCAGCCCGGTGAAGTGGAGCTCAGCAAGTCCAATATTGTCCTCATCGGTCCCACCGGCACGGGCAAGACGCTCCTCGCGCAGACCCTTTCCCGCATGCTCGAAGTGCCCTTCGCCATCGTTGATGCCACCACACTCACCGAAGCCGGCTACGTCGGCGAAGACGTCGAGAACATCATCCTGAAGCTCCTTCAGGCCGCCGATGGCGATGTGCAGAAGGCCCAGCAGGGCATCATCTACATCGACGAAATCGACAAAATTGCCAAGAAGGACGAGAACCCCTCCATCACCCGCGATGTCAGCGGCGAGGGCGTCCAGCAGGCTCTGCTCAAGATCCTCGAAGGCACCGTAGCCAACGTCCCTCCTCAGGGCGGCCGCAAGCACCCCCATCAGGAATTTACCCCGGTGGACACGACGAACATCTTATTTATATGCGGTGGCGCCTTTGTCGGGTTGGAGAAGATCATCGAACGCCGCGTCGGCAAGCATTCTCTGGGCTTTCACACTGACGCCGCCACCGCCACGCAGCAGCGCCGCAATACCGAACTGCTCGAACAGGTGCAGCCTGGTGATCTCATCCGCTACGGATTGATCCCCGAATTTGTGGGGCGCCTGCCCGTTGCTGGCGTCATGAGCGATCTGGACAAGGGCGCGCTCATGAAGATTCTTACGGAGCCCAAGAACGCGCTCCTGAAGCAGTACCAGCGCCTCTTCGAGTTTGAAAACGTCCGTCTCCGCTTCACCGATGACGCTCTCGATACCGTCGCGGAGCTGGCGCTTCAGCGCAAAGTCGGCGCGCGCGGCTTGCGTATGATCCTCGAAGACCTCATGCTGGAGTTGATGTACCACCTCCCGATGCAGCGCAAGGTTCGGGACTTTGTCGTGACCGCGGATATGGTCCACGGCCACGAGATCAATTGGAGCTTGCTCGAGAAGGCGGGATAACAAGTTTGGGGAGCCTTTTTCCCTAACGGCCAACATTCCCAATGGCCAAGCCCGTCTCATTGTCATTCCGAGGGCGGGTTTTGCCCGAGGAATCTGCTTTTTTTCTGAGCTGGGAGAAAGCGGACCGGCTTTCTCGGCCGCCGTAGCAAAGGAGTTTCAGGGGCCTGCATGTTCACTCGCGAAAAACAGGAAATGAAGCGCGTACCGATGATGCCGGTGCGGGACATGGTTATTTTCCCGCAGCAGATGACTCCTTTCATCGTCGGCCGCGAAGCCAGCGTCCGCGCTCTCGAAGAAGCCCTTGCCGGTGACAAGAAAATCTTTCTCTCTACCCAGCACGATGCTTCCGTGGACGACCCCAAGCCCGAGGAAATCTACGCCGTCGGTACCCTCGCCAACATCGTTCAGAGCGTCAAGCTCCCCGATGGCAACATCAAGGTTCTCGTCGAAGGCATTGAGCGCGCTCGCGCCGTCTCTATCAGCCCCGAGGAAGGCTTCTTCCGCGCCACCATCCGCCTGATGGCCGCCAAAATCGAACCTTCCCCTCAGGTCGATCAGCTCGTCCAGAAGGTCACCGCCCTCTACGAGCAGTTCATCAAGCTTTCCCAGAGCCTCAATTACGACACCATGATCGCCGCCGCGCGCGTCGACGATCCTTCCCGCCTCTCGGACACCATCGCCGCCAATCTCCAGCTCCCGGTCGACGAAAAGCAGGACCTCCTCGAAACCGCCGACCCTCTCGAGCGCCTCAATCGTGTCGCCGATATCCTCGAAATCGAACTCGAAAAGCTCAACGTCGACCGCAATATCAATACCCGCGTCAAGCGCCAGATGGAACGCGCTCAAAAAGAGTATTACCTTAACGAAAAGCTCAAGGCCATTCAGAAAGAACTCGGCCGTGGCGAGAAGAGCGAAACCGACGACCTCAAGAAAAAGATTGACGCCGCCGGCATGCCCAAGGACGTCCACGAAAAGGCCGCCACCGAATTAAAGCGCCTCGAACTCATGCCCCCCATGTCCGCGGAGTCCACCGTCAGCCGCAATTACATCGATTGGCTGCTCGCCGTGCCCTGGAAAAAGCGCTCCAAGGAAATTCGCAACATCAAGGCCGCCGAGGAAATCCTCAATAAAGAACATTACGGCCTCGAGAAGATCAAGGAGCGCATCCTCGAATTCCTCGCCGTCCGCCAACTCGTCAAGAATCCCAAGGGCTCCATCCTCTGCTTTGTCGGGCCTCCCGGCGTGGGCAAGACCTCCCTCGCCATGTCCATTGGCCACGCCACCGGCCGCAAATTCGTCCGCGTTTCCCTTGGCGGCGTGCGCGATGAAGCCGAAATTCGCGGCCATCGCCGCACCTACATTGGCGCCCTCCCCGGCCAGATCATCCAGATGATGAAGAAGGCTGGCACCGTTAATCCCATCTTCGTCCTCGATGAAGTGGACAAAATGTCCACCGACTTCCGCGGCGATCCGTCCGCCGCCCTCATGGAAGTCCTCGATCCCGAGATCAATCACTCCTTCACGGATCACTACCTGGACGTCGAATACGATCTCTCCAAGGTCATGTTCGTCTGTACCGCCAATGTTCTCCACACCATTCCGCAGCCCCTCATGGATCGCATGGAGATCCTGCGCCTCCCCGGCTACACCGAGCAGGAAAAGCTGGAGATCGCCAAGCGTTTCCTCGTCAAGCGCTCCCAGGAAGCCACCGGCCTCTCTGAAAAGAATCTCATCTTCACCGATGATGGCCTGCTGCACATGATCCGCCACTACACCCACGAAGCGGGTGTGCGCAACCTCGAACGCGAAATCCAGAATATCGCCCGCAAGATGGCCCGCCGCGTGGTCGCGGACGGCCCCGAAACTTCCGTCCAGATCACCGCGGAAAACGCCAATGAATTCCTCGGCGTCCTCAAATACCGCGAATTCTGGCTCGAAAAGCAGAACGAAATTGGTTTGACCACCGGCCTCGCCTGGACCGAAGCCGGCGGCACCGTGCTGGCCGTTGAAGCCACCACCATGGAAGGCAAGGGACGCCTGACGCCGACCGGGAAACTCGGCGAAGTCATGCAGGAGTCGGCGCAAGCCGCCATGAGCTATGTGCGCTCTCGCACCGCCGCGTTGGGTCTCGAGAGGGATTTCTACCGCACACTCGACATTCACGTGCACGTCCCCGAAGGCGCTATCCCCAAGGACGGCCCCTCCGCCGGTATCACCATCTGCAATTCCATCGTCAGCGCCCTCACCAAGAACCCGGTGCGCTGCGACGTCGCCATGACCGGCGAAATCACCCTTCGCGGCAAAGTTCTCCCCATCGGCGGGGTCAAGGAGAAGTTGCTGGCCGCCCACCGAATGGGCTTGCGTACCATCGTGCTTCCGAAGGATAATGAGAAAGACCTTGCGGATATCCCCCAGGAGATTCTCTCCAGCCTGAAAATGCACTTCGTGGAAACCATGGATGAAGTGCTGCAAATTGCGCTGGAGCGCCCGATTGTGCCGCTGGAGCACACTGGCGTTGCGCCCGTCGCGGATTCATTCTCGGGCGCCGATAAAGACACGAGTTTGACCAACTAAGTTGCAGTCTCCGGGCACGGCTTGCACCCGCGGGCCGCGTGATCGTCAAGACCCGGGGTTGCCTCCGGTTGCAGACAGTTTGGTTGCCCGCCCTGGCGGATCATTCGTTCCGCCGGAAGGTATACCACCACGCAGTCCATTCCGGGATGTCAAGGTCAACTAGCACCACCACTTCAACTATCAAATCACCACGAGTCAGGATATATGGCAAAAGAGACAAGCACGGAAGGCAACAATCAAGTGAGCATCAGCCTGGCTGAGCTCAAAGAAAAGAACATCACCGATCTGGCCAAAATCGCCAAGGAATTGAACATTCCCGGCGCCAGCGGCATGCGCAAGCAGGAGCTCATCTTTCAGATCCTCCGCGCGCAGACCGAGAAGAGCGGCTTAATCTTCTCCGAAGGCGTTTTGGAGTGTCTGCCGGATGGCTTCGGCTTCCTCCGCGCCCCGGAATACAACTATCTCCCCGGCCCGGACGACATCTACGTCTCCCCTTCGCAGATCCGCAAGTTCGACCTGCGCACCGGCGACACCGTCTCTGGCCAGGTCCGCCCGCCCAAGGATGGCGAGCGCTACTTCGCCCTCATCAAGGTCGAAGCTGTCAATTTTGAGGACCCCGAGGTCGCCCGCAACAAAATCTTCTTCGACAACCTCACGCCACTCTACCCCCAAGGCCGCCTCAAAATGGAAACCACCAAGGAGAACCTCACCGGCCGCGTTCTCGATCTCCTCTGCCCCGTCGGCAAGGGTCAGCGCGGGTTGATCAATGCGCCGCCGCGCACCGGCAAGACCATGATGCTGCAGTCCATCGCCAATTCCGTCACCGTCAATCATCCGGACGTGGCTTTGATCGTGCTCCTCATCGACGAGCGTCCGGAAGAAGTCACGGACATGCAGCGCACCGTGAAGGGTGAAGTCATCAGCTCCACCTTCGATGAGCCGCCCCAGCGCCACATTCAGGTCGCCGAAATGGTTCTCGAAAAAGCCAAGCGTCTCGTCGAGCACAAGCGCGATGTCGTTGTCCTCCTGGACTCCATTACCCGCCTCGCCCGCGCCTATAACGCCGTCACACCGCCTTCCGGTAAAGTCCTCAGCGGCGGTATTGATGCCAACGCCCTGCAACGCCCGCGCCGCTTCTTTGCCGCGGCCCGCCACGTCGAAGAAGGCGGCTCGCTCACCATCATCGCCACCGCTCTGATCGACACCGGCAGCCGCATGGACGACGTCATCTTTGAGGAATTCAAGGGCACCGGCAACATGGAAATCTATCTCGATCGCCGCCTCGCCGATAAGCGCGTGTTCCCAGCCATCGACATTCAGCGCTCCGGCACGCGTAAGGACGAACTCCTTCTCCCTCCCGACGAGTTGAGCCGCGTTTGGGTCCTGCGCAAGGTTCTCAGCCCGCTTTCCACCGTTGAGGCCATGGAGCTTCTGCTCAGCCGCCTCAGCAAAACCAAAGCCAACATGGAGTTCCTCAACTCCATGTCCGCCCCAACGTAATGCCCTCCGGGAACGCCAATCTCCCGATTGGCGTCTCGAACACCCTTTGGAGTGCGGCGGCTTGCCGCCGCTTTTACGGGGGTCGGAGCTTTAGCTCCGACAATAAGTGCTTGGGTGTGATTGGGCTTTAGCCCCTGAGGAAATGTTCTGACGCATTTTCCCGGGGCTGCTCTTAGCCCAACGGCCTCCTCTCGCGGGCTTTGTTCTTGCCCGCAGCCCCGTGCCGTGTACTATGCAAGGAGTGCCTTCGTGCACGAAAAATTCATAGCCCGCCAGCCCATCTTTGATCTGCGCCTGCGGGTCTTCGCCTACGAACTGCTCTTCCGTGGCGGCCCGCAAAATGCCTTTCAGCCCTACGCCAACGCCTCCGCCAGTGTCATCGCCGATTCCATCACCTTGTTCGATCTCCAGCTTTTGACCGGCCACGCCCGCGCCTTCGTCAATGTCGACGAGCTGGCCTTGCGCCTTGGCGCTCCCCGTCTGCTGCCCCCGAATCGCATTGTTGTGGAGATACTGGAAACCGTTCAACCCACGGACGAGATTCTTGCCATCTGCCGCGAGCTGCGCGATGCCGGCTACTTCTTTGCCCTCGACGATTTCGTGGACGCCCCGCACTCCCGCCCCTTCGTCGAGCTGGCTCGCTTCCTCAAGGTCGATTTCCAGTTGCTTGATCCCGATGCGCGGAAATCCCTCGCCGCCAAATACCGCAGCCCGAATATCTCCCTCCTCGCCGAGAAAGTCGAAACTCAGCGCGACCTCGATGAAGCCCGCAGCCTCGGCTTCACCTATTTCCAGGGCTACTTCTTCTGCAAGCCTTCCATGATCGAAACGCGCGAGATTCCCGGCAATAAGCTCGTTCAGCTCCAGTTGCTCAACGCCGTCGCCGCCTCCGATCTGGACTTCAATCGCATCGAAGGACTCCTCAAGCTGGAACCTTCCCTGCTCTACCGCCTTCTCCGCTATCTGAATTCCCCCGCAATCGGCCTCCGCAGCGAAGTCCACAGCGTTCGCCAAGCCCTCACCTTGTTCGGTGAACGCGAGTTCCGCCGCTGGCTCTCCGTATTCGCCGTCATCGCCTTAAGCAGCGGCAAACCTCCGGAGCTGATCCGCACCGCTCTCACGCGCGCCTATTTTTGCGAGGAGATTGCCCGGCCCGCCGGCCTTCCAGATCAAAGTTCCAGCCTCTTCCTCATGGGCCTTCTCTCTGTCGCCGATGCCCTGCTCGATAAGCCCATGGACGAGGTCTTGCTGCAGCTCCCCGTCTCCCAGGACGTCAAAGCCGCTCTCTGCGGCGGCCAGAACCGTTTCCGCGACGTCTACGAAGTTCTTCTCGCCATGGAGCGTGCCGAGTGGCAAGAACTCGGCGAATGCGCCGCCCGCCTCGGCGAAATTGAAGAAAAACTTCCCGATACCTACAAGCTCGCCATCCAGCGCGCCGCCGCCCTCACCTTCTGATCCACCAGCCCTTCTCCTGTTTCGTCTTTCGCCTTTCCTTTCGCCTTTCCTTTCGCCTTTGTCCTCTCTCCTCGCTCCGCCCCTGTAGCTCAGGCCTTCAGGCCTGAGGCTTTTTCTTGGGTTTCTCTAGCTTTTGTAGTGGCCGACCTTCAGGTCGGTTCTTGGGTTTCTCCTTCTCATGGACGGCCCGTCTTTCTGTTTATCCTGAGCCTCGAAGGGCCTGCCGCCGTAGGAGGCAGGCCGTCCGCTCTCGGGTTGCCTTTCTTGGAGTGCGGCGGCTTGCCCCCGCTTTTACATCTGCACCCGCCCTCGGCAAACTCTAATTCATCTCCCGCCCGCCATCCCCGCGCCTTTCTCTTCTCTGTGCTCTCTGTGTTCTTCTCTAGGTGAACTCTGTACTACTAACCCTCAAATTCGTTGTGCACCGCGCAAAAATGTCGCTCCCTTCACCATCCAGCGCCGTAGGCGCACCACAAGTTAGCCCAGCCCGTCAGGGCTGGGATGCGAACCAAAAAAATGGAGCACCGTAGGTGCGGCACACTGTGTTATCGTCCCCCTTCTTTCCCTCTTTGCTTCTTTGCTTCTCTATTTCTTCTTCCCTCTACTCCACTCGCCACGCCCATTTCTCCCCCATCGCGCGCTACCCTCGCGACGAATCCTCTTCTTACATGTGGATTTTCACCAACCAGGCAGGCCAACAACCACCTTCACGCGCGCTCCAGCGCCGCTCCCGCGGAATCCCTTTTGTTCTCGCACTCGTGCGCCAGGAACACGATCAGCCGCGCCGTTTCCTCGATTCCCATTGCCGTGTTGTCCAGCAGCACTGCGTCCGCGGCGCGCACTAGCGGCGAAACTTTTCTCTCCCGGTCGCGTTTGTCTCTCTCGCGCACTTCCTGCAAGACTTCCAGCAGCGAAAAGTTCTCGCCCTTTTCCTGATGCTCTTTCCAGCGCCGCTGGGCTCTCGTTTCCGCCGAAGCCTCCAGAAAAATCTTCAGCTCCGCCTTCGGAAAAACCACCGTGCCGATGTCGCGCCCCTCCATCACCACGCCGCCGCCCTGTCCCGCGCGCTGCTGCTCCGCCACCAGCACCTCGCGCACCCCCGCGATCGTGGCCAGCCGCGAAGCCGCTTGCGCCACCTCCGCCTTACGGATCTCCTCGGTCACTTCCCGCCCGTCCAAAAATACGCGATTCTTCAATCCCGCGGTTTCCTGCTCCCGCGTGGGCGGCTTCAGCTCAATCTGCGTCTCCCGTGTTAGCGCTTCCAGCGCCGCCTCATTTTCGATCGGAATCTTGCGCTCCAGCGCCTTCAGCGCCACCGCGCGGTACATTGCTCCGCTATCCAGATACAGGTAGCCCAGCAGCGCCGCCGTGCGCCGCGCCACCGTACTCTTCCCGGACCCCGCCGGCCCGTCAATCGCAATCGTCAGCCGTGCGCTCATTTCGGCAATTCCCGCTTTCCAGTTTTTCCCGCCTTCCTGCATCTGCTTTCCAATTTCCAATTTCTATTTTCTATTCTCTGAGTTCCGGGCTTCCTGATCGCCGATCTCCCTCAGGCATGCCTTTCTCTAGCCACTAGTCACTAGCCACTAGCCACTTCCTCAAAATCCCATAATGTTATATCCGCAATCCACGTACAGCGTCTCGCCTGTAATCCCCGAGCTCGCCTCCGAAAGCAGAAACACCGCCGTGCTGCCCACTTCCGCCGGGTCCACGTTGCGCTTCAATGGCGCCCGCTCCGCATGCGCTCTCAGCATCTCGCCCAGTTGCGAAATCCCCCGCGCCGCCAGCGTCTTGATCGGCCCCGCCGAGATCGCGTTCACCCGTATGTTCTTCGCCCCCAGCTCGCTCGAAAGGTACCGCACCGTCGCTTCCAGCGCGGCCTTGGCCACGCCCATCACGTTATACTTCGGCACCACTTTTTCCGCGCCGTAATACGTCATGGTCACGATGCCGCCGCCCTCCGTCATCAAGGGCACCGCCGCTCGCGCCACCGCGATCAGCGAGTACACGCTGATGTCGTGCGCGATCCGGAACCCTTCGCGGCTTGTGTTGACGAATTCCCCCTTCAGCTCCTCCGCCGGCGCATACGCCACGCTGTGTACCAGCCCGTGCACCACCCCGTAGCGCCCCTGCAACTCCGCAAACAGCTTCGCAATCTCCTCGTCCGACGAAACGTCGCACATGAAGCCTTCCGACCCGGGCAAATCCGTAATCAGGTCTTTCGCTTCCTGCGCCAGCCGCTCATTCTGGTAGGTGATCGCCAGCCGCCACCCCGCTTCGTGCAGCTTCTGCGCGATGGCCCACGCGATGCTCCTCTTGTTCGCCAGGCCAAAGATCACCGCCGTCTTCTGTGTCTCGCTCAATGTTCCCCTCAGCCGAAAGTCTAAGCGTCTTGCTTCCTGATCGCTGATCTCTGATAACTGATATCAGACATCAGTTATCAGGAGTCCACCTGCAACGGAATTCCCCGAAGTCTATCAGCCCTGGCTCTCAACTCGCCACTTCCCCGCCTCGCGAGCCAACTCACGTCCCCTCTGCTCTAGCCACTAGTCACTAGCCACTAGCCATTTCCTCATATCCTATGAAACGCCTTCTCAATCTCCTTCACCGAATACCGCAGCACCACCGGCCTCCCGTGCGGACAGCTCATCGGGCAATCCGTCTTCGCCAGCGCCGCCAGCAGCCATTCCATCTTCGTCTGGTCCAGCGGCATGTTCACCTTGATCGCCGCGTGGCACGCCGTGGACGCGGCAATTTTCGCCTGCAGCGTATCGATTGAAATCGCGGCGTTCTCCCGTTCCAGTCCATCCAGTATCTCCGTCAACAACTGCTCCGCATCGCTCGCCGCAATTCCGCCGGGCACCGCCTGTATGGCCACGCTCTTCGGCCCCATCGGTTCCACTTCAAATCCGTTCGCCGCCAATTCTTCCCCGATCTTTTCGTAAATCACCAGTTGTCGCGGCGATAGCTCGATCACCATCGGCATCAGCAGCCTCTGCGCTTCCACTTTCCCCGCCCGCCGCGCTTGCAAATGCTGCTCAAATAAAACGCGCTCATGCGCCACGTGCTGGTCCACGATCCACAATCCCTCGCCATTCACCGCCACGATGAAGCTGGCGTTCACTTGTCCCAGCGGCTTTAAATCCGCAATCTGCTCGGGACGCGGCAGCGTTGCCGGCGCCTCCGTGCTGCCGCGTGAAAAATTCTCCGCCCAATTCGCCGCCGGTGCCGCTGTTCCCATCCCCGCACCAGGGCTGAACGACGCGCCCGGCTCAAACGGAAATCGCTGCGGCACCGGTTGCTGCGGCGCCGCAGTCAAATCGAATCCCCCGCCCGAGGCGTAGTCCGATCCCACACCGGACCCAACCCCCAATTCCTCCATCGGCGGAATAATCGCGCGCGGCGCGCCTTCTGCGTCCCGGTCGGGTCTGCGGGACACCCCCGAATTCGCATTCGCCTCGGCGAATCCTCGCGCGAACGAGCCCGGCGGCGCCACGGGATTCGGCGCCATCGTCGCCGCCGCCGCAAAACTCGCGATCGGCCGCGTGTTCATCAGCGCCTGGCGAATGGCGTCGCGCGTGAAGTCATGCACAAATTGCGACCTCCGGAAACGCACCTCGATTTTCGCCGGATGCACATTCACGTCCACTTCGTCGTATGGCATCTCCAGAAACAGCAGCGTCGCCGGAAAAACATTCGGCGGCAATATATTTCGGTAGGCCTCATGAATCGCGTGCAATATCAACCGGTCCCGCACCAGCCGCCGGTTCACAAACACGTAAATCCCATTCCGGTTCAGCCGCTGGATTTCCGGCCGCGACGTAAACCCCGCCACCGTCAGCGTCGCCGACTCTTCCCCCGCCTCCATTTCCGGCTCCGTGATCGCCGCGCGAAACGCCGCGGACACCGGAGCAATTTCCACCAGCTCGTCCAGCGCCTGCTTTCCAAATAACTGGTATACGCGGTCGGCCAGCTTTTCCGCCGGCGCGCAATTCACAATCTCCTGCGTCGGCGTGGTCAGCGTGAACTGCTTCCCCGGATTCGCCAGCGCGTAGTGTGTCACCAGTGAAGCGATGTGCCCCAGCTCCGTTGTGTCCGACTTCAGGAATTTCCGCCGCGCCGGCATACAATAAAACAGGTCCGCCACGCTGATCGTCGTTCCCGCAGGCAGCCCCGCGGGCTTCACGTTCACCAGTTTTCCGCCCGCAAACTCCACCCGCGTGCCCTCGGCTTCATTGGCGTCCCGCGTTTCCAGCAACAACCTCGAAACCGCCGCGATCGATGGCAGCGCCTCCCCGCGAAATCCCAGCGTCGCAATCGAGAGCAAATCCTCCGCCGTGCGCAATTTGCTCGTCGCGTGCCGCTCAAACGCCAGCAGCGCATCGTCGTGCGCCATTCCGTGCCCATCGTCAATCACGCGGATCATCCGCTTCCCGCCCACTTCCGTCTCAATGCGCACGGAATTCGCGCCCGCGTCCAGCGCGTTCTCCAGCAACTCCTTCACCACCGAAGCCGGCCTCTCCACCACCTCGCCCGCCGCGATCTTGTTCGCCACCGCCTCCGGCAATATCCGTATCCTGCTCATGAATTCCCTTCTTTAGGGTGTGCCACAGCAGTATCTGGATTCTTAGTTGGGGCACAGGGGGTCGGACCTTCAGGTCCGACATCACCGCCATGGCTGCGAACAGGCTTTAGCCCCTGAGGAATTGACCTCTCAGTGCAGGCACCGGGGGTCGGAGCTTTAGCTCCGACATTTGCAGCTTCCTTAGGAGGCAGGGGCTTCAGCCCCTGCAAAAGGCCGCCAGCAACTTGGGCTTTAGCCCCTGAAGGAATTGACTTCTCAGTGCAGGCACCGGGGGTCGGACCTTTAGGTCCGACATTAGATGACCCCACAAAAGTGGGCTTTAGCCCCTGAGGAATTGACCCCTCAGTGCAGCCACCGCGGGTCGGAGCTTTAGCTCCGACTTTTGCAGTTTCTTTAGGAGGCAGGGGCTTCAGTTTACCCTGAGCTTCTAAGGTCTCCTGGGTCGCAGGAGAAGTGTTGGGGGTTGGACCTTTAGGTCCCGCTCCCGCAGTTTCTTTAGGAGGCAGGGGCTTCAGCCCCTGCGCAACAGTGCCAACAAATTGGGCTTTAGCCCCTGAAGCCAGGTTTCGATATTTCTCCGGCATTCCATCCAAACAAAACTTCTGATTTGCCGATGAATACACCCAATCCTCAACTCGTTCGCAAAGTCGCGCCTTCACAGGATTCATCTGAATGTACTTCGCCTTTGCCTTCCAATCGTCCAGATCCCTTATCGTCCAATCGTGAAAGCCCACCTGCCATATCTCCATTTTCCCGCCGCGCTCTTTATGTATCCGATGCGAACTCCGGCCTTTAATCAATTGCATCGCTTTTTCGAGACTCGTTTCGGGTCCAGGAGTCAGCAGTAGGTGCAAATGGTCCGGCATAATGACAAAGCTATGAAGCAAGTACGCCCCAGAATCCCGGTAATGAAAGAGAGTGTTGAGCATGATCTCTGCAACTTCAGTGACCTGGAAGAGGCTGCGCCCCTCCCAGCATTTTGTAGTCACGAAGTAGGAGGCGCCAGGAACTGTTCTATGTCCGGGCGTTGACATCACAACCTCCCTTCAGGGGCTAAAGCCCAATTCGCCGCCGCCATTTACGCCGGGGCTGGAAGCCCCGGCCTCCTAAGGAAAAAACCAAGAGGCCAACTTAAACTCAGGAGTCCAGTTTTTCGACCGCAATATTAACGCCTGGCTCGACCAGGACCTGTGTATCGGTCTGACATGAACCGCATCTGAATCGCTGACTGGCCCCGCCAACCTCCGAGAACTTGTAGCCCGCAAGTTTCCAACGTGCGCCGCAAGTGCCACAAGTCACGACACGCTCCCAAGGTATTGCAATATTCAATTCCTCAAGCTGAATCTGGTCGACCGCTGACGGCGATTCCGCCATCAAATCCACCGCCGCCGTCGTCTTCGCAAACGCAATCACTTCGCGTATGGACTTCTCCCCCGCCAGCAGCATCGTCACGCGGTCCAGCCCCAGCGCAATTCCCCCGTGCGGAGGCGTGCCATACGTCAGCGCGTCCAGGAAAAATCCAAATCGCCGCCGCAATTGCTCTTCCGTCAATCCCAGCGCCTTGAACAGCCGCTCCTGAACATCCTGCCGGTGAATTCGGATGCTCCCCGAGCCCAGCTCCACGCCATTCAACACCAAATCGTAGCCCTTCGAGCGCACCTCCCACGGCGCGCTCTCCAGCTTCTCCAAATCCTCGTCCACAATCCCCGTGAACGGGTGCTGCGCGCTCACCCAAGTCTTGTCCGTCTCGCTCCATTCAAACAGCGGAAAATTTGTAAGCCAGAGAAACTCCCAGCGCTTTGGATCATATTCATTTGTGTAATCCTTGAGGCGGTTCCTGAGAAGGTCGAAACAACGATGCACAAGATACTTATGTTTCGGATCGTTCTCGCCTCTTAAGGCACCAAGAAAGAGAATGTCGCCCTTCGTTGCCCCAGTTTTATTCGCCATCGCTTCGGCAAGCGCAGGACTTCGCAATATTTGCTGCTGGTCTCCAACCAGACACCAGTCAACGAAGAGTGCTGGTTTCCCTAGACTCCTGCTTCGTGCCGAGACTTCAGGAATGTTTTTGTCAGCCTGTTCTACGACGGTCTGAACAATATTCTTGATCGCCGTTTTGGATAGCGAATTCGGGATGCGCAAGTTTTGCTGAGAAAAATGAAAGCCAACAAGCGGGCAGGAGATGCCGAGAGTTGCAATCAAGCCCGCCGAAACCATCTCGTCAAGCGGAATGATACTAGCTTTGTATCTCAGATCAGGCTTGTCGCTACCATAGCGGCACATTGCCTCTTCATAAGTCATTTTTTGAAATGGGGCTCCCACCACAATCGGAGCGTCGCCCTCCCGAATGTCCCGAAACTCATTTGCTACCGCGCACGCCCGCACCATCACATTCTCGATCACGCTGAAAATATCTTCCTGCCGCGGAAACGACATCTCCACGTCCAACTGCGTGAATTCCGGCTGCCGATCCGCGCGCAAATCCTCGTCGCGGAAGCACTTCACAATCTGGAAATACCGGTCCAGCCCGCCAATCATCAAAATCTGCTTGAAAATCTGCGGCGATTGCGGCAACGCGTAAAATTTCCCGTGATGCACGCGGCTCGGCACCAGGTAATCGCGCGCGCCTTCCGGCGTCGAGCGCGTCAGCATCGGCGTCTCCACCTCGATGAACCCCATCTCGTCCATCGTCTTGCGCATTTCCAGCAGAATCTTGTGCCGTAGCGCCAAGTTACGGTGCGGTTTCGGCCGCCGCAAATCCAGGTACCGGTAGCGCAGCCGTGTCTCTTCCGACGCGCTGATTTCCTGCTCGATCGGAAACGGCGGCGTCTTCGCGTTGTTCAGGATGTGCAGCTTCATCGCCACCAGCTCCACTTCGCCCGTCGCAATTTCCGCATTCGCCCTTTCGCGCTTCGTGATTCTTCCTTCCACGGCCACCACGAATTCGCTACGCGCCTGCTCCGCCTTCGCGTGCGCCTCCGGCTGCGTCTCTTTGTTGAACACCACTTGCACGATTCCCGAGCGGTCGCGCACATCCAGAAACAGCAAATTCCCCAAATCGCGCCGCCGGTGCACCCAGCCCATCACCGTCGCATCGCGCCCCGCATCCGACGCGCGCAGCGCCCCGCAATAATGTGTCCGCTTCAAATTCCCCAAAAAGTCCAGCACGTTATTCCCACCTGTAGCTCAGGCCTTCAGGCCTGAGGTTTTCCACAGCGCCATAAAAATCTCCTCGATAGAGCACGGCCTCACAGCTTGCCGAAAAAATACGCAATTTAGGGGGTCGGAGCTTTAGCTCCGACATTAAGTGCCTGGCTCGCATTGGGCTTTAGCCCCTGAGGATTTCTCTCCCTCGCCGTTCCGTCCTCGAATCAATTCCGCCCCTTCCGCAAAAATTCCAGCAACCCCTCTTCGCTGTACTTCCCCTGCGTCCCATCCGCCAGCGTCTTCAGTGTCCACTGCCCGCTCGCCACTTCATCCTCGCCCAAAATCAGCGCGTACCGCGCGCCCAGCTTATCCGCCTGCCCCAGCGCTTTGCCAAACTTTTGCTCCACCGGCGGCAGCTCCACGCGAAATCCCGCTTGCCGCAAATCCCGCGCCGCGCGAATCGCCGTCGCCTCAGCGGTTTTCCCCATCCAAGCGACATAAACATCGCATCCGCTCTTCCCGCTAGCCACTCGCTGCCCCGCCCCGACCCGGTCGGGGTCGCCACTAGCCACTTCTTTTCTCGCTTCCTGCAGCGAAAGGATCACGCGGTCCTCGCCAATCGCAAATCCGATGCCCTTCGTCGGCGGCCCGCCCAGCAATTCCACCAGCCCATCATAGCGCCCGCCACCGCACACGGCATTCTGCGAACCCAAGCCCCGCGCGGTAATCTCAAACGTCGTCCGCATGTAGTAGTCCAACCCGCGCACCAGCCGCCAATTCTCCCGGTACGCCACGCCGCGCATTTCCAGTTGCCTTTTCACTTCCGCGTAGTGCTTCGCGCAATCCGCGCACAGGTGATCCCCAATCCGCGGCAGCTTCTCGATAATCCCTTGCTCGCTTTCCAGCTTCGAATCCAGCACCCGCAACGGGTTGGTCTCAATCCGTCTCTTGCTGTCCTCGCCCAACTGGCCTTTCACAGTTTCTAGCGCGGCTTTTAGCTTTTCGACGTATGCGCGTCTGCAAACATTCTTGCTATCAACGGGAGGCTCACTGTGGCCAATCGAATTAATGTCCAGTTGCACGCCTTCCAATCCCAGCCGCGCGAAAAACGCCATCACCATCTCAATCACTTCCGCGTCGGTTGCTGCATCCTTCTTACCAGCCACTAGCCGCTCCGCCCCGACCCGGTCGGGGTCGCCACTAGCCACTTCTTTCCTGACCGCCTCCAGCACCTCCGCCCCAATCTGATAAAACTGCCGGTATCTCCCCTTCTGCGGCCGCTCCCGCCGGAACATCGGCCCCATGTAGTACAACTTCACCGGCTGCGCCAAAGCATGCATCCCGTGCTCAATGTACGCCCGGCAAACGCTCGCCGTCGCCTCCGGCCGCAACGAGACTGAGACATTCCCGAGCCTTATCAGGCTGGCCATAGTCCGGCACTTATCAACAAGCGTTCTGTATTCAGTGAAGATCTCGGCGGAGCCCTGCTGGGATTCTTGAGGCAAGCTCTGAGTGACTTTCCTAAGCTCGTCAAATATAAACAAAAGGTTGGCTACTTTCTGCTGATTCTCTTCCGTCCGCGGAATATCACCCTTGTCAAACGCATCCTTGATTCTGTAGACAGACTCGCCGACGTTCTCTGTCAGTTCAGGGGATGGATGTGCGTCTAATGAAGCATCAACGGCAAAAAATTCTTTGGCGGGATCGAACGAGTACATCTCCTTGCCCACTACTTCAGTTCGAGACCCCACCGCCCTTGCAAACAACTCCGTCGGCTCAAAAATCGGCAGCCGTATCTCCCCAAATCCAAACGACCCAAACACCTCGCGCGCCGTCTGCTCCACCCGGTTCCACAACTCCGTCTCCGGCGGCAGCAAATCCCGCGTCCCCTTAATCGCCTGAAATTTTCGTTTTTCCGCCATGTCCTCTAGTCACCAACCACTCGTCACTTCACCGATGTTCACCGCCGACGCGTCAATGTACGCGGACGCGGCAATCTCCGGCCACTTCCCGCGATACGCCCGAATGTCAGGAACGCGCTTCAAGGACGCCCAAGATTCCCCGTAAGTGATTGCAGGGCCACACGATAGCCAACCCCTGCGCCATCCGCGCACCTTCCGCGAATACCCCACCATAGCATCCGCTTCCCCCCAATGACAAGGAATCACCCAGCCTCAGCGTCGGCTCACTCCCCGCTCAGTGGCAATTTTTCTCTTTGGGTGTGCACGACTTCACAGCTTGCGGAGAAAGTCTTTCTTTCAAGAAATCTTTTGTAGCGGCCGCCTTCTGAGGCGGGCGCCTTTGATACGACGAAAAGCAAATCCCGCTGTTTCTTTAGGAGGCCGGGGCTTCAGCCCCGGCGTAAGGTCTCAACACAAATGGGCTTCAGCCCCTGAAGAAACTCTTTCCCTTGCCCTGCACAGGAGACAGGCCTTTGCCTCAATCGATCTCCACCGTCGGCCCAACCGACGTTCCCGCCAGCTCAGCCAGCCGCGCCACCACCGCCTTGGTCACGCGGTACAAGCTCTGCGCCGCCGGCGCCGATTCGCCCTGCGCCGCCACCGGTTTCCCCGTGTCTCCGCCGAGTCGAATCCGCGGATCAATCTCCACTTCGCCGAGCACCGGCACACCATATTCCGCCGCCGTCTTCGCTCCCTCGCCGTGCCCGAAAATATCCACGGCCTTCCCGCAATGCGGGCAGTGGAACGTGCTCATGTTCTCCACCACCCCAAGCACTTCCACATTCACCTGGCGGAACATCTCAATCGCTTTGCGCACGTCCGCCAGCGCCACCGTGGACGGCGTCGTCACCACCACCGCTCCCGTCACCGCCACCGTCTGGATCAGCGTCAGTTGCACGTCGCCCGTCCCCGGCGGCAGATCAATCACCAGGAAATCCAGCTCGCCCCAGTCCACGCTGCGCAAAAATTGCGTGATCACGCTATGCAGCATCGGCCCGCGCCAGATCACCGGCTTGTCCCCGGGATTCAGCAGCCCCATCGAAATCATCTTCACGCCCTGCGCATCAACCGGCATAATTCTCTGCTGCGGCGTCGCCATCGGCTCGCTCGTGGACCCCAGCATGATCGGCACATTCGGCCCGTACACGTCCGCGTCCAGCAATCCCACCGTATAGCCGAGCTTCCCGAGCCCCAGCGCCATATTCACCGCAACCGTGGTTTTCCCCACGCCGCCTTTTCCGCTGGCGACCGCAATCAGATTTTTCACTCCCGGAATCGGCTGGCGTTCCGGCGTTTGTCCCGGCATTGTCCCCGGTGGCATTTATCTATTTCCTTTCCTCTTCGTCCTTATGTGCATACTTCGTCCTTTACTTCCTTTATTTCCTTTACGTCCTTTGCTTCCTTGCTTCATCTTTACACACTCGCGCCGTGGCACTTCTTGTACTTCTTCCCCGATCCGCACGGGCAGGGTTCATTGCGTCCCACTTTCGCGCCCGCGCGTACCGGTTTCGGCGCTTCGGCCTGGCCAGCGCCCGTCTGATACTGAAGATCCTTCTGTTGACGTTCTTGCCGGCGCTCCAGCGCCCGCGCAAAGTCCGGCAAACGCTGCGCTGGCGGCTCAATCGCCCGTGCAGCAGCGCTCGCAACCGCTGCGGCAGCCCCACCCGCCAGCGCTCGCGCCGGCCCCGGCCTGGGTTCTCTCGCCTGCGGTGGCGGCTCATTCTGCTGGATCTGCACGTGGAACAGGTACCGCACCGTCTCGTTATCTATCCGCGTCATCATGTCTTCGAACAAGATGAACGCTTCCTTCTTGAATTCCACCAGCGGATCTTTTTGCCCGTACCCACGCAGCCCGATTCCTTCCTTCAAATGGTCCAGCGAGAGCAAGTGGTCTTTCCATTGCGTGTCCACCACATCCAGGATGATGCGCCGCTCCAGCCACCGCAGCAGGTCCGGGCTGAATTGCTTTTCTTTTTCCGCGTAGCGGTTCATCACCGCTTCCACCACCGCGTCCGCCAACTGGACGTGATTCAGCGTACCGGGGTCCGCGCCCGCGGCCTTCGCGTCAATTCCGAACTGGCTGTGCACTTCCGCCAGAAACTGTGCCGTATTCCACTGTCCCGGATGCTGCTCCTTCGGGCAATACGTGTCCACCGATTCCAGCGCCACGTCCTCCGCGATTCCCAGCACGTAATCGCGCTGGTCCTTGCCTTCCAGCGCCGATCGCCGGATCGCATAAATCGTCTCGCGCTGCTTGTTCATTACATCGTCGTATTCCAGCAGGTGTTTGCGCGCGTCAAAGTTCTGCGCTTCCACCGATTTCTGCGCGTTCTCAATCCGGCTGGAGATCAGCCGCGATTCGATCGGCACGCCTTCCGTCATTCCCAGCCGGAACATCAATTGCTTCACGCGCTCCCCGCCGAAGATGCGCATCAGATCGTCTTCCAGCGACAAGAAGAACCTCGACGACCCCGGGTCGCCCTGGCGCCCCGCGCGCCCGCGCAACTGGTTGTCAATGCGCCGCGCCTCGTGGCGTTCCGTGCCCAGGATGTGCAGCCCGCCGACCGCCACCACCTCATCGTGTTCCGCTTTGCACTGCTCCGCGAACGTGTCGTACACCGGCTTCCACGCGTCCTGCGGCACCTGAAAAATCTTTCCTTCGTGCTGGAACAGCACCATCTGCACCGCGGGCTGCGCCGCGTTTTCCGTCCCGTTCTCTCCGCCAATCACCGCGGGTGCCGCCGCGTACGGCATCGCCAGCTTGTTCTTCAAAAAGTGTTCGCGCGTCAAGGCATCCGGATTGCCGCCCAGCAAAATGTCCGTGCCGCGCCCGGCCATGTTCGTCGCCACGGTCACAGCGCCCTTGCGTCCCGCCTGCGCCACGACCCGCGACTCCCGTTCGTGTTGTTTCGCGTTCAACACCTGGTGCGGTATCCCGGATTTCTTCAGCAAATCCGCGATCGTTTCCGATTTCTCGATCGAGATCGTCCCCACCAGCACCGGCTGCCCGCGCTGGTGATACTGCCGGATCCCGTTCGCCAGTGTATTGTCTTCCTGCAACACCCCGTTCACCACCGCCTCGAATTTTTCCTTCTCCGTGCGGTAGACAACGTCCCGATGTTCCGTCCGGATCAGAAAACGGTTCGTTGGGATCACTACCACGTCCAGGTCGTAAATTTTCCCGAATTCCGCCGCTTCCGTTTCCGCCGTTCCCGTCATTCCGGCCAGCTTCTTGTACATGCGGAAATAGTTTTGGAAGGTGATCGTCGCCAGCGTCTGGTTTTCCCGCTCGATCTTCACTCCTTCCTTCGCTTCCACCGCCTGGTGCAAGCCGTCGGACCACCGCCGCCCCGGCATCTGGCGTCCCGTGAACTCGTCCACGATGATCACTTCGCCGTCTTTCACCACGTAATCCACATCATTCTTATAAAGCGTGTGCGCTCGTAGCGCCTGGTACACGTGGTGCATGATCTCCACGTTGTTGATGTCTGACAAATTCCCCAGCCCCAGCAGCCGTTCGCACTTGCTGAAGCCCTCTTCCGTCAGCGTCGCCGTGCGGTGCTTTTCGTCCAGTGTATAGTCAATATCCTGAATCAGCTTGGGAACGATCTTGTCGATCTTGAAATACTTGTCCGTGGACTCTTCCGAAGGCCCCGAAATGATCAGCGGTGTTCGCGCTTCGTCAATCAGGATCGAGTCCACCTCGTCCACGATGGCGTACTGGTGTCCGCGCTGCACGCAGCTTGCCAGGTCATACTTCATGTTGTCGCGCAAGTAATCGAATCCGAATTCGTTGTTCGTCCCGTACGTCAAATCCGCGCCGTACGCCGCCCGCCTCTGCTCATCGTCCAGGTCATGCACGATCACGCCCACCGTCAATCCCAATGCCTTGTACAGCGGGCTCATCCACTCCGCGTCGCGCCGCGCCAGGTAATCGTTCACCGTGACGATGTGTACGCCCTTCCCCGCCAGCGCATTCAACGCCGCCGGCAGCGTCGCCACCAGCGTCTTCCCTTCTCCCGTCTTCATTTCCGAAATCTTGCCGCCGTGCAGCACCATTCCGCCAATCAACTGCACGTCGAAATGCCGCATCTTCAGGAAGCGCCGCCCCGCCTCCCGCACCAGCGCGAATGCCGGCACGGTTGCCGACTCCAGCGTCCGCCGCAGCTCCTCTTTGTACGAAGCCTCCGCCGGGTCGCTGTCCTTCAACTGTTCCTGCACCTGCGTCTTCAGCGCCGCGAACCGCTCCTTCAACTCCTCGTCGCTCAGCGCCTGCGTCTCCGCTTCCTTCGCATTGATCGCGGCCACCAGCGGTTGGAGTTTCTTGATGTCGCGTTCGTGCTTCGTGCCGATAAACCGCGCGACAAGGTTGTCGATAAACTTAGCTATATCCATGAACGCTTATTTGTTTCCTGTCCTTGTTTTGCCGTGCTTTGACGCCGGCAGTCCCGCTACCACAGCGCCGAACAACTCTTTCTCTGTAGGAGGCCGGGGCTTCAGCCCCGGCGTAAACCCAACAAAAACCAATGGGCTTTAGCCCCTGAAGAAAGCCGTTCCGCTGTCTTACGGAAACTTGCGGTTGCTCGCACAAGCCATTCCATTCATCCTTGTGCAAACACTTTATTGTAACTGGTTGGATGCGCCCGCGCCAAGATTCGCCACGTGGCGTTAGCCACAATTTTCTTCGCAAGGGCACGATTTCACTCGTGCCATAAAGGTCCGGGAAACAAGGGGCTTTAACCCGTGAGATCGCCACCGCGGGCAGTCAAAGCAGTCATCGGTCATTCACTACACAATCTGCACCAGCTCCGGCGGGCAATTCCGCAACCTCTCCATCGACACACTCTTCTCCGACTTCTCAATCGCCGCCGCCGGCACCATCCCAAAGCTTCGATTCCGCCCCTCGCGTTTCGCCAGGTACAGCGCTTTGTCCGCCAGTTCGATCACGTTGTCAATCGACAGCAGCCCCACGTCATCCCGCAGCCATGGGAACGGCGCCCATCCGATCGAACACGTCTTGTGAATCTGCACCCCGTTCCCCACGTCGAACGGCAACTCCCGAATCGCTTCCAGCACGCGGTTGCACAGCAGCCCCGCGTTCTCCCGGTCCGTCGTCCGGCACACCAGCAAAAACTCTTCCCCGCCCCACCGCACCAGGTCGTCTGATCGCCGCATCACCGATCCAATGCGCTTCGCCACCTCTTGCAGCAGGCGATCCCCGGCCGCATGCCCCATCTCATCATTCACGCGCTTGAACCGGTCAATGTCTACCAGCACAAAGATCAATTCCTGCTTCGGCCCTGATGGCGCATCCGATTCCGGCGAGCGCAGGTGCGAACGCAAAGCCTGCGCGACGTCCGTCGGAATCGTCTCGTAAAAATACCGCCGGTTCCGCGTTCCCGTCAGCGGATCGGTCAGCGAAATCTCTTCCAATTCCTTGTTCTTCTGCAGCAACTCCGCGTTCCGCTGCGCCACCGCCTGTTCCAATTCCAGTCGGCGCCGGTTCAGCGCTCGCGTGCGCTGCGCTACAAACACCCATAAGCCCAACAGCAGCAGCACTCCGCCCGCCGCCCTCGCCCACCACGTCTGCCAGATACTCGGCAGCACCCGGAATCGGAAACGCGCCTGTGTCGGCTCCACCCCTGAATTCGGTTTCTGGCACTTCACCCAGAACTCGTATTTCCCCGGCGGCAGTCCCCCGTACTGCACCTCGCGCAGTTGTGTCTCCGTCGCTTGCTGTTCCAGCCCGTTCAATTTGTAAACGCAGGAGATGCGCTCCGGCGTATCCAGCACCAGCGGCGAAAATTCCACCGCCAGCGTTCCTCCGGACGACGCCACTTCCGGCACCTCCGTCATCCGTCGCTCTTCTCCTCCCAGCATGATCGACGTCAGCACCACGCTCGCCCGGCTCTCCGCTGGCGCGCGCTCCGGCGGCTGGTAGCGCGCCAGCCCTCGCGATGTCGCAATCACAAAATTTCCGTCCGCCTCTTCGCGCACCCCTGTCCACGGGCTGATGTCGTCCCAGATCAGTCCATCCGCGTGGCTCATTCGCTGCACATGTCCGTCGGGCGAAAGCACGGCGATTCCGTCCGTCCCGTTGAACCAGATGCGGTTCTTGGAATCGCGCGCCACGATCGACCAATCCCAGTAGTGACTCTCAAACCGCGGCGTGCCTTTCGCGTCCAGCAGAATATGCGTCACGCTCACCACGTCGTTGTAGGCGATCCACACTTCATTGTCGTTGACCGCCATCACGCTCGAAATCGTCTGCCCCCGCAGTCCATCCTCCGAGCGGATTGTCTTCCAGTTCTTCCCGTCATAACGGTACACTGCCCCGGGACCCGCGGCCCACAACACTCCGCTCGGCGCGAAGGAAATAACTTCGATGTCGTTTGTAATTTGCCCCGGCAATGGAATCTCCACGGGAGTAGGCGTGGCTTTACGCGGATCGAACCGCAGCAGATGCGCCCGCGCGGTCGCCCAAACGCTGCCGTCCGGCGCCGTGAGTATCGAAACGAACGACCGCCCATGGTAGGAAGGTATCTTCGTCGTGCTGAAATTCCTGGTGTCAATGCGGAGCAGCGCGCCCGTCCCTGTCAGCGCCCACACCGAACCGTCTCCTGCCAGTTGCATCTGCCGGATTTCGTCCTTTGTCTGCCCTTGCAAAATGGGCACTTGCTCCCACCGCTTTCTCCGTCCATCCCAAATACCGATGCCACGCCCTGTGCTGACCCACAGCCGCCCCTGATGATCTCGCAGCGTTGACCACGTCGCGTTGTCCGGCAGGCCCTCCGTCGTCGTCCACGCCGACCATTCATGCACGCCCGGCAGCCTGTCCAGCCCCGTGCCCGATCCCGCCACCCACAGCGTCCCTTCCCGGTCTTCCAAGGCACTTTGCACGTTGTTGCTGGCTATGCCCTGTTGGGCCGTCAATACCCTCCAGCGCTTGCCTTCCTGCCAAAACAATCCCGCCGAGGACGGCACCAGCAGCCGCCCCTGCCGGTCCAGGCTTGGTTTGCCTTCTTCTTCGTGCGCCGTTCCAATCCCGGCCGATTCGAAGCGTATCTTGTGCAGCCACGGATCGATTTGCGCCAGCCGCGCCACCGTCCGCAGCCACAGCGTCCAATCGCCGTCGAACACCAGCGCCACCACACGCTCCTTCGGCACCTGGATTCGCGGATCCACCTCGATCGTCGTCGCTCCTCTGGCAATATGCGCCAGATGCGTGCCATAGGTGAACCAGATGGAATCGTCAGCGCCCCGCGCGATCCCCGCCGCATTCTCCACCTTGCGTTCCCCGGTTCCCAGAATCACTGCTTCTGCCGGTTTTTTCGGATCGATGCGCAAAATACCCTGCTTGAACAGCACCACATACGCCGTTCCCTCGCTGTCCACCGCGAAGATCTGGCTTCCGATTCCCAACGGCATGGCCGATTCCGGAATCGCCAGTTTCTCGAACTTTCCATCTTTGTAGTGCGCAATTCCCCGGCTCCCTGCAAACCACGGCGTGCCATCGGGTGCGATCAGCAGGTCGAGAATGTAGTGCCCGGTCACGCTCTCGACCTCCGTCATCTTTTTCGCGCGCGCGCCGTCATACCGGTAGAGCCCGGTCTGCGTCCCAATCCATAAGAACCCCTGGGCGTCCTGACCCATCGCGGTCGCGGTCACGACACCCAGCCCATACTGCTCTTCCAGTCGTTGTACGGTGTAACGCGGATTGGCGGGAAACGATACGCCGCGCTCTTGTGCCCACGCCCCAGGCAATAGTCCAGCGGCTGCGCAGACTAGCGCTATCAGCCGACGATTGAATCCCTCGGGCACAGTGGCACTCACCTACACGAAGGCTTTTAGCCTGGGCGGGCTAGTTTAAGGGCTCTTTGCTTCGTGTTCCGTGTAGGTTAGGGGATACAAATGCGGCAGGTAAATCCCACAAAAGTACCGCCGTATAGTACTTGCGAATAGTTACGCTTTGGATAGCAAGCCGCGATTTTCCACCTCGCGCGCGCTTCCGCTCCCGCCAATTCTCGCTGCGCGTAGCTCGCTCTTCGGTCGTCGCGGGCGCTTGGTCTTCGCCACTCTGCGCTTACTTGCTCATGTTCTCCATGAGCAGCTTCCGGAACTTGCCCCGCTCGTCCAGGCTCATGTCCACAATCTCAAACGACATGTCCTGCGCGCGGTAATCTCGCATCAGCGCCGTGGCCTGCACGTTTCTCATGCCCACCTGCATCTTCATTTTCACCTGCGTTCCCGGAGCCAGATGCATGTTCGTGGTCGCCAAGCCTCCAGTCAAGCTGGCCATTTTGATTTCCAGTCTGCAATTCTGCTTCAGATTCGTGCTTACCGCCGGCAGCGTCTTCTGCAGCCGCACCCGCGTGTGACGCCGCTGCCGTACAAATTTAGAGTTTACAAGCGTATCCAGGGGCGCCAGCGTCAGCTCCGCCCGTTCAATGCCGCTGCCTGGCATGAATTCGCGCGCCCATTCCGGCTCCAGCTTCTCCAGCACCTGCAGCGCCGTGATGCGCAGTTCCTGCGGGTGCTGCCATCCGAACACCTTGCGCGATTCCGCAATCCGTTTCAGCGTGCTGACCGCCTCCACCGCGTGCAACCGCCCCAGCGCTTCGATCGCCTTCACCCGCAGATACGCTGCGGCGTGCAGCGGCAAGTCGCCATCCGCAATCGTCAACAGCCGCCCCAGTGCCTCGCGGTCTCCGGTCATCCCGATTTCGTCCACCACCAGCGGCATCACCAGCGGGTCCACATGATCCAGCACCGCCAGCAGTATCCGGCAGCGCCCCGCCGCCCCGCTCGCCGAAATCTGCCGCACCACGCGGTCTTGCGCCGCCCGCGGAAAATTGTCAATGCGCCCCGGCAGAAACACTTCCGCGGCTTGTGGATCGAGCTTCGCCAGCAAGCCCACCATTTCCACCGCTTCCGCGATCGCCCCGCCTCGCACGATGCTGCGCAGGTACTGCAGCGCCTCCTCGCCCAGGTCGTTCGCCAGGTTGGCCACGTTTTCCAGATCATCCCGCAACTGGCACCGGTTGAATCGCGACGAAATCTGTTCCATCGCCGTCTGCGGCAGTTGCCTCAATACCCCCGTCAGCCCCGCCGAAATCTCCCGGGCCCGCAGCGCTTCTTCCACGAACTCCGGTACGCGCTCTTCAATTCCCATCTTCGCGCGCAGCGTTTTCGCGATTCCCGGCCGCTGCCCTTCCACTCCGTTCAGCAAATTCAGGGCCTCCTGCATCGCCGGAAAACACCGCTGCGCCGCCGCCTCCTGGCTCAGCCGCACGAACGCCGCGCTCACCAGCGTCTGCAAATCCTGGTCCTGCTCCACGCCCAGCCGCAGCCCTACGTGGCGCAGCGCGTCCGCCAGCAGCTTCGGATCCGCCTGCGCATACAATCCCGCCATTTCCGAAAGTCCCGTCGCCGCGCGTTTCCGCGCATCCGGCTCCTCGCTGTCCGCGCACTTCGCGTAATTCTGCAGGATGCTGATCGCTTCCGCCACGTCCCCATGCTCCATCAGCTCCGCAACGTACGATTGCACGTTCTTCGGCGGGATGCACCACGCCTCATCCGACAGCAGCACTTCCCTCTTCGCTGTTTCCGGCACGCTCGACCAGAACACCCGGTCCAATATCTCCCGGTGCGACTCCACCAGGATTCCCGCTTCCGCCATCGTGTCTTCGTGTTGCCCAAGGATCTTTCGCAGCCCCTCGATTTCCTGGTTCATGCGGTCCAGCATCTGCCGCACCGCGTTCACTTTCACTTCCCCGCGCTCAAAGCGCTCCATGGCAAAGCGGATCGACAGGTGCTCCGCCAACTTCACTAGCACGGCCTGGTCCAACTTTTTGCCTTTTCCCTGCTCCGCAATCCCCGCCAATGCCTGCCGCAGCGTGTCCTGCGCCCCCACCGGCAACTGCGCCACTTGCGTTTGAAATTCGACTACGGCTCCCGCCGGATTCTCCCCGGTTCCCAGCTTTCCAAACGTCGTCAGGGCTTGCAGGATTCGGTACACCTCCTCATCATCCGGAATCCCCGTTCCGTAACCAGCCCCCTCGCCCCTGCCCGTCCCCTTGCCCGCTCCAAAGCCCCCACCGGTTCCTATTCCCCCGCCAACACCGCCGCCCGCCGCCACCCCGGTTCCCGCGCCACCCATCGCAACGCCTGTTCCTCCGCCAATTCCTCTCCCCGTGCCCGTTCCTGCCCCTGTGCCATTTCCGATTCCCGCGCCGCCACCTGTTCCCGTTCCGCCGTTACCAGGACCGCTCCCCGTCCCGTTTCCCGTGCCGCTCCCCGGCCCCGCACCAGGTCCCGCGCCCGTCTCCGATCCCTCCGCCGCGGCAATCAATTCAAGCAGTTTCTGCGGGTCGTTCAGCATCTTCGTGAACCGCACCCGCTCGTCGCCAAGCGATGCGGCCGCTATCTGTGCCGCCATGCTCGCGTCCTTCAGCCGCGAATCCGTCGCCACGAAACAAATCTCGTTCACCCGGATGCCGCGCGCATCCGCAATCGCCTCTTTCAACTGCTCTGCCAATTCCGAGGGTTTGGCCTTGCCGGTGGGAAATGCGTGCATCAACTTGGCCAGTTCGTATTCCGTCACTTCCGGCGTGAATTGCACGCTCGCCAACCCTGCCGCGGAAAGCAATTGCGCGAACTGCTTCTCCGCCGGTGCGCCTTCCAGCGGCACTCCATCCAGCAGCAGTTGCGCGCCCGTCGCCCCCAGCAACAGCCCGGAGTCGCTCCCCTCCGGAATCGCCATGCGCAGCTCTTTCCACGCCACCTCCAACTGCTCCACCGTGCGCGCGTGGTCGTACCCGTATAGCCGCGCATACTTCAGCAGTATATTGAGGCTGCGAACAAATGCCCGGCCCGCTGTCGTCTTTGGGTCCGTCTTCATCCCTATCCCGTCCGCCTCGTGTCGATAGTCCTTAAGGCCAGTCGCCTGGGACATCCTCTCTAGTACCGTAGGGCTCTTGTCTGAGCCTCACAATGGTACGGTCGTCCCATGTGAGCAGTCCGTCATCGCGCCATCAGGACAGTTCGCGTACCAGCCCTCTCGGACAACTTTCTTCGCTCAAGGTACAGGTGTGATTGCGCGCCGCCACTCTTGCTCAGGGCGAGTCTTCACGCTTCGCCTGCCCGCCTCTGCCCGGCAGGAGCCCTGCAGCCTTTCACTCGACTCTGCCCTCTGTGGCACAGTCACTTTTGTTTACCCTGAGCCGCGAAGGGACTGTGCTCTTGGGTTGGCCGTTGTAGATTCTCACTTCCAATTCAAGCTAATTTTTCTTCCGGGAGAGATGTTGGCAGGGTTTGCGCGGGGACGGCAGTTGCTGGACGCGGCCGAGCATTTTGGAGTGCGGCGGCTTGCCGCCGCTTTTGCGCCGTAAGCAGCTCCGCGAGAGTCTCTTTCTCTGGCGGATGTAGTGGCCGACCTTTAGGTTGGTTTCTAATGACACCAAACCCTCATCCCGGCACGCCCTCAAATTTTTTCTGTTTGCTCTTACTTCATCATCGCCACGCGGCTCTGCCGGCGGCTGCGATTTCCCACATTCGAGGGCATCGGCAGTCCTCCGAGTTCCAACAGCAGTCTTCTCAGCCGTGAGCGTTCATCCAGATCCATATCCACAAACTCGAACGCCATCGCCTGCGGCCGCGCGCCCCGCACGATGGCTTGCGCGCGGATGTTGCGTACGCCGTGGGAAATCTTCAGCGTCAGCAACGACCCCGGCGCCAGATGCCGGCCCGCCGCTCCAATTCCGCCGCTCATGTTCAATTCCGGAATCGTCAGCCGGATATTGTCGCGCAAGTTGGTCGTCACCGCCTGGACGGGCCGCGACAGTTTTAACCGCGCATACCGCCGCTGCCGGATCACCGGAGCGTTGGGCTCCGGATCGATCGGCTCCATCACCAGTTCCTTCCGGTCCAGCCCGCTCGCCGAAATCTTCTCCATTGCCAGCGTTGGCTCGATCTTCTGCAACGCCTGCGCCGCCGCGATCCGCAGTTCCGTCGGATACGTCCACCGCCACACCTGCTTGGCCTCCAGGATGTGCTGCAACGCCGCACTGGCCGCGCTCGCTCGCAGTCTTCCCACGGCCTCGATCGCCTTGATCCGCGTGAATCCTGGCGTCGTTTCGTCTTGCGTCAATTCCACAACCTTCTCGATGCACTCCGGCCGCAAGCTCATCCCCATTTCGTCCAGCGCCAGCGGTCGAATCAGCGGATCCAGCGAGTCGTACAGCATCGCCAACAACCTCGCCCTCTGCTCCGCCGGCGTCGAGGATAGCTGCCGCACGGCCCGGTCATGCGAAGTCCGCGGCCACTGCGCCAGTCGCGCCGGCAGTATTCTCTCCACCGCCTCCGGCGACAATTGGCTCAACAGCCCGATCACTTCCGTGGCTTCGTTGGCCGGCGCGCTTTGCAGCGTTTCGATCAACCGCTGCACCGCCTCTTCGCCCAGTCCGTGCACCACCTGCCCCAGCAATTCGCAATCTTCCCGGAACCCGCAATTCGAAAACCGCTTGGTCACATAGTGCAGCGTCGCCTTCGGCACCAGCGCCAGGATATCCAGCAACCCATCGGGGATCTGTCCCGTGCGCAGCGTATCCTCGATGAATTCCGGCAACCGCTCTTCCGTCGCGATTCTCTGCCGTATCGCGTTCGTCGTCCCCGGCCGCACCGCTTCCACGTTGTCCAGCGACGCCAGCGCCTGCTGCATCGCCGGATAAAATTTCTTCGCCCCGGCTTCCTGGCTCATGCGCACAAACGCCGCTCCGATCAGCGTCTGCAGGTCTCCTTCGCGTTCCACCGCCAACTGTTTCCCCAGCCGTTGGATCACGTCGATCAGCGCGCTCCCATCGCCGCTGCCGTAAAATTCCGCCAGGTCCGATAATCCGATCGCTGTCGTTCGCCGCGCTTCCGGCGCTTCCAGCGCGATGCACGCCGCATACTTTGTCAGGATTTCGTTGACCGTCTTCAATTCCCCGCGCCGCAGCATCTCTTCCAAAAAACCCCGCACATTTCGCGGCGGCACGCACCACGCCTCATCCGACGTCAGCACTTCCTTCTTGTTCTCTTCCGGCACCTGCTGCCAGAATTCCTGGTCCAGTAATTCCGTGTACGACTGCACCGAAACCCCCGCGCTGGCCATCGCTTCTTCCTGCGCTCCCAGGATTTTCCGCAGCGCTTCGATCTCCGAGTTCATCCGGTCCATCAGTTGTTTCACCGCGTTTACGCGCAATTCCCCGCGCTCGTAACTGTCCAGCGCGAACCGGATCGCTATGTGTTCCGCCAGCTTCAGCAGCATCGGTTTGTCCGGCGCGTCCGACGGCGCCTGCGCCGCCAGCCCCGCCAGCGCTTGTTGCAAGGTGTATTGCGCGCGCACCGGCATCGCCGTCAAGCGCGACTGGAACGTCGCGGTGTCCATGCGGCTCTCGGGATCCTTCCGCGATTTTCCCAGTTGCGCGAACAACGCGATCATCGACCGCACTTCTTCTTCGGCTACCGCGTAGGCTCCGCCGCCGCCGCCTCCTCCACCCATCCCTGCGGGTCCCACTCCTCCTGCGCCCGCAACTCCTCCCGCCATCGTGTCGCGCAACATCGCCGAAGCTGTGCGCCACTTCCCTGGTTCTCCACCCTGCCCAGTTCCCCCACCGCCTCCGCCAGCCCCACCTGCACCTCCGCCAAATCCTCCGCCCGGTCCTCCGCTCCCTCCACCGGGTCCTCCACCACCTGGACCACCACCTCCTGGTCCGCCGCCGCCCGGTCCGCCAGGTCCGGATCCTCCGCCAAATCCTCCACCGCCCCCTGGCCCACCCGGTCCAGATCCTCCCCCAAATCCTCCGCCCGGTCCCCCACTTCCTCCACCGGGTCCTCCACCACCTGGACCACTGCCCCCTGGTCCGCCACCTCCTGGACCGCCCGGTCCGGATCCACCGCCAAATCCTCCACCGCCGCCTGGCCCACCCGGTCCGCTTCCACCACCGAATCCTCCACCGCCGCCAGTTCCTTCACCCGTGCCGCCTCCGCCACCGGAGCCTGTTCCCCCTCCACCGCCGCCAGGGCCTCCTACACCTCCACCACCGGCGCCTGTTCCTCCACCACCGCCTCCACCCGCGGCCTTCCCCGCTTCCCATAAACTTCCGCCCGCACCCGTGCCGCCGCTCCAGCTCGAGCCCGCTCCGCTTCCCGATCCTCCTGTGCCTCCGCCTGGCCCGCCACCGCCGAATCCTGGTCCAAAACCTCCGCCGCCTCCGCCACCGCCGCGCGAACTTTCTGCCGCCAGGATCAGTTGCAACAATTTATTCGGGTCTTCAAAAATATCGCGCAGTTTGTCGCCGCCGGCGCCCAGCACCTTGGCCGTTAATTGCGCCGCCACCTTGATTCCCGCCACGGAGCTGTCTTCCGCAACAAACCGAATCTCGTTGATCCTGATGCTCGTGTCTCCCGCCATCGCCGTCTTCAGTTGTTCCGCCAGTTGGCTGGGTTTTGCGTTGCCGCTCGGAAACGCGCGCACAAAACGCGAAAACTGTGGTTGTGTCAGATTCTTCGCGAAGTGAATGCTGGCGATTCCGGACGTCGTCAGCAGTTGCGCAAAACTCCGCTCGCCCGCGGCCGATCCCAGCGGCACGCCGTCCAGCAGGATCTGCGTTCCTGAAGCTCCCAGCAACACGCCGGTTTCGCCGCTTTCCAGCAGCGCCGCGTGCAGTTCTTTCCACGTCGTTTCAAATTGCGCGGTCGTGCGCACGTGTCCGAACTCGTACAAACGCGCGAATTTCAGCAGAATGTTCAAACTGCGAACAAACGCCCGCGCCGATGATCGTGTGTCGCTCGCCATTCTCTGCGATTTTCGCTCTGCCTTACCTTCTTACTACACTAGGACGCAACACGCACGGAAACAAGCGCCGCGCAAGCCTTTGTCACCTTCTCACTAACACAACTGCCCTTTCCGCACATCCTTCCTTCCCCCCTTGAAAACACGGAACTTGAGTTGCTCGCGCTGCCATCTTGCCAGTACAATCATCCTGTTGCGATGGCCGACAATACTCCACCCACCCGTTTTCGGCCGGACATGCCGATTATCCCCGGCGTCACAGGGGCGTCCTCCAAGCTTCCGCGCCGCAATCCACTTTTGCCTCTGGTGATTGGCTTTCTCATCCTTGGCGTACTCCTTATCCTCGGCGGCCGCTGGCTCAGCCATAATAAGCCTTCTGAACTCGCTCGTGTCGAACCTCCGCCCCAGATTGAAGTCCCTGCTCCCGCTCCGGATCCCTCCGCATCTCTCCCTCACGCCACCGAGGGCAATCCCGCCATCGCCGAAATTTCCGATCTCGCCAAGCCCTGGTCTTCCGCCGATTTCTTCATTCGCAACCGGCTCTCCGGCGAAAACATCCCTGCCACCGTCGTTCGTCTTCCGGGAGGTTCCGCCAACTCACCTTACGGCTACTGGGCTTTTTCTCGCAGAGCCCTCTACGGCTCCTGCCAACTCGAATACATCACCGACCTTGAAAAGTTGAAAACAGAATACGGCTTTCGCGCTCCCAATCATCCCCTCGTCGGCAATCCTTGCAGCCACACACTCTACGATCCCCTGAAAACTGCCAGCCTTCCCGGCAACATCTGGATTCGCGGCGCCATCGTTCAGGGCAGCGACATTCGCCCGCCCTTTGGCGTCCAACTCCAAATCCAGGGCAAACAAATCCTCGCCATCCGCTCCGAATAACTCCCCCTCGCTGGCTCTGCTCTCTGGAAAACCAACTTGTCATCCCGACCGAAGTGTTGCGCCGTTTGCGGCACGTAGCGGAGGGATCGCGGCACAATCCCCTCCACCCTCTCAACCCACGGTTCCTCGTAACTTTGTCATTCCGAGCGGAGCCTGCGAAGCGAGCTACGCTTTTCCATCGCGCCTTTTGTGCGATGAATCTCTCTTCTCTCTGTGCCCGGCGTTTACCCCAACCCGGTCGGGGTGTTCGTCCCTCTGTGACCGGCGCCTGCCCCGACCCGGTCGGGGCGTTATTTTTCTCTTTCTTTTAACCCTACGCAAAACTCCACAACTCTCTCCTCCGCCCAAAACCTCTCTGCTCCCGCCCACCTGGAAATAAACCCGCAATGTCCTCCATGCTCCGGCGCCACAAACCGCACATTCGGATTCTCCCCCACCTTCGCCCGCAAAAACGACTCATACGGCACAAACGGATCATCTTGCGCCGTGATCAGCAGCAACGGCACGCGCACCTGGCCAATCACTTTCTTCGCGCCCGCCGCTTCGTAATATTCCTCCGCATCCTTATACCCGAACGCGGGCGCCGTGATCGCATCGTCAAATTCCCGCACCGTCCGCACCCTCCCCATCCCATTCCGCGAATACCGCTCCGGATACAACTCCGCCTTCCGCCGGTAGCGCGCCATCAGCCCCTCCACAAAATGCCGCTCATACAAATAATTCTCCATCTTCTCCAGCGCATCAGCGCAAGCCGCCAGGTCCATCGCCGGGCAAACCGCAGCCACGCCCCGCAACTCTTTTGGCGCCGCTTCGCCGAACTCTCCGGCCATCTTTGTCACCAGGTTTCCGCCCATCGAGTAGCCCACAAAGAAAATCTGCTGGAATCCTTCAGCAATCAACTCCAGCAGCACCGCGCGGTAATCCCCGCTCAGCCCACTGTTGTACAGCGTCGGCGTTAACCGCTCCGTCCCGCCGCAATTCCGCTGGTTCATGCGCACCGCATGAAATCCCCGCGCGTACGCCTTGTCCGCAATGCCAATCGCGTAGTTCGATTCGCTCGAACCCTCCAGCCCGTGCACCGTCACGATCACCGCCGCATCTTTCCGCTTGCCCGGCTGCCAACTGCATATCCCCTTCAGTTGCGTCTCCCCATCCACCCGAAACAGCCGTTCTTCCGGCTGCGGCAGCAAGAACTTCCTCTTCAAAAACGCCCCCGCAATCGTCTGCAGATGCCCGCTCCACAGCAGCCGGTGCGCCTCAAATTCCCTCGGTTTCTCGGTCATATCTCCTCTTTATCAGGTCGCGCCACTTCCCTCACCCGCACTTGCCGAGCGGACTCTACCTCGGTTTTCCCGCCCTTCAACTTGACCCCTCCCCCCTCTCACCCCTAAAATTACTGTTTACACCGTGATGCTTTGTTTCATTCTATTGAATTCTTCTCGCGGCCCAGCGGCCACCCGCTGGGCTGCGCTGTTTCTGGGCGCACCCGCTCCCGCGCCACTCACTCTCTCGCGAGGTTCTCATGATTGACAGCCCTATCACCGAAGGTCTTACATTCGACGACGTCCTGCTCCTCCCGGGCAAATCCTCCATCCTGCCCACCGACGTGGACACCACCACGCAATTCACCCGCAACCTCTCCCTCAACATCCCGCTCTCTTCCGCTGCCATGGACACCGTCACCGAATCGCGCCTGGCCATCGGCATCGCGCGCCAGGGCGGCATCGGCATCGTCCATCGCAACATGTCCATCGATCGCCAAGCCGAGGAAATCGACCGCGTCAAGCGTTCCGAATCCGGCATGATCGTGGATCCCGTCACCATCTCCCCGGACATCACCATCCGCCAGGCCCTCGAAATCATGAACAAATACCGCATCTCCGGCCTCCCCGTCACTCGCGGTACGCGCCTCACCGGCATCCTCACCAACCGCGATCTTCGCTTCGAGAAAAATCACAGCCAGCTCGTCGGCCAGGTCATGACCAAGGACAATCTCGTTACCGTCGCCGTCGGCACCACCCTCGAAGAAGCCGAAAAAATTCTCCAGAAGCACCGCATCGAAAAACTCCTGGTCGTCGATAAGGATTTCAATCTCAAGGGCCTCATCACCGTCAAGGACATCCAGAAAAAACTCGAATATCCCCACGCTGCCAAGGACGACCACGGCCGCCTCTACGTCGGCGCCGCCGTTGGCGCCACCGGCGACTTCCTCGAACGCGCCGTTGAAATGTCCAAGTGCAATGCCGACGTGCTCGCCATTGACACCGCCCACGGCCATACCGAGCGCGTCATGGAAGCCATCAAGGCCATTCGCCAGCGCCTCCCCGAAATGCAGCTCATCGCCGGAAACGTGGCCACCTACGAAGCCGCCAAGGAACTCATCTCCCTGGGCATTGACGGCCTCAAAGTCGGCATCGGCCCCGGCTCCATCTGCACCACGCGCATCGTCACCGGCGCGGGCGTTCCGCAGCTTACAGCCGTGATGGAAGCCTCTAAAGCCGCCAAGGGCACCGGCGTCGCCATCATCGCCGATGGCGGCATCAAATATTCCGGCGACATCACCAAGGCCATCGCCGCCGGCGCTTCCTGCGTCATGATCGGCAGCCTCTTCGCCGGCACCGAGGAAGCTCCCGGCGAAACCATTCTCTATCAAGGCCGCACCTTCAAGTCTTACCGCGGCATGGGTTCGACCGGCGCCATGGAAGCCGGGTCCGCCGATCGTTATTCCCAGGAAGGCGCCGAACGCGGCAAGTCCGTGCCCGAAGGCGTCGAAGGACGCGTCGCCTACAAGGGCCCGCTCAGCGGTCTCACCGATCAACTCGTCGGCGGCCTCAAAAGCGGCATGGGTTACGTTGGCGCGCGCACCCTCCCCGAGCTCATGGAAAAGAGCCGCTTCATCCGCATCACCGCCGCGGGCTTGCGCGAAAGCCACGTCCACGACGTCGTCATCACCAAGGAAGCCCCCAACTACCGCATGGAGTGAGTTCCCAATAGCGCAGGGCGATTCTGAGAGCTCTACGGCTTTTCTCTTGGGTTTGCATTTGTACTGGCCGACCCCGCGCCCCGCGGGGTCGCTTCTTGGGTTCGCCCTTGTAGGGGCGCAGCATCGCTGCGCCCCTTCTCGGCAAGATCGCCACTTTGTCCGGCCTTTCCCTCGGGTTTCCCTCTGTAGCTCAGGCCTTCAAGCCTGCCGCTTTTTCCTGGGTTCGCCATTGTAGTGGCCGACCTTCAGGTCGGTTCTTGGGTTTCTCTTGCTCGTGTAGGGGCCGCCTGGCGTTTACCCCGACCTGGTCGGGGACGCGGCCCGCTCTTGGGTCGCGTTTCTTGGAGTGCGGCGGCTTGCCGCCGCCTTTCCGCCCGCGCCCATTCTCCAACCTGTCATCCTGAGGCCCCCGCCTTCCGGGGCCGAAGGACCTCAGCTTCAAATGTATCCGCGATCCGTCTTCTCTCTTCGCTTTTCGCTTTTCGCTCTTCGCTCTTCGTCCTTCGCTTCCCCTTCACACCCAAACTGCAATCCCTCCCCGCTTCGTTTACAATTAAATTGGAACTGATTTCCTAACGAATGCCCTCCACCGAACCCCGGCGCAATCCTCGCCCCGCCCCCACCCTCGACGAGGTCCGTTACCGCGTCCCTCCCAAATCCATGATTCCCGCCTGGCTCCGCACCTGGTGGCCCGCCCTGCTTTGGAGTGTTGTTATCTTCACTGCTTCCACGGACACTTTTTCCTCCCAACACACAGCGGGCGTATTCGCCGCCATCCTGCATTGGTTCGCGCCATCCCTCAGCGAAACGACGTTTGAAACCATCCACCTCTTCATCCGCAAGTCCGCGCATCTCACCGAATACTTCATCTTCTATTTGTTGCTCTACCGCGGCATTCGCGGCGCGCGCATCGGCTGGCACTGGTCCTGGGCCTTCGCCGCATGGTTCATCGCCGCTGCCTACGCCGCCCTCGACGAAATCCATCAATCCTTCGTCGCCTCCCGCACCGCGTCCGCTCGGGACTCCCTCCTCGACTCCGTTGGCGCCCTCGTCGCCCTCCTCGTCCTCTTCTTAATCCACCGCCTCCGCCGCCCCCCTCCGACGTCTGATCACCCCTCCTTAACAGCGCCGTAGGCGCACCACAAGTTAGCCCCGTCCGTAAGGGCGGGGATCCCGAGCAGCAAGAACCCAGAGCGCCGTAGGTGCGGCACTTCCTCTCTCTCCGCCCTATACCTAACCTTCCACTTAGCCGCCTCCCAATAATATATTCATTTTTCTCTTGACAACTCTATAACTACTGTGGCAAAATTCCCCCGTTGAGAAGTGCGCCTCGCCTTTTTTCCTTAGGCCCGGCTCTTCCCCACAATCCTAAATTTCCTTTCTGGAGTCTCTATGTCTTCCAACGATTCCGAAGACCGCGCATCTCTGTGTGCTTTCACCTTTGCTGATGGTCGTCACTGCCGCCTGCCTCGCCCCTCTCCCAACTCCCAATACTGCCACCACCACCAGCGCAAGCTCCGCAATCTCCGCGAACACGATGATACCGCCCGCAACATCGCTTTGCCTCTCATCGGCGAAGTCATCGCCCCCTCTTCCCTCAATTTCGCCGTCGCCCGTCTTTTCGCCGCGGTTGCCGAAGGCCGCATCTCCTCCAAAACCGCCAACACCCTCACCAATCTTGCCAAAGTTCTCCTGAAGACCATCCCCAACGCCCAGCGCGAACTCCTTCTCACCACGCGCAATCCCGCCTGCTGGGACGACGTCGTCCGCCAAATCTACGGCCTCCCCGATCCCGACGCCACTCCTCCCGCTCTTACTCCGAACCCCTCCTCCGACGACCCCGAAACCACTTGATCACCGTCCAGCGCCGGAGGCGGACCACCCTGTCCAGATTGTCATCCCGAGCGGAGTGGCCCGACTTTCTCTTCCGCGCCGCATTCTGGCGCGTCGGGCCGCGCAGTCGAGGGATCCCTCCACCACCTTACTCTTTTCTATGCTCGATCCTCTTTTCGCTTAGCCTCGGTCTAAATCCTCCCCCATTCCCAGCGCCGGAGGCGCGCCACAAGTTAGCCCCGTCCGTAAGGGCGGGGTTCCCGATCGACAAGAAACCAGAGCGCCGTAGGTGCGGCACTTCCTCCCTCCCAGCGCCCCAAGCGCCCCACCTTGTAGTGCGGGAGCTTGCTTACCCTGAGTTCTTTCGCGAAGGGCTCCCGCTTTTGCCGTCCGAACCCCAACTCCGAAACGTTGCGTCATTTCTAGCTGCCGACCTCGCAAAATCTGCCGAGGCCCGCCGCACTCCAAAAATGCAATCACATCCAATTTCCAGCGCAAACCACGTATTCTCAACACTTGCGCAGCGAGCTGTTCTATCTCCTCTGCCCTCAACACATGCGCATCTCTCTCATTCCAAACCACCTATAACCCCTGCATTCCCCACACTTACAAACCTCCTTTCCTCTAACCCCTTCCTCTGCAACACTTGCGAAAAAATCGTCACGCTGTCGGCGCGCCGACAGAATCACCTCCGCTCAATACCTCTGGTGCACGTCCTGAAGTCGTATACACTCCGAATCCGCAACGTCACCAAATGCAAAGTTATTCAGCCCGGGCCGTTCGCCAACAAGTGACTCCTATTGAACAGCTTTAAAAATCCGTCTGTGTCACTTTAAGCGCGTCGTGTAGCCTTTCAATCCGCGCAACCCGCCGAAGCAAAGCAACATCGGGCAAGCGAAGGATGATCTGGCAAGGTAATAAAGATGCGTATTCGCAGCTCCGTTCGATATCTGCTTTTCCTTTTTGTGATTCTGGCCGTACCGGCCACTTTGTTCGCGCAGTTCGGCGTTTCCATCACGGTTGCTCCACCAGAATTGGTGGTGTACTCGCAACCTATCTGTCCTCAGGAAGGTTATCTGTGGATGCCCGGTTACTGGGCTTACGGCCCGGATGGCTATTTCTGGGTGCCCGGCACATGGGTCGAGCCGCCCGACGTTGGCTTGCTATGGACTCCAGGTTACTGGGGTTGGGGTGGCGATGCCTATGCTTGGAACGACGGCTACTGGGGCCCCACCGTCGGCTTTTATGGCGGCGTTAACTATGGCTATGGCTACGGTGGTTCCGGCTACGAAGGCGGATACTGGAGAAACAACCAGTTCAGCTACAACAGATCCGTGAATAACGTAGATGAGCGGAACTTTCACAACACTTACGATAAGCCCGTACGCAACGAAAGGGCGGGAAACAACGTCAGCTACAACGGCGGAACCGGAGGAACAACCGCTCGAGCGAGCGCGGCAGAAGAGACTGCAGGTCATGAGCGTCATATTCCGGCGACGGCCGCACAAACAGGACATCAAAAGGCCGCCAGCGGCAACCACGAATTGTTGGCGTCCGTGAATCATGGCAAGCCGCCAATCGCCGCAACATCCAAACCGGGAGAGTTTACCGGCAAGGGTGTGGTGGCAGCCAAGGGTGCTGCGCCTGAGAACAAGGCGGCTGAGACTAAGGCCACTGAGAATAAAGCCGCCGCAACTCGCACGAGTGAGAACAAGGCCGCTGCGAATAAAGCCGCTGCAACTCGCACGAGTGAGAACAAGGCCGCTGCGAATAAAGCCGCTGCAACTCGCACGAGTGAGAACAAGGCAGCTGCGAATAAAGCCGCCGCAACTCGCACGAGTGAGAACAAGGCCGCTGCGAATAAAGCCGCCGCAACTCGCACGAGTGAGAACAAGGCCGCTGCGAATAAAG
>Ga0182017_10000195_pt1 | contig 46958 bp, 63 predicted proteins | sample 712E3DmetaG_FD_120492 | JGI IMG/M metagenome (GOLD analysis project Ga0182017, IMG submission 120492) | Permafrost microbial communities from Stordalen Mire, Sweden - 712E3D metaG | ecosystem: Environmental > Terrestrial > Soil > Wetlands > Permafrost | place: Sweden: Stordalen | collected... | reverse complement strand
GCCGCTGCTGCATGGATTTGATTATATCATTGACTTTAATTATACTATCCTATATCTGTATCTTCGAGAATAGATATGCGCCTATTGCCAAGGCTGTACGCCTAATATGCAACCACCATATGCAACCGCATGATATTATGCGTCTTCGCCCTTGAGTATCATGAACTGCTCTTTTGTCATAGAAGAATTCTTCAGGCAGGAATTGATTATGACATTCTGCTGCCTTGACCATTCTTTATCATCATGCTCTAATACGTATCTCGACCATAGGTCCACGAACTTCAGCCTCTCGGCATTATTCTCATCCATAGAATCCATCGAGCATCTCCTCGTATTTTTTTATCAATCCCTTATCCAGATGGCCTGCTGCGACGTTGCGTATATGCCTTGCGTCCTCGATATCTTTTTGCGATTTCAATACCTGTTCCTTGAATGCCACCTGCATCTCAAGGCTTGAGATTGTCATCTCATCGCCATCAGAGAGCTCCACTGTAAGGGTATTCGACAGCGTGATATCATCAATATCATTTTTTGCGCATTTCAGCTCAATATTAGGTATCACTGTGTTGTGTTTGGCGAATCTTACTGCTATCTTCTCCTTGATATATCCATAGATATCCTCGTCAGATTCTGCATTGATGCAGTAAAATCCTGAATTCCTGATGTCATGAAGCAGTTTTCTGAATGTGACATAATCCATGCGCGGGATCAGTATATCGACATCCTCGCTTGACCTTGCCCTTCCGAGAAGGATAGAGACATAGCCGCTTATGACGGCATAAGACGAATATTTTCTGAGCGTCTTGATGAAATCCAGGGTGAATATATCTAGTTCAGACAATTCCCTCTCGATCAATATTCTTCTGCCTAAAAATTTCATAATGCTGATAACTCGGGTAAATATATAATTATTACGGTTTTGCAATATTTCATGCTTATATCTTCATTTAATATTTATATCTTCGATTCATACCTATATCCTATATCTGTATCTTTGAGAATAGATATGCGCCTATTGCCATGAATATCGCCACCAGTCCAATTAGCACGATGAAGTCTGTTGCGAGCGTGAAATGCGCAAGGCCTGTGAACGCATATCGGAGCCCATCGACGCCATATGTCATAGGATCGACGCTTGCAATCACATTTATCACTCCTGGAAGTCCTGCAAGAGGGAATAATGCTCCAGACAAAAAGAACAACGGCATTATCACAAAATTTATTATCAATGGGAATGCCTGCATATCCTCGAGAAGTGAGGCTATCGCAGTGCCTAATGCTGTGAACAGCAATGCTATCAATATCATGAATACGATGGCTAGCGGTATTGTCCAGACGCTAGTTATCTTAAAGCCTAAGAGGAGTGATAACAGCAGCACGAGTATTCCTTGAAACACTGAGACGCTCGCTCCTCCTAATGTCCTTCCGATCATTATATCAAGCCTTGAGACAGGGGCTACAAGCGTCTCTTTGAGGAATCCGAACTGCCTGTCCCATATTATCTCGATGCCAGAGAACACTGCTGTGAACAATATGCTCATGGCGATTATGCCAGGCGCAAGAAATTCTATATAATTCCCTCCTCCTGCTTTCTGAAATATCGGCCCGAAGCCGAATCCTAATGCGACAAGAAATAATATCGGCTGCCCTAATGATCCTATGATTCTTGCACGTGAACGGAAATATTTCTTGATCTGCCGGATCCAGAGGATATACATGACTGATGCGTTCATCTTCTCCACATCCTCCTGTTCATCCTCATGCGATCTATCGAGCCTACCTCTTCTTCTCTTATGCCATGGCCGGTAAGCTTGAGGAATGCCTCTTCAAGGGTCTTGGTCCTGGTCTTTTTTATCAGTTCTTTCGGCGTGCCTTGCGTGATTATCTTTCCATGATCGATGATCGCGACCTTTTGCGCATATTTCTCTGCTTCTTCCATATAATGTGTTGTGAAAAATATTGTGATATTCTCTTCTTTGTTGAGTTTCTTGATATATTCCCACATATGATTTCTTGTCTGGGGATCAAGGCCCTGGGTAGGCTCGTCCAAAAAGAATATCTTGGGGTGATGCAGCAATCCTCTTGCTATCTCTAACCTCCTTTTCATCCCTCCGGAATATGTCTTGACAAGATCGTCCTTCCTATCCCACAATTCTACGAATGTCAGGAGCTCTTTGATGCGCTCTCTTCGGACTTTTTTTGCGACACCATAAAGCACGCCATGGAATTCCATGTTCTCAAATGCTGTCAGGTCATCATCAAGGCTCGGGTCTTGGAAGACGATGCCGAAGCTTGACCTTGCTTTTTTCTGGTCATTGACAGGATCAAAGCCATTTATCTCTATCTTGCCTTTTGTCGGATGGAGCAATGTAGTGAGGATCTTTATCGTCGTGGTCTTCCCAGCGCCATTAGGCCCGAGGAATGCGAAGATCTCTCCTTGCTGGACATGGAACGATATATTGTCGACTGCTGTGAAGTCTTTGAACTTTTTTGTGAGATTGTTTACGATTATCATGATAGACCTGCTTAACTATTGTTAGTATATTTATGGGCAACATGGCTTGTTTTTAAATATTATGAAACTAGAAGCTGTGTCGACATGTCAGAAATATAAAAGAATAAAAAATATAAAAAATGAAAAAACATTATTAAGACAACTGCTTCCTTAAGGTTGCTGTCTTATCCCGCGCATGTGATTTGGCATCGCCCCATGGCCTAGCCCTGGCATTTGCCCTCTTGGCGTCCGTCCTAGATGCCAGCCTGTGACGTTTGTCGAATTATTGTATCGGCCCACAATCCTGTTGAACACATTCTGTCCTGTCATTCTGTTGAACCAGTCTGTCATCGCCTGCTTCCACGAACCATAATCATTGTTCTTTATCGCGTTATTGATGTCATTGCGCGTCTGGTTCATATCAGCCTGCATCTGGTTCCTGCTCTTATATGCTGAGACAAGATTGTTGAATTGCTCCTGGGTTATGTTCTCAAATCGTGTGATATTATATGTTGAGACAGCAACCTGGAATGCGCTGAAGTCTCCGCCAGATATTGCGCTGTTTATCGCTATGCTTGCATTGCTCGGGCCAGAAGGCATGTTCTGATGCCCAAAAATTCCTGGCATTGCGAAAGCTCCCACGGCAAAAAGGGCTGCAAAAATCACAAAGCCGCTTATTATTGCATATTTTTTTGTATTTTTCATTTTCTCAATCCTCGTATGTATTTATTATGATTACGTGATCATTAATAAACGCTATGAAAGATAAATAAGTATTTCAAATTAAAATCTCAATGGTTTTATCACTATCTTAAAACATATCCCCTTATTAAAACACATCTCCCAAGTATTATAGCCTGCTCCTAAATTTATAGCTTGGCGTTACTCATAACGCAACGCATACTCGCTACGTTCGTGACCTCGGGATGTTATTCATATCTCAAGGCATCTACAGGCTTCAATTTTGATGCTCTGTATGCTGGTATCGCTCCTGCGATCATCCCTATGAGCATGGAACCTAAGACAGCCTCTAATAATAGGCTTGGTGGAATCACTGTATTTACAGCTCCGAGCCCTCCTAGCCTTCCAAGGATATTCGGTAGCAAGGCCGAGACTAATGCCCCGAGGCCTATGCCGACGACCCCGCCGACAAATCCTACAAGCGCTGAATTGAGCAAAAATATCGTCATGATGTCGCGATTCTTTGCGCCGATGGCCTTCATTATGCCGATCTCCTTAGTCTTCTCAAGCACTGATGTGAACATCGTGTTTGCGATTCCTACAGCTCCGACGAGCAATGATACGGCCGCTATTGCTGCAAGAAACAAGGTGAATGTCTGTGTGACACTCGCTATGCTTGCTTGTGTCGCCTCGGCAGATGTCACAGTATAATCCTTCTTTTTCCCGATGACATGCCTTGATATTTGGAGCCTCTGGTCTGTCTCATTGGCTATCGCGACGGCCTGGGAAGAGTCAGCGACCTTGAATTGTATGGAATCAAGGCTGTTCTCTCCTTCTCTATTGAGCACTTGCCTAGCATCCTTTACTGTCATGAATATCCTGTTGTCGTCTCCTCCAAAACCTCCCGAGGCTGCGAGTATGCCGACAATCTTGTATACAGTGCCATTGATGGTCAATCCCTGATTTACTGAAAGCTGCTCTTTGAAAGTCGTTGCCGCTACACTGCTTCCTATGACGACGACGCCTTCATCCGAGCTGTCAAGGAATCTTCCTGCAGCGATTGTTGATGTCTCCATGTTCGTCCACGCAAGCGGATCGACACCCTCAAGATTGAGGCTTGCGCTTTCGGCAAGATAGGTCACTGTCGCTCTTCCTGATATTATGCCGTCAACAAAAAGCACTCCAGGAACATTCTTTATTACTTGAATATCTGTGAGCGTGAGATTGTTCGGGGCTATCGTAGAGCTCTCGCCGCCAAATCCTCCGCCTCCTCTTCCTCCTCCGAATGCCCCTCCAGCCCTTTGGAATCCAGGACTTACAGTCACTAGGTCTGCTCCAAGGCCTCCGAGCCTTGATTGCAGGCTTACTTGTGCGCCTTCACCTATAGATATTATCGCGACAATGGCAGCGACTCCGATGACTATGCCGATTATCGTGAGCCAGCTTCTAAGCTTGCTATGTACAAGGATGTTTATTGCAAGTTGGAAGGATTTTTGTATTTTCATTTTCGTATTGTTTTTTATGCTCTGATAGGGTATGCTCTGATAGCGTATGATCCGATCGCGTATGATCCACTAATACTATTCTGCCTAATCATCTCGTTTTTTTGGCTTGGTATTCACGGCATTGCCCTTCTTTCGTACAAACAATAGATAGCCTCCGCCTAGCACCACGACTATTATGATGATCCAGAATAATGTCCCTCCGATAAATCCTGAGGATGATGATCCCCTGCCTGCGAAATTTCCTGATCCTGCCGCGCCTGTAGAGTTTCCTCCTCTGAACTGCACCTGTATGTTCTTTTCCAACACGACACGCTGTCCTGTGGTGTCGGTATATGCTACATCAACGATAAGGCCGCTGCTCTGTGTTGCCTGGGCTCCTGTCCTGTTTGCGAACTGCTGCCTCAATGCTGCTGCCTGCATATCTGTCAGGTTCTGGCTGTTGGGTCGGCCTGTGCCAGAAAAATTCCCTGCAGCTCTTGATGAGATCTGGAATGATACAAGGGTATAATCCCCTTTGTTGAGATTTCCGATTATCGCAGAATTGCTTCCTGTCACCTGATAGCCTGGCTGCTGTGGAATGCTCACTGAGACTGATTGTGCAGGAGTGTTTCCGATATTGGATACAGACAATGATGTCTGGCCTGCGGTGGTCTGGGAGAATACTACATCGAAATCCGTCTGTCCGCCGATGAATATCCCTCCTCTGCTAGTGATTATTGACTGGTTGGCGCTCGGGCCTGACTGGTATGCAAGGTTCATGTTCAGCTGGTATAATCCAGGATTCGCATTGACATCAGCGACGACTGTGTATGATATCTGTACAGATTGGCCTACGTCAAGATATTTTATATAACGCGTATTGTCTGAAAATACTGGGAGGATGACTCCAGTCGGCTCATTCCATGAGAATACCATGTTCTGCAGCGGAGAATTTCCTACATTGTTTATCGTGAAATTCATCTCAGTCTGCATTCCAGGGCTCAACTGGGCCTTGTCTACATAAATTATCTGCGCATAATTCTGGTTCGTAATCAATATATTGAATGATTGGGATATCCCTTGTCCTGACGAATCGTTATACTGCAATGTCAAAGGATATGTCCCTTGCTTGGCAGTAGGGTCTATCCTTACATCGAACTGTACGCTTACATAGGATGATCCCTGCTGGTATGGCGCAATAGAACTCACTGTCTGCGCAGGATCGTTGGATGTGAACGGATATTCGTCAACAATCTTGAACTGCGCATTGCTTATCGCTGTATCGCCTGTGTTCTCGATCTGGAATCTTAAGGTGACGATGCCTCCTGCTGCTGCAGGGTTCGGGTCCTGGTTCAGCAGCGTTATGCTCGGCAGTGCTGATGCATTGACTGCATAAGGCACAACCGCGAGCAATGTCAATACCATCAAGGCATATATTACGATCATTCTTATTTTTGTCATCATTCTCATATCATTTTTTTGAATCATTTTATCCACACTCCATTTTTTCCATAATTTTCATCAAGTTTTTTTTTGGTTAAGTTTTCATAAATACTTTTTTTGACATATTTTTTTTTATGATCATCATTTTTTTTTTGATCATGATATAATCTTTAATGAAATAATTCATATATCTCATATTACTTGTCCATCTTTCAATTGCACAATCCTTTTTGCATGCCCTGCAAGCTTCAGGTCGTGGGTGACCATGATTATGGTCTTTCCCTGTTTCCACAATCTTTCCAGCAGCTCCAATACTTCAGAGCCTGATTTTGAGTCAAGGTTTCCTGTTGGCTCATCAGCAAGTATTACTTCAGGATCATTCGACAATGCCCTTGCTATCGCAACCCTTTGCTGCTGTCCTCCAGATAATTGGTTAGGCCGATGGTGCATCCTGTCTGATAGGCCGACTGTCTTCAATAGGCTTGAGGCCTTTTTTTTCGCTTCGCTCATTGAAATATCCTGAAACTCCAATGGTAGCATCACATTCTCTAGCGCATCAAGGTTGGGTATAAGGTTGAACTGCTGGAATATGAATCCTATCTTTTTTCCGCGGATGCTTGCAAGCTCAGATTCCTGCATCTTTGAAATATCCCTATTGTCAAGATATATCGTCCCTTTTGATGGAAGGTCTAGGCATCCTACAAGATTCATCATCGTGCTTTTCCCTGATCCAGAAGAGCCTGTTATCGCGACAAACTCTCCTTTCTCTATATCTATGCTGACATCTCTTAGCGCAGCTACCTCTATCTCGCCCATACTATATATCTTCGAGATGTTTTGTAATCTTATTATGCTCTTTGCCATTTTTTTTATTTTTTTTTAAGGAGTTCTTCTGTCAAATCCCAATTCCATGTTTCCAGGAGGGACAGGACCATCATTGGAGTAATTTATGAATCCGAAAGATTGCGTCTTTGAATACAATAATATGTTTCCATTATCGACATCGATTATGTATAAGTGCCTTATGCTGTCGTTATATACTGAGACCTCGATTATTTTTCTTCTCTCAGATCCTGCATTGACAGGCCTGATATCATTTGATGCCTTTACTGTATAATTCGTCACATCCTCCCCTTTTTGGGAAAGGTCAGATAATGCTATGCTTTTCATCATGCTGATCTGGGAATCTGTCGGCTGGATTATTGGAGGCCTGATCCTGCTGAGCCTTACGAGCGCGCTGATCAATATCACAGCGAACAATACGATGAATATTATGGCAGTTATCTTCCAGATATTATTCTTCTCAATATATCCCTTTCCATCAGATTTCTTATCATCCTTCACATCGGATTTAATTTGCTTATCATTATTCTTAATGTCTTTATTTTTATTATTCTTCATGTCTTTGTTTTTGACCATCATAACACCTTTATAGTATTTTATAATCTGTTATCTGTATAGCATCTATATATACTCTGTATAGTATATAGGAAGATGTAACAACATATATATCTTTCTTGAAACAGGTTTCATTTCAATGAAACCACAAGCTTTATATATTTTTCAGCAATATCTTTCTTGATGAAGAGGTTCAAGATAATAATCGCTATCGTTCTCCTTGTTGCATCGATAATCCTATTATTCAGCTATCTGTTCAATGTCCAGCCATTGCATATAACTTTAGAGACCGGCCAGGAGATAGTGACCCAGAACCCTGATTATTTCACATTGACGACAGTAATACTCTTGATTGTCTGCGCATTTGTCATAGGCGCGACATCTGCCTATCTTTTCTATAATGCAGACAATATAAATATATTAGCAGTAAAGACAGATGATAGAAGCAATGATAAGAGCGACGATATGAAAAGATTATTGCCTCTGCTGAAGCATGATGAGCGAAAGGTCGTCTCTGCACTGATGGAGAACAATGGAGAGATGCTGCAGAATGCGCTTGTATTGAAGCTCGGATTATCAAAAGTCAAGATAACAAGGATGCTAGTATCATTGCAAGACAAGCAGATAATAATAAAAGAAAGGCATGGACTGACGAACAAGATAAAACTGAAGAAATAACAAATGTGTCTAATATATTTTTTGAATCTTTAGCTTAGAATTTTTCAGAAGCAAATTTTAGAATATGGCCTAGGTATTCTTTGCCTTCATTAATTATCATCCCCAGTTCGGCCTATCAAATCCTTTTGATAGCATATCCCTCCATTCCTCATCTGTCAACCTATCATTTATCGGCTGCGTGAATTCATAATAGCTGAATATCGGCCCGACTGCGAGCCCGATCGTTCCGTCCTTGGATTTATGCGCGACAATCATCCAGTCGATATTTCCTGTGCCGACCTCTAGCGCCCTCATCGTGTTGCTGTCAGTATGCACATCAGCTATCATCGATGTCACAAATGAATCATTCTCGTCGGCAAGATCTGTATGGGTCTCGACCCCGATGCCGATAGGCTTCTTGCTTGTCTCGACAGTCAATGCAGAGGCAAAATCCTGTATCACTGATCTGAATTTCTGGTCTATGCCTTCAATATATGTGTAATCCTCTTCTGTCAAGTCAATGCCAGATAATTCTTTATCAGATATTTGCTCTAATCGTGCCATCATATCGCTTGAGCCTTGTAAAGATTTTTTCGTGTCATCAGTCAACATATTCTCAACTGATAATTGCTTGAGCAGATAATCATTTACATATTTTGCCCTTGCATAAAGCTCAGGATTAGGCTCGACATATCCATAATATCTTGAGCTCATAGGGCCTTTAGCCATTGCCATCGATATGCCGCTGGTATAGCTCTGCTTCACATATAATATCGTATCATGCCTCAGCTCTGTCCATGACGATAATGCAGCGACCAATTCTTTTGTCTGGTATAATCCTGAATTCATCCAATCAGGATATCCGCTCTTCTGCTTGATCATCGGCTGGAGCATCCATAGCCAAGAATTATAAAGATTGGATGTCCAGTCTGTAGTATTATATCCTAAGACAAGATACTGCATCTTCCTGCTCTGGTTAACATAATCGCAATATTCATCGACATTTTTTCTTACAAGAACTCCGCTTGCAGGATATGATCCCAGAACCGACATCACATCAAGACCTGTAGGCATCAGCCTGCATATATCATAGATCTTTTCTGCAACAACCCTTGGAGTATTCACATCGCATTGCCCTCCGCAGTATTGTACGATTGCAGAAGCGCATACTTCATTCCAATATTTTGTCCTGTTCAATTCCATATTATCGCAGCTCAGATAAAATTCCTTAGGCTTTGTCAGTATGCCGCTCTTCGATCCAGTCTCTAAGACAAAATCATATTCTGCAGCTTTCGGATTCGGGCCGACATTCTGGTATGTCAATTCGCTTAATATCTGGCTGTCTAGTGCATATCTCTGTCCGATTAATCTTAGGCCTTGCGTATCTTCCTGCAACGTGCCTACAAGGTCTAATTCAGGTCCGCCAAGTATCTTCGGCCCTCGCATATTTTTTAGCTCATCGCCGATTCTTTGCGCATCTGTATTGTTCAATTTGGAGATGTCAAACCCATAATTCATTGTATTGAAGACTGCAGAATCATAATCCTTTATCGTCAGGTCATCAGATGCCCCTGCAAAAAATCCTGTGACAGAATATAGCCTGTTCCAATCATCTGCAGCATCAGAATCTTTTATCGCATCTGTAAGAAGCACAGCCTGCAATGTCCAAGAATCCCCTGATGCCTTGAATGTATTGCGGCCAAGCCACATCATCGACTTGAAATATTGCTTCAATCCATCGCTTTCAGTATAATGGCCTTTTGGGACATATTGCGAATAGTCTTCACAAGAGCATTTTTTCGAGCATTCATCATGATAATAGTCAGGGAAATATATCTGCGTATCATCTATAGTCAATGTGCCTTTGATCATGGCATTGCATGCCTTATCATTATCAGCAGGATAGAGCAATCTTGAGCATATTGCGTTGCAGTCTTTGCTGAACAGCTCATTCTCAAACAATCCTGCGTGCTTTTCTATCCTAGATAATTCATTGTCGACATCTGATTGCACATATGAAGGCACATCATAGTTCGGGTCGAGAAGCTTTTTTGCGACAGCAAGATATGCGATGTTCCTTCTTGCAAGCTCTTTAAGGTTAGCATCATCGATAGCATCATATTGCCCAATAGAGCCTTTCAATGACTTGTCAAGAAAATCATTCAATAATGGGATGAGCTTGTTCATCTCGATGTTTTTCAACAGCTCATTGAATTCAATATGATAAAGATGCATCACAGAGTCTGTTGTCACAAGAATAGGCACCCCTTGGGAATCATTGCCTCTGCTGCTTGATAATTTATTGTAAGCATCCTCGAACCGGTCTTGGCCGCCAGGCAATATCACGATCCCGTTTGAAAGCAATGCATCCTCCTGGCCTTTGGTGAGCGTTGTCTGGAATTTTCCGACGATATCCCTCTCATAATTGTCCGGAATATCTTTCAGCGGGAGAGGATATTCAGGGTCATTGTATTGCTTCTCTATATATGTGTATTGCGGCGCATCGAATGACAGCGAAGGTAAATTGATTGGCGAAGGATTATATGTTGTAGGGATAATTCTAGAGCATCCTGATATCACGATTGCGAAAGCTATCAGCAATATAAAAGATAATCTTATCCCCAATCACATCACCCATAAATCCCACTATCATCTTGTTTAAATATTTTCTTATAGGTTCAAGTTATAGAACTTGACTTTTCTCTTCGACCCTTATCGCCTTGCAGTTATATTTTTCAAAAAGAATTCTTGTGTTCGGAGTTTTTTCAGCGCATAAGGCAGCTATGCCAATCACTCTGCCTCCTTGCCTCTCGATCAGATTGATCGCTGACTTTATCTGTGTGCCTGTCTCTATCCAATCATCGACTATCAAGACTCTGTCTGTTTTTTTTATCGAACCTGAGTTCATCTCGAATGTTTTCTTTGTCTTTGTATAATCAATGAATGATGCGCGTAATACTGTTCCTCTTATCCCTGGAAGTTTTCCTCCTTTTCTCACAAGGACAAAACTTTTATGCAATTTATGAGCCATTGCACCGCCTATGATAAAACCCAATGCATCAAGCCCTACGATTATATCGAATTTCTTGTCCTTAAAAAGATTTATCAAGTCAGCGATAAGATTAGAGAAAACTTTCGGATTCTTGAATATAGGCGTCACATCATATCTTCCGATGGTCTTCTTGTTGATGAATTTTTCGTAATATCCATATTTCATTGATTGATAAATAATCCTGGAACTATATAAATTTATTCAATAAAATTCTTATTCTATAGTCTTCAATAGAAATCATTTTAATAATATTATTTTACAGAAATTAATATTTTTAGGGTCAATTAAATCGGCAACTTTGACTGTGCTATTGCCATCTCAAGAAGTTCTCTCTTATCCTTAATATCTTCTTCAAGAGATTCAGAAGGATTCCTAATATATTTTTCCAATGCTTGTGAAAATCCATAGGCATTTGCAGCCAATCCTAATGCAAAATGAAATTTTGATGTGAGATTCTGCCAATCTTCTCGCATCGCTGTCGCCGGATCGTGAATGAGAAGCGATGCCAATAGATAGTTTCTGTCATTCAGTGCAGGAGCAATTTCAGTCTTGTATAATTCACGAAAATTGACTATAAGTTCTAATGGTACATTCATAAGGAGGGAAATTATTTTATTATTATAAATTTTATCAATACTCTGTTAATCAGCATCATCCAATAGAAACCATTTTAAACAATATTATTTTCTCATCTTCATGGCTTACGATCCTATCCGTATCGATGAGAAGAACACCTATGCACTTGATGTGTTCACGATTCCCAGGCATTATCATGAATTCCTCGATATGATACTCATCCCGAAGGGGATGATAAAGGACAGGATCGAGAAATTAGCAAGGGATATCCACAGGGATTATAATGGCAGGAGCCTTATCCTGATCTGCATCCTGAAAGGCGGCGAGAAATTCCTTTCTGATCTTTCGCATTATCTTGATATATTGAACAGCAACGACAAAGAGAATTCTGTGCCATTCAAGCACGATTATCTCAAGGCAAAGAGCTATCTGAATGATTCCAGTACAGGCACGGTGAAGCTGACATTGTCAGATTTTTCTGAGCTCAAGGGCAAGGACGTCCTTTTGGTAGAGGATATAATAGATACTGGCGAGACCATGCAGAGGATAATAAAAGAGCTCAAGAAGCATTCTCCAGGCACGATAAAAGTCGCAAGCCTGCTTGTGAAGGATACAAAAAAGAGCAATGGATATAAGCCTGACTATGCAGGGTTCATCATCCCAGACCTTTTTGTCGTCGGATATTGCCTTGACTATAATGAGAATTTCCGGGACCTCTCGCACATCTGCATAATAAACGAGAAAGGCAAAGCAAGATTCAAGAAATGAAATTGTCTAATTCTCAGACATTGTTTCAAATTTTATATCTGGGTGTTTTTCTTTTATATACACTAATATTCCCTGATATTTTTTCCTATCCATCATGCCTGACATAGGCGGCGCAATTATCTCTCCTGGTCTTACATCAGCGCGTTCCTGCAAGCCATTCCAAAAACGTATCCTGGTCCCTTCGGGCATGTAGGTGGTTCTTATCTGCTCAACAACCCCTTTTGAGAGCTCTTCGACTTCGGCATCCAATGATCCGATAGGCAAGGTTCCACCGCCGCCAGAAGGAGCGTCGTAGTTCATATAGATAACAGGTTTGCCGTCCCATGCTATAGCGAGCATCGGATAATTATTGTGAAGATAAATATCTAAAGTAGGACTTTCCATGAAAGACAGGAATCTAAATTGATATAAAAATTTATTGAAAATCTCCTATAACTCATCTTCTTGAGTGATGTTTCATAAGCCTTAAGAATATTCTTGCATTCCCTTTTGCTGTGAGTTCATATGAAAAAATCCTTTGAAAAATTCTCTAGCACGAAAAAATCCCCTAATACCCCTAATATGAGAGAATTTCCCAAATCTCCCAATACATTCAGCAATACGTTCAGGCATATGCTGACTGCATTTGTGCTAGGGATATTGCTCACTAGCGCATTCTTCATCTATACGTCTATGAATAAGCCAACTGTCAATGTAGTATCATCAGCGCCTAAGCAATTATCATTGAGCAATGAGCAGGATGCGCCTAGTACTGTCGTTGTCCAGAATGTCCAATACACTTCGCACGCCATTGAAAAGACAGTCCCTGTCCTTGCTGTTACGCAAGATGAGTCGCAGGGCATTGCAGGGAATCTCACAGTAAAGCTCATACCAGGCGATTCCCAGATATTGATAGATACCAGCCCATATACTGAGACAGACCTGCAGTACAGCGCAAATACTGCTGTTGATGTAGCAAAAGCAATCTCAGGCAACAATGCGTCTGATGAGGACATCGTGCTGACATACAGCGCTCCTGGCCAGGTCTCTGTCATAGGAGGAGGATCGGCAGGTGCAGCGGCAACATTGGCAACCATCGCAGCATTAGAGGATAGGCAGATAAATCCTAAAGTGGCTATAACAGGTACGATAAATCCTGACGGAACTATTGGGCAAGTGGCAGGCATATTAGAAAAGGCCAAGGCTGCGGCAGATGCAGGATATACTCTCCTGCTCGTGCCGAAAGGGCAATCTAATTTCAAATATTATGAAAAGCAGGTGAATCAGCAGTCGATAGGTTTTGGGATGAATGTCTATAATGTGCAATATGTCCCAAAGACCATAGATATAACAGCCCAGGCAAAGCAATGGGGGCTAGACGTGAAAGAAGTCTCGACAATACAGGAAGTGGAGCAATATATGCTGGAGTAAACCATGATAAAAATGATAAAACCAAAATATTTCTGGATAATCGCAATGCTTGCTGTGGCTTTGACAATAGCTGCATGCACGTCATATAGTGCTCCGAGCACGGCAGGGCAAAATCCTGCACCAATAATCACTCAACCGTCAAATCCTGCGACAGTAAATCCTGCACCGGCTGCAGTGAAGTTCTCTGACTCGCAATATGCTGCATATGCGCATCTTATTTCAGGAGATACACTTGATGCAGCTGCCCAGAGCGCGACATCAGGCTTCAATATACAGAAGACCTCGAATGCAGACGGCACTACTACGATAGCGCTAAGCTCTACCAATCCAGAATACCAGAACCAGACATATACATTGCAGAGCGGAGAGCAATTATATTTCATTGAAAGAAATCCTGGCGATGATAATGGTGGCGAAGGAGCATTGGGAGATGATACTGCAATCGTAGTCGATGCGAACGGATATATAGTGCAATGAATAGTGCAATGATTTGATGTTCTTGAGCATACTTTCACAAATTATAAGAATGGCATCATGATCTATTCATCATGAAGACGATAATAATATTGTCCTTGGTAATGCTTGCTTTGATAATTGCAGGATGCACAAGCAATGCTGTGAATACTTTGCCGACTAGTCCTGATAATACAGGCAATGTTGCGAACACTGGCAATGCTCCTGCAGGCAATCGTTCATATAATCCTAGAAATAATCCTGGATTAGGGAATATGACCGATGCGCAAAGGCAGCAGTTCCAGCAGGCGATGGTCGATGCATGCAATGGGAAATCAGAGAATGATAGTTGCGTAGCAATAGGCCCGCAAGGCGATCTGAACGGCACATGCAGGCTGAGAAATGACACCTTAAGCTGCGCGATGCAGGGAAGATTCAGAGGCAACGGAACAGGATATCAGAGGCCATCGCAATAAAAGATCATCTGGCTTATGCAAGAAGCAATATATTGTATTCTAATAGACTGGTATATTATATTCAATAGATTAATAGATTGTATTCTAATAGATTGATGTATCGTATTCTAATAGACTGATAGATTGTATTCAATAGAAATATTAAGCAAGATAAATTATTATTGTTGATTATTATTAATTGTTATTTGGATAATTCTTTCCATAATTATGCTCTATATCCTTTTCCCGAACATATTATGGTGCGTGAAATCTTCAGCATTACGCCTCACACGAAGATATTTCATCTCTGGAGCATACCCTAGCCTTACAGCGAATGCGACCTTCATATATTCAGGGATGTCAAGTATTTTCTTCAATTCGCTTGATAATTCTTTTCCTGAGAACACGCTCATTATCTGAAATCCTATGCCAAGGGATTCTGCAACAAGCCACATGTTCTCCATTGCGCAGCCCAGGCTGAGAAATCCTAATATGTCGCCTTTTGATGCCGGTGCCCTTTTTCTTGAATCATAAACCACAATCAAGACGCAAGGGCTGTTCTTTATCGTATAGCTCAATGGCGTCGGCGTCATATCCTTGATTGCTTCATCAAGTCTTCTTGCATCTCTCCATGATGCTGGAAAATTCGCCCCTAATATCCCTATCTTCTTTTTCTTCAGCTCGTCTTCTGACATCGACAATTGCTGAAAATTCTCTCTTATGAACTCTTCTGATGGAGGAGATCTGACTTTTCCTATCTTTTCAAGAATTTTCTTATCATCTATAATTATGATCTCGAAATTCTGCATATTATGCGCAGTAGGCGCCCATCTCGCAGCCTCGATTATTAGCATCACATCCTCTTTTGCGACCGACTTTTCTGTGAATGGCGCGCGTGTAGAATGCCTGTCCTGGATCAATTTGATTATTTTCATAATTTCATCCTCGTATATTGAAATTGTTTTCAAGAAATATTTTGATGTATTTAAAGGTTTAGCTCAGAGACTCCCAATGATAATTCAAGAAGGCAGATTTCCTAAACATTTTTAAATGATAGTATTATGTTATATATCAGGTATAAATAATCAGATATAAATATTTGGGGGTAGATTTTAATGAAAGCGATTATTGATATAAGGATTGTTCTGATATTATTTGTTTTAGGATTGTTCCTGTTGGCAGGATGCAAGGACATCACTGGATCATATAAGCCAGGAAGCTTCGGCGCATCAGCAGCCGACCAGAAGATCCAAGCATATTACAAGGCAAAGTATGGTGATTTGACAGCGTCAGGCACTCCAAGAATTCTAGAACCATTGATGTCTTCAGATGTCAAGGATTATGTGCCTTCTGATAAGGTGTTGAAATTCTCTAAAGACACATCCCAATTATACGCATGGTTCGTATACGACAATTTCAAAGAGAATGATGTGATAAATGTAGAATGGAAATATCTCGATACAAATTTCGTCATCTATACATTCAATTCTAGTGCAGGAGGAGATTTCGGCAGAGGAGTATTCATACTCGAGAAACCTGATACAGGATGGCCATTAGGAAAATACCAGGTGACGATATCAGGGATGGGCGCATCTTCAGCAGTCAATTTTGAAATAATCGACGGGGCTACAGTCACAACACCATTGCCGTTCGATACAGCAGCAGCAACAACAGTTCCATCAACAACGCCTCCAGCAGGTGTTGTCAAGAAATTATATACGAACAGCAATATAGGCGGATGCAGCTATACTGATACCAGCACATTCACAATCCCAGTGGACGCCTATGTCACAGACTTAAGGATGTGGTATAATTGGAACCAAGGAGAGATAAAATTACCATATACATTGACAAAAGATGGTGCAGAGTTTTCTAAAGGGGACTTGGTCAGGGCGTCATGCGATCCATACCAGACATCATGGTGCGAAGCAGTGTATTATGCAAACAAGACATTCCCTGCAGGGACATATGTCCTCAAGTCGGCAACATCAAGGATGTGCCAGAATTCAGGGTCTAACGGAAACGGTTTCTACACAGTCTATGGATATGAGTTAGGAGGCGCAGCATCAACGACAGCAACCACTACGACGACCACGACAGCAGAGACAAAATCAGCGAGCGGTTTTGATATAAAGAATACTGCATGCAGCTTTGCAGGAAACTGGAGCACGAACTGGGGAGACATGCAATTATCTGTCTCAGCAAACAAGGTCACAGGAGATTATACGCATGACTCAGGAAAAATCGCAGCCACCCTGAATAAGAATGTGCTGGTAGGAAAATGGTCAGAAAGCCCTTCATATGCAGAACCTAACGATGCTGGAGACATGGAGTTCCAGCTCTCAGACGACTGCAAGTCATTCACAGGAAATTGGAGATATGGCTCGACAGGAGATTGGAGCGGCGGCTGGACAGGAACATTAGTTTCAGGATAGATTATTGAATCAAGGATAGATTGTTTTTGTTATAATCTTGTTTTTCCACCAGTGTTTTACTGGTGGCGTAGATTTTCGTTTGATTAGTTGCGGACATAAGTACGGCATAAAGTAGCATCTCGGAAATCACAATTTATCGTGATTATCCGCTCGATATATGCGATTAATCGCATATTCGAAGATGCTACTTTATTATGCGCAACTATTGTCCGCAACTAGATAATATAAATATTTATAAACTCATAATCTTAAATTACTGTGTTATGATTATTTGAGGTGTCAATTATGGCTAAGGATAAGAAGTTTTTGCAGGATGAGTGGAATGGTGTTTCTTCTGAATTGTCTGTTGAGAACAAGTGGGTTTTGGCTTCGCTTACTGATAGTGAGAATGTCGAAAAGTCTTTCGAGAGGAAGAGTGCTCTTGTTGAAGAGCTTCTTGCTAAGCTGCAGCAGGACGAGAATACCCTTAATGATGTTCATCAGAAGCTTACGCGCTTGATTGCTGATTGGACTGGAGATTTTCAGAAGGAGATTAGGGCTTCTGGGAGCAAAGGTGTTGCTGAGCAAATTTATGCTTTTATGCGACAATTTTCAGATGTTGAAAAGAAGGTCAATGCAGATTTTACTAATACTAAGAGTATGATATCTAATATTAGGTCACAGTATGAGAATATGACTGTTAAAGCTATTAATGAAAAGACTCATGCTGAATTAGTTGGTGAATTTAAGTCACTTGTCTCGATGTTTGCGCAATGGCTCTCTTATGATAAAGAACTTTCTGATATTGTGTCCAAGTGCAATAATTTTATCAAGACTTATGATGCAAATTCTCCAGAGTTTGCAAATTATGGTAATATTGATGAAAAGCTCAATGATTTATTCGAAGGCAAAGGCGTGTATAGTTCCTATTCTGTTGAGCAGCGTAAAGCAATACTTGCAAGATATGAGCGTTCGAATGAATATGCATTAAAGAAACGGCAAGATGTCATTAATAGAATTAATGCTTTCATGAAAGAAGGCGGGATGACTTCAGATTTAGTTTTTGAAGAGAAAAAGACTGGAAATAGTATGTATTTTAATGAAAGTTTAGATAGATTGCGGAAAGCAGGCTTTAAGAGGCATTTGCGTCCTGTAGAATATTTTGAAATTCTTGCAGATGTAGAGGCAAATGGTACTGCAAGCCCGCATTTTGAATTACGAAAAAATTTATGGAGTGGTTACGGTGAATGGTTAAGTATGGCTGTTATGTTAAAAGATGGGATATTGCATATAGCATTAGATCCAGAAAATATTGCATGGAATAGTAAAAAAGGACAATATGAATATGCTGGTCAAGCAAGTATAAATATTCCTGCACCGCAATTAAAAGCAAATGATTGGAATGAAAACATTTCTGAATTTACAAATTATTTCGGAGTCGGATGTAAGGGAATATATTTGAATAGAGAAGGTGTGTGGGGTCCTGTTGGCTGTGGCATCATCGACGGTAGCGACAGCTTCATCCTCAGTGCTGGCAGCAGCAGGAGGGCGTCTCGTGGGGTAAAGTAGGGCGCGAAGCGCCACCGCGCGAAAAAAACAGCATATTTATAATTAATAAAAATATCTTTTCTTTTGTCCTGACAGTAAATGTCAGGGCTACACGCCTTTTTACTACGGCGACCTTTTAGGCGTCATAAAATTCAATCACGACATTAAGTAAGCATGCTCTGAAATATGAAGTGATGGTGCATACAATGATGCAGTAACCAAGTAAAGAGGCTACAATGTGTGAGGTCCTGTCGGTTTTGGCAACAACAATGACAATAACAGGCTTAACCTCAATGCCAACAACAATCAAAGGGCTTCTCGTGGAATAGCCCTGACAGTTAGGACAAAAAGTATTAATTTTCGAACATGCACTGAAGAGATTTGTGGAAAGGCTTGCGCAATTATAACAATTTATTTCTTGCATACAAAAAAGCACGAAAACATAAAACAACAAAAAATATGTTATATTTATTGAATCAAGGATAGATTGTTTTTATTTTTTTTTCTTTTTTTATTTCTTTCTGTCCAATCAAGACAATAGACATTGAAAATTTCTAAACTTCTTTTGTATACGCCTCATCATCATATCTAAAAGAAAACTCTCTTCCATTAAGGTTAAATTTCACAAGATCCGCTTTGTTTCTAATCTGCGTTTTGATATCATTTAGGCAATCTAGAAGCGTTGAATGGCCTTTTTCTCTTAGCTCTGCACTGTGCAATGTTAGGCCTTCAAGCACTTCACCGAGCTTATATGCTTTTGTAAAATTTTTTCTAGGCTTTGCATATCCTAGAGGGATTTCCTCTATGATTGTGTTTGTCAAGTATGCAATTATTATTTCCTCTGTTGAGATTCCAAAGCCTTTAGACATGCTATTTTCTAAAATGCTATTTGCAAAGGCACGAGAATATCCTCTGAAACCAGATACTGAATCCCTGATGGAAAATCCGAACTGCGAGAATAAAAGGCTCTGGAGTGCGTTCACTGCTTCTCTATAGATGCCAGGCGCTCGCATCTGCGGAGCAAAGTATCTGTCTCCGATCACAAGATATCTGTCGTCAGGATTCTTATCCTTGAATTTTTCAATGAATTTTGATATCTCTTTCGGATCCTGATCATTGTCTGCATCAACCTCAACAATGAATCCTATATTTTTATTAGATAGAATATATTCTAGTCCTGTCCTGATAGCGTCAGATTTACCGCGATTAGAGCCATGCTTAATCAGCCTAGCATCAGTCACAGATGTCAATTGTGTCCCATCATCCACTACGACGATCTCTCCAAAATATTTGGTTGATTCTATTGTTTCTTGAAGTGTTTTGGCATCTGCCGTGATATCATCGCTAAGATAATAAAATGGCATGATTATTCCAATATTCGGTGTCATGATATATTTAGGAGCGAATACGGATTTAAAAAATTGATTGAAGTGGTAGCTCTGTAGATATCATGCTCGCCTGCGCCGCCTTGTGAGATTTGGATAATGCGCTATATGATTCGCTAAAAATCTGATGAACCCTCTAATTCATTTGCTATGCGAGTGTGGCGTAGGTTGGCTTCGTGCCGGCTCCCTGCCTGTAATCGATAAATTTATATCTTAACCATCTCAATAGATATTCATGATTGATATAATTATCAAAGCAGTTATTGGGGCAATTTTTGTTGTCGTAATTGCGCTTTTAGCGAATTCAAAATATTATTTTCTTGCAGGATTGTTGCCACTATTTCCGACATTTGCGATAATGAGCCATTATTTAATTGGAACAACAGGCACGCAAAATAAGTTTCGAGACGTAATAATTTTTGGGATGTGGTCGTTGATTCCATATTTTGCGTATCTAATCACAGTATATTATCTATATGATAAGACCAATATATATTATACAATAGGCGGCGGATTATTAGTCTGGCTCATAGCTGCATTGATTCTTGTCTATTTCTGGAACCACTAGGACCATTTTCATCCCTCCCAAATCAACCATTAAATTTATAAATACCCTAAAGTTTCTCTTATCATCAGCGACGCTTGGCGTCGTGGATTGGGTTATGACAAACTCAATCATTGCAACGGCCTGAAAAGAAAACCATTTTCAGTACAAATCTTGTATTTGTTCTCGATGTTTTTCACGGAAAGGCTTTATTCGCATCCATGCTGCAATTATGCACACCATGTATGCAACTTGCGAATAATTGTATATAATATAGGAATATTTGCGTTTGTTAGCACGCTCGCATCGCCAGTCTATCAGATTGGTCATGGAGTCCACAATGTTTCGGATGATAAATCATCCAAAGCTCGCTGGGTGCTAACAAGAACAGCAATGAAAATAAAATATTAATCACTATGTAAAATGAGCGGACGAAGGCATTGGCCAAGACACGGAAGCATGCAATACTGGCCTAGGGTAAAGGCTAAAAGAGCTTATGCTAAAGTCAGATCATGGACTAAGAATTCAAAAGATCCAGTGCTCGGGTTCATCGGATACAAGGCAGGCATGACTCACATCGTCGGTATAGATGCAAGAAAGAATTCTATTACCAAGGGCGATGAGATAACCTTCCCTGTGACAGTGATCGAATGCCCTCCTATGAAAATAGCAGGAGTGAGATTATATAAGGCGAAATACACAAAGGTCCAGCCATATAAGGATATATTGTTCAGATTGGACAAGCACTTGTCAAGAAAGATCACGATGCCAAAAAAGCCTCATGAGCTGGGCATGCTCGATAGTATAAAGCCAGAGGAATTATTCGACGTGAAATTATTGGCATACACACAACCCCAGCTTTCTGGGTTTGCAAAAAAAAGGCCTGAATTCATGGAATTCGGGCTGTCAGGCACTGTAGCAGACAAGATAAAGTTTGTCAAAGAGAATCATGATAAGGAATTGCTCGTCAATAACCTGTTCAAAGAAGGAGAGTTTGTAGACATCCATGCAGTCACAAAAGGCAAGGGATTGCAAGGGCCAGTAAAAAGGTTTGGTGTGGATTTCAAGCCCCACAAGTCAGAGAAAGGCGTGAGAAGGGTAGGAACATTAGGATCATGGTCTGGCCAAGGCCATGTATTATATAGGATTCCGCATCCAGGACAGATGGGGTATCATACAAGGACAGAATATAATAAGCAGATATTCAAGATAGGCAAGCCAGAGGAAGTCAATCCTAAAGGAGCGTTCCCTCATTATGGGAATGTAAGATCAACATTTGTCATGATAAAAGGAAGCGTTTTCGGGGCGCAGAAAAGGGCGATAGTTTTCACAAAGCCGATAAGGCAGAAGGTTCCAGAGCCAGTGCCTACGATAACATATATTGATAGAGAATCGAAGAACTAATAATAAAATAATAATAAATGATACTCAAATGAAAATACCTGTCTACGACGCAAAAAAGAATGAAGTGGCGAAAAAGGATTTGCCAAGGCAATTCAGCGAGCCGATACGATCAGACCTTATATACAAGGCAGTGCTGACAGTGCAGGCGAACAAAAGGCAGCCCTACGGCTCATTTGTAGACGCTGGAATGAATGTATCAGCAAAGCTCTCAAGACGCAGGAGAGACTACAAAGGATCATACGGCCACGGCATAGCAAGAAGCCCTAGAAAGATAATGTCGCATCGAGGGACAAGATTCAATTGGGTAGGCGCATTGGCACCAAATACTGTAGGCGGAAGAAGGGCCCATCCTCCGAAGGCAGTGCGGAATTGGGACAAGAAGATGAACATCAAAGAGAGGAGAAAAGCAGTATGCTCGGCAATGTCAGCGACGATGGATAAGGACATTGTCACAAAAAGAGGCCATCTGCTTCCTAAGGAATTCCCATTCATACTTTCAAATGATGTCGAGGGCATCAGCAAGACAAAAGATATCATAGAGATGCTCAATGCATTAGGATTCAAGGATGAGCTTGACAGGACTAAAGAAAAGGTCAAAAGGGCAGGCCTGGGAAAGAACAGGGCGAGGCCATACAAGACAAAGAAGTCAGTATTGTTCGTCGTCTCGAAAAGATGCGCGCTGAACAAGGCAGCGCATAACATATCAGGAGTCGACATCGTCACACCAGACCATCTGAATGCAGAATTATTGGCACCAGGGACGAAGCCAGGAAGATTGACATTATACACTGAAGGCGCAGTTGACGAGATTGCGAAGATGTTCAAGTATTAGTAATAAAAATGATGAGGTACGAAATAATTAACCTCGATGGACTCACGTTTTCGTGAGGACATCACTTTCACAAAAAAAGTAAAGACTTTTTTGTGCACAAGAAATGCAAAGCATTTCTTTGTGTTCCAAGGTTTTTCGTAAAAAGCTTATGCAGATCATAAAAAACCCATTATCGACGGAAAAATCAATCAGGCTGATGGAATCAGACAACACATTGATATTTGAAGTCGACAAAAAGGCCACAAAAGACGCGATAAAGTCTGAGATAGAGAGCTTTTTCAATGTAAAAGTCGTCGCTGTCAGGACAAGAATCGGGCCAGACGCACATAAGAGGGCATTCATCAAGTTCAGCGCAGAGACGCCAGCGATAGATATTGCGACGAAATTAGGGATGATATAACACCGCCTTTTTAAAAAAAGGTGGGCGAAAAAAGACGGTCGCTTAAGGCGACAAAACTAATAAACTGTGATTCATCATGGGTAAGAACTTAACACAACAGGCGCGTGGAAAAGGCGGCCCTAGTTTCACATCTCCAGGATTCAGGTATTTAGGAGAGGCTAGATTGAAGCACGGCGTGAATGCTGCTGAAATACTTGATATTGTAAAAGATCAAGGCCATCTTGCGCCATTGATGCAGGTAAAATATAATGATGGCAGTTCAGGATATATGGTCGCTCCAGAAGGGGTGTTTGTAGGCCAGAGATTGATCATAGGGGATAATGCGCCTCTTGAGATAGGCAATTCATTGTTTTTGAAAGATGTCCCAGAAGGCTCTATCATATTCAATATAGAAGGCGTCCCTGGCGACGGTGGAAAGTTTTGCAGGACCACAGGGAGTTTCGGAAAGGTGTTTGCAAAATCAGACAAGTCTATCCAAGTGATGCTGCCGTCAAAGAAGATAAAAGAGTTCAATCCAGGCTGCAGGGCGACTATCGGTGTCGTCGCTGGCGCGGGTAGGAAAGAAAAGCCGTTCCTGAAAGCAGGCACTATGTGGCATTATAGGATGGCAAGGAAAAAGAGATATCCTCATATGTCAGGCTCAGCACAGAACGCAGTCGATCATCCGTTCGGTAACAAGAGGACTTCAAGAAAGAGCAAGGCAAGGCCTGCACCTAAGAATGCTCCTCCAGGAAGGAATGTAGGATATATCAGGCCGAGAAGGACTGGCCAGTCGAAGTCAAGGAGTTCAGACAATCAAAGGTAAAAAATGGCAAGAAAAGCATTCAGCTATCGTGGAAAATCATTGGAAGAGATCCAGGGCATGTCAGTCAAGGAACTGGCAGAGCTGTTGCCTGCAAGGCAGAGGAGATCAATCAAAAGAGGATTTAGCGAAGAGAAGCAGAAGATAATAAAAAAGCTCTCGAAGCTCGACACTATAGAGACTCATGTAAGGGATATGATAGTATTGCCGCAATTCATGGGCAAGACCATAAAAGTTCATAATGGGAAAGATTTCATCCCAGTGCTCATACAGGAAGATATGGTCGGCATGTATTTCGGCGAGCTTGTCATGACAAGAAAGAAGGTGCAGCATAATGCGCCAGGAGTAGGAGCGACGAAGTCGTCCTCGAATGTGTCTGTCAAATAAATAGCTGTCAAATTAATATTATTCATGCGCTTTTTCGTCTGTGCGCTCGCATCGCCAGTCTATCAAATTGGTTATGGAGTCCAGAACGTTTCGGATGAGAGATCATCCAAAGCTCGCTAGGCATAGGCGACGAAAAAGCAGATGCAGAAGCGAAAAAATAAACATGAAAACTAACTATTCATTCAATGATGTGAAAGAGAACATGGCAAGGGCCTCAGGCAGGAGCCTGAATGTCTCGTTCAAGCAGGCTGTAGAGATATGCAGCCATATAAGGGGAAGGCCGCTAAGCCAGGCAAAGATGCTGCTCAATCAGGCGATAAATATGGATAAGCCTATACCATTCAAGAGATTCACGAACGGGCTAGGTCATAAGCCAGGCATCGGCCCAGGAAGATACCATCCTAAGGCATGCGCAGAGATATTGAAAGTCATAGAGTCTGCTGAGTCGAATGCGAAAAACAAAGGCATGAATTCAGCTGATCTAAAATTATTGCATATCGCAGCCCAGACAGCGCCTAAGCAATGGCATTATGGGAGGAAAAAAAGGTCTGTGTTCAAGGCAGCGCATATCGAAGTGGTGCTTGAAGAGGTCAAAGGATTGGGAAAGCCGAAAAATTCAGACAAGAGATCCGATTCCATAAAATCAGATTCAAAGAAAATCGATAAGAAATCAAAATCAGACAAGAAATCAGAATCAAAATCAGATAAAAAATCAGAATCGAAATAAGGTAAGAAAATGATTGAGCGAAAATTTGTTGCTGAAAATCTCAAAGAATACCAGATAGAAGAATATCTGAGGTCTGTACTAGGAAAGGCAGGGCTCAGCTATATCAAGATGCAGAGGACTCCATTAGGCGAAAAGATAATAATCTGCGCCTCAAGGCCAGGCATTATCGTCGGAAAAAGCGGATCGAACATCACAAGGCTCACAAAAGAGCTCAAGGAAAGATTCCATTTAGAAAATCCTCAGATAGAGCTGCTCGAGGCAGAGGATTCTATGACAAATGCCAATATCGTCGCTGAGTCGATCGCGAATTCGCTGGAGAGGTTCGGCACTGCACGGTTCAAAGGCATAGGCCATAAGGCCATGGCAGATATCATGAGCGCAGGAGCAAGAGGGGTAGAGATATTGATTTCAGGGAAGGTCCCATCATCAAGGGCAAAGACCTGGAGATTTTATATGGGATATCTTAAGAAGTCAGGAGACATAGCAGTCTCAGGAGTCAATACTGCATATGCGAGCGCAAAGCTCAAGACAGGGATCATCGGCGTGCAGGTCAGGATAATGCCGTCGACTACAAAACTGCCTGACGACATCGAGCCTAACACTGATGCAGCCCCGAAAGTCCAGGATGTGACGACAGGAAAGACAGAGGCCTTGGAAGAGAAGCCTAAGAAAAAGGCAAAGAAGTCTGATGAAACAAAGAAGCCGAGAAAAAAGCCTGCTAAAAAAGAAGATGCGAAGAAAGATGATGCTAAAGACATCAAGAAGAATGATGTTAAAGATGCAAAGAAAGATGATGCCAAAAAGGATCCAGAAAAAAAAGACACAGAAAAAAAGGCTGAGGCATAGTTGATCAGGTAATTATCATGAAATTCGCTGATATAAAAAAACTGCAAAAGGACGAGATGCAAAAGAAATTGCATGAACTCACTATTGAACTCATGAAGCTCAATGCACAGGTGGCCATAGGGACTACGCCCAAGAGCACAAAACAGATAAGGGAGATTAAAAAGAACCTGGCACGCGTCGAGACATTGAGAGGGCAGGAATTTTCGAGCGAGCTTGCCGGCCTTAAGAGAAAGCAGAAAAAATATATCAATCACTAGATTATATTCATAAGATTATATCCATAATGGCCTGCGGCCGAAGGGGAAGCAGGCGGTGAAAAAAACAATGACCGAAATATGCACTGTGTGTGGTTTGCCAAAAGAACTCTGCGTATGTGAACAGATTGCTAGGGAAAGCCAGAAGATAGTCGTGAAGATGGTGAAGAAGAAATTCGGGAAGCAGTACACAATGATAGAGGGTATCGATACCAACGAAATCGATATCAAGGATGTGGCGAAAAGGCTTAAGAACAAGTTCGCCTGCGGCGGCACTGCAAAAGACGGATATATAGAATTGCAAGGCAATCATCTTTTGAAAGTGCAGGCAGCACTCAAAGAGATAGGGTTTGCGCCTGAGACGATAGAAGTCAAGGGCATGTAGGAAGATTTTGGTAAACAATATATGACTACCTCGATAAAAGATGAATTCATAGGAAAAGAAGCCCTCATAGTTAGGGCTAGAAACAAGCAGTTGTTAGGGCTCAAGGGAAAGATAATGGATGAGACAAAGAACGCATTCAAGTTCCTCATCAACAAAGGGAATTTTAGAGAACTCAAGATGGTGATGAAGGATGGCAACACATTCAAGATCGGTAGCAAATTGTTCGATGGCTCAAAGATAAGCAGGAGGCCAGAGGACAGAATCAAGCTCAAGGATGACTAAGGATGGATGGATAAGAATGGCAGACAAAGACAATACGATCAAAAACATTGGCGTTGAGACAAAAAAGCCAGAGATAGCGCCCAAGTCTATTGACAAGAACGACCCATTTTATGGATCAGTCAAGCTCAGGGGAAGGATATTCACAGGCACAGTGATCAGTGATAAGATGCAGAAGACTGCAACAATTGAATGGCCTAGAAGGAAATTCAACAAGAAATATGAAAGGTTCGAGATGCGAAGATCAAGGGTCAAGGCCCATAATCCTGAAAGCATCAACGCAAAGATCGGGGATCTTGTGAAGATTGCAGAGACAAGGCCATTGTCCAAGACAAAAAATTTTGTGATAATAGAGATTGTGAAAAAGCATACGGCATGAAATAATATATCGAATGATTCATGAAATATTCGAAAAGATAATATTCAAAAAAATATATTTAAAAAAAATAATTCCAAAAAATAATATTTAAAAAAATAATCATGGTATAAAATGAAGGCATTAAAGGCTCACATCGTAAAATCATTGCCTGTCGGGGCATATGTAAGCACCTGTGATAATTCAGGCGCAAAGATTGTAAAGATATTTTCAGTCATCGGCCATAAGACAAGAAAAGGCCAAAAGCCTGCAGCAGGGATAGGGGATCTAATAATGGCCGCTGTCAAGTCAGGAAAGCCTGACATGAGAAAACAGGTCGTATATGCGATAGTCGTTAGGCAGAAGAAAGAATACAGGAGAGCAAGCGGCATGAGGATAAAGTTCGAGGACAATGCCTGTGTCGTGTTAAAGGATGAGAAGGGAAACCCTAAAGGCACAATATTCAAAGGGCCTATAGCAAAAGAAGTCGCTGATAGATGGCCTGCAGTCGCAAAGATCGCAAGCATCATAGTATGAATTGATTATAATATAATGATAGGATAATAACAAGACAATAATACAGTCATAAAAAAAGCAATAAAAAAAATGAAAAAAGACTTTTCAGCATCATGGATATCAAGCACCAAGCCTAATAAGCAGAGGAAATATCGGTTCAACGCGCCTCTTCATATAAGGGGAAGCTTCCTTAATGTGCACTTGTCAAAAGAATTGAGGCAGAAATATTCCATGAGATCCTTACGTGTCAGGGTCGGGGATAAGGTAAGGATAATGAGAGGCCAGTTCAAGAAGCAGGAAGGCAAGGTTGAAGAGGCTGATTTGAGGAATTCCAAGATATATATATCAAAGGTTGAGCATACAAAGCGTGATGGCACTAAGGCAAGATATCCTATAGATCCATCAAATGTCATGATTGTCGAGCTCGATGCTGAAGATAAGAGAAGGCTGGCCAAGCAGGTAAAGACGCCGAAAAAAGAAAAGCCTAAGATAGAAAAATCGAAACCTGAATCAAGGGCGGCAAAGCCGAAACCCAAAAATAAGCATGAAAATAAATCCGATGATAAATCAAAGAGCTGAAAATGATAAAAAGACACTTGAAAAGATTGAATGCGCCAAGGACTTGGAAGATACAGCGTAAAGGGATAATATTCATAACAAGGAGCAATCCTGGCGGAATGCCAAAAGACTTGACAGTCCCTGTATCGAACCTTTTGAAATATGAGTTGAAGCTTGCCAATTCTATAAAAGAGGTCAAGCACCTGGTGCTCACTGAAGAGATCATAGTCAATGGCAGAAAGGTCGATGACTACAGGCATGCAGTATGTTTCACTGATGTATTATCATTGCCTAAGCTGAACAAATATTACAGGATGATTGTCGATAGCGACAACATACTTAAGCCAGTCCCTATATCAAAAGAAGAGGCGCAGCTAAAGATCATCAAGATCATCGGCAAGAGCTTTGTCAAAGGAAAGACCCAGCTGAACCTGCTCGATGGGCGGAACATCTTGTTCGAAAAGCATCATTATAAGGTAGGCGATTCATTGCTGATCACAATCCCAGAGCAGATCGTCAAAGAGCATCTCAGTCTTGAGAAAGGGGCATTGGTGCTCTTGTACAAGGGCAATCATGTGGGAAAAATAGGTACATTGGAAGATATCAAGCAGAAATCTGTTGTCGTAAAGACTGGTGATGAGACTTATGAGACAAAAAAGGATTATCTGCTGGTCGTAGGAAAAGACAGGCCGCTCATAAAGATGACAAAATGATTTCAAAAGAAGATGATTTTATAATTTCAAGAAAGGATGATTTTAAGATTTATGAAACAATTTATTGAACTAATGTATGATGATTAGTATAACGGAATGCATAACAATCAAAATGACTGATGAACAAAACCTGATGAGAAAAATAAAGGTTGAGAAGATCACCTTAAACATCGGGACAGGAAAAGATCAGCAGCTGCTTGAAAAGGCGCAGAAGCTGCTGAAGAATATCACAGGGATAGATAGTGTAAGGACTATAACGCAGAAAAGGATCGCTGCCTGGGGCTTGAGGCCTGGACTTCCTATCGGATGCAAGCTAACATTGCGGCATGACCAGGCTCATAAGCTCATCCCAAGGATGCTTGCAGCAAAAGAGTTCAAGCTCACCGAGGATAATTTTGATGATAATGGAAATGTTAGCTTCGGTATCAAAGAATATATCGATATCAAGGATGCAAAATATGATCCTGACATCGGAGCGATGGGCCTTCAATGCTCGATAACATTAGAAAGACCTGGATTCAGGATAAAGAAAAGGAAGATGTTCAAGAAAGTGATCCCTATGAATCATAGGATACCAAAGCCTGATGCGATGAAATTCATGATAGAGAATTATAATGTGAAATTCGCTGTCAAGGAAGAGGAAGAATAAAGAGGAAGGATAAAATGACTACTACTGATCATACAAAAGTGTTGAAGCAGCTCCAGGACAAGCCAGGAAAGCTGGCCAAATGGAAAAAATATAGTGTCCCGAGGGATAGGCCGCATGGTGCATTGCACAAGAAATGCGTAAGGTGCGGAAGGACAGGCGCGCATATAAGCAAATATGGCCTGAATCTTTGCAGGCAATGCTTTAGAGAAGTCGCTACAAAGATCGGCTTCAAAAAATACAATTAGTATTTTTTGAGCTAAGAAACATTAACAATGTTCCTTATGCTTCAAAAAACACAACTGATGAAATGAATTCAATCGAGGAACAAGAAACATAACATCAATCAATAAATATAAAATCAATACACATAACATCATTGAGGAAAAAAATCATATTGTAATCACAATCACGAGGTCAAAATGTTAAATGATCCATTAGCAAATGTTTTGTCATACATAAACCATCACGAAAGCCTTGGAAGAAAAGAGATCACTGTAGGCAATAATTCCAAGATCATACGCAAGATACTCGGCATACTCAATGAGAACAATTATCTTGGAGAGTATAAGGAGATTGAGGACGGCAAAGGGAAATTGCTCAATATCTCGCTATTAGGCAACATCAACAAGGTCGGCGTGATAAAGCCTCGGTTCAATGTCAAGAAATTAGAATATGAAAAGTTTGAGAAGAGATTCTTGCCAGCAAAGGATTTCGGGATTATTGTAGTATCGACATCCCAAGGCATGATGACGCACTCTCAGGCCAAAGAGAAAGGATTAGGAGGAAGGCTTATCTGCTACTGTTATTAATCACCTGGCAATAAGAGATAATAAGAGACAATAATGAAACTCGCACAAATTGAATATAGGGTCGAAATCCCAGAAAAGGTCGATGTCGAATTAAAAGATGGCCTGTTCACGATCAAAGGGCCCAAAGGCGAAGTCAAGAGAAAATTCATTTATCCAAAAGTCGCGATAGTAAAAGATGGCAATGCGATAAGATTCAATGCGATAAAGCCTACAAAAAGGGAAAAGGCAGCGATCTATACGACAGAAGCCCATCTGAAGAATATGTTCAAAGGAGTATTGGAAAACTCGATCTATAAGCTCAAGATATGCTCAGGACATTTCCCTATGAAGGTCACTTATAAAAATAATTTGCTTGAGGTGAAGAATTATATGGGTGAGACAGTCCCAAGGACGCTTAAGATCAAGCCTGGTGTCGAAGTGGTCGTCAAAGAGCCAGAGATCACAGTAACAAGCCCAGATAGGGAACTTGCTGCACAGACTGCTGCTGCAATTGAGCAAGTGGCAAGAAGGTCAGCGTTCGACAGGAGGATATTCCAGGATGGCATATATATAACTGTAAAAGACAGCAAAGTGCTCAAATGATCAGTCATGATCAATAAAATAATCCAAATAAAATAAAAATATATTATAAAAACAAATATATTATATAAAAAATATATTATATGATGATCCAGAGTTGAAATCAATGGATGAACACAAAAAACTTTTAGAAGTCAGAAAGACGATCAAGGCAAGAAAGCCTGAGTTCATACAGCAAGACTATCATAAGAAGAGAAGGCTTTCAAGAAAATGGAAAAGGCCTACTGGCCTTCAAAGCAAGATGAGGCATCAGTTCAAAGGATATTCAAGAAGGGTAAAGCAGGGCTGGAGATCGCCTGTTGAGATCAGGGGATTCCATCAATCAGGATTAATACCTGTCATGATCAATAATATCAAAGAGCTGGATAATCTCAAGCCAAATCAAGGGATAATCATAGGATCCAATGTCGGGACCAGAAAAAAGCTTCTGATAATGGATAAGGCAGCGCAGCTCAATATCAAGATACTTAATATCAAGCCTGAACAGTTCAAGAAACAGGTTGAAGAGAAGAAGGTCGAGAAGGCTGAAGCAAAGAAATCTAAAGAAGAGCAGAAGAAGAAATCTTTGGAAGACTCGATGAAAAAAGCAGAAAAGGCAAAGAAAGACAAGGAAAAAGTCGAAAAGACCGAAGATAAGCAGAGCGATGAGGAAAAGGCTGCTGCTGAGGAAGAGAAAAAAGTAGAAGAGAAGAAAGAGAAAGACGACGTGCTTATCCACAAAGCACCGTAGGCATTAGTGCCCTAAATCCTAGGGATTTTATGGCATACACAATAATCAAGGAATATTTTGCAATAATATTACGAGGTTTCAAATGGATCTTAAAGTTCAAAAAAGGCTGTCAGCACAAATACTTGATTGCTCTCCAAAAAGGGTAATATTCGACAATGACAGGCTTGATGATATAAAACAGGCAATCACTAACAGGGATTTGAGATTGCTTATCGGCGATGGCGCAATATCCAAAAAGCCGATGAATGCCACCTCAAAATTCCGTGTGAGAAAGCTTAAGGTGCAAAAGAGCAAAGGCAGAAGAAAAGGCCCTGGCTCAAGAAAAGGAAAATATAATACTCATTTCAAAGGCAAGCTTGTATGGATGAATAATGTCCGGGTACAAAGGGCATTCCTAAGATTATTATCTGAAAAAAATATAATCACAAGAAAGGCATTCAGGGAATTATACTTGAAATCCAAAGGAGGATATTTCAGGAGCAGGAGGCACATAAAGCTATACTTGCAAGAGCATGATGAGATGCTTGCAAAAAATGCAGTGCCTGAAAAGAAAGCCCCTGTGAAGATCAGGCAATATAAGGATAGGCAAGATGCCAAATAATATAAGAAATAATATATGATTAATGATATTATATAATTAATGATAATATGTGATTTATCATGGCAAAACAAAAAAAATTCATCCCATACAGGAGAAAACTCAGTGGAAGGACCAATTATAGGAAAAGGCTCAAGCTCTTAGTCAGCGGAAGCCCGAGGCTTGTTGTCAGAAAGACCAACAAGAATGTAGTTGTCCAGATTGTGAATTATGGCGAGGATGGAGATAACGTCCTGGTCACTGCAAACTCTACAGAGCTAAAAAAGCTCGGATGGAATTATGCCACAGGCAATCTTCCTGCTGCATATCTTACTGGCCTCTTGGCTGGCAAAAAGGCTGTCGGAAAAAAGGTCGAGAACGCTATTGTCGATCTAGGATTGCAGACACCTGCAAAAGGCTCAAGGCTCTATGCTGCAATCAAAGGTGCATGTGATGCAGGGCTCAAGGTATCATGTTCAGATGAGGCATTCCCTTCTGAAGATAGGATCAAGGGGAAGCATATAGCTTCCTATAATAAGAAGGCAGCTGATATTGAGAAAGGATTTGAGGATCTGAAGAACAAGATATTGAAATGATATTGAAATGATATTCATATAATGTTGATATTATATTATATACAATATATGCACAATATATATGCGAGGAATGATTATGGCTAAACCAAATGAGAAAGAACCAGAAAAGGTCTTGATCGAGCCTGTCGAAGAAGAGGCAGTCCAGACCCTGAAGATGAGCTCTGATATCGAGAGATGGCAGCCTAAGACAGAGCTAGGAAGAAAAGTCAAGTCTAGGGAATTGTCAAATATAGACCAGGTGCTGGATTATGGAAAGCCTATACTTGAGCCTGAGATTGTCGATATGCTATTGCCAGATATGGAGACTGATCTGCTTATGATCGGCCAATCCAAAGGTAAATTCGGTGGAGGCTCAAGAAGAGTATTCAGGCAGACACAGAAAAAGACTAAAGAAGGCAATAAGCCTAAATTCTCCACATTCTCTGTCATAGGGAACAAGGACGGATTTGTAGGGTTAGGGTTCGGCAAAGCAAAAGAGACAGTTCCTGCAAGGGAAAAGGCATTAAGAAAATCAAAGCTCAACATCATGAGAATCTCAAGGGGCTGCGGCTCATGGCAATGCAATTGCAAGACTCCTCATTCAATACCTTATACTGTGACAGGAAAATGCAGCTCTGTAATTATTGAATTGAGGCCTGCACCTAAGGGAACCGGCCTTAAGGCAGAAAAAGAGGTTGCAAAAATCCTAAGGCTTGCCGGAATCAAAGATGTCTGGTCGAGAAGCAGAGGACAGACAAGGAACAAGCTAAATGTTATAGAGGCTGTGAGAAAAGCATTAGTGAAATTGAGCACTACAAAGATCCAGGAAAGGCATGTCGAGAATCTTGCGATAAGGCAGGGCGCATTGCCAAAAGATCCTGTTGTCAAAGATGCTGAATTAAAGGCATAAATCATGATGTGAAAATATGGCTGAAAAAAAACCAAGGGTCGATAAGACAACTCCAGGAAAGATCGCAGTAGTTAGGATCAGGGGTACTGATGATGTGAATTTCGAGATTGTCGATACCATGATCATGCTGAAGCTTCATAAGAAGCATACTTGCTCAGTATATGATAAGACTCCTGTACTTATGGGGATGCTAGAGAAATGCAAGGATTATGTCGCTTATGGAGAGATCGATGATCAGACATACAAGCTCCTTATAGAGAAGAGAGGCATAACAAAAGAAGGCAAAGTGCAGAATTATTTTCATCTAAGCCCTCCGCGCGGCGGATTCGAAAGAAGAGGCATCAAATATTCCTATACTCAGAAAGGCGCGCTCGGGTATAGGGGCGAGAAGATGAATGATCTGATAAAGAAGATGATATAAGGATTGAGATTATGTTAAACAGAAGAAAAAAATCAATAAAATTCCGCGGCATGCATACGCACGGCTATGGATCAAAGAAAAAGCATAGAGGCTCTGGGCATCAGGGTGGTGTAGGCATGGCCGGCACAGGAAAAAGGGCAGACCAGAAAAAGCCTTCTGTCTGGAAGGATAAGAAATATTTCGGCAGGCATGGCTTTACAACACAATCTAAGACAGTCAAGACGATCAACCTGTTCTATATTGAGGATCATTTCGAATCATTATTGAAAGATGGAACAATAAAGAAAGAGGCAGACTGCTTTTTGGTCAATCTCAAGGACTTGAATGCAGATAAATTGCTAGGATCAGGAGAAGCGACGAGAAAATACAAGATTGTCGCTCATTCAGCATCAGAGTCAGCAATGGCAAAAGTTCAAGAGGCGAAAGGGACTGTTGAAGTTGCAGCTAAGAAAGAGAAGAAGGTTGCTGCTAAGGAAGTTGCTGTAAAGAAGAAATAATAGATTATTTTTCTAGAATATTTTTTTCCATCAGTGTGTTGTTGTTGGTCGGTTTTCGATTGACAGATTTTTTTTTTCAACTACGATTTTTTAATCGTAAACTTTATATATATGCTTCTCTGGGATAGGATAGATTTTATTATGATGTTTCAAACAGCAACTTATCTATTTTGTCTAAATCTGAAGAGGTTGAGTTAATGGCTACGCCGATTTTCAAGGTGAAGAATGTCGCTAAAGTATTCGATAGGAAAGTAGTCCTTGATGATGTTGATATGGAGATAAATGCTGGCGAGATATTTGGCATCATCGGCGCATCTGGTTCTGGAAAGACCACTCTGCTGAACATATTGATCGGATTTATCAAGCCAGAGTCTGGAGATGTGCAATTCCGCACAGAGCACCTGCTCGAGCATAAGGATGCGCATATTTTCAGGAGCGTATTCAGCCATTCTGATGAATTGAAAAGGATCATCGGCATGGCAAGCCAGACGCCATCGTTCTATAATACTTTGACTGTCAAGGAGAATGTGACATATTTCGGGTCATTGTATGGATTGACGGCAGACACTCTGAAGGCAAATACCTCGACACTCATCAATCTTATGGACTTGCAAGGATCTGAGAACAGGCAGGCGAGGAACTTGTCTGGAGGGATGCAGAGAAGATTGGATATGGCCTGCTCGCTCATTCATGATCCTAAGATATTGATACTTGATGAGCCGACAGCTGATCTTGATCCTCTTCTCAGGAATCATATTTGGAGGCTTGTGCGAAAGATCAATAAGCGTGGCACGACCATCATCCTTGCTTCTCATCACTTATCTGAGCTTGAGACATTATGCTCCAGGATCGCGATATTGAAAGAAGGGAAGATACTTGCGATAGGCACTCCTAATGAGATCAAGGAAAGGTTCAGCAAGCACGAGGAGATACATCTTGAGACATTCCCTGGGAATTATGCCCTTATATCAGACATAAAAGATAAGGATGTGCTTAAAGAGATCGCAAGGATTGAGGATAAGGGCACTAAGCTTGTGATCTACACTTCAAAGCCTGAGATTGTCCTCAATGAGATCATGAAAAAGCTTGAGGCTCACAAGGAGACTATAGTCGATCTTAAGGTCACAAAGCCGAGCCTTGATGAGATATTCATCATGATAACAGAGTCAGAAAAAGACAAGGCAGAAGAGCAGGAGGATGAGGTAGAGGAGAAGATCAAGAAAAGAGGGAATGTCAAGCCCTAAGTAATAATCCTAATCAATAATCCTAATCAATAATTGAGATGCAATGAAAGTATTCCATATAACTGCAAAAAACCTGAAATTGCTGATGAGATCGAAGACTAGCATGTTTGTGATAATCTTCGGTCCTCTGATAATAATGCTGCTTGTAGGTTTTGCGTTCAATAATCCGACAGCCTCAAAACTGAACATAGGATATGTTCCTAAAGAGAAGACAAACCTTACTATGGAATTTCTCGGAGCATTGAAGGCTAATCCGAGCTTTTCTCTCATCGAATACAATGATTCCACATATTGCAGGACCCAGATAGAGCAGGGCAACGCCCATATCTGTATAGTGTTCCCAGACGATTTCGATATCCAGAACAACAAGACAAACGAGATAATATTCTATGTCGACCAGTCAAGGGCCAATTTTGTCTATGCGATAATCGATACTGTATCTTCCAAGATCGACCTCACCTCGAGCCAATTGAGCTATCAGATGACAGCAGACCTGCTTTCTGTAATATCCTATACGCAGAAATCCAACAGCGACCAGATAATAAAGCTCATCGCGCTGAAGAATTCTGCCGATGACATCTCTGCAAAGCTCAAGGATGTCCAGACAAAGCTTTCATCATTGGACTTATCCCAAGTCAGCGTCAATACTGAGGACATGTCAAGCTTTACAGGCAACATAAACAATGATGTCGAAGGCATAAAGACCCAAGGCACTGCTGTGGTGAGCCTCGGAAACCAATTCGCATCAGATATAAAATCTCTAGCGACGACGTTCAACAACAACCAATCAGCAGCACGTTCGCAATTCCTAACAGACCTCTCGTCAGGGCAGGGAAGCATAGGCAATGCTACGACACAGGCAGAGAGCGACATAGACCTTCTGAATCAGGTCATCGATACAGTCACTGCTGATGTGACCACGCTGAATAATAAGCTCGATACTGCAAAGGTTGCAACTGCTGATTCCAATACTCAGATAACAGCTGTGCAGGCTAGCCTGAGCAGCCTCAAGGCTGACCTGGATTTCCTGAAATCATCCATAGAGAAGACCAATTCCCAGATAAGCTCTATTAAGGTCACATCTGCTGAAAGTATCGTTAATCCGATAAAGACTACAGTAACTCCTATAACATCAAAAGGCACCAACCTCAATTTCGTTTTCCCATACCTGATAATATTGATAATAGCGTTCATCAGCCTGATGCTTTCCAGCACAATAATAATGATAGAGAAGACATCAAAGGCGTATTTCAGGAATTTCACCACCCCGACAAAAGATTTCACATTCATCATATCAGTGTTCTTGACAAGCTTTTTTGTCGTGATATTGCAGCTAATATTTATCCTTATACTCGCGTATTATTTCCTTCACTCCACAATACTTTCCAATGTAGGATTGACGTTGCTGCTTGTCGTGCTTTCTATAACATTGTTCACACTTATCGGGATGCTCATAGGCTACCTGTTCAACAGCCAAGAGGCAGCCACGATGGCCTCGATATCAGTAGGCAGCGTGTTTTTGTTCTTGTCAAATCTCATACTCCCTCTCGAGTCTATGTCGCCGGTCATCCAAGAGGCTTCAAGATATAATCCTTATGTTGTGGCATCTGAATTGCTCAAGAAGCTCACATTGTTCGGCTCTCCGTGGAGCGCTGTATATCTCGAGTTCGCGCTGATCGCAGCATATATCATAGGCGTATTCATCCTCGTGATTGTTGTAGAGAAGATGTCTAAGATACAATATATCAGCAAAAGGCCTGTGATCAAGCAGTTAAGAAAGGATGATATAATAGACAAATATTTCAAGTTGAGGTCAGGAGTGCTCATCAGGGATGAGAAAGAATTGCTTGAAGAATTGAAGAGGATGAGCGACATCACATTCCAGGATTATGTCACGGCCAAGAAGAATGATTTCGAGAGCTGGCTCATACTCAACAATAAGAATGAGCTGGCAAAAAGGGTCGGCAAGTCAAGGACAAGAAAAGAGCTGATAGAATCATTAGAGAAATTTGAATCTGAGATACCTGATCCGTTGAAGAGCAAGAAATAGAATTCTGAATAATTAAGAATAATTAAGAAGTGGTTAAGAAATAATCAAAATTAATTAAGAATTAATTAAGAAATAATTCTCAGGTCATAAAAGATAAACTTTTAATAATGCGACATAATATCTTTTTCTATGGATAAGTTCAATATGTTCATCTCGCAGTTCAATGTCCCTGCGTTTGATAATGTCGTGCGCATCGGCCGCAATTACTTCTATGCAGAAAAAGGCATATCAGAATTCCGAGATACAATAAATCATGACGTATTTTCCCTCGGAATATTTCTTGGAGAGGAGAAGAATGATTTCAAGCCAAGCCCTGCATGCATAGATATGATATCTAAGATGCCAGGAGCTGATAAGAGGAAGGTCTTCATAAATAAGAAAGCAGAATGGCTATTCATCTGCGGAAGAAACATATTAGAGCCATCTATCGTGAAAAATCATAATCATCTGCGCGAAGGATTGGTATTTGTGCAGAACGAGCAGGATGAGAATCTTGGATATGGAGTATTCCGCCAAGAAGGGAAGGATCTTATCTTGAGGAATATCTTGGATAAAGGGGAATATCTGAGGATGAACCAGAGATGAATCATGCTGTTGGCTATTAAAATATTATTTTTCCGCCGCTGTGTTTCTGGCCATTGAATTTCGTAAACTTTATATAATAAAACGTTATATTTCATTACATTATATAATAAAAGGTGATTTTATGGTTCAAGCTGTTGTTGATATCGGAGATCATGAAGATAGGATTCTTAGTATTGTCAAAGGCAAGTTCGGTTTTAAGAATAAATCTGATGCAGTGAATTTTGTCATCTCTAGGTTCGAGGAGGAACTTTTAGAACCTGAGCTTCGACCAGAATTTGTTCAGAAGATTCAACGACTAGACAAGAATGGAAAATTTACTAGTTATAAAACAATCTCTGATTTAAGGAAAAATATTGAGCATGCATAAATTCTCTATAGAAGAAGGACTTAAGAAAACATTAGCAAAACTGTACAAAAAAGATAGGGTAACATACGAAATTTTATTTAAAAAAATAGAAGAAATAATAAAATCTACAGACATACAACATTACAGAAATCTCAGATCTCCACTACAAAATTTCAAAAGGATGCATATTAGAGGCCCATTCATATTAACATTCAAATACATTGAATCAGAAGATAAAATAGTGTTCTACGACTTTGATCATCACGACTATATATACAAAAAATAATTTTGTGTTACTCTCTAAAGATCCAGCAAGCATCACACAGCGTGGCCACATCATTACTTAATAGTAGTAATATAAAGTAAAATTTATAAACTGCTATTTATTACTAATTGCATGGACGAAATATTAGAGAATCTATTAAGATCACTTAATTCAGATGAGAATAGACTTAAGTTTTTAAAAAATATATATAGCCATGGAAATAGATCTGTTATAGACAAAATTCTTGAATTATCACTAAAAGTAGGAAGCATTGATGATTATTTTAGTAATCAAATAATTATTGAAAATGAAATTGCTTTCTCCAAACAATCTGGTGATGAAGCTACTTATACTCGAATGGCAAAAATAAGTATTGATTATCGTCTTACATATGATGCTCAAGGAAGTTCCCTTCCTCTAATTGTATTGAAACTTAAAGAAAAACGATTTATAACCTATGGTCTAAATCAGATTAGCGAAAAGGCAGAGATTGAAGAAATATCAGGAAATTACGAGAATGCAGCGAAATTGTTAATCTCAGCCATTACTATTATAGATAATACTAAATTTGAAGATGTCCATCCATATCTTGAAAGATTGCTTAGAGTTCAAAGACTCATGCCAAAAATGAGATCCCAATTTGACATGGGAACTATATTAACTAGGTTAGGTAGATATAATGAAGCTATAGATGAGTACTTAGCTTCAGATGTATATTTTCATCTTGAGATTGCAAAACGCATTGCGATAGAAAAATCTCCAAATAGACTGCATGAGATCGAAATTCAAGGATTCTTAAGATTTTCAGATATTCCATCAATATTTATTAGCGACAGAATTGATTTTTATTTCAAATGTGCAGAAAGTCTAGGAAAAAAAGATGAAGCAATAAAGAATCTAGCAAATTATGCTAAAAATATAAGAACCGAGTCAGAACATCCTTTGGATATTAATGATGAAACAATAAATATTCTAATATCCAAAGGTCTAGATGACATTGCGGTAGATCTTAGTGCTACAGGAGATAAAAATACACTATATGAAATGAAACGATTATCATATGAAGACCAAGGATATTATGATTCAGCTGCAAAAATGGCAATAAAACTTGGAAATCCAGATTTAGCAACAGAGTATAAGACAATGAACCAGATGATAAATAGATAATCATTTCCCGTTCGGTTACATTATACCCCTCATGTTGGCCTGTCCATGATGATCGCTGGTCTCTATTCGATTAATATCAAAGGGTTTTGTCGACCCTTCGGTGATACTATATTTTAAATTCTCATCACTACAGTTATTGGTTATCTTTTTAAATTAAAAAATGTTTCTTCAACCATGACTTTGTTTGAAAGAGCAACCAATCCTAAACAATATGATGAGAAAGATGTAATCTGGGAAAATGAAGTTAGTCTAGATTCTCCTACAAGAAAATTTTTCTGGGACTATCTATGCAAATATGACTGGAAGGGTAAGTCTGTTCTTGATATAGGATGTGGTAGTGGTTGGTTAATGAGCTTAATAAAAGAAGCAGGAGCGATTCATGTTGAGGGTATTGAACCATCAGATAAGAATATACATCTCGCAAATAAATATTATCCTCAACTGGAGATACACCATTGCAGTATAGAAGAATATAATACCCAAAAGAAGTATGATATCATAATCTCTGTGATGGCATTAAACCATATTGCAGACCCGACAAGAGTATTTCGTAAAATAGAGAAAATGCTTAATGGAGATCTTATAATAGTAGTTCCTGATTATGATTATCATATTATGCCTAGAAACAATTATAAGATGAAAATAGAACGCATAAACCAATCAGAGACAGTAGTTGAGGTTGTTAGACCTCAAGGCACCATTGCTGATGTTGTAAGAAAGATAGAAATCTATCAATCAGCTTTGAAGGGGTCAAAACTAAAGATTATAAGGCAGCGCCCTATGTATCCTACAGAAGCGCTAATGCAAAGCATTCCAGTATTTAGAAATCATAAAGATAGACCAATAACAGTATTAATACATGCAAAATGTGACCAATAAGCTATAACATAAATCTAATAATCAACATTATTATGAATCTCCGATGTCGTGTTACAATACTCGACTGTTATTGATTATGGACCACTACGCATTACATACGGCCTGGCGCTGATTGTTTTTCGATTGGCTCGGTATTAGTCTGTTTCCAAGAATCCTTTACTGCTTTTGCGAAATCTTCTGGACAAGTAGCTTTGGCGATGCCTGGAACATATTCTTTTAATATTTCATAAGTATCATGCAAATGCCCTACTAGCTCATTTTTTATTGGGTTATTAAATCTATCAATACCTCTCTCTAATTCATATAGTGATTGCAAAGCAGCCAATTCAAACCCTTTTGGATCTTCTGGTGAAGATAGATTATCTGCAAGATATGCTCCTAATTCATAGACTAGATCATGCTTGCCTGGCATAAATTTGCGAAGATTTCGCAATTTTTCCCTTACAGGCTCCATTGATATCCTTTGATCGATTGACATTTTATTTTTTCTTCTTTGCCCTTGCGCGCATTGCGTCAATATCAGTTGCTGACGATATCTTGTCCCTTTCTACTTGAGTATATGTGATGATGAAATCAAGGCCGTTCAATCTTGCCTTGTCTGGAGCATTGATGAGATTTTCTGTTGATTTCGGGCTGTGATATAGGACATCAATCTGATGCTGCTGCATATCTATCCTGAATCTTCCAGAATACGCTCCAACAGCGCTGCCGACATTAATATGTGCGAATTGGTATATCTTGTTTTCTTCTAAGAATTTTTTGAATCTATCTCTGCATCTATTCAATTCTAGCTTATCTGCCTGATAATCTGCCATATCGAGAATAAACAGAACTGTTTTATAAATTTTACCATTATAAAGTAAAAACTCAAAGTAGATTTATCCTATCATACAATATCATGGAACTCTATCTCGTTCTCCTTGAGGTCTTATGCATTTCCATAGCAATATTTGTTAACTAATGTATTGTTAGTCACATATCTTATGGATCCTGCATCACTAGATAGTTGATCCTGCGGAAGTTGTGTTATACTTGTCCCGTTATATGCGTAATACAAATCATAATCACGATAGCATCTTGGATATATTGAATTGTTTAGCGTCTCTCCAAAGGCGGTTCCTATTACGATAAGATAGTTCGGCGCAGACATGCCATGGCCTCCTCCTGGTGAACGATAGTTATATAGGTAATCTCTATCGGCGAAAATTCCGTTTTCAAAAAACTTGAATGTCTTTTTATCGACAGTGATATTTGGTGTCACGCTCCCATACCATAATACATATGCATCTATGTTCTCGCCATGAGCATATATATCCTTATCAGTTACCAATAAATCTGAATAAAAGAATACCGGTGTCTCATTTATGACTGAAAAATTCTTTCTGCCCAGAAAGTAAATTGTCTTATTGATGATATAATATCCTGATGAATTCGAAAGTTGGAAATCTTCAGGGTAAGCGATCTTTGTTCCGTCTAAATAGATCCCGTTCTTGTCTGAGAACAGCAACGGATCTTCCCTGAGCATCTTGAACGATGCTATATCCAGACTTATATTGAATATTTCTAATGCATAATCCTGGGTCGGAATCATTCGTGATGGTTCTTCTTTAGATATATAGAATCTGTCTCTGTCAATGCCATAATCAACATATTTTCCTATAGATACCTTGAAGGTTGCGGCATCTGCTCTATCAATTTTTTCATAAGTCGTCTGATCTGTAGATGGCGATTTTTTATCAGGATGATCTTTGGCTTGACTTCCTGTTATGTTGAAATTGACTCTGGTAGTCCCTTGATATCCTGTCTTGGTTTCATATTCTGTAGAATTTAAATGGGTTATGTGATAGACATTGTCACCTAGGACAAAAAAGGTGCTGCCGTTCAAATTAACGATTGTCTTATCATCAACTATCCCTCTAGAGCAGCCGGTGAAAAAAAATAAGATGAAAATGCTCGCCATAAACATTAGACTTTTGTATCCTTGCATATTTTCACCTACACAATATCATGGAACTCTATCTCGTTCTCCTTCAATGCTTTTATCGCTGGCAATTCTTTTCCTGAGACATATTCTAGGCTTGCCCCTCCGCCTGTCGAGATATGAGCATATTTTTCCTTGAATGGCATCACTGCATCTTCTGTGTCCCCGCCGCCTATGATGACCATTTTCCCTGAATATGCAAGATATTCTGCAATATCATTCGTCGCTTTCGCATATTTTTGGATCTCGAAATATCCTAATGGACCGTTCCAAAATATCGTCTTTGCCCTATCGATATAATGCTTGAACAATTGCACAGATTCTGGGCCAATATCCAGGCCGACCCAGTCGATCGGTATGCTAAAGTCCTGCACTATCATCGACTCTGCCTTCTCATCACGCGACGCTGCAACAACAATATCATCAGGCAATATCACTTTCTCATTATTGAGCAGCATCTTTGCTTCTGCGATATACTCCTCTTCATACAGGCTTTTTCCTACTTCCAATCCTTTTGCCTTCAGCAGCGTGAATACCATTGCTCCGCCAAGAAGCAGGTAATCCACTTTCTTGAGCAGCTCTTTCATCACAGAGAATTTTGTAGAAATCTTTGCGCCTCCTATTATTGCGACAAAAGGCCTTTCTGCCTTCTCAAGATTCAGGTATTTCAATTCCTTCTCTACCAAGAATCCTATGCATCCTGGCATGAATCTTGTTATGCCTACAGTCGATGCATGTGCCCTGTGCATTGTGCCGAATGCATCATTGACATAGACATCTGCCAATGCAGCGAGCCTTTTGCTAAATCCCATATCATTTGTCTCCTCTTCAGCATGGAATCTGAGATTCTCTAGCATGACAATCTTTGCGTCGGGAACTTTCACATCAATGCAATCATCAAGCTTCACGACTGTCTCGCCCAATAATTTCTCGAGCCTTAATGCGACCTTGTCCATCTTGAGCTTTTCAACGACCTTGCCTTCTGGCTTTCCAAGATGGCTCATCAGGATTATCTGCTTGCAATTATGCTCCAGGATATATCTTATGGTCGGCAATGTCTCTTTGATCCTGTTGTCTGATGCTATCTCTCCGTCATCGTCAAGAGGCACATTGAAGTCTACGCGTATCAATACCCTTTTATTGTCAAAATTCATGTCTTTGATAGTTCTCATGATCGCTCCACACAATCAATAGCTAAGGCGTCGATTGTTTAAAAATGTTATGACGGAGTCAGAACATTACGAATGCAATGAGTTTATGTTGCTACAAAGAGTCGGATACTGTCATCAAAAATCCATAATCTTTTTAAGATTATTGCAATTCCCCTCTTACAGATGCAGGGGTTTATGGCAAATCTTGAGAAAAGGATCAAGGAAGAGAAAAGATACGAGAGAAAATCCTGGAACGATTCGCAAGACGAAGGAATTACAGGATTGCATTATGCATACAGGCTTTCTGATACTTATTTCCCTCCAAGCCAGTTCGCAATAGGATGGATCGCTATACACGATGAATCTCAGCTCGGCAAAACACTCGATGCGCTCATACAAAATCAAGATAAGATGAAGAATGACACTCCTAGGCTGCATGCGATGATCGAGGCTGCTAAGAAATATCAGCAGGAGCATCCGAGAAAGGCATTGTCCAAAATCATCATCGATGAACTCTCAGAGCTTGCAAGACAGAAGCGCAATTATGGAACAGACAAGATAATCAGAAAGAACATGGTGCAGGAAGTGAACCTTTCTGGAGACAAGGCCACGATGTCTCCATATGATCAATTGTCTGTGCGGATCGATACAAGGCATAAGCGCTCGAAAAAAGACAAGGCTGTTTACACCGTCAGCCTGTATCATGCTGTCGTTGATGAGGGAAAAGTCCCATTGTTCTATGCAGAGGGCGGAACAATCCATGAGAGGAAGCGCAAAGGCCAATTGAACCATTGGACTTCTGACGATGCAGTATTCATGGACGACCTAAGAAAATCAGTGGCCCTGGATTTCCGCAAAGATGACTCTGATAGGATTACTGCTGAACAGGTTTCTGAAGAGTTCTCAAAGCCGACACAAATAATAGGCTATGCCTATGCCACTGCTCTCATAGGCTTTGCGCGCGAGGTCAGGGAAAATAGGATAAGGCTAAAGCAAGGAGAGGAACCGCTGATGCCGTTCGATTTCGACAGGCATCCAGAATATGCATTCGAGGCATTCATAATGGCCCATTCATTCAAAAGAGGCAAGAGCCAGGGAAGGTTGGAGAAAAGATTATTCTCGGCAGACGTCTATCTTTCAGGAAAAGATATCGCAACAAGACAGTTCATAGGATGGTATAATCAAGGACATGCCACAAAAGAGATCGTAAAATACTCAAGGTCATTTGAGGATTACAGCTGGGCGATAATACAGGCATTGGAAAAACATTTCTATCTCAAGGAAAGGCCTAATAAGCAGAGAAGATATTTTGCAGGATATGCCTTGGAATTCCAGAATCTGCCATACATGACTGTGAGCATGGTTTTTCGCAACAGAAAAGAAAAACAGGACAGTAAGGCAGAGGATGATTTTGATGTGAGGATAATCTATGATAGCACACTGAAATTGCCTTATATCATGTACAAGGTGCCGCTCATGAATGCCCAAAAAATAATAACTCCTGGACTTGCATATCATCCATTATCCGAAGTGAATTATGCAAAAGGCGTAAGCCCTGGCATGCACGAGGAAAAGTCATGGAATGAGAAAGATGATATGACAGGAAGAAAGGTCCGGGTGATGGTATTTGAGCCTCATAAGCGCTATCTCAAGCAGGCAGAGGAAATTTCCCAGGCTCGCGGCAGAGGAGCCAAGGATATGAAAGGGAGATATATAAGGAATCTTCAGGAATTCAATAAGACTAGAAAACTCTAGTTGCCATCCAAGAGTTAATTATTGTTAATAATATAGAGGCATATTCAATCATATTTATATATGCAACATATTTTCTTATATCATGAAAGAGAAGCATGCGAAATCAAAGGCTCCTGCAGATGCCGAAGTGTCTGGACTTAAGGCCAAGCTGAAGAATTATGAAGAGCTCAGATCAGAGTATGAACTGACTGAAGAGCAGAGCTCTACAATGGCCATAATGAGAAAAATGGGCGAGACACTGGAATATTATATCAAGATGCTCATCCAGTTATTGCAGCCTGAGGAATTCCATTCATTGCATGAATGCACTATATTCGACGATGATGAGAAAGAGCATGTTTTTGAAATATACAAGAACCTTATGATAACGCACAGGGAATTATTGAAGGCAGAAATATTGAACAATGAGAAGAACAATATAGCGACGATACAATATGCGCATACAGAATTGAAGAATATAAAGCCTGAGCTGTATAAGATAGCATCTAAGATGCAGGAATCATGGAAAAGGACAGAGACTAAAGGAAAGGCGAGATATTTCGGGTAGGACTTCTATTCGGGCAGATTC
>Ga0182017_10000192_pt1 | contig 47604 bp, 48 predicted proteins | sample 712E3DmetaG_FD_120492 | JGI IMG/M metagenome (GOLD analysis project Ga0182017, IMG submission 120492) | Permafrost microbial communities from Stordalen Mire, Sweden - 712E3D metaG | ecosystem: Environmental > Terrestrial > Soil > Wetlands > Permafrost | place: Sweden: Stordalen | collected... | reverse complement strand
TCGAGCAGACGGCGATGCAGGTGTCGTCCGCGTCGCGCATGACCTCGTATTCGATCTCCTGCCAGCCGACCAGGCAGCGCTCGATCATGACCTGGTGGATCGGGCTGAGTCGCAGTCCGGTGCGGGTTCGTTCGAAATACGCCGCCTCGGTCTCGACGATGCCGCCGCCGGTGCCGCCCAGCGTGAACGCCGGCCGGACGATGGCCGGCAGGCCGATCTCTTTGAGCGCCGCTTTGGTTGCCTGCTCGCGTGCCACGTCGGTCTCGCCTTCCACGATGCAGCTCGGCGCGTACGGCTGGCCGATCCGGTCGAGCAGGTCGCGGAACAGCTCGCGGTCCTCGGCCATCTCGATCGCCTCGAGCGGCGTGCCGATGAGCCGGACGTTGTACTTGTCGAGGACTCCGGCCTTGGCCAGCGCCACGGCCAGGTTGAGCCCGGTCTGGCCGCCCAGGCCGGCGAGAAGCCCCTCCGGCCGCTCTTTGGCGATGACCGCCTCGATGGCTTCGACGGTCAGCGGCTCCAGGTACACGGCGTCGGCCACTTCCGCGTCGGTCATGATCGTGGCCGGGTTCGAGTTGACGAGGATCGTCCGCACGCCCTCGGCGCGGAGGGCACGGCAGGCCTGCGTTCCCGCGTAGTCGAACTCGGCCGCCTGCCCGATGACCACGGGGCCGCTGCCGATGATCAGCGCGGACTTGGGTTTGCGGCGCTCAGCCCGCGGCGCCGGGTTGGCCGGCACGGGGTACGGCGGGGCGGGCCGCGCAGGAGCCGTCATACAAAAAAGCCACCGGCCTCGTGGGCTCGGTGGTCCAGCTTGCGTGGCGTCATCGGATCTCCTCCCCGGCCTCTCTGGACCGGTACGCCGGCCTCACAGGACCGGCCGCAAAGGTTGCGAGAAGAGTAGCACGACGAAGGATCGGCGCGGTGCGGAAGGCGCGGGACACTGCCCCGTCCGACCGATTGAGCGGGCCGGCTCGCTGCATCACACGGCTAGTCTGTAGTTGTTCTTGGATCTCGATGAGCTTCTCGTCGAGCCAAAGAGTCCGGACCTCGATGAAGTCGAGGCGTGATCGGAGAGGCGATCGACCCTCGGGGCTGACCTGTCCACCTGCACGCGTTCGGGTCGAGGCATGCTCCGATTGTAGGGACGAGCATGCTCCGCCAGAGCTGTCTGGTCAGGCTCGGCCGACTCAGGAACCGAGGTCGACGACGACTTCGCGAACGCCGTCTTCGGGCGGCCCGTATCGCTTCGTGATCCTGGCGCCCTTCATGAAACCTGCGGCTCCCAGGATCGGCCGCACGACTTCCTCGAGGCGGTCCGCGTCCGGGCCGTACATGTACAAGCGTGCGTCGCCTCCGTCGCCGCCGATCTCGTTGCCGTCGTACTCACCGGCCCGTGCCGTAGCGATGGCAGACTCGAGCTGGACTTCAAGGTCGAAGAGAGGCTCGAGGTCTGTCGAACCGCATTGGAACTGAACGATGACGGCGTGCTCCGACATTTGCTCGTCCGTCGCGCCTGGAGTCGCCGTCTTGATTACCTCGCGCAGTCCCTGGAGCACCTTCTGGGTCCCGGCCGGTGACCCCGCGAGGTACTCGTCGCTGGTACCGCCAGTCGAGCGAGCTGCCATCCTGGTCACCTGCCTGTCAGTTGTGATCGGTCGAACCACGCCCGCCTCGGCCACGGTCGCGTCGCTGCTCCGAGCATACTCGGTCGCCTCGAGACGGGCGGTTGAAACGACCCGGCGCTCCGACTCCGGGTAGGCTCGTCGATGTTCTTCAGCCCGCGGTGCCGCCCCTATACATCCGTATGTACTTCACCAGGAGTGCGTCGACGGTCGTCACGACTATCGCGAAAGTTGACGAGATGACGGTAGCAGCCGTCAGGTTCACCACCACGAACAGGACGCTGACCAGGAGCAGCGCTATGGCCGCCGCGATAGATACCAGCAGCAGCCGCGAAAGGAGCTTGTACTCTCCCAGGTCGAAATCCTTCAACTCCTCGATCCGCCCCGTTTGGGCGCTCACTCGGTTCGCGGCCCACTTGACGGTGACGAGAAGGTTTCGAGCACAGGCGTCGTCGTAGGTCTTATAGACGGGCAGACACCCTTTCTCCGCCGCCGTCGCCGCAAGTTCCTGGTTCTCATAGAACTGGTGCGAGAACATGATGATCTGGGCAGAAGGGGCGGCGCTCTTGACTTGCTGCGCGAGCTGCCAACCGAGGTCGGTGGCCGTGGCATCGTGCCGGCTCCCAGCCGCATACCAGCAGAGGTCAAGCACGACGACGTCGTAAGCTCGGTCACGGATCAGCCGGCGGACCTCGTTCGGCGTCGCAGCGGCAGCTACCTCGTACGCCTCGTCCTGAAGCCGCTTGACCATATGGCGCATGAAGACGAAGCCATCGGCGAAGTCGGGCGGGTTCGGATACAGCTTCGCGTAGTGGCTACGGATCTGGTCGTCCGAGACTAACTTTGCGTCTGGTACCTGATCGTCGGCGAACAGCACTCGAACCATGTCGACCTCCCCGCGAGTCGCTATCCGAGCTGCTGGTGGGCAGCCCTGGTCCAGGTACCGCGTGCGCATGGTTCGAGTCCCCCGTCGCGGGGCCTCGCCCGCGTCGCGTACGGGCCAATATGATGATGACCCGGGCGTCAATACGAGCCTAGCCCCAAGATCAAGTCACGTGAGATCGCGGGGACCCGGTCGTCCACGGCGACAAGGAGCCGGCTGAGAAGCTCGGCCGGAACGATCTCTGCCCGTGCTCCCCGAGGCGCTTTCAAGAGCTACTGCATGCGCTCGGACGACTTGGACGGCAGCGAGCGGGACGACTACTCGCGATGAACAAGCGACAGGCCCCTGGCGGGGTTGCCCGGGGCCTGTGCCTCGGTCCAGAAAGCGATTCCGGGCCTTCTCAGCCCATCCAGATCGAGGGCGTGCTTGCTCTCCGGCGGTGAGATCGCTCGCATGTCCTCGAGGTGCTCCTCAAGAAACACGGCGATCTCGGGCCCGCGGAGATCATCGAGACAGATCAGCACCGGGATCTCCGATTGAGGCGAAGCGGCGCCTTCCGCGCGAACATCGCTCTCAATCGGGAGTCTACGCAATGGCCCCGATCTTGGCCGATAGTTCCTTCGCCTTCGCCGGATCGACCACCAACGCGCCGGAGATGGCGACCCATTTCGCCAGATCCGCGAGGTGCTTCTGCTCTAGCGCTTCGAAGGCCAACCCGTCCAGGTGCCACTTGGTCTGCCGCTCCAGAAACACCTTGGCGGCTGGACCCAGGTACTCCACAGACAGTGCCAGAGCCCTTTCGGAGAGGTCGCTCACGGGATCCTCCTAATTGCCCTTCGACTCGGGCTTCGTCGGCTCCGGCTGGCTATCGGCTGACATCATGATCTTCAGGCTCGCGACCATTCTCCCAAAGGAAGACGCCAGATCGCCGATCTCGTCGCGGCGATGAACGTCGACGGCAACGTCCGTGTCGCCCATGCTGATCTTCTCGGCAACCCTGTTGAGCTTCTTGATGTCACGAATGATCGTCAAGGAGAACAACCCGATGATCACGCCGGCGATCAGAATCGCAAAGCCCATCACGAAGTAGATGGTGTTTCCGATGAAGTTCTCGCGTTGCACGACCGTGTCCGCCAGGATGTCCGCGCCGATGATCAGCGCCGACGAGCCTGACGTCCCTTGTATGGGAGCGTAGCCGGATAGGAAGGTCCCGAATTCATCCGTATAGAGGTTCTCAGACACTTGTGTGCTCTGGTTGGCGGAGAATACGCGCGCCTCCGGCTTTTCGTAGACCTCACCAACAAGCGCGGGCTGGTCTTCCGCATCGTCCACGATGAAGACGACCTTGTCCCCTTGGATCTGCATTATGTAGAAGTTGGAGACGTTTGGACTGGCGGAACGCATCTTCTGCAGTTTCGTCTTGATGGCCACATACGCCGGAGTCTGGTCATCGCCGGGCTTGAATTGCCCAATCTGATCGATCTCCTGGGCCGTGAATTGAGTCGACGCGACGCCGATGATCTGGGCGAGATCGTCTTGGGTTCCTTGCAGGAGCGCCCGCTTCGTTTGATCGAACGTGTAGAGGTATGTGCCGCCTGCGATCACGACGATCAGGGCAACGAAGCTGACGATCAGCTTCGTCTGCAGGCTATTGGCGATCTTGAGGATCTTCGACACGGAGGACTCCCTTTGCCTTTGACGTGACTCCCAGGCAGAACTGACCTGCCACCGATGACCTCTCCAGGTATCGGAGGGCCGGCTCAGGGCCTGAGGGGCAGGCACGGCGAACCCGGTTCTGGGGCGGCCTCGGCCATGGCCCCGGCGCCCGGACTGGGCCTGGCTCCGCGCCGGGCTATCCCCCGGTCTCAGCCCTCGAGGAAGTGCGCCAGCGCGTACACGACCACGGACGCACCGATGTAGCCGTACTCCACTCGCCTCCGCCTCGTGTCGTCTTCACGCGCACCCAGGAAATCGATGACGGCGTGACGAAGCAGGAAGGTGTAGAGGACGTAGTACAGGAACGGAATGACGTGCACGTAGGCTGGATAGTCGACGGCTCTCCTACCGAACAGGGACAGCAACCAGGAGATCTGGCTGTAGATCCCGAACAGGCCCAGCCCGGCGTTGATGAACATCCACTTGACTTCGTCGCGACCGAAGATGGTGAGGTAGAAGACCGTGTAGACCAGAAGCGCGATGCCGCCCTGCAAGTAGAGAATCTCAACCGGGACCCCACCGCTGTAGGCCATGAGGAAGGCCGACCCGCCGAACCCCAGCATGTGGAGAAGGAAGAACGGGTAGACGCTGGTCCACGGAATATCGTCGCCGCTGGCGTACTCGCGGCCGTTCATCGTGATGCTGCCGTGCAGTCTCATCGCGTCACGACGCTCCCGTCGGCCTCAGGTCTACGAGATCAACATGCGCAGCTGCCTGAACATCCTCGTTCCAACAACTTCTCGAACGAAGGACTCGACGACCTCATCGTCCATCGATCCGATCTGACCCATCTCGCTGAACTGCAGGGCCGCAGTCGAGAGTGTCGAACGGATCGTCTTGTAGTCCGTTATGTAGGACCGCAACCAGGCGCGCTCGTGGATGTCGAAGACGCGCGTGAGCGGAACGGTAGCCTTCTCGAAGGGAGGCTGCACGGCCAGGGGCCACGCGAAGTAGTCGCAACCGCGATCCAGGAAGCTCGCACTCACCGGCAAACCGACGCCGCGGGTGAATCGCTTGTACTCCTCTCCGAGGCGGCAGAGCTTCTCGATCACTTCTTGACCCAACTCAGGGCTGACCGATCCGCGCAGGATCCCGATGAACCAGTCGCCCCTGAAGCCTCCTCCGGGCAGCGCACACACACGGAAATCCCCGGCAAGCGACGGCTCTCTGGCTATCAACTCGCGCAGCTGGGAGTACCAGCATACGAAGACACTCGCGTCCTTCGATAGATGGGGCCGCCCCTCGCTCGGTGGTCGTCCAGAGCCCGATGCACGAGCGTTGTCCCATGCCAGGCTCATGAGACGACCCAGGGCAACTAGCTCCTTGGTCTCTTCCGCCCGGAGATCCCGGGGCGGAGATGGCCGCAACAGGTCGTTCAACATGCGTTCTCGTTCGCGGCCGTCCGCAGGCAGCTCCCATTTCTGGGCCGCGACCAGCGCGTCCATCAGCATGCAGGCGAGTGTCTCGCGTGCCGTCTGGTCATACCAGAACGTTTGGGGTCCTGAGGCCGCCTGCCAGACTTCCTGCCACGTCCTCGGACTCCAGAAGCCGTTCTTCGTAGACGTTGCTTTCTGGCTATCAAACCAGGATTGCTTGTACGCGATCAGAAGAACGTTGCAGTAGTACGGCCAGGCATGGACCGATCCTGCGGGCGGGTAGATGAGCGCCGATGGGTTCAGGTTGCCCAACCCCGACTCACCCGTCTTGATCGGAACGAACAGGCGTGCCGCCTCCTCCGAGTCGCTGGAAAACTCGTCCACAGTGCAGAGAACCGTCCGGTTGACCGGCCTGTTGAGCAGAATGTCCAGCGAGTCGTGGATCGCTTCGGACAGGTCCGCGCCAAATGGTTGCATCGACACATCCGAGGCCTCGGACAGCTCTACGTCAAGACGCTGAACCGAAGCGTCCGAGGCTTCGCTCGCACCCGCTTCCGAAGCGCTCTTTCTCTCGAGACTACGACGTCTCGGGCGGGCCAGAGCGGCTCTGAGCATCGCCTCCATCTCCCGGTTGTACCTGGCGTGAGGCGGCTCGTCCTCGAAGACCTGCAGGACGAGACCCGGCCGGTGCGGATTCGCCGTCTCGAGCCCGACGATGCCTTCCAGGTAGCTCCGGTCCAGTTCGAGGCACGGCATGCTGTTCTTGGTGGCGGCCCGGCGAATGACCGGCAAGACCGTCGTGCCATCATGGCCCCCGGCTTGATCGCCACTCAAAACCACCTGGCTCTTGCCGAAGACGTCCACGAAGCGGCACGTGACGAGCGCGTCGGCCAGCGTAGCGGCCTTGTTGACGGCCGCATCGGCATCGGCCACGCCACTCGTCGTGCCCACCATCACAAGGTCGACCCCGTAGTTGCGCATCAGATGCACAAAGGCCGGCAAGAAGAGATCGCCTGAAGTCAGACTGTCGCGAAGGAACGGGTAGCTCACCCCGATCTGACTCACGTCGCCGAAGACGACGCGACGGATCTTCGCATGCGACCCGGGCATATCTCGTTCATCACTGCGGATCAGAACGTCGCTAACGAACTGAACCATCTCCTCCGGAAGAATGTGCCCTCCCTTGAAATCGGCTTCGAAGATGGCGGGGGCGCCGACTGGAGAATTCCCTTCCTCGTCGCCGAGGTGGAGCTTCCTGAGCAGGACCTTCCCGAGGGGTGCGATGTGCTGCCAATCGCCTGCGTCATCGGCCGGCACCAATCGCTGCCAGGCGAACTTGTCAGCTATCTCCTGACCCAGCAGATGCCCTTGTTCTTTCGACAGCTCGATCACCGGCACGTCGGAGAGGCGAATGAGCATCACCGACTCATCCTTCAGCAGACCATCTACCAGGAAGCTGAGAGCCAAGTCGGTCTTGAAGGTGCCGCGACTACCCTGCAGCATCGCAACCTTGCCGAAGGAGTAGGAGGCGTCGGGATTCTGAGTCCGGCGAATTCGAGGGAGCACTGATTCGAAGCCTTTTAGACCAAAGCATTCGCTGAAGGGCAAGGCGCTGCCCTTGGAGTCCTCGGACCCATCCTGGCCGGGCGTCGAGTCGGTCTTGAGCACGACGTGATGGAGGGAAGGGAATACGACGATCCCGCAGCGAGTTGGTTCCTTCTGATCCGGCGTCCGACGTGGTGGATTCCGCATGGGGAGCCGTGGGGTGAACTCCCCGTCGTACTTGGCCGACTTGAAGGGATGGAGACCGCGCACGCAGTTGGAGTACCGCGACTTCTCGACTTCCAGGTGCCGCACGGCATATCCGTCATCCTTCGTGGCCGAGAGCCGGATCACCACGTCGGCGACGGTGGCGTCGAAGGGAATCTCATCGCCGGTTTCGACTATGAAGACCCCGATCCGTCGGTACCGCTTGAAGAGCTGAAATAGCTGGTAGACATGATTACGGCTGAGGTGTGTGGGGCCGAACATGTTGAGGCTGTCGATCACCACCAGCGGCAGAATCGCCCGCGCCTCCGGTCCGACGACACCTGCCGCCGCGGCGCTTCCAGCTGCGCTGAGATCCGTCTCCCTGACCCGCTCCAGTTCCTTTGCAGCTATAAGGAGGCATTCGACCTGTCTGTAACGTCGCCAGAAAACCTCCTCGGCATCATGGGAGGTCCCCAGGATGTCGCGGGGGGTGAGGGTGGTGAGCAGAACAGCCGGTCGAATGAGCTTCCGGTTGGCCTGCCCAGGGGTTCGAGCGCTCGCCTCGGGGTCCTGGACCGACCGGTTCCGCGGGCTCGTCAGCAGTGACAGCAGGTTCTCGGCGTGTCCGCGGGGGGTGAAGAACTCGTCGGCATCCGATAGCTGACCTGCTTCCAGTAGCCAGTCTTGCTCGTCGGTCCCTCCCTGGTCCGTTCGCTCGGTCCAGCCGTAGTCGCGCGCCTTCGCCTTGACCTCTCCGATCGTCGACTCGAGCGAGATGTAGGCGGAAACGGCAGCGTTCTCCTCCGTCTTGGCGCAGGCGACCGCGATCTGGAGACCCAGGGTCGATTTCCCTGAGCCGGCCGGGCCGCAGATGACGATGTTGCCCGTCCCCGGATCCTCGCCCGAGGGGAGCCTGATGCCCCACCGACGGTCAGATGGCTTGTTCAGCTCGATCGTCTGATCGAGCAGTTGATCCAGCGGGTAGCCCATCATGAGGCCGGCCAGCGGGCGGCGAACCGGCGGCTCGTCCCGGTCTTGTTCTCTGGCTTCCGGGCTGTCAGTCATCAATCACCTGCCCATTCGGTCGGATTGTCAGGCTCGGCAAGCTTCTCGATTTGTCTCTCGACCTCGGAGAGGGGCACGAACTTGGGGCCTTCGGTCGCCGAACGCCTGCTAACCCGCCACCTCCACGTCTCGTCCGCCACCCAGATCGGACTGGACCAGGGCGAAGCGCTGTTCGGAGCCTGTCCGACGTTGTTCGCCGTCACGATCGCCAGGCGCCTGGCAGCCATGCGGACCCTGTCTACGTCTCGATCCCCAAGCTGGGAGGCGAGTTCCCTGTACTTGAACTCGGAGACGCCAAACACCCTCGTGCTCAGCTCCCACATGGTTCGCGCCACCTCCAGGAGGTAGGCCTTGTGCAGAATGGGCTCGAAAGTCTCCCGGCAATCCGGCGTATATAGCCGCTCCTCATCGTCGACCAACCACGTCGCCAGAGGCAGGCCCACGGCGGCGAGCTGCTCACGGATGGACCACAGGGCCGCGCGGTTCGCCCGAAGATCTCCCATGACCACGGCGACCAGCGTTCTCCTCGACCATCCGGAGGGCCCTGGCATGGCGTAGAGGATGTTCCAGGCGATCAGCTGCTCGACGAGATCGTACGGTTCCTCGCCTTTCAGACTCCCGAATTCGCCTTTCAGTTTGGGCACCCAGGCCAACTTGGGCGAAGCCGCGCCCTCGTTCGCGGCATCAGCATCGCCGTCGCCCGGCGGCTCAGACAAGGGGAGTTCGTCGAGCAACCCCGAAAGGCCATCAACCCCGATCGCCTGCCCCAACTTGTTAGCCCATCTCGTCCTTTCAGGCAGGTCCGAATTGAGTTGGAACGGCGGCGAGGGGATGTGGGGAGTCTGGGAAGGAGGCGCGGTATCAGCATCGGCCTCCCCATCTGCCGCGACCAGGGTCGTTCGTATGCACCGCGAGACCGGGTCTGCGATCACGCCTCGAATGACGTTCCGAAACGCGCCGACCGCCTCCTTCTCCTCCCGCAGGTAGTCCGGCACCACCCGGGTCTGGGCGCAGTCCATGTGGTCGCAGAGCGTCAGCAGGGCCGCGATCATCCGCTCACGAACCTGCCCATACGGGTCAATCACAACGTCGCCAAGCCTCAGCTCGTGCTCACGGCGCTGTCGTTGCTCGGGAATCGCAGTGTGGGACGCGCAGATCCGCCCGAGACTGTTCGCTACCTCGCGGTTGCGGATTCCGAAGCTCTCGTACTTGGCCGCAAGGAACTTGCGGGACTCCTCCCCGTGATCCTTCTTCTTGTCCGGCTGGGCCCGGCCAAGGTCATGGAAGAGCACCGCGGCCCGCAGCAGGTACATCTCGATCGGCCGCATATCCAGAACGCTCGCTTTGGGTTTGTAGCGCTGCAGATCCTCGAGAGTTCTGTCCAGATGTCCCTCTATGCCCTCGAGGTGCGGGCGGGCGTTCGACGAGTCGCTCTTCGGAGGGACGACCGGCAGCCATTGGGACGAGGCGATATGCCACTGCAAGTCCAGTTCGGCGGCGAGCTCAGGACTTGCCTTCCTGAGGCGCTCGCGCAGCGTGGGGACCCAGTCGGCCATTCTCCGCTCCTGGTGTGGATCAGCCCATGCCCGGGGCATGGGAGACATCAGGAGACGTGCCGCCCTCGCGAACGCACATGGCCGCGTGTACTGTGAAGGGCCCCACCGTGGTTCCCCCTCCCCGCCCAGGCTCCCCGCCGAGGGCGGAACTCCGCACTACCTATCCATCCGCCAGGTCAAATCTCGCATGACCCCAGGATGATAGTCGGTGGCGCTCGAGACGACTCGACGGTTTGGCACGGAGCGGCCGCCCCGAGCGGCGGCCGAGAGCCTAGGGGGCCAACGTCACCTTGATTGCTTCGTCTCCCGCCGCGGCCAATGCGAAAGCGGTCTGGTAGGAAGGGAGCGGCAATGCGTGGGTGACGATGCGCTCCACCGGCAGCAGACCCTTTTGCAACATGTCGATGGCGATCGGATAGCAGTAGGGACCCAGGTGAGCGCCGTGGATGTTCAGGGCCTTGGTGTCGCCGATGATGGTCCAGTCCACCGTGACCGGCTTAGCCATGACGCTGAACTCGACGAATGTGCCGAGCTTGCGAATCATGTGCAGGCCCTGCTCGACCGCGACCGGGTGGCCGCTGGCTTCGATGTATACGTCACAGCCGTAGCCATCCGTTAGCCGGCGCACCTCGTCTATGACATCGACCTTGCCCGGATTCAACGTCAGGTCGGCACCGCAGGCATTGGCCACGTCCAGCCGCCGATCATTCAGGTCGAGCGCGATCAGCAGCCCCGGATGCTTCAACCGGGCGGCGGCGATCATCCCCAGGCCCAGAGGACCAGCGCCGGCGATGACGACAACGTCCCCGAATTCAATCTCGCCTCGCTGGACGGCGTGGATTGCGCAGGCGAGCGGCTCGATGTAGGCCGCGTACTTCACCGGGATCGAGGTGGGCACCTTGTGGTTGAGGGCGTTGCGCGGGAAGAGCATGTACTCGGCCATCGCGCCGAAGGCATGCTGGCGAAAACCGTACACATCGCCGTACTGACACATCCAGTACTGACCGCGGAGGCAGAAACGGCACTTCCAGCAGGGCACGATCTGTTCGGACACGGCCAGGTCGCCCAACCCCAGACCGTACTTCTCGCCGGCGCCTACGCCCAGGGCGACGACCTCGCCCACGAACTCGTGCCCGGGAATGACCGGCGGCTGGCAGTAGCCGTTCCGGTGTTCATCGCCCCAGAACATAGGCGCGCCCTGGTAGCACTTGGTGTCGCCGGCGCAGATGCCGGCGGCCTTGACCCGAATCACCACCTCTTCCGGGCCCGGATGGGGAACGTCCCACTCCTGGAGCCGGTAGTCCCCCGGCCCGTAGCAAACGACGGCCTGCATGGTCCCGGGTAAGGGCGAATCTGCCTGGTAGTCCATCCAACTTGCCTCGTGATCAGGGACTGGCGCCAACGACATCGACGACTACATCAACGCCGCAGCCGGGCTCGTGGACCCCTGCCCAGTTTGACTGGTCGCCACGCCCGGCGATACCCAATCCGCACTATTCCCGAGCGAAAGCAACCTCAGAACGTGCCCTTTTGTCAGCTGCCAAGTCACCCGAGCCGACTCGGCGGCAGCGGCGGCTCCGTGCGGACCCCGGCGGCGCCAGAGGGCGCGCAGGCAGCCGTCACGTTGCAGCCGGTCGTCCCTTTGGCCGCCGGCCGTCTCATCCCTCCCCCAGTGTTTCACCGCCTGGCCAGGTTCTCTTTGACCCTGAACTCGACGATGCGGCGGATCAGGTCGACCGGGAGCGGCTGGTCGAGGGGGAACTGCACCGAACCCTTGCCCTGCTTGTAGGGCTTGAGCTCCTGCTTGAACGCCTCGATGCCGGTGGGGATCGGATAGAAGCCGATGTGCTTCGCGTAGCCGCCGAAGTGGACCAGGTGACGCCCGTTCAGGTCGAACGTCGGGATGGCGTAGCTGATCGTCTCGGTCGCGCCGGGCGCCGCCGCCTTGATGAGCGCTCGCATCTCCGTCAGGGCCTTCTGGGTCCCGGCGGGGAAGCCGGCTATGTACTCGTCGATGGTGCCGGTGGTCGATCTGGTAGCCATCTACAGTCCTCAGCCTTCCTCGCGTTTCGCGAACCATATGAGTTCGATCGGGCAGCCGTTCTCGATGATCATGGCCGCCCTCACTCCGTCCGAAGGAGAGTTGGGCGGGGTCAGCACTTCCTTTCCCTCGAGAGCCCGGTCGATGTCGTCGACCTCGAACGCCAGATGAGGCACGGTCTTGATGATCTCGGGGATCGGACAGTCGGGCTCGAACCGCATCCATTCGACGCCGAATGAGCTCGTCGAAAAGCCCGACACGTACATTTTGAACTGCGGCAGGTAGCGCTCGCCATCCCTTGTCTCCCCCGTCGGGACGCCCATGTGATGAAAGCGCCAGCCCCACTCGTTGGTTGCCGGCGGTAGCTCGTGATCCTGTCGCGTCACGTTCCCTCCTCCTGGTTCTGTCTCGCTCGGACCCAAGGCTGGTCCCTCGAGGCTGGCCGAAGCGATCGTCAGCCGACAGGAGTCTCGACGACGAATTCCTTCTTGGCGTCAAGAATGATGGAGACCATGCCGAGCTCCGACTGGCTGTTCCGCGTGTCGAATCGGAACGACCTGCCGATTCGACCGTCCGCTTCATTCCAGTAGCGATAGTGGAAGTGACCGCTGCCATCGCAGTACTCAAGTAGCTCTGTTTGAAAGCCGGCTTCCCTGAAGACGGCGGTGAGTTCCTGATACCGATAAACGATCTTGTGAGAGGCGGCCGGATGATCAAGCGATCCCGGGCCGCCGACCTTCACCATGTTCTGATACCAGTCGTTCCTGAAGTTGCCATCGGGTACCGCAACTCTGAGCAATCCCCCTTCTGCGAGATACGCGAAGCAATTGCGTGCGGCGACGATGCCTTCCTCGAGAGTCAAGTGCTCCCAAACGTGTTCAGCCAGGAGGTGAGTGATGGAACCTGGCGTGAAGTTCCTCCTCCACGAGTCCGGGTCGATGATGTTCAACTCATCTTCTTGAGTTGAATGCCACCCGTCCTGGCCAGTTCCTCCCGCTCCGATGATGACCTTCATGTCTCTCCCGCCTATCGCCTCGCGCCGAGAACGAAGGAATTGACCAACTCAGGCCTCCTTCACCTGTCCTGGAACACGGGCGCGCATCTCCGCTCTTGACTTCGGGACTCGCTCAGTCCATTCCCTGGAGCCGGCGCTGCAGCTCGGCCGTGTCCAGGTGGATCGGCTCCACCGCGCCGACTGTCGGGTCCGGCTGGGCGCCACCGTGGCGGGCCCTGGCAGCGACCACGAATCGATCGAAGACCGCCAGCGCATCGAGCGGCCCCGGCCCGCCTTCGGGGTGGTACTGGACCGTCTCGATCGGGAGGCTGCGGTGGCGCAGCCCCTCCACGGATCCGTCGTTGAGGTCGATCTGGCTGACCACGAAGCCGCTCGCCTCCGGCAGCGTCTCTCCGATGACCGTGACCTCGTGGTTCTGGGCGGTGACCTGGACCAGGCCCGTTTCGAGGTCCTTCACAGGATGGTTCGCGGCGTGGTGGCCGAAGGGCAGGCGTCTCGTGCTCGCGCCGGCGGCGCGGCCGATGATCTGGTGGCCGAGACAGATCCCCAGGAGCGGGCGCCCGTCCGCGATGGCCGCCCGGGCCAGGGCCACGGGGCCGTCGAGTCGGGCCGGGTCGCCGGGACCGGGCGAGAAGACGACGCCGTCCACGTCTGGCGCCAGTGCCTCGGCAGCAGTGGCGGTATGCGGCAGGATCCGCACCCGCGCCCCGCGCCGGCGGAGGCTGCGCACGATGTTCGTCTTGAGCCCGAAATCCAGGATTGCCACGAGCGGGCCGCCTTCCGAGGCGTCGCCCTCGTCCCGCGCATCGACCGGCGACACCTGCGCGACGAAATCCTGATCCTCCCATCGAACAACGGCTCGGGCGAGCGCGCGAGCCTCCTCGACGTCCGTATGGCCGGGCTCGGTGACGACCGCCCGAAGGCAGCCGTTCGATCGGAGGTGTCGAGCCAGGGCTCGAGTGTCGACGCCGGCGATCGCCGGGATGCCGGCCTCGCGCAGCATCGTCGCCAGCTGCTGAGCATCGTCCAGCACCGCGGCGGTGGCATTGGCCACGATCAGGCCGCGCAGCCATGGTCGCTCGGACTGGTCGTCATAGTGGACCCGGCCGTAGTTGCCGATGAGCGGGTACGTCATGACTACGAGCTGGCCCGCGTAGCTGGGATCGGTCGCGATCTCCTGGTAGCCGGTCTGGCTGGTGTTCACGACCAGATCGCCCTCGCCGGACCGCCTGGCGCCGAAGGCGACGCCGGGAAACACGCGTCCGTCCTCGAGCGCCAGCAGCGCCGGACCGTAGTCACCGACGCGCGGGTCGACGACGGCGCTGGGGCGCGGGAAGGGCGGCTGCTTGGAGATCCGCCCCGGCTGCGTCATAAAAAAAAGCCACCGGCCTCGGCGGCTCGGTGGTTGAGGTTGCGGGTGCTCATCGGTCTCCTCCCCGGCCTCGCGCGACCGATCGGCGGTCGCGATAGACCAGTGCGCCGGCCTCGCGCGATCGACTTGCGATCGCGATGGACCGGGCGCCAGTCTCCCGGGCTGGCGTTCACGGACCGGCCGTAGGTTAGCACGAAGGGTTCCCGAGCGATTCCTCGGCCGCCCTCAGCGCCTCTGTCTGGCTCCCTAGCCGATCGGGTCGTCGAGCTGAACGAGGCCGAGGGCTCCTCACTGATCGTTGGGCGAACAGCGTGCAGCCAGCGCTCGTCCGAGGCCAGCCTTGGCGTGCGTGGCGGAACGGATCCGACGGTGGGCGGGACGAGCGTCCCCGCGGTCAGCGCCGGCCCGGCCAGTTCTTGCCGGAGGTGGTTGCGGCGGCTCCCGGGCCGCGTCGCCCGGCCAGCAGCGTCTCTATCTCCGAACGAAGTCGCCGGCCGAACGTCGCTCGCTGGAGCCACTCCAGGTAGTCGAGGTCGTGGCGCGCTATCTCCCCCAGCGACCAGCCGGCATATCGCCCGAAGTCGAGCACGGTCCCGGACGGTCGGCCGGGCGGAGGTCCGGCGTGTGACGGATCCGGTGGGCGAGGGGCGCTCGCCTCCGCGCGTGGGCCTTGGGCGGCGTTCGTCCGGATCGCCGATCCCGCCCGCGACGCGTCGTAGGCAGCCCGTCGAGCCGGGTCGCCGAGCACGTCCCAGGCGTCGTTGAGGGCGATCATGCGGCGCGGGTCACCGCCGTGATCGGGGTGGTATTTGCGCGCGAGGATTCGGTACGCCGCCCGAATCACGTCCGGCTCCGCCTCGGGATGGACCTGGAGGACCTCGTAGTAGTCCGGCATCCGCAGAGCCTACAACGAGCGAGGGGCCCGGCAGGACAGAACCGGCCTTGGGCAGGCCGGTTCTGTCGAGGATCTATTGGCGCTTGTGCCCCCGGAGACCGGGTCTACTCTCGGTAGTTGGCGCGCGTGCTACGCATTCCGCTCCCGAGCAGGAGGACTGCGACTGCGCCGATCGTGGCAATGAGAATGCTCTCGGTGTTGATGCCGTCAACGGAGCCGATGTTGAAGACGGTCGATGCGACGAAGCCTCCAAGGAGGCCGCCGACGATTCCGAGAACGATCATCATCACGAGGCCGTCACGTGACCCCATGATCGTACTGGCCAGGAAGCCGGCAACGGCGCCGACGACGATCCATGCTAGGTAGCCCATCGAACCAAGTTCCTTCCGCTGGGCGCGGCCGCTCTGGCACACGCCGACTGCGAGCTAGCGCCCAGCCCGCATGGGGGGACCGCTCCGCGGTCGCATCTGAGGGTCAGGCCGACTGACGTCGGAAGACCGACACGGCCGCGATCACTATCACCTCGATCACCGTCCATGCGACGAATGCCACCACGGCGGCGATGTCGAGCACCGAGCCCGATGCGGTCAGGGAGTTCGTCTTGAGGATCCCTTCGAACGGCGCCACGAATACCTGGCTGACGTTCAGGATGCCCGAGACGATGCCATTGACTTCTCTGGCATTGAGGAGGAGCAGGACGATCCGCGCTCCGATGACGATCTGGATCAGCCCGAATAGCAGGACGGCGACGCGCCGCACCACCTCGGCTGCTCCAGGATCAGTTGTGGTCGTTTGATCGACTTGAACTGTTGCCACGGCTTCTTCCTCCGCGAATGGCATCCGGGGAAGCGGGGCACCAAGTCCACCGCCGGGAGACGCTCCGGCCACTGCTACTCGATGAGCCTAGGCTCGATACCGGCCCGACCGCGAGGATGAAATCAGTCGGAAGGAACGGTCAGCGCGAGGGGCGACCGGCTCGCGCCTGCTCGCGGGCGAGCGCCAGGAGATCGGCCGACTCCTGCCTTGCCGCGGCCTCGTCCTCCACGAGCTGGGCATGGGCCCGCGCCTCGCGCTTCTCCGCGGCGTCGCGAAGCAGGATATGGAACTCCTCGTTCATCCGTTCCAGGTCTTCGGGGCCGGGCCGAGGTCGCCGACTCGCGGTTGAAACCATGGCGTGATCCTTCACGATTCAGCTCGGCAGGGTGCGGGCGGCCGGATGGCCGGCGAACTTGCGCATTCGCGCCAGCAGCTGCGGTTCGGTCATAGGGCCGCTCTTCTCCACCTCGACGCGGCGAGAGGAAGAACGTCCCTGGTCATGCACCTGGACCTGGTGCGCGAAGTGCTCGACGACCTCGCCGTCACCCACGAGCAGAAGGTCATCGTCCATCGACACAGCGGCCTGGACCTGGGCGAAGAAGACCCGCATGCGTTCGTCACGGTGGCCTTCGCCGGCCGGGTGATCTTCCGTGGGAGGCCGACCGGTGGAGCGGTGCTTGCCCGGGACCAGGGAGTCGATATGCTCGCGCAGAGTGACCCCGGCCTCGCCCCACCGCAAGACGGTGGCCGACGCTGCCGAGATCCACACGCCGGTGGTCATCGGAGTCGTCATGCGGTCTCCGGGATCCGGGCGGTCCCGGCCCGGGCGCAGGCAGACACGATTGCTGGAGTCATGGACTTCCTTCCCACTGCCGGCCTGACGCAGTCTCGGGACCGAGGCATCGGCACGGGGTCGGACAGGATCCAAGCATGCGCCCCAGCCCGGGCGAACGCAATCGCCGCCAACGCGGCGATCAGAGCAGGAACGACAGGAAGCCGAAGAACAGCCCCAGGTCCGTCCAGGCGATCTTGTCGGTCGTGATGATCCCCGTGCCCGTCAGCACGGCGATCGCGAAGCAGATGCACGCGATAAGGAGCGCGATCGACCTGTTGCTGCTGAACATGCCACTGCGAGCCATTGGAGCCTCCAAGACTGGGCCTGGCCCGCTCGCGCACCCGGCGCGAAGTCGGAATCGGCTCCCTTTGACTCTAGTCCGGCCCGGCTGCCGACTCTGCCTGGTATATGGCAGACGCGCCAAGGGGTCGAGCGTATTTTGACGCCGAAATTCCCCTATTCAGGCCTCAATGCTTGAACCCGAGGCCAGAGACCTCTCGCTGATCTACCTCCCGCCGGACGAGGCGGTCCGCCGCGGCGTTCAGATGGCCCTCGATGACATCCGCGGTGCGGGGCACGGCACCGCAGCAGCCGTCGAATTCAGGCTCCGCAAGCGATATCCCGACTTGCGGATCATCGTCAACAAGCCGTGCGATTCCCAAGCCGCCGATCAGACCACCTGGGTCGTCTTCCGTGACGGACGTACGCGTGGCGGCCGTTCCAGCCGGCACCCCGGGCCGCGAGACGCGCGGCCGGTTGTCCTTGTCGCCGACGACGAGCCCCTCGTTGTGCTGTTGATCTCTGCCGTCCTTGTGGCCAGGGGCTGGCGCGTGATCCAGGCCACGGGCGGCGCCAGCGCGCTCGCACAGGCCGAGGGCGTCGACCTGGACCTCCTCATCACGGAAAAGGACATGCGCGATATCGACGGACAAGCGCTCGCGAGCCGCCTGGATCGCCGCGATTCCAGACTGCCGGTGCTCGTGGTCTCCGACGACCCGAAGGCGTTCGATGCTCCCCGCGGGGCCCGGCGTGGGTTCCTCGCCAAGCCGTTCACCATTGGGGACCTGGCCCTGCAGGTCGAATCCTTGACCGGCTACTCGACAGCCTGGACCGGATGCGGCCAGTCCGCAGGCCTATGACGATGTGTGGAAGCTGGCGACAGGACGCGGAAGACGCAGGATCAGCCCGACCGAAACCCCTTGACCCGAGCCAGCGTGCGGCCGAACATTACGAACTGACGAAACGTGATGAACGACCACTCTCGCGCCCGCAACCACCTCCTGGCGGAACTCCCGGCCGAGGAGTTCGCCCGGCTTGAGCCGTTCCTCGAACACTTCTCGGTCGAGGCCGGAGCCGTAGTTGCCAGTCCAGGACAGACCATCGACCATGCCTACTTTCCACTCAGCGGCATGGTCTCGGTCGTAGCGCTCTTCGCCGACGGCCTCGGCGCCGAAGTAGCCACGATCGGCAACGAAGGAATGATCGGGCTGCCCATCTTCCTCGGCGCGGACAGTTCGCCCTTCCACCTGATGTGGCAGCTGCCAGGTGAAACCCTGCGCATCCGGGCCGAGGACTTGATGCCGGCGTTGGGCGACGGCACGCGGCTCCAGAAGGTTCTGACTACATACTCCCAGGCGTACTTCGTTCACACCGCCCAGAACGCCGCCTGTAACGGGCTCCATCCCGTCTCGCAGCGCGCGGCCCGGTGGCTGCTCGCCACACAAGACAGAGCGGAAAGCGACGAGTTCTTCCTGACGCACGACTTCCTCTCCTTCATGCTCGGCGTGGCGCGCCAGAGCGTGAGCATCGCCGTGGGCGACCTACAGGAAACGGAACTGATCAGCTACCACCGCGGCCACATGAAGATTCTGAACAGGCCCGGTCTCGAGGCGGCCTCGTGCGAGTGCTACGCGATCGTCCGACGCGAGTTCGAGCGGCTTCTGGGTATCGGGCGCGCCTGATCTCCCGGCGTGCCCCGAGCGGCGGGCGGGGGTTGACCACGCGCACCGCCCTTCCTGCGACAATCAACGCCAATAGTGGGGGCCGCGCGGAGTACTTCCGGGCGAATGGGTTGGGTAGAACCAGGAGACCGTCACGCATGAACAGTCATTCGATGTCGCGCGGCCCTCGCTGGCCGAGGAGCTTGAGGATCGGCATTGGGGCCGTCCTCGCGGCCGCGGCGCTCGCTCTGGGCGCGGGACCGGCTGTGGCAGCCGAGCCGCCTGAGTACAACAGCATCCCTGCCGTCCTACCGGGTAATGTCGTCAGCTTCGCCTTCGAGGCCCAGCAGGCGACCGAAATGGGCGACTACATCGAGTTGGCCGGCACCGAGCGGGCCAGCATCAACATCCCGGTGACGATAATCATGTCGAGCTGGGGCTGCGAGACGGGCGGTATGGCCACATGTGCAACGACCCCCGGGGCCACGTGGAAGCAATCTCTGACGCTCACGATCTACAACGTCGTCGAGACTCCGGGAAACCCGCCGGCCGTCGGTTCCGTCGTGCTGACGACCACGCAGGATTTCAACATCCCCTACCGGCCCTCCGCCGACTCGACCGGCCATTGCCCCGCGAGTGACTTCTACCCCTGGTATTCCGCGGGCGCCGACCACTGCTACAACGGTCTGGCCCACGCGGTGACCTTCTACCTTCCGGCCGGCAAGACGCTGCCTACAAAGCTCATCTGGGGCATTGCCTACAACACGCAGCACTACGGCGCCAACCCCGTCGGCACGGACGGCCCGTGGAACTCCCTCAACGTTGGCACTCAGACCTTCGATGGCCAGCCCACTTACGGCACCGACGTCGAGCCGAACGGGGCATTCGTCGCGGCCGGCAACGGCGTGGCATACGGCGACAAGGGCGCCAACGGCCTCAACACCTTCCGCGACGACACCGGAACCGTCGGCTTCCCGGCCGGACAGAGCTGGGTCGACTACAAGCCGCTGGCCTGCTTTGGGACCACGTGCCCCCAGGCCGAGCCGGCGCCTGTTTCGTCGGTCCTGGCTGAGACGGGAGCGCCGCACACACCGCCGCCGACCAGCACAAGCGACACCTCCGGCGGCCGCCCCGGTCCCGGCCTGGCGTTGCTCGTCTGCTCGGCCTTTGCCGCGGTCGCTCTCCTCGTGGTCGGGTCCCAGCGTCGCTCGATCCGCCGCTAGGGTCCGTCGCCCCGGGTTGCGTCAGGCGGTTACGCCCCAACCCGCGGGGCCCGCGGCGCTTGGCGGAGTAGAGTGCTGATGGCGGCCGCGTAGCCCAACTCTCATATTCGCGCTGCCCCTGGGAGCCCGGCCGTGTCGGACATTCAATTCGAAGAGGACTTCCACAAGACCATCGTCGACAACCTCGCCGATGGCGTCTACTTCGTGGATCCGACCCGGCAGATCAAGTACTGGAACCACGGCGCGGAACGGATCACCGGCTACTCGGCCGAGTACGTCGTCGGGCACCATTGCTTCGAGAACATCCTCGATCACGTCGACGGCGAAGGTAACTCGCTCTGTCATACGGTCTGCCCCCTTGCCGCCACGATTCGCGACGGCCAATCGCGCGAGGTTTCGATCTGGCTGCGTCACGCGGATGGCTTCCGAAAGCCGGTGCGCGTTCGGACCGCTCCCGTCCGCGACCACGCCGGGGCTATCGTCGGGGCGGTCGAGGTCTTCTCCGACGACACGGCCGTGTTGCGGGCCGTGACCGATGCCGATCAGGCCCGCCGCGACGCGCTGACGGACGAGCTGACCGGCCTTCCCAATCGACGCCTCTTCGACGCCGCGCTGGCCGGTCGCCTCGAGAACATGAGCCGCTACGGCTGGCGATTCGGGCTGCTCATCGTCGACATCGACCACTTCAAGGCGGTCAACGACAAGTTCGGTCACGCCTTCGGAGACGCGGCTCTCGTCGGCGTCGGGGCGACTCTGCACGGCGCGGTCCGAACCGGCGACGTGGTGGCCCGTTGGGGCGGCGAGGAGTTCGCCGTCCTCGTCGAATCGGCGGACGACGCGACCCTAGTCGACGCCGCCGAGCGCCTCCGAACCCTGGTGGCAAAGTCCGAGGTCCGTCTGGCCGGGCTCAGCCACACCATTCACGTTTCTGTCGGTGGTGCACTGGCCGGCCCCGAGGACTCGGCCGAGTCCCTCTTCGCCCGGGCTGATGCCGCGCTATACGGCGCCAAGCACGCCGGCCGCAACCGGAGCGAGATCGCCCAGCCGGTCTGAGGCGGCACCGACCGCGGTCGTGGAGCAAGGTTGGTGAGCGACCCGGGGCTCGAACCCGGAACCAGCTGATTAAGAGTCAGCTGCTCTACCATTGAGCTAGTCGCCCACGCGCGGAGATTGTAGCGATCCCGGTCGAACCGGGGTTCGGCTACGGGCCCACGGGCGCGAAGGATACAGCAAGCGGCGCAACGACGGCGACCGCCCGCCTCCAGGGCCGTCGGCCGAGGACGCTTCCCGACCTGCCCCCGACCTATGTCCCCATATCTCACCCGAATGAACTAGCCCATTCGGGGACTCTAGAAAGCTACAGACAGGACCGGCGCAGAGGCTACGATAGGCGCCGGCGATAAGAGGCCCCGACAGGAGGTCGGAGGTCCGTCCTGCCCCCGGCGAGAGCACGTGGTTCAGAGTTTGGCTGTCGAAGATCTCCAGCTGCTTGAGCAGCTCGAGGCAGGCATCGTCGTCATGGACGGGGCCGGCGTCGTGGTCCGCTGGAATGCGCATGCCGAGCGCATCCTGGGCCTGCCTGCAACCCAAGCGATCGGAGCCAGGTGGGCCGATCTCCTGTCCGTCGTTCGAGGCGGCGAGGTCGCCGGTCGAGAGGTTCGCGTCGCGACGATGAAGCCCGGTGGCTGGCACGGCGTGGCGCTGCTGCGGCTGACAAATGGTGGCGAGGTCCGGGTGCGTGCCCACGTCCAGGCCTACAAACTCGCTCCCACCGACGGGCAACCGGGAGTCGCGGCGATCTTCTGGCCCGACCCGACCCCAAGCGCCCCGGTCGCCCAGACCGACGCGAGCGAGCCGCCCTACCGGGATCTCTTCCGCCGATCCCCCGAGGCGCTGCTCCTGACCGACCTGGAAGGAACCGTCATCGACACCAACGACGCAGCGGCCGGCATCTTCGGCGTCAACCGCGACGAGATGATAGGCCATTCGTATCTCGGGAGCCTCGAGAACTGGAAGTCCGAGGACACGGAAGCGGCGCGCAACGAAGCCATAGCCGGCGGATCGATCGTGCGGGAGGTGGCACTGCGCCGGCCGGCCGGCGACACGGTGCGGGTCGAGATGATCGGCACGATCGCCGCTCCCACCGAACGGGGTTACGTGCTTGTCCGGGTACGGGACCTGACGCAGACCAGGGCGCGCGAGCAAATGCTTCGCGACCTGGGCACTCTGGCGCGGCTCTCCGATGAGCCGCTCTCCGTCGAGCAGGTAGCCCGCCGGGCCCTCGAGATCGTGTCCGAGGACTGGACGGCAGCTTCCGCCATCGCCGTCCTGCAGACCGACGAGGGTTTCTCCGTTGTCGCCGGACCCAACACGACCGAGGCGATCCGGGCAACCCTGATTGGACTCGATCCTGCCGCCTCGCCTCTCGCTCGCCGAATCAAGGAAGCCGACAGGCCGTTCGAGATCGCCCTCGACGACGCCAGCGCCCCGGAATGGGCGGAGCGGGGGCGGGCCCTGGGAATGCGCACCCTCCGCGCGACGCCCCTCTGGTTCGGCGATCGAACCATCGGTGCCATCGTCGCCATGTGGCCCGGCGACCCGGAGATGCTCTTCGACGCAGTCGGGCTCGAGCAGCTGGGACGTTTCGCCGGTCTCGCGATCGGCAACTCAGAGCTGCGCGAGACCATGCGCCGCGACGCCGCCTCCAGGGCGACCCTGGAGAACCTGGCCCGGACCGGCGGCGTCGTCCTATCTCAGATCACCGAGGCCATTGTTACCACCGACTCCGCCAACGTCGTGACGGCCGTCAACCCCGCATCGGAGCAGCTGTACGGCTTCCGGTCCGAGGAGGTCGTCGGTCGCCCCGTCGATGAGGTGGTCGAACAGATCGAGGCAGACGGCAGCCCGTTGTCGCGAGAGTGGGTCGAGTCCTTGAAGTCGACGGGGTACTGGCACGGACGGGTCATCCACAGGCCGCTCGTCGGCCCCTCCACCGGCCGCAACATCCTCGTCGACCTTTCGACGACAGTGCTCCACGACGAGCGGCGCCGACCTGCCGGCATGATCGGTCTCAGCCGCGAGGTCGAGGCCTCTTCCCAATTGGATTCCGACGCCGTCGCCCTGGCAGCCCTCGCCATCGCGACTAGCCGGGCCCGTACACGCCAGGAAGTGGCCAACGCCGTCCTCGAGCGGCTGTGCGAATTGACGATGGCCGATTTCGGTCTCGTTGCCCTGTGGGCAGATCCGGGAACGCAAACGATCGAGGCAAGTCGAGGCTTGAGCGAGGAAGCCCTGGATATCGTTCGAACGCTCGACGTCCCGGGGTTCAGCGAGATGATCGACCGACCGGTCGGCATAGTCCCGATCGAGATGATCGGCGAGCGGCTGGCGGGAGCGGATGCCTGGGCAAGCATCGTCCGCAGCGGCGTGGCCACCGGCTTCCTGGCGGCCATGCGCGTTCGCGACGATTCGATCGGTTTCTTTGGGCTGGGGTCGAGACGGGCCGGCTGGATGAGACCGCGCGACGAAGTCGTTCTGCAGATGGCGACCCAGGTGGCCGGCGCCATGGAGAACGCCCGCCTGATGGAGCGGCTGCAATCGGGTCTCGAGCAGGAACGGAACCTCACCGATCAGCTCGAGACGCTCATGGGCCTGACGCTGCTGCCCCAGAGCGGGGTCAGCGAAGAGGCCGTGGCCCAGCTCCTCCTGGAGCGCATCGTCAGCGCCATCGGCGCGGATTCCGGCTGCGTGGTTCGTGAGCGGTCGAACGTGCTGCGCGTCGTCGCTCAACACCAGATGCCGCCGATCGTCAACTCGGCGCTGGAGGCGCATCCCGCCGACGAATACGAACTGTGGCGGCGACTCGCGGCCAGCCCGGACAGCGGCGCGTTTCGGATGCCAACGAGCGAGTCCACGGTCTCGGACGATGGCCTGGCTCGATTCAACCGGCCGTCCGCCTCCCTGGCCGTATTCCCGATTCGGGAGGCGAACCGTCTCGTTGGCGCGTTCCTGTGCTACTTCTCGGAGCTGGACCCCGTAGGTCATACGGATCAGCGAAACATCGAAGCGGTAGGCCGGATCATCTCGATCGCCTACTCGAACGTTCGAATGAGCGAAGGCCTGGCGGAGGCCGCCGAGCACGAACGCCGCCTGCGAGCGGAGCTTCAGGCTCTCCAGGAACTGACGCTCCTGGGGGCGTCCACGGACGACCTGACGAGTCTCGCGGAGGAGACGATCCAGGAGGTCGTGCTTGCGACCGGGGCGACAGGCGGTGGCTACGTCCTGGTCGATCCGTCGTCCGAGATGGTGGATCCGGTCGCGTGGGTGGGCGTACCGAGTCGCAACTGGATCGAATCCCCGGATTCCCCGAGGGTCCCGCCCGATTGGCCGCCGTTCTCGCAGATGCAGTTCGCCGACGGCGTCTGGCTGTCGGAGCCTCAAGTCGGGGACGAGGACGAAACCGGGGACGGCGAGGAAGTCCGAGCCCAGGCCGTGCTGCCGCTTCGCGTCGATGATCGACTGGCGGGCGTCCTCCATCTCGAGTGGACGGAGACGCCGCGCGGCGAGCAATACGATGTCGCCTTCCTCGAGCCGATCGCCCGCATCTGCAGCATCTCCCTGACAAACTTCCGACTCCGCTCCGAACTCCTCCACAGGGCCGCGGCCCAGCGGGCGCTGGGCCATCGCCTGGACACCCTCGACGAACTGACCCGCATCGGCGAGGAGGCCAGTTCCTTCGAGGAACTGGCCCACCGGACCGTCAGTCTCGTTCGCGAGGCGCTGGGCGCTAGCGGTGTGTGCTACCTGTTGATCGAGCCGGGCCACCATTTCGAGACCCACGCCGTTTCCGGTGAGACGGGCCCATTCCGGCAGTGGCTCAAGGGTGTGCCCGCCAAGGACGCGCCGGGCGGCAGCCTGCTGCTCACCGGCAGCGGCAGCGTCCTGGGCGATTTTGTGGCGGACCAGGTCAACGAGCGCGTTCTGCCGCTCGCCCGGGCGACCGGCTTCCAGTCATTCGGCGCAATCCCGATCCAGACGGGCGAGGAGCTGGCCGGGGCTCTGCTCTGCTTCTTCGATCAACCCGCGGCGGCTTTGCCGCTGGACGAATCGGCTCTCGATTCGGTCGCTCGGATCGCCGGCATCGCCCTGGCCAACTACCGCTTGCGCGAGCGGCTCGTCTCGTCCGAGGAGCGCTACCGGACTCTATTCGAGGAGTCGCCTGATGCCCTGCTCGTATCCGCCCTCGACGGCACGGTCCTCGACGCGAACGAGGCCGCCGTCCGCCTCTACCGCGTAGGTCGTGGCGAGGTCCTGGGCCGCTACTTCGGCCAGCTGATATCGGCCGATGAGAGGGAGATGGCCCGCCGCCGGCAGATCGTATGGGCCCAGGGCCGCGGAACCTTCAGAGACCGGGGCCGGAGACCCGACGGCTCGGAGTTCCCGGTGGAGGTCGAGGTTCGCGTCGTAGACCTGGGCGGGCAGCGCCGGTTCCTTCACCTGGTGCGCGACCTATCGGATCAGGAGCGTCTCCAGCGGGAGTTGCTCCAGGCTCAGAAGATGGAGGCCATCGGGCAGCTGGTGTCGGGCGTGGCCCACGAACTGAACAATCCGCTGGCGGCCATCATCGCCTTCAGCCAGCTGCTGCGCGGCGACGATCGATTGCCCGACGACATGAAGCACGACGCCGGCCTGCTGGTCCAGGAGGCGGACCGCACCCGCCGTATCGTCCAGAACCTGCTCGATTTCGCCCGGGCCAGACCGCCCGAACGGCGACCGACCAGCATCTCCGTCCTGGTTCAGAGCGTCCTCGAGTTGCAGTCGTACGCCCTCAACACCAACCAGATCCAGGTCAAGGTCGAAGTGCCGGCCACGCTGCCTGAGGTGGACCTCGATCGGGCCCAGTTGCAGCAGGTCCTCCTCAACCTGACCATCAACGCCATCCAGGCCATGCGCACCCGCGATCGGAACTCGCCCGGCCACCTGCTGGTCGGCGCCAGTCTGGTCAAGACGCGATCCGCGTCGGGCGTGTCCAAAGCCGAGAAGCTGTTCGACGACCAGGCCCGGGTTAGGATCTCCATCCGCGACGACGGCCCCGGAGTTCCGGAGTTGGCCCGGGCGCGGCTCTTCGATCCGTTCTTCACCACCAAACAGCCCGGCGAGGGCACCGGCCTGGGCCTGTCCGTCTCGTTCGGGATCGTGGCCGCTCACGGCGGACACCTCTGGTACGAGCCTGGCCCGGGGGGCGTCGGCAGCAGCTTCATCCTCGAACTGCCGGTCAGCGCCCGCAGCGCCGAGGAACGAGGCATGGCCGCGGCCCCGGAGACCGCCGCGCAGACGACACCAACGGTTGCTAGGCCGGCGCCGAAGGAAGCCGGCTCCGTAGCGGCGCGACGAGCCGCCGCTCGCCGCACGGAGGCTGAGCCGGCCGCCGAACAGCAGGCCGCCGCCGCGTCCACCGCCCCAGCCGCCACCGCCGCACCGACGGCGCCTTCGACGCGACCGCCGCGCGTGCTGGCACTCGACGACGAGCCATCCATCAGGGCGTTCCTGCGAAAGGCACTCACGGCCGCCGGGATGGAGTGCATGCCGTTCCAGGACGGCGCTCAGGCGCTGGACGGCGTCCGGGATACCGAGTTTGACGTGATGCTCATCGACCATCGCATGGCCGGCATGAGCGGCACCGAGTTCTACGACGCGGCCGTGGAGTTGAGGCCCGAGCTTGCCCAACGTGCCGTCTTCATGAGCGGCGACGTCCTGAACCCGGATCTGCGTGGCTTCGCGACGCTGCGAGGCGTTCGCCTGCTGGCAAAGCCGTTCGATATCGACGCCGTCATTCGCGTCGTCCGAGAGGCCCTGGCAGACGCCGATGCAGCCGAGGCGAAGGGGAAGCGAGAGTAGTCTCGGCGTGCCGGCTCAGTCTCTCGAGCCGGCTCTCGAAGCGCCCGTCCCTGCCATCAGTTCGAGAAGTCGGTCCGCGGCGGCGTACGGATCGAGTTCGTGCGCGGCCACGGCGCCGAGGAGCGCAGCGGCCATCGGCGCGGCCTCCATTGACCTGGCCCGGTCGCGCAGCCGATCGGATAGCACGGCCCATATCTGCGCTTCGGCCCGCGCCATTCGGGTCGCCTGAACGTCACCCCTGCCGCTCGTCGTGCGGTGACGGTCCAGCGCCGCCAGAAGCTCGACGACGCCCTCGCCCGTAGCGGCCGTAGTCACCAGGACTTCGGGATGCTTCGGCACCGGCCGCCCCGGCCGCGCCTCATGTGGAGCATCGGCGAGCATGGCGTGCAGCTGGCCGGCGGTCCGGTGCGCCCCGGGGCGGTCGCCCTTGTTCACCACGATGATGTCCGCGACCTCGAGCAATCCGGCCTTGATGGCCTGAATCTCGTCGCCCATCTCGGGGGCCTCGACGACGACGGTGGTGTCGGCCGTGGCGGCCACCTCGACCTCGCTCTGGCCGGTGCCGACGGTCTCGATCAAGACGGCGTCGAATCCGGCCGCATCGAAGACGGCGGCCGCGGCTGTCGTCGCAGACGATAGCCCCCCCGCATGACCGCGCGAGGCCATGGAACGAATGAAGACGCCGTCGTCGTCGGCGTAGGCCTGCATCCGGACGCGATCGCCCAGCACGGCGCCGCCGGTGATGGGGCTCGAGGGATCGACCGCCACGACCGCCACGGGGCGGCCGGCACGGCGAAGCTCGGCGATCAGCGCCGCCACGAGCGTGCTCTTGCCCGCGCCGGGCGGTCCCGTGATGCCGATCAGCTGAGCCTTGCCCGCCATCGGGTAAAGGCGCCGCAGCGCGGCCTCGGCAAGCGGGGTGCGGTTCTCGACGGCGGTCAGCAGCCGTGCCAGCGAGCGCCGGTCCCCCGCCAGAACGGCGTCGCAGAGCGTCGCGGCACGCTCAGCCGGTGTGGCCTCGCCTGCGGTTTGGGCGCGCGTCCCGGTCACGCCGATCGCGGCTAGTCCCGCGGCCTGGCGTTGGCGCGCAGGAATTCGGCAACAGCTGCGATCGTCGTGCCGGGACCAAAGACCGCGGCCACGCCGCTCTCCTTGAGGGCCGGTACGTCGTCGTCGGGGATGATGCCGCCGGCCGCGACGAGCACGTCGGTCATGCCTCGGTCGCGCAGCAGGGCGCAGATGCGCGGCAGGAGCGTCATGTGCGCGCCGGACAGGATGGAGAGCCCGACGACGTCGACGTCCTCCTGCAGAGCGGCCGTCACGATCATCTCGGGCGTCTGTCGAAGCCCCGTGTAGACGACTTCGAAGCCCTCGTCGCGGAGACCGCGAGCCAGAACCTTGGCTCCACGATCATGGCCGTCGAGACCGGGCTTGGCGATGAGAACCTTGAGCGGTCGATCAGTCATGCCGCGAATGATAGCGGCGGGCGTGGCTGTCAGAACCAGCCGCCGGTGAGACCCATGACGGAACCTTCTACGAGCCGCCCCTCGCTCATGCCCACGTGGTGGCCTTTGGCGCGGATCCGTTTCACGCACTCCGAGCACAGATAACCGCGAGTGCCCTCCTTCGACTCGGCCGGGTGCCGATCCGAATAGAAGACGCTCCCCACGGCGGTCTCCTCGCCGCAGGCCAGGCACGGTTCGATGTTGGGGTTGGCTTCGCTGGGATCGATAATCATTTCGAGTCTTTCCTTTGTTCTGCCCGGCATCCGAGTTCCGTCGGTCACCGAAGCGCTTGTAGTGGCGGGTCAAGCCCGCGGCACCGCTCGCTCAAGAAGCCCGAGCGAGCTAGAACCCGCCGCCTCCCCAACCGCTTCCTACCACGCCTATCGAATTGACCTCGACCATGCGCTCTGCGCTGACGCCCTCGTGATGGCCCTTGGAGCGGATCTTCCGGGCGCAATCCGAACACAGGTAGCCGCGAGTCCCGTCCTTCAGCACTGCCGTGTGCCGGTCCGAGAAGAAGACGCTGCCCACCGAGGTGTCCTCCTCGCACGAAAGACACCGCTCGTCATCGGAATTGGCTTCGCTCCGAGAGCCGCTCATCGAGTTCCATCGCCTTCCTGTCCCGGGTATCCCGGAGGCTTCGGCCTGTGTCTACCTGAGCCTGGTAGTGGCCCGTCAAACCCTCGGAACGGCCCGTTCCAGGTGCGACATGAACTCGTCGCGGGTTTCCTTGGTGGTTCGGAACGTACCGAGCACGCTACTCGTGACCATCGTAGCACCGCCTTTTTGCACCCCCCGCATGGCCAGGCAGAGGTGCTCCGCTTCTATGACGACGCCCACGCCGTAGGGGTTCAGGCGCGTCTGAAGGAAGTCGGCGATCTGCTGCGTCATCCGTTCCTGGACCTGCAGCCGGCGGGCGTACATCTCCACGATCCGCGGAATCTTCGACAGCCCGATGACGCGGCCGCGGGGCAGGTACCCGACCGCGGCGGAGCCAAAGAACGGCAGCATGTGGTGCTCACAGAGCGAGTAGAACGGGATCCCCTTGATGACGACCATCTCGCTGTAGCCGACGTCGAAGATTGCGCCGTTGATCAGGCGGTCGGGATCGACTCGATATCCGCACGTCAGCTCGAGCCACATCTTGTGCATGCGTTCGGGGGTCCGCAGCAGCCCCTCACGCTCCGGATCCTCGCCGATCTCGGTCAGGATCTGCCCTACGGCCCGCTCGATGCCACCGGATCCGGCCCCGTGCTGGACAGCCGCCGGCTTCTCGGCGGCCTGCACGCGGTCATCTTCTTCGCCGCGTTCGATCTCCTCGACCACTCGCCGGACGTGCTCGTCGAGCCCGAGCTGGTCGAGCTCGTCGCTTCCAAACGGCTGGTCGGTCGGCATGGCTGGCTCCTTCCGCCCAATGCTACGCCGTGTGGGTCAACGGGTGGCGGCGCCGGGCAGGCACGCGAGTGGCCGACGCGTCGGGGCCGTAGCATACGGAGATGACCAGGACACCAAGCGGCAACTCGCGCCGGCGCACCACGGGTGGTGCCGCGGCGCGCTTCGAGGAGCTTGTCGGTCGGGCGCTCGAGACCATCCCCGAGCCGTTTTCGCGGGCTCTCGACGAAGTGGCCATCGTCATCGACCTCGAGCCGTCTCCGGAACAGCGGCGAGAGACCGGCCTGCGCCCCGACGAAGACCTGTACGGCCTGTACGAGGGCGTGGCCAGGACCGAGTACGGAGCCGACTGGGCCTTCGTGCCCAACAAGATCACGCTCTTCCGGCGGGCGCTGATGGAGGACTTTCCCGACCCGGACGAACTCGAGCACGAGGTCTGGATCACGGTCATCCACGAACTGGCCCACCACATGGGCATCCCCGACGCCCGGCTGCACGAGCTGGGGGTCGACTGAAGGGCGAGTCAGCCCGCGGCCGGCACGGCGGCCGGAACCTCGAGTGGCGCCGCGCCCGCCAGCAACTCGCCGAGCCGCCCCAGCTCGACGTTGCCGCCGCTGAAGACCACACAGACACGTTCGCCGGCGCGGATCGGGATCCTGCCGAAGAGCACGGCCGCCAGGGCCGCCGCGCCGGCCGGCTCCACCAGCTGCTTCATTCTTTCCAGGGCGAACCTCACGCCGGCCAGGATCGTGGCGTCGTCGAGCAGCACGATCCCGTCGAGGTAGCGCCGGCCCATGGCCATGGTCCACTCGCCGGCGAACGGCGAGCCCAAACCGTCGGCCACCGAGACGGGCTGGATTTGCACGATCTCGCCGCGCTCCAGGGCGAGGGAGAGGGCGTTCGACTTCTCGGGTTCCACGCCGTAGACCCGCACTCCCGGCCGGGTCTCCTTGATCGCGGCGGCAGTGCCGGTGCACAGCGCGCCGCCACCGATCCCGGCCACGACCACGTCCACCTCGGGCAGGTCGTCGAGGATCTCGAGGCCAACGGTCCCCTGCCCCGCGATGATCAGCGGATCGTCGAACGGCGGCACGAACGTCAGGCCGCGCTCCGCGGCCACCTCGTCCATCCGCGTCCACGTCTCGCCAACGTGCTGGCCGAAGAGAATCACTTCGGCGCCGTAGCCAAGGCACGCGTCCACTTTGGATCGGACCGCGCCGGCCGGCATCATGACCACCGCGTGGACCCCGGCCTCATGCGCGGCCAGCGCCACTCCCTGGGCGTGGTTGCCGGCGGACAGGGTGATGACCCCGGCGGCCCGCTCCCGATCCGTTAGGGCGCCCATCTTGTTGAGCGCGCCGCGAATCTTGAACGCCCCGGTCTTCTGGAGATGCTCCGCCTTGGCGTAGATACGGCCGTCGGCAACGGCGATGCCGCGCGCCGCCAGCACGCGGCCCGCGGTCGACGAGGACAGAATGGGCGTGCGGGCGATCCGGCCGTCGAGGAGGCGGCGGGCGTCTTGGAATCGCTCGAGTGGGACGATGTGGTCGGGCATGGCGAGAGTATGCCCGGATTTCGATGCAACCTGCGGGCCTCCGCCGGCATCGATACAGGTAGAGGCAAGGCCGACGACATGGCCGCCGGCTTGGAGGGAGGCAGATGGAGCGAGCGCTCGCGGAGAGAGCCCGAGGTGTCGGGCCCTCCGGGACCGACATACGTGATCGCGCTGCCTTCGACCTCGTCGTACGAAGCCGGATCGACGCCGTGTATCGAACCTCGCTGGCCATTCTCGGTGATGAAGCGGACGCCGCCGACGCGGTCCAGGAGACCTTCGTCTCCGCCTGGCGCCACTGCGCTGAGCTGCGCGACCCCGATCTCTTCGATGCCTGGCTCGGCCGAATCAACCTGAACGCCTGCCGGACTCAGCTCCGCCGACGGGGTCGAACGCGCCTCCGCGAGGTTCGGCTGCCCGATCCGGACGATGGTCACGAACCGACCTCGACCGAACTGGCTCTCGATGATCGAACGGCCGGCGCGGAGGTCTTCGACCGGGCTTTCGCCCGGCTCTCGGTCGACGACCGAGCGGTGTTGGTCATGCACCACCTTCAGGAGCGGCCGGTGGCAGAGATCGCGACCGTCCTGGGGGCGCCCGCCGGAACGGTCAAATCCCGACTCCACCGCGCCCGGGCGGCACTCGAGTCGGCGCTGGCGAAGGAGTCACGATGAACAATCAACAGGCTCCCGTCGACTCCGAGCTTCGCCGCCAGCTGGCCCGACGGTCCGCCGGGCGACTGCCTCTTGGCCTCGTGGCCGACGTCACTGATGCGCTCGACGCGGTTCCGGTGTCGGCTGCCGGTCTCCCCCGGCCGCGCACGTCTTGGCGCGCTCCGGGGCTGGTGGCCGCCGGCCTCGGCGCGGCTTTCGTCGCCGTCCTCCTGGTCGCGATCGCCTTGCCGGCCTTCCGCGGCGGCCCGGCTGCAACGCCGCCCACTCCGACTCCCGGGACGTCGACGACGACCGAGCCGGCGGTCACGCCGACCGGACTGCCGATTGCGCCGACGGGCTTGATCGGCCCCGGCAACAAAGCTCTGACACCGGAACAGCTCACGGCGCTCATCGCCGCCGACCCTAACCACCTGGCCGGCCGGTACACGATCGATGAGCGGGTTACCTGCGACGGGATCGACTGCAGCGGCTTCCCGCCAAAAGTCGTCGCCGACACGATCCAACCCGACGGCACGATTGGGCTGGTCGGCCCGGTGAACGTGCGCCCCGATGGCGGCATCGTCTGGACCTACCAGCAAGTGGTTGACGCACTTCCGACACAGGGGGGCACATACATAGTCGATGCCTGGATCGGAGGCGCCACCTGCTGCGAGGAGCCTACCGTCGCCGGGACCGGCAGCCCGCAGCCCGACTACGAATCCTCATGGCTGGGGTTCACAGCCAATGGTGGGATCGGGGTAGCGCAGCCGGGGGCATACCACAAGTACGGCGGCGGGACGGTAGGCGGCGGGCCCGCGATCCACGGGCTCTTCCTCTTCGAATGGATGCCCGGAGGCAAGTGCGGAACCGGTCTCGACACCGGGACCGCCGACACGTGCACGCCACACGCCGAGATCCTCGCCCGACTCGAGACGGCCGTTCTCCCCTCCTCTTCGACACCCGCGGCGAAGCCCACCGGCCCTGCGGGTCCTTCGCCGCTTGGGCTGCTGGGCTCGGGCAATCGCCCCTTGACCCAAGTCGAGTTCGCCTCGATATGGGCCGCCGATCCGGCGCATCTGGCCGGCCGGATCGCGATCGTCACGGGACCGGTGCCGGCTGGCTTCGAATGCTCGTCCCCCGGGGCAGCCGACGCCGCGCTGCCGTCGCCCGGCTGCAACGTCGTCATCCTCGAGGGCACCATCGCGGCCGACGGTCACTACTGGGCCGTTCGCGTGGAGTCGGACAGCAAGCTTACGGTCCTGGGCAGAATCGCCATGCCAAAGACGAACGAGTTCCTCTTCAAGCTCGACGAGCTGAACACGACCACCACGCTCAAGACCGGTGACCTGGTAATGGTGGAGGGGTGGCTCCTGGATTCGATGCCGACGTGCAATACGGACCGTACGCCGCTCCCGTCCGCCTGCGGACCGTACACGAGGATAGAGTCGACCGCCTCGGACAACTCGCCTGCCGGCATCGGCGTCCAGCAGGGCGGGTACACGCAGATCACCGGAACGGCGGGAGACGTGGTCGCTGAGGGTCCGCCGGTCTACGGGCTGTTCCTGGTCCAGGTGACGAACCCCGACGTCGGTACTGTCCTGGCCCGCCTCGAGGTCTCGACCGCGCCCTAAAGGTACACAGACACGCCTTACGGCCTCCCGCTTGGCGGTAACATTCGGGGACTTACCGTTACAGCCGAGGCCGTCCTTGCGGCCGCCATCAGGAGTGGGTCGAATGCCGGGCTTCACCCCGTTCACCAGCAACTACTCGGATCTCTCAACTAATCAGGGATACCAGTTCGAGTTCCGCTGCGACATCTGCGGCAGCGGCTACCGCAGCGAGTGGCAGAAGAATCTCCTCGGCACCGGGGCTTCGATCCTCGGCGGCGCGAGCAGCGTCATCGGCGGGCTCTGGGGAGCGCGAAATGTGGCTGACTCGGCCCAGCAGATCACCGACCGAGACGGCCGGGACAAGGCCCTCCAGAAAGCCTCCAACGAGATCATGCCGTTGTTCCACCGCTGCGTCCGGTGCAACAACTGGACCGACGAGACCTGCTTCAACAAGGCCCGCGGCCTGTGCGTCAACTGCGCCCCGAACTTGGCGGCGGAGATGGAGGCCGAGCGGTCCTCCGTCGAGATCAACCAGATGCGCGAGGCGGTTCAGTCCCAAAAGGTCTTTTCCGGCGATACGAGCACCCGCGCCACCGAATGTCCGAGCTGCGGCAAGCCGGTCGGCAGCGAGAAGTTCTGCGGCAACTGCGGCGCGCCTCTCGGCGTCTCGAAGTGCTCCAAGTGCGGCGCCGAACTGGCCGCGGATACCCGCTTCTGCGGCAACTGCGGCAACAAGGTCGGCTAGCCACGCGAATCTGAAAGGGCCCTGCGCGTGGCGCGGGGCCCTTTTTGTGTGCCCGTCGCGGCTCGCCGAGCGAGGACCGACTAACCGGCGACGGTGCCGCAGATCGTGCAGAAACGGGCACCCGCCGGCAGCGGAGCGCCGCAGCCGCTGCATGGACCGGCCGACTGGAGGGCGGGGGTGGCCGCATTGGGCGAGAGCGGCGGCCGGGGCGGGGGCGGCGGCGCCTGACCGGCGGCCGGGGTCGAGCCCGCTGCTGCCGGTGTCGGGGCCTGGGCAGCCGGCGTCGCGGTGGTCGACGGGGTCGCACCAGCCGTCGCGGCCGCGGGCGGCGGAGCCACCAGCGACTGGCCGCACGACGGGCACGTGACCCAGGCGGTGTCCTCGATGATCTTGCGGCAGTTGGGACAGCGCTTCGGCGCGAACGGGTCCGCCTGACCGCAGTACGGGCACGCGGCCACCGCCCGGTCGATGAACTTGTCGCAGTACGGGCACGGGTGCTTGAAAGTCGGCATCGTCCGCTCCTTATCCTGCTGTGCCCGAAGGCTTAGTCTTCGCGCTGGTCGCGGTGTCGGCCGCACCATCCTCGGGGGCGTCGTCGCTGCCGTCATCGCCGGAGTCCGAGTCGTTGTCTCCGCCGTCACCGCCTGCCGCGGAGATGGCCGACTCCTGGGCCGCGCGGCCGGGCCACTGTGCCGCCTCGTCTTTGGCGGTCGAGTGCCACCGGATCAGGTCCGCGACGGCCGCGGACCACGTGGCCGAACTGCGATGGACGATGCGGGCGACGAACCGACGGCGGGCCCAGGCCAGGCTGGGCAGCACGGCCAGGGCCAGGCGGTAGCGGAGGTATTCGGGCAGTCGCAGCTGATCGTCCGGCAGGGCCATCGGCTCGCGCAGGAAGCGGCAGTCGACCAGGGCCTCGCTGATATCTCGGACGGCCTGCTCCGCCGCGATCCCCAGCTTCTCGGGCGGCTCACCCTTGTACTGGGCCCGCGGCATGACCCGATAGAAGTACGTGGCGTGGGCACCGGCCGTGACCAGTTCCAGGGCCACGAGATTGCCGGGCATGGCGATCAGGAACCAGATCTTGGATTCCGTGCCGCCCGGATCCACCGGCGACATGGCCACCCATCGCGGCGCCGCCGCCCCGGCGGTCGAGCACAACGACTGGTAGCTCGCGGCGAACTTCGGCTCGCCAAGGACCGCCGTCTCGATGACCGGCCAGCCCGTGTCGCCGAAGACGTCCGGGCGAGTCGGCCGGCCGTCAACCAGCGTGTCGGAGGCCTTCTGTCGGACTCCGAACGGCGCATCGGGCATGAGCTGCTCGACGAAGCCCGCGGCGTCGGCGAAGGCGCCGTCGCGCAGCTTCGCCAGGGTGTCGTGCATCCTCGTCGACGCGGCACCCAGGCCGCTCAGGGTGAGCGTCCCCGGCTCGCCGTCCACTACCACGTCGCCCGGGCTCGGTGTCTTGACGGTCGCGATCGATGCCCGCCGGAAGTGGATCCATGTCGTGCGTTCGTCGAGCGGGCAGACCACGAATCCCCACGGCTGAACCACGAGCTGTCCGACGCCGCTCGCGGCGCTTGCCGGTCCGTCCGGGCCGGGGCCGAGCGGCCCGGTCGTCGGCGTCCACGCGAACTCGACCAGCTCCGCCGGATCGTCGGGCACCTTGACCAGGCCGTCGGAGAGGCGCTGCTTGAGGCGAAGCTCGCGCAGCAGGCGGACCATCGGCCCGAGTCGATCGGCAAACTTCTCGAGGATGACGCGCATCGCGTCGGGGCCGTCGCCGAGAACTAGCAGCACCGTGGCCTGCTGGATGGCGATCAGGCTGATGTCGCGGAAACCGGCTCGGATCGGCCGCGCGGAACCGATCGTAAGGGTTAGTCCCGTCGAGTCGAGGCTGACCGTCGTCGGTTCCGAGCTCGTGTTCGGTCCGGCGATGCGACCCTCGCCCGCGATCTCGATGGTTTCGAGCTTCCCGCCGCCACCGCCGTCTCGAGCCGCGTGCCCGGTCTGAGTGCGGACATCCCGGGCATCGAGACCACCGACACCAGTTCCGCGGGGATCGCGGGCATCGTGAGGCTGCATCCCGCCGACCCCGAACTGACCGGCGAGTCCCTGCAGCTGTCCCGGCCCAAGCCCGCCCATTCCGGATCCCATTCCACCCGGCCCTCCGCCCGGGCCACGACCAAAAGCGCCGCTGTCGTCCATGCCGTCATCGTAGCCACAAGGCCGCCGCTCCGCGCCGTCAGGACGTCAGGCTCGGGGTGGCGGCCAGGTATCGGCGAGCCGGCCTCGCCGCAGCCCTGGGGTCGCGGACCCACCCGTAGCCGCCCCCTCGTCCGGGGTTGCTATGCTGCGTCTGGCCCCTGCCGGCCAGGTCCGGGAGCGGCATCGCCACAGGACGGCGTCAGGGTCCGGTCCGTGGCCAGGCGGAGGCTCAGGTTGCTCACGAGAGACGGACGACCCGAGGGTTCATCCAGACGCGGCCGACTCGCGGCTTCCCGCCCCGTGCGGCTGATCGCAGTCGCAGCCCTGGTCGTGGTCGCGGGCATTGCGGTCGGCGCAGCAAGCCGGCCGCACTCGGTCGATGTCTCCCTCTCCGCCGCGCAACCGGGCGAGGCTGCCGTCCTGATCCTGCTGGTGCTGGCAGGAGCGATCGGCCTCCTCCTCGGCGCGAACCGCTATCCGATGTGGGGCCGCAACCCACACGGCGCGGTCGGGGTAGTCACCCCCAAGTCACGTATACCCTGGGCCGTCCGAGCCGTGCTGGTGCTTCTGCCGATTGCGGTCGTGGCATTCGCGCTTGCCGCGGCAAAGCGCTTCTCCCGCGGGGACGAGTCGCCCCTCCCCGTCCTGCCCCAGCCCGCGATCCCCGCCAATGGGGCTGAGGCGTCTGGAGGCGCCGCGACTCTCGTCGTGGCCTGCATCGTCGTCGCCCTGACCGCCGGTCTCGTCGCCGCCGTACTGTTCCGGAACACGTCGCTGGCAGTCCACGTTCCGGTGGCAGCTCGGCAGGACGCGGCAACGCAGATACTGGACGAGGGCCTGGACGCGATGCTTGCCGAGCGCGACCCCCGCAAGGCGGTGATCGCCGCATATGTGGCGATGGAACGGGCATTGGCTCGCAGAGGCTCGGCCAGGCGCCCCCACGAAGCGCCGACCGAGTACCTGACCCGCGTCCTCGGGGTGGCGCCGAGTCGGGCGGGCGATCTCGGCGAGCTGGTGAGGCTCTTCGAACTCGCAAGGTTTAGCAAGCACACCGTCACCGCATCGATGCGCGAGACCGCCGTCGATGTGGTCCGGCGACTGCGGGCCGATCTCCAGGAGCCGGTATGACCGAGCCGGCTCACGACGCCACCGTCCCAAGGCCCAGCCGCTCTCCACATCGGAGAGGACGGGCGAGCGGGCAGCCGGGCGCAGTCGTCGCGCTGGCCCGATTGGCCGGCCCGCCTGCCGCGCTTGCGGTCGTCGCGACCGTCGCCCTCGCGGTCGCCCTGGAGTCGTTAGAAGGTCACCGCAACCTGGCCGTCAACATCTGGCTCCTGACCATCGGTGGCCTTGTGATGTGGACGTGCCTGCGAGCCGTCGCAGCGGCGCTGCCAACATCCACCGCCTCAGCGTTCGATTCGGTCCGCGTCCGCGACGCTGAGCCTCCCTCCAAGCTCGACGGCGTTGTCGCCATCGAAGGAGCGATCATCGATTCCGAGTGGAGTCCCGGCGGCGTCGAGTACCGGCTGCGGCCGCTCCTTCGAAAGATCGCGGCCGCCCGCCTGATGGAGCGCAACCAGGTCGACCTGGAGACAGAGCCCGTCGCCGCTCATCGACTTCTGGGCGATGAGCTATGGGCACTCATTACGCCCGAAGTGCCGTATCGGGCCGCGCTGGCCGACTCGGACAGCCCGGTCCAAGACACCGGGGCCAGGCCCCCGTTTCCGTGGACCCGAAACCGCAAAGGCCGCCGCGGCATTCCGCGCGCGACCATCAGACGCGCCATCGACGTACTGGAGGCACTGTGAGCAGAGACGAGGGCGTAACCGAGTATCAGCGCGCGGCGGCGCTGGCGGACAGCGTCATGGACGAGGTCGAGCGCGTCGTGATCGGCAAGAGAGCCGTCCTGGAGCTCGTATTGCTCGCTCTCATCTCCGACGGCCACGTCCTGATCGAGGATCTGCCGGGCCTGGCCAAGACGCTCATGGCCCGCTCGTTTGCCGATGTCATCAAGCTGCGCTTCGCCCGCATCCAATTCACCCCGGATCTGATGCCCTCGGACGTAACCGGCGCCGCGATCTACGACCAGCGCAGCGGCGAGTTCACCTTCCGGCCCGGACCCGTCTTCGCGAACCTCCTTCTCGGCGACGAGATCAATCGGGCGCCGGCCAAGACTCAGGCCGCACTGCTGGAGGCGATGGCGGAACGCCAGGTGACGGTCGAAGGAACGACCCGGCAACCCGAGCGGCCCTTCCTGGTCATCGCCACCCAGAACCCCATCGAGGCCGAGGGAACCTACCCGCTTCCGGAAGCTCAACTCGACCGGTTCATGATGCGCATCTCCGTCGGCCACCCGGAGCGCGACCAGGAGATCGAGATGCTCGAGCGCAGGGCGGCGCGCCGCACCGACGACGTGACGTTGAAGCAGGTGCTCGATCCCGTGAAGTTGCGCTGGATGCAGGGAGTTGCCGAGACCGTCTTCATCTCCCCCGACATCTCCGCCTACATGGTGGATCTGGTGAGGGCCACAAGGTCGAGCCCTCTGGTGCAGGTCGGGGCCAGCCCGCGCGGATCCCTGGCGCTCCTGAAGCTGGCCCGATCGCGAGCGACGATCTCCGGGCGCGACTTCGTCATCCCCGAGGACGTCAAGGCGGTCGCGGTGCCGGCACTGGCCCACAGGATCATCCTCAAGCCGGAGGTCTGGGTCCAGCGCGTCCGGACCGACGACCTTGTTCGCCGCGTTCTAGACACCGTTCCGGCGCCGAGCGCGCACCAGGCAGAGCCGCAGCGAAGTTGACCGTCACCGCCTCGCCGAAGATCGGGGTATACGCCGGACTGGGGTCGGCCGGGCTTCTCGTCGCGCTTGTCTTCGGGCGCCCGGAGGCTGCCGCCCTCGGCCTGCCCTTCGTCGTCGCAGTCCTGGCCGGCCTGACCCTGGCCGAACGCCCCGACCTGCGGGCGTCGATGGCGGTGGATCGCGATCGCCTCCTGGAAGGCGACGAGGTCCACCTGGCGGTCACGGTCACATCCACGACCGATGTGCCGTGGCTGCAGATCGCCTGGCCGGTTCCGAACACCATGGAAGCGACGAACGGCGACGATCTGCCGGGAGTCAGCCTCGTCGCGAACGAGCCGGCAACCATTGAGACGGCACTGATCGCGAAGCGCTGGGGCGTCGTGTCGATGCCGAGGCCGCTCCTGCGGGCTCACGACGAGCTGGGGTTCTTCCGTTTCGAAGCGACCCTCGAGGCGCATCAGACGCTGCGCATCTACCCGCGACCCGAGAGGCTCCGGCGCGCGCTCGCTGCGGCAGAGACACAGATCTTCAGCGGAAACGAGCTGTCGCGGGTTCACGGCGACGGCATCGAGTTCGCCGACATTCGGCCGTACGTGGCCGGCGATCGGCCGCGGCACATCAACTGGCGCCTGAGCACTCGGTTCGGGCAACTCCACGTCAACGCGATGCACCCGGAACGCAACACCGACGTCGTCATCTTCCTGGACCTCTTCAGCGACGTTCGTTCGGCCGGAGAGGGCACGCTCGACTACGCGGTTCGAGCCGCAGCTTCGCTGGCCGAGCACTACCTGGCACGGCGCGACAGGGTCGGCGTCATCGGCTTCGGGGGCGTCCTGCGATGGCTGACGCCGGCGATGGGTTCGAGCCAGATCTACCGGATCGTGGATGCGCTGATCGACTCGGAAGTCATCCTGAGCCACTTCTGGCGAGGGCTCGAGGTCATACCCCCGGGCACATTGCCGCCGCGATCGCTGGTCGTTGCCCTGACCGCCCTGATCGACGAACGGACCATCGAAGCTCTGCTGAATCTCCGTGCCCGCGGCTTCGATCTGGCGGTGGTCGAGGTCATGGCCGAACGATTCGCAGCCCCAGCCTCGCATGATGCCGCCGAGCTTGCCCAGCGGCTCTGGCGTCTCGACCACGCGGCCACACGGTTGCGCTTTCGAAGCCTCGGCGTGCCGATGGTGCAGTGGAGCCCTAGCGAGCCACTCGGTCGAGCCCTGGCCGAAGGGCAGCAGTTCGAAAGGTGGAACCGATGGCTCCACGTCTGACCACCGCGGCCCTGGCGCTCGGCGGGGCCGCCGCATTCGCGGCCGTCTCGACCGCCGCGGCAACCGACGGGACTTCGATCGCCTCCGCCGCCGGCCGATCGGCCTGGATGATCCCCGGCTATCTCTCACTGGCGGCATTGGCCTGCATGGTCCTGGGGCTGACCCTCGCCGACGCGCGCCCGATCGGCCCGGCGCTGGCCCTGCTCGGTGCGGCGTGGCTTGTGGGAGCGCCCAACTCGGACGCGTGGCACGCACTGACGGCCGTCGCCGGCGGGTGGCTGCTTGCCGTTGCGGAGCTGACCTACTGGTCGCTCGACTTCAAGCTCGCCGGTCGCGATCCGCGAGCCATCCACTTCAGACGCGCGGCGGCGATCGCGGTCCTGGTCGGCGCATCGGTAGGATTGGCGATGGTTCCGATGTTGAACGTGTCACCTCCGACGGCAGGCATCGAACTCACCGTCGCCGGGCTGCTCGGCGCGGCCGCCCTGATCGCGGTGGCGGCGTCCCTGGCCTGGCGTCTCCGACCACCCACCGAGCCTGCCGGAACGCGGGGCTAGTCCTCTCGGCTGCCCGCCAACCTCTGTTGCACGCGGCTGATGCACGAACCGAGGCGCCGAAGCGTACTCCTTGCGTCTTTGCGCAAGCTGTTGTATATTCGGTCCATGCTCGACGTCGACGATCTGGAGAGCGCAAGGCAGCGAAGCGCGGCGGTGGCCAGGGCCCTCGCCGACCCGAAGCGGCTGTGTGTCCTCCAGTCCCTCGCCGAAGGAGAGCTTTCGGTACGCGACCTGTCCGACCGTGTCGGCTGCCACGTCCCGAACATGAGCCAGCACCTCGCCGTCTTACGGAACTCGGGACTCGTCCTGACTCGCCGCGACGGCAACGCGATCTACTATCGACTCGCGGATCCACGGGTCCTCGAAGCGTGCCGGCTACTCCAGTCAATCGCCGGCTGAGCCTCGGAGCCAGACCGTCAGGTAGAAAGGACCATCGCCAGGTGGCCGAAGTCAAAGCAGTCACGGACGAGACTTTCGAGCAGGTCGTCCTCAACGCCGAGCGGCCGATCATCGTCGACTTCTGGGCCTCCTGGTGCGGCCCATGTCGGATGGTCGCTCCCGAACTCCAACGCATCGCCGAGAAGTACTCGGGCGCCATCGACGTGGTCAAAATGGACGTCGACGCGAACCCGGGCGTCTCTCAGGCACTCCAGATCATGACCCTGCCGACTATCGCCTTCTTCCGCCCCGGCCAGCCCCCCATGGCCGTCGTCGGAGCCATGCCGGCCGAGCAGTTCGAGGCAAGATTCGGGCTTTCGCAGTACTCTAAAGTCCAGCCCAGCTGAGTCTTCGGACTCGGCTTTGAAGAGAATACCCAACGGGACCTCCCCCCTCGGTCCCGTCCTTACGACCCCGGCCTCCCCCCTCAGGCCGGGGTCGTGCTATGCCCGGCAGTGAGGCGCGCGTCGCGCCGAATCAGCGGCCGACGGCGGCGAGGATGGCGCGCAGATCGGCCTCGTGATCGGCGTAGTGCTCGGTGGTATTGGCGAACAGCGACTTCAGGTGCTCCGAGTCCTTGAGCCAGCGCGTCTCAGGGACCACGGTCAGGTAGCCGCGCAGCTCACCCGGCAGCGTCGAGAATCGGCTCCGAAGCTCCGCCATCGACAGGGCCGCCCACTCCGCCTGGTAGCGGGCATTGAGCGCGTCGCCACGGGCCTCCCAATCCTTGCCGATTGCCGATAGCCTGTCGAAGGTCGGGCTGTCGGGGCTCACTGCCAGTTCGCGGGCGATGTTCAGCCACCACTCGATCCAGACACCGAGGTGGGCCATCAGATCGCGACCCGTCCAGCCGTGAGCTCCTTCGAGCGGCTGCTCGAGCTGCTCGTCGGTCAGGTCGAGCAGGGCCTCGAAAGGCCGCCACGCGTCGCGCTCTTCGTCGAGAAAGGAGAGGCCGTCTGCGTACATGGACCCGATGTTAGCGCGGCGCGAGATCGGCGGCGAGGTGCGGCCGACTACGCCACTTGGGTGGTGCGCAGACGCGCCGGACTTAGGGGCTGCCGACTACCTGTCGTACGGGCCATTGCGGTTCCCCTGCCGCCCGCTAGCTTGGACGTTGGCCGCCGACACTGGTGCAAGGAGGTACCAGGGGCGTCGGACACGGGCCGGATCATTCGCGACCTCCGCATTTGAGACGAATCGGCGTTCGTACAAGGAGGCCGCCGGACCCGACCACGACCCGAGCAACCAAGATAGTCGGCCAGCTTGGTTCCTCCGGTCGGCGGCCCGATCTCATGACCCCGGTATCGGGGAGGAACGGCTCGTCCGGTCAGTCGGGCGAGCCGTTCGGTTTGAGTGGCTCAGCCCCGCGGCACGAATGTGTCGAGCCGGGGACGCCTCATCGGGCCGGGGCCCACGTAACGCAAGACGACGCGGGCAGCCGGGCCGATGTCGGGGTCACGATCAATCGTCCGGGCGATCCAGTCGATGTACGTGGGCTCGATGACCGAGACTTCGCCGAGCGTCAGGCCGGCGAACTTGCCGAAGCTCAGGCGCGTCGCCAATGCCTCCACGAGCGTCGGCACATCCGCGTCGCTGGCCGGCCCATGGCGCCGCAGCATCGGTCCGGTGGGCGTCGAGGCGCGCGGCGGCTCGTGGCCCTCGGCCGAGCGCGGCCGCGGCGGCAAGCCGGGGAGCGGGCTGTGGTCGAGCGGCCGCAGCGTGGAGTTGTGCTGCCACAGCAGCGCGCTGGTATCGATCCTGGCCGTAACGGGCCGCGTTGTGTGTGGCTGCGGGTTCCATCCGGGCCGGTTTGGAGCACCCGTCGCCCGATCGGGCCCCGCGCCGGCCACTGCTCCCCCACCGCCGGCTCGCGCTGCCCGCGCCGCTGCCTCCCGGTGGGCTCGCCGCCTGACCGGGTCCCGCAATTCCTGATACGCGGCGTTGATCTCGGCCATGGTTCGATTCGACCGCTTCTCGCGCACGGGATCGCCGCTGGCGATGTCCGGATGATGCTGCCTGGCCAGGCGCCGCCAGGCGACCTTGATCGTGTCGGTCGTCGCGTCGAGGGGCAGTCCAAGGACGGTGAAGGGGTTCCGTGGCATCCCATCAGTCTACCGGTCGCGCCGGTCGGGCCCATCCTGGCGGCCGGACCCGCCTCCGAACGGCCGCTCGGGATGGTTCGGTCGGCCTCGCTCTTGACAGTCCGGCCAGGTTGGCGTCCCCTACTTCCATGGCACGATCAAAGCGCTCGAAGACAACCAGATGGATCCGACTGGCCGCACTGGCCGGAGCCGCGACCGGATTTGCGGCAGCCTACCGATTTGCGCTCCGATATCGCGAGCGAGTCGGGCTGCCCAGGCGAAGCCCGGTCGACATGACACCCGCGGAGGCCGGCCTCGAATTCGAGGACGTCCGTATTCAGGCCGGCGACCACGAGCTTGCGGGCTGGTTCGTGCCGGCCGAGGGCGGGGTGCCGTCCAGGCGGCGACGGGCCGCGACGGCAGATGCGCCGACGCCGGCGACGGCAACGGCGGCAGCCACGACCAGGGCTGGAGGCCCGGCCCAGGCGGCCGGCGTCGCCGAGCGCCGGCCCGGGATAGTCGTTGTGCATGGCTGGGAATCGAACCGCGGCCGAACCTTCGCCCACGTCCGATACCTCCACGCCGCCGGCTTTCACTGCCTCGTGTTCGACGTCCGCGGCCATGGCGACAGCCCGCCCGAGACGCTGCCGATCAACGTGCCCGAGTTCGCCGAGGACACGGCCGCGGCCGCTCGGTGGCTGGCCGGCCGGCCTGAGGTTTCCGCCGTCGGCGTCCTGGGCCATTCGATGGGCGGCGCAGGCGCGATCGTGGCCGCTTCTCACGAGCCGGAGATCGGAGCGGTGGTCAGCCTTTCGGCGCCGTCCGATCTGGTGCGGATGACCCGCCAGACCTTCGCCATGGCCGAGATCAACATCCCGGAACCCATCGCCACCCCCCTCGCCTGGTTCACGGCCGCGATTCTGCTCGTGCCCCGACGCCACTCGGTCGAGGAAGCGAGCGCCATCGCCGCAGCGGCTCGATACCGCGGCCCGCTGCTGCTGATCCACGGCGCCCAGGACCACGGCGTGCCGGTGCGGCATCTCGAGTTGATCGCCAACGCGGCGGTCGAGGGTCGCGGGCGGGCGGGCGATCCCCCGGTCGAGACGCTGGTCCTGCCCGAGTTCGGCCACCGCTGGCTGTACGAGGATGCGGGCTGCCGTCGCAAAATCGCGGCCTTCTTCGCCAGATCGCTCGGCGGCCCGGTAGATCCGACGACCGCCGGCGAGCGTGCGGCCGCGCTGAAGGTCGACCGACCGGCGGATCCGATCTACGGTTTCGGCGCACTGGCCGGCAAGGAGCCGGGCGATCGAAGCATCGGTCTGAACTAGCCGGCGCCCCGCCCCGCCCTCGGTCCGGCGCCGGCACGAGCCCGCATCGATGGAGACGAAATGGACACCTGGCAGGCAATCGACACCACGCGCGCCATCCGCAAGTTCCAGGATCGACCCCTCGAACCCGAGCACCTGCACCGGATCCTCGACGCCGGGCGTCGCTCCGGCAGCTCCAAGAACCAGCAGAACTGGGACTTCATCGTCTGCACGGACCGCGACCATTTGCGGCAGCTGGCCGAGATTGGACCGTACGCCGGACACCTCGCCGAAGCGGCGGCCGCCGTCGCCCTGGTCGTGCCGGATCCGGCGACGCACGAAGCCCCGTACTCGATCATGTGGGACCTGGGCCGGGCGGCCCAGAACATGACCCTCGCCGCCTGGGAGCTAGGCATCGGCAGCGTCCCGGCTACGGTCTACAATCAGCCGCTCGCCCGCGAACTCCTGGGCTATCCCGCCGACCACTGGTGCGAGTTCATGCTCTCATTTGGCTATCCCCTGGACCCGCAAGCGCTGACCTGGGCCAAGCGCGCCGGCGGGCGAAAGCCACTCGAGGCCGTCGTTCACAGAGAGCGCTGGTAGGCGCCAGTCGCGGGGTCAGCGAGGACTTCGCCCACGTAGCAGCCGACTGAGAAGAGAGTCTCGGCGATTTGGCCGACCACGAGGTGCCGCCCGACTCGTCTCGTGGCGTCACTGGGGCGCCAACTGCAGCGTCGCTCCCAGCACGGACGGAGACATCGCCGCGACTCCGGCCGGTGCTAGACTCGCGGCCTGGCGGCGGCGAGGGATCGGGTGGCGGGCCGGGCTACTGGAGGGGCATCGTGAAAAACCTGCGTTCAATGGTGACCGCTCTCGGCACCGCCGCGCTTGCAGCCGGCGTCGTCTTGAGCTGCGCCGCTCCGGGCAGCACGCCGACGGACATTCCGGCGATGAGGTCCGCGATCGTGGCCAATTACCCGAGCGTGGACGGATCCACCACCACCGGGCCCCTGGCGCGCCTGCTGGCATGTGACCTGCTGGGCGTTCCCTGCGTCTGGTCGGCTCCCGCGTCGGCGAACATCGAGCGTACGTACGTGCCTGATCCGAACGCCGCTATTCCGTCGGCGTCCGCGTCGACCATCACCGGCATCAAGTTCAGCACCACGCACAACGCCTACGTGAACCTCATCGAGGGCAAGACGGACGTACTCCTCGAGGCACGCCTGCCCTCGTCTGACGAACTGGCAGAAGCGTCGGCAAAGGGCGTCGACCTCGAGACGCACGCCTTCGCCCTGGACGCCTTCGTCTTCCTCGTCAACACGAACAACCCCACCGAAAACATGCCCCTCGCGACGCTGCGCGACATCTACGCCGGCAAGATCACCACATGGAGCGGGGCGAAGATCGACCTGGGCGATCCGACGGCCCAGATCCACGCCTACCAGCGCGAGCCGAACTCCGGCAGCCAGGAGCTGATGAAGTCGATGGTCATGGGCTCCACTCCAATTGTTGACGCGCCCCAGATGGTCGTTCAGACGATGGCCGGTCCGTACAACGCCATCGGCGGCAATCCCGTGACCGGCGCCGCCGGGGACAGGCTCGGTCTCGGCTTCTCCGTCTACTACTACGCCGCGGTCATGTTCTCGAATCCGCAGGTCAAGATGATCGGCGTCGACGGAGTCAAGCCGACGTCGGCGACGATCTCGTCGCGGGCTTACCCGCTGGCGGCCGAGGTGTACGTCGTGACGCGTAAGGACGCGGCGGCTGGAAGCCCGGCGCTCAAGTACAGGGACTGGCTGCTCTCCGCGGATGGCCAGCGCGTCGTGAGGCAAAGCGGCTACGTGCCCGTCTCATCGCCGGACCCGTAGGCCCTTTGCGGGGCCCGCGCAACCCTACGGCTGCGCCGAGGGCTTCAGGTGATAGATGCGGACGCCGCCCGGGGGCAGCGGAATCGCCCGCGCTCGGATGACCGACCCCGGCACTACCGCATAGACCACGGTCCGACCTGCTGGGTCCACAACGAAGGCCTCCAGCGAGTCGATGGCCGGCCACAGGCAGGCCAGAGCCTCGGCGACGTGGTCCAGACGCTCACGGACCAGCGGATCGGCAGCCTCCGCCGTGTCACGCACGGGCCACTGAGCCTCCACGCCCACGTCGTCAGGTGAGTTGGGCGTCGGGTTGCCCGGCGCCACGAGTCTTGCGCCGATGATCAGGTAGGCGGCCGTGTTGGCTTCGGCGCCGAGGTAGGCATGGATGGCGGCTCGCGCCTCAGACCAACCGCATGAACTCGCCGCCGAGGTTTGAGCCGACTGCGGCACTGTGGCGCGGGGTTCTTCGAGTGCGGTCCCGGTGGCTTCGACCGCGGCGATCAGGTCGTCCGTGGTGGGCTCGTGCAGGCCCACGAAGGCGCTGACGGGGAGGAAGTCCTTGTACCAATGCTGGAAGCGGCCGTCGACGATCATGGGATTGACCTGGTCGAACACC